>Ga0190274_10002120_pt1 | contig 11664 bp, 7 predicted proteins | sample Popmic531T_FD_133002 | JGI IMG/M metagenome (GOLD analysis project Ga0190274, IMG submission 133002) | Populus adjacent soil microbial communities from riparian zone of Yellowstone River, Montana, USA - 531 T | ecosystem: Environmental > Terrestrial > Soil > Riparian zone | place: USA: Montana...
CGACGATGCCCCGGCGCGGCGCGGGGCCGGCCGCTTCCGCCAGGCACTCAAGCGCCTCTACATGAGGATGCTGCGCCCCTACGCCTCGCACGAGCGTCGCATCGACCTCAGCACCCGCCAGTCGATCGACGAACTCAGCACCGAAATCGCCTCGCTCGAGCGACGCGCCGAACGCGCAACCGAGGAGGCGGTCGCCGAGCTGCGGCGCGACCGCAAGACAGATGCCGAAGCGGCGAAACGCGACCGTGAGGCACTCGGCGAAGAGACCCGCCGCTCGATCGCCGACCTCGAGCGAGAGACCGCGGCCGAGCTCGAGGCGGTCGACGAGATCCGCGGCGCCCTCGGCGATGCCCGCACGGCGCTGACGTCCCTGCGCGAGTCCGTGGGCGACGCGGCCGCAGACGCGGCGGCGGCGCGCGCCGCCGGCGAGCAACTCGGGGAGCAGGTCCTACAGGCCCTGCGCCTGGCGGGCGCCGCCGGCACCCGGATGACAGACCTGCAGCGCGAGAGCGGCGAGCAGCGAGCGCGGCTGAGCGAGGAGACGAAGGAGCTCTCCCAGAAGCTCGAGCAGCTCTCCGGTCACCACCAGGCCGTGCTCGCCGACACCCACGGAGCGATCAACGAGCTGCGCAGGATCGTGCGCGAACGCGACGAGAGCGCCGCCGCCGAGCCCTACATGGCCGAGAACAGGTTTCCCGAGCACCAGCACCCGAAGCTCGGCCGCGTGATCGGTTTCTCCTCGCTCGGCGAGGGCGCCGGAGAGGACGCCTACCTCGACTTCGAGGACCTCTTCCGCGGCCCCGAGGCGCTGGTCCGAGACCGGCAGCGACCCTACGTCGAGTTGCTCGACGGCCGCGAGCCGGTCCTCGACGCCGGCTGCGGCAGGGGTGAGTTCATCGAGCTCCTGCGCGAGGAGGGGCTCGAGGCCCGCGGCGTCGACCTCGACCCCGGCATGGTCGCCCGCTGCCGTGCAAAGGGACTCGACGAGGTCGAGGAGGCGGATCTGCTGGAGACGCTCGAGGATGCCGCCGACGGCTCGCTCGGCGCCATCTTCTGCGCCCAGGTCCTCGAGCACCTGGGGCCGGCCGAGATCCGCCGCTTCCTCTCCCTGGCGGCGAGCCGGCTACGGCCCGGCGGAATGTTGATCGCCGAGACCGTGAACCCACACGCTGCCCGCGCCCTGAAGACGTTCTGGGTCGACCCGACCCACCGCCAGCCGCTCTTCCCCGAGACGCTGCTGGCGCTTACCGGGGCGGCCGGCTTCGCAGCCGCCGACGCCTTCTGCCCGCTCGGCGAAGGCGACTGGCAGAGCGACCGCCTCGAGCAGGGCGAGTACGCGATCGTGGCCACAACCGCCCCTGGGTCCTAACGCTTGTTAGCAACCCTGATCAGCGCCGGCGCGACCTGCTTCGCTGCCCTCTTCCTCGGGCAGGCGGCCCTGCGCGCCTGCGGCGCCCGCGAGTGGAGCTGGCTGGCCCCGACCGTAGGCCTCTCGCTGATGATGCTGATCACCGCCCCCGCGATCCACGTCCCCGGTCGCACCACGACCCTCGCCGTCCTTCTCGTCCTCCTCGTCGGCGCCGCCGCGGTCTGGTGCCTGTCCTCGCCGGAACACAGGCCGCCGCCCTCCGGACTGCTGGCGGTTCTGCCCGTCGCATTTGCGGTGCAGATTCCATTCATTGCTGCGGGCCATGCCGGAATCCAGGGGGCGGGATTCAACAACGACATGGCCGCCCACCTGATGTGGGCCGAAGTCTTCGTCGAGCGGGGGGTCAGCAACGTCACGCCGCTCCCGCTCGACTATCCGCTCGGACCTCACTCTTCGGCCGCAGTCCTCGCGGGCGGACTGGGCGTCGGCATCGAGCACTCGTTCACCGGCTGGGCGATGGCCCTACCCGTGATCGGTGCCTGGACGGCTCTGGCGCTGGTCAGGGAAGCCGCCTGGCCCGGCAAAGTCGCGATCGCGACCGTGGTCGGAATGCCCTTCCTCATCGCTGCCTACTATGGCGAGGGGGCCTTCAAGGAGGTCGCCCAGGCGATCCTTGTCCTTTCGTTCGCCCTCTTCCTCGGCGGCTATGGACCACCCCTCGGCCGCTCCGGCCGCTATGTCCCTGCCGCCATCGTCGTGGGAGGAATGCTCTCCGTCTACTCGGTCGCCGGCCTGCCATGGCCGCTAGCCATTGGTTTCCTCTGGCTGGCCGTGGAGCTCGCTCGGCTGCGTCCCGGCCTCCGCCGCTATGTGTCGGCGCTGCGATCCCAGCTGAAGCCGATTGCCGTCGCCGCCGGGATCGCGGTCCTCCTCCTCGTCCCCCAATTGCCGCGGATTGCCAACTTCGCCCTCGGCCGAGGCGGAGCCAGCGCGACGGGAGTCAATCCCGACGCCCACGGCAACCTGATCAACGCCCTTCCCGTTTGGGAGGCATTTGGCGTTTGGGGCAGCGCCGACTTCAGGCTCGAGGGGGTCGCCTTCCCCACCTACTTCGCCGTCGCCCTAGTCGCCTTCGGCGTGGTGTGGTGCATAAGCCGGCGCCGGTTTCTGCTTCCCGTGGCGGCACTGGCGACGCTCGCGCTATGGGTCGTCTCCTCGATGACACGAGGCTCCTACGTGAACGCCAAGGCGCTGGTGATCGCCTCGCCGATCTTGCTCGCCCTCGCGATCGTGCCGCTTGTCGAGCGGGGGCCCGACCGCATCCGTCGCCTCTGGCCCCTGGCCCCCGTCGCGGGGTTTGCGCTGGTGGTCGCCGTCGCCACCTCAGATCTCTCGGCCCTGCGCTTCAGCCAAGTAGGTGGCACCGCTGACAAGGATCAACTGCGCGAGCTGCGATCGCGGATCGTCGGGGGTAAAACCCTGTTCCTCGGCAGCGACGACTTCATCCGTTGGGAGCTGGCCGGGGTCCGCCTGAGCGCCACCACCTCCGTTGAGGTTCCGGCGCCGATCAGGCCGGAAAAGGAATGGAAGCTGGATGACCGCTTCGACTTCGACTCGGTCGACGCCACGACACTGAACACTTTCGACTGGGTCGTGATCACCGGCAGAGGTTCAGGCAGCGAACCTCCGCCGCAGATGACGCTCGTCGCGCGTTCCGGCGGCTACTCGCTTTGGCGGCGGATCGGGATGGTCGAGGAACGGTCCATCCTCCGGGAGGGCGACGCTCCTGCCGCAATCCTTGACTGCGAAACCCCGGAAGGACGGGCAGTCGTGACCGGTGGCGGCATCGCCGCAGTCAGGCGGCCGTCGATTGAGACGACGCTGCCACCGGTCTTCGCAGGCGAAACCGCCAAGGCGCAGCTCGACCTTCCCTCCGGACGCTGGTCGCTCGACCTTCAGTATTCGAGCAATCTGGCCCTGGAGGTCTATGTCGACGGTGCCGAGGTTGGGCTCGAGCCCAACCTCGCACGAATCGGCGGACTCTGGCCGTTGGGCCGGATCGACGTTTTGCACCGGCGTCCCTTGGTGGTCACCTTCCGGGCCGACGACCCACCGTGGGTGGCGGACACGACCGCGGCGCTGATGGGAAAGCTGGTCGCCACCCCCACCGGCCCCGATCGGGTCGTCCAGGTCGGCGAGGCCTGCGGCCGTGAAGTCGACTGGTACCGGCCGGCGGCGCCCTGACCGCAGCCGCTCAGACGAACCAGGGAACGTCCTCGGTCAGGTCGTAGCGGAGCTCGCGCGGACGGCTGCCGATCACCCGGGCGGGGACGCCGCCGACGATCGCGAACTCCTCGACGTCCTCGGTCACCAGCGCCCCGGCGGCGACGACGGCGCCGCGACCGACCGTGACTCCCGGCAGGATCGTCGCGCGAAAGCTGATCCAGGCTCGGTCCTCGACCACGATCGGCCCGCCGCGCGAGGCGAACTCGGGATCGGAAGGGTCGTGCTGGAGGGTCCACATCGCTACCTCGCTGGAGAGGTTGACGTCGGCGCCGATCGTGATCCCTTCGCGGCCGTCGAGAGTGGCGTCGAAGCCGATCACCGAGCCGGCCCCGATCCGCACCCGCGAGGGTTCGCGGATGTCGCGCCACCCGTAGAGGATCGCGGTCGGGTCGATCTCCATTCCCAACACCCGAACGGCGAGCAGGGTGCGAAGGCGGCGCGAGGGCAGCGAGCCGAGGAACCGCGTGAAGGCGAGAAGCGCTCCCGACCGGGGCTGCGCGAGCCGGGCCCTGGCCCGCAGGAAAGAGGGGCCGAGCGGGCTCGACTGGAGGACCCGCGATAGCCGCTGCCGCGCGCTCATCCGCTTCTCCCTACGGTCTGGTCGCCCTTCTCGGTCAGTAGGTGCCCCCGAGCTTGCGGTGGTCCCAGGTTGCGGTGTTGCGGGGGACGAACTGGATCGCGACCCGCTTCGGCGCCTGCGCTTCGAGCGCCGCCTTGGCGTCGCCCTCGACCGAGGAGATGCCGTCCGCATAGCGCAGCGTCAGCTCCTCGGCGAAGCCGAGAACGGTCTCGAAGTCGCGGTGGAGGACCGCCTCGGCCTCGATCATCGCCCCCCGCAGATCGCCGTACTCGTGACCGGTCTCGACCAGGACCGTCGCCCGCGCGTCGCGCTCGAGGTTCTTGACCTTCTGGGACTTGGCGTAGGTCCAGATCCAGATCTCACCCTCGCGGGGGACGAACCAGAGCGGCATCGAGTGCGGCCAGCCCCGCGGCCCGAGGCTGCTGACGACCGCGATCCTCTCGTCCTCCAGCAGCTCGAGCAGCTCCTCGTCGCTGAGCTTGATCTGGTCCCGGCGGCTCATCTCACCCGGGAGCTTAGGCCGGGCTACGCCGCAACGGCGGTTCGAAAGGTGCGGCGGTAGGTGCTCGGCGTGGTCGCGGTGGCGCGACGGAAGTGATCGCGCAGGGAGGCCGCCGTGCCGAAGCCGGCCCGCCAGGCGATCTCGTCGACCGGGAGGTCGGACTCCTCCAGCAACCGCCTCGCCTCCAGCACCCGCTGCGCCAGCAGCCACTGCAGCGGTGTCGTCCCCGTCTCCTCCCGGAATCGGCGCGCGAAGGTGCGAGGGCTGACGGCGGCGTGGCGCGACATCGCGGCGACGTCGAGCGGCTCCCCCAGTCGCTGTGCCGCCCAGCGCCTGGTGGGCTCGAGCGAACCGACCTCCTCCGTCGGCGGGCGGTCGATGTATTGCGCCTGCCCCCCTTCGCGGTGGGGCGGCGCGACCATCCTCCGCGCCGCCCGGGCGCCGACCGCGGCGCCGTGGTCCTTGCGGACGATGTGGAGGGCGAGGTCGATGCCGGCGCTGAGGCCGGCCGAGGTCATCACGCTTCCTTCGTCGACGTAGAGCGAGGCCGGCTCGACCTCGACCCGCGGGAAGCGCTCGGCCATCTGCCCGGCCCAGCCCCAGTGCGTGGTCGCGCGGCGGCCGTCGAGCAGGCCGGCGTGGGCGAGGACGAAGGCGCCGGTGCAGATCGAGACCACGCGGGCGCCGCGGCCGGCGGCGGCGCGAAGCGGCTCCAGGATCTCCTCGGGAGGCGGGTCGGCGACGACGCCGCAGGCAGGGACGACGATCGTGTCTGCCTTCTCCAAGAGTTCGAGCCCGCCGCGGGGGACGATCGAGAAGCCGCTCGCCGTCCGCACCTCGCGGCCACCCGGCGCGCAGGCCTCGAACTCATAGAGCGGATGCCCGCCCCTGCCGGTGGCGGCGGCGAAGACCTGGGCCGGCGTCGAGAGATCGAAGGGGACGACCCAGTCGAGGCAGAGTCCGGCGACACGGTGCATGGCAGGAATCTATCGAATATTGGCATTCCTGCCTCTGGCGATCTCGCGCCAGGATCGGCAGGCTTCTCTCCATGCCAACCAAAGTCGCAGTTCTCGTGTTCGACAAACTGGCCGTGCAGGACATGGTCGGCCCCTACGAAGTGATGCGCAACGTGCCCGACTGGGAGGTCGAGCTGGTCGCCGAGGAGAAGGGCGAGAAGCGCGCCGAAGGCGGCTTCGGGCTGATCGCCGACCGCTCGATCGACGAAGTCGAAGCCGCCGACATCGTGCTCGTTCCCGGCGGCGACGGCAACCGGCCGATGCTCGAGGACGAGCGGGTGCTGGGCTGGCTGCGCGCGATCGACGCCACGACCCGCTGGACGACATCGGTCTGCACCGGATCACTGGTGCTGGGGGCGGCCGGCTTGCTCGAGGGCAAGCGCGCGACCGGCAACTGGCAGTACCTGGAGCCGTTGCGGGCATACGGCGCCGAGCCGGTCGGCGGCCGCTGGGTCGAGGACGGCAAGATCGTCACCGCCGCCGGCGTCACCGCCGGGATCGACATGGCCCTCCACCTCGTCTCCAAAGACGTCGGGCCGGAGGTCGCCCAGGCCGTGCAGCTGGGAATCGAGTACGACCCCGACCCCCCTTTCGACTCCGGCTCGCCGGAGAAGGCGCCGCCTGAGATCGTCGAGCTGGTGAGGACGGTGACCGCCCAGCGGGCGGAGATGCAGCCCTCAGCTCCGGCGGGTTAGCTCCAGCTCCCGCCAGGGGCCCTCGCCCTTCATCGGCTGGGTCCGGCCAGCCTGCCAAGCCGGCTGCAGGTCGTCGTAGTGCGGGCTGGCGGGATGACCGGACTGGCCGGTGAACATCTGCCAGCGCGAGCGGTCCGGGTCGGTCGGGTCGGCGACCATGCGCCAGCTCGGCGCCCAGATCGCCCGGTAGGGGTCGTTGGGGTCGAAGGCGATCTGGCAGACGGTCTCCTGGGCGCCCCCGACTTCCAAGCGGCGGTTGAAGATCTTGCGCAGGAGGCCGTTGGCCTCGCCCAGTGGGTGCGGGAACTCCATTTCGTGGATCGAGCCCCAGCGCCACTGGTCGGGGTCGGGACCGAAGCGGTCGGTGAGGTCGTCGAGGGCGCCGGCGAGGCTCTCGAGCACGAGCTCGTCCCAGGGTCGGCCGATCAGCTCGTCGTCGGCTTCGGCCCAGAGGGTCATCAGGTGGGAGTGCCAGCGCCAGGGCGAGGTCACGTGCGGCGTGAAGCCGTTGTCGGCGCGGTCGAGCCAGCGCTCGGCGAGGTCGCGGTCGCCGATCGCGGCGCGCGCCACCTCGCGGGCGAGGCGGAGCAGGAAGGCCTGGTAGATCGTCCCCGCGGTGGTGTCGAGGTTGAGGCTGCCGTCCCAGCTCCGCAAGCGCTCGATCGCGTTGCTCTCGCGCTGTCCCGACGGCTCCAGGCGGCTGAGACGGGCCACGGCCTCGACCCCGGGGATCGAGTAGACGTCCGTCTGCATCGTCTCGAAGTCGTCGAGGTCGTGTTCGTCGGATGAGCGCAGCAGCTCCTCGATCCGGCGGGCGCGGAAGCCGTCGAGCCAGTCGCTGGTGATGTGGTGGGGGTACTCGTCGCCGACGACGCGGTTGTTGGCGGTGACGACGAAGCCGCTCTCGGGATCGACGACCTCCGGCAGCTCCTCGTAGGGGATCGTCCCCTCCCACTCGTACTCGCCGGTCCAGCCCGGCTTCGGAAGGTCGGGGCAGCCGCCGCTGCGGATCGGGACGCGGCCGATCATCTTGTAGCCGATCGAGCCGTGGCGGTCGGCCCAGATCAGGTTCGAGACCGGCGAGGTGTGGCCCTCGAGGCGGCGCACCATCTCGGCGCCGGAGTCGACCGTGTCGAGTTCGTACATGCCGGGGAAATAGGCGGACTCATCGAGGGTCAGCCAGCGCAGTGCGAGCGGCTCGGCGTCATCGGCGCCGAGCGCCTCGTTGACGATCGGGCCGTGGTGGGTCGAGCGCACCTCGAGCACCTCGGGGGTCCGGCCCTTGACCGGAATCTCCTCGACGTCGACCGTGAGCGGCAGCCACTCCTCGCGGAACAGGTAGCGATCGTCCTCGACCCGCTCGATGAAGAGGTCCTCGATGTCGGCCATCGTGTTGGTGAAGGTCCAACAGACGTCGTTGGCCTGGCCCATGTAGATGCCCGGCATCCCCGGCAGCGAGGCCCCGCGGACGAAACGGTCCTCGCGGCGCATCGCGACCTGGTACCAGATGCCCGGCATGCTCGGGGGGAGGTGCGGGTCACCGGCGATCAGCGGCGAGCCGGTCTTGCTCAGGGCTCCGGAAATCGCCCAGTTGTTGGAGCCGCTGGCCTCGGTCGCCATCCCGATCGAGCGGCGGACGGCGTCGATCTGCTCGGCGACCGCGAGGCCCTCACCCGACCAGGGCGCCTGTTCGACGACCGGGTTGCCGGCCGGGTAGCCGGGGTCGAGCCGCGCCGCCAGCTCGGGGCCGAGGGCGCGGGTCATGTCGGATCGCAGCAGCTCCTTCTCCCAGTTGGTGGAGAGGCCGAAGGCCAGCAGCTTGCCGATGCTGAGGACGTCGACCGGGCGCCAGTCCTCGAAGCGCAGGCGCAGCAACTGCATCTCGAAGGGCGGCGCCGAGGCCGCGGCGACGGCGGCGTTGACGCCGGCGCAGAAGACCTCGAGCCGGCGCCGGTCCTCCTCGGGCATGGCCGCCGCCTCGCGCTCGGCGGCGCGGCGGATTCCGAGCGTCACCATCAGTCGGTCGATCGGCAGGCCCTCAGGACCGGCCATCTCCGAGACCCGGCCACGGACGACGCGGCGGTAGAAGTCGAGCTGCCACTGACGGTCCTGGCCGTGGCAGAAGCCCTCGGCGAAGAAGATGTCGTCGTGACTTCCGGCCTCGATGTGGGGCACGCCCCAACGGTCGCGCCGGATCCGGATCGGGCCGGAGATCCCGTCGACCTCGATCGTCCCCTCGGTCTTCGGCAACGGCCGCCTGGCCAGAAGGTGCCAGGCCGCCGCCAGGCCCGCGGCGGCGAGACCGGTACCGGCCGCACCCGCCAAGAGTCCTGTCTTCACCGCCCGCCCACCGAACATTCCCGGCAGGTTACTGGCCGGCTGGCCAGGATCGCGGGCTCACTCGAGCGGGTCCTCTGGTAGGCGCCCCTCGGCCTCGAGCTTGGCGAGGTGGGCGTCCATCACCATCGCCGCCGCCGGGCGCAGCTCGGCGGGGACGTCATCCCAGGCCTCGGCCAGCAGCGCGGCTTTGGAGCGCTCGCCGCGCTCGAGGGCGGCGAGCAGCTTGCGCTCGCGCATCTCACGGTGCTCGACGTACTCGGCGACCTTCGCCTGCGGCTCGGTGATCCAGGGTCCGTGGCCGGGGCAGATCAGCTCGATCTCCTCGCCCTGAAGCAAGCGCAGCGAGTCCATGTAGGCGGCGAGCGAGCCGCCGTCGGGCGGGACGAAGGTCGAGCCCTCGCCGAGCACGAGGTCGCCGCTGAAGCAGACCCCGTCCTCGGTCATCAAGACGACGTGGTCCGCGGCGTGGCCGGGCGTGGCGAGCGCCCGCAGGCCGACGTGCTCCTCACCGTCGGCGGGCAGAACCACGTCCGCCTCCGCAGCGATTCGCAGCGGCTCGGCTCCGTCGGCGTGGTCGCCATGGCCGTGGGTGAGGAGAACCAGGCCGATCCCGCCGCGAGCCTCGGCAGCAGCGAGGACCGCTTCGCGATGGCCGGCGTGGTCGGGGCCCGGGTCGATCAGGACGCATGGTCCGGAGCCGTAGAGATAGGTGTTGGTGCCCTCCAGGGTCATCGGCCCCGGGTTGGGGGCGACGATCCGCAGGATCTCGGGGTGCCCCGGCGCCGCTTCAAACATTGACCACCCTAGGGTGTGGAAAAAGGATGAAGCGCGATCACTCGAGCTCTTTGGCGATCGCGTCGCGGGCGTCGTCGGGCTCGAGGACGACGAGGTCGCCCGCCCCGCGCAGGATCTCGCGCACCAGCCACGAGGTGCCGGCGTAGGGAAGCTCGACCACGACGGCTCCGTCGGCGAGCTCCTCGACGACGGTGCGCTCCTCGCGCAGCCAACGCGCGCGCTCGGGCGAGACCCAGACGCGGGCGACCTGGGCGGTCGGGACCTCGCCGTGGGTCATCCAGCCCTCGACCCCCGCCAGCTCCTCGACCTCGGGCCGCGGCTCGTAGGCGTCGTCGGAGAGCGCCGCCTCCTTGACCCGGTCGAGCTTGAAGTGCCGGATCCCCTCTTTGGTCAGGTCGTAGCACTCGACGTACCAGCCCTCGCGCCCGTTCTCGAGCCGGTAGGGCTCGACCTGGCGCTTGGTGAACTGGTCCTCGTTCTCCTTGTAGTACTGGATCTCCATCACCCGGCGGCCGGCGATCGCCTCGTTGACGACGCGGGCGACCTCGATGTCGCCGCCGCCGGCGTTGGCGATCTCGAGGCCCTCCTCGGAGGGGTCGTGGCCGAGCGCTTTGACGATCTTGGCGCGTGCCGTCTGCAGGCCACCCTGGGGCAGGTGGTCGCCGAAGAGGTCGATCGCGGCGGTCAGGGCCTTCGCCTCCAGCGGCAGCAAGCGGGCCGGGCGGGCGAAGTTGTCGCCGTAGGGCTCGGAGTCGACCTCGATCTCGTCGCCGATGATTTCGGCGTAGAGGACGTAGGTGCCGCCGCCGAAGTTGACGACGTTGAGCAGCTCGATGTCTTCCTGAAGCTCCTCGTCGGTGAGCTCGAGCCGGTCGCGGAGTTCGGAGATCCGCAGCCGCTCGTTGCCCTTCGCCGACTCGATCAGGAGGCCGGCGAGGGTGACGAGGCGGGCGAAGCGCTCGGGGCGGATCGCGGCCTCGCCGCGACCGCCGGAGCGGGAGCGCCGCGGCGCCTCGCGCAGCGGACGGTCGACGATCTCGGCCGGCTCGAAGCCGTTGACGTGGCGCTCGTGCAGCATTCCGAGCCTGCTCTCGGCCTCGGCATTCAGCTCGTCGGGCGCCAGCACCTGCGCGTTCTGGCGCCAGCGCAGCACCCACGAGATCAGCTCGCGGGCGGAGGCGTAATCGGTCTCGAAGACCGAGCCTTTGCCGGGCGCGGAATCCGCCTTCTTCGCCGAGCGCAGGGTGCCGTAGTCGCAGTAGTCGCGCTCGATCAGCCAGGCGATGCGGTCGCGGACGAAGATCTTGGCGGTGCCGCGGATCTCCCCCAGCTGCCAGTCGGCGCGGTGCCCGTAGTCGCGGCGGTCGAAGCTCTCGGGCGGCGAGAAGTCGTGCTCGGCCTTCGATGCATACCCGACCTTGCCCTGGATCCGGGAGAGCCGGAAGACACGGACCGCGTCGCGCTCGTGCGAGTAGCCGATCAAGTAGAACTGGCCGCTGCGGAAGACGAGGTGGAAGGGGTTGACCTTGCGCTTCTCGGTGTCGTCGCGCTCCATCGTGTAGTAGGTGAACTCGATCGTCTTGCGGCGCGAGATCGCGGTCTCGATCTTGGAAAGGCGCTGGGAGAGGTCGCGGCCGCCGGCGGAGGCAGTCATCGCCATCTCGACCGGGGCGCGCTCGCCCTCGCTGAGCGGGTTCGGGTGGCCCCAGGCCACCTGCTGGAGGGCGAGCCGCAGCGGCTCGGCGTAAGCGAAGCCGCCGTCGGTCAGCAACGAGAGCGCGGTGCTGAGCGCCGCCAGCTCGTCGTCGGAGAACTCGATCGCTTCCAGGTAGAAGTTCTCGGGCGGCAACGAGTAGAGCTCGGCCTCGAAGAAGCCCTCGCCGGGCTTCTCGACCCCGAGCTCGATCCCGAGGCTCTCCAACTCCGCCCGGTCGGCGTAGAAACGGCGCGCGAACGCGTCGTCGTTCATGTCGCTATAGCCCTCGACCTCGCGCTTGATCTCCAGGGCGGAAACCGGTCTGCCCTGGGCCATCAGGAACGAGATCAGAGAGAGCTGGCGGATCAGCTTCTCTGTGTCCTTC
>Ga0190274_10002121_pt1 | contig 11657 bp, 7 predicted proteins | sample Popmic531T_FD_133002 | JGI IMG/M metagenome (GOLD analysis project Ga0190274, IMG submission 133002) | Populus adjacent soil microbial communities from riparian zone of Yellowstone River, Montana, USA - 531 T | ecosystem: Environmental > Terrestrial > Soil > Riparian zone | place: USA: Montana...
GGTCAGCTCACCGGAATCCTTGATGCCGACAGCGCCGTCTTTCAAACCGGATCCTTTGTTGGAGGAAATGGATTTATATACAGTGATGTCACATGTTATTCCATCACCCAAACAGGTAATTGTGTCTTCCGCGATGTTGTCTTTAGCTTTGGCATCACAACTAGTGGCAATAATATTTTCCGCAACGCCACTTCAGTTGCAGGTTATTCAATAAATCAAATATCCGGCGGTTCAGGTGACGTGTACAACAAACTTACACTTTCCGCACAGTCAGTCAGTGTCGGTGGAATTTCCTGCGATACACTTATCTTCAACAATCCCGGACAAAGCATTGCCCTTAGTACCGGCGACACGATTCAGATAAACAGCTTGCTCCTTGCTGACGGAAGCTGCGGCGGATTAACCAGCATGCGTGCATCATCCGGCACCGCTGTACTAAATGTTCCTGCGGGAACCGTGACAATGAATTACATGCTCCTGGAAAATCTTACTGGTGCCGGTGGCGCTACATTCATCGCCAACAACAGCATCAATGCCGGCAACGTGAACGGTATTACCGTAAATTCTCCCGCTCCGCAAAACCTGTACTGGGTGGGTGGTACCGGTTACTGGGATGATGTCAGTCACTGGGCACTCTCCAGTGGCGGTGCCGGAGGGAACTGCATACCAAATGCCTTCGACAATGTCTTCTTCGACATCAACTCATTCCCTACCGCCAACGATACACTCTACTGCATCAACTCCCCAATCATGACCTGCAAGACCATGGACTGGACAGGGGTAACAAATGCTCCGACTTTCTATGGATCCAATATCGGCATTGAGATAAACGGCTCTTTCATTCTTTCACCGGGCATGAACTGGAAAGTATCAGGCGGACTCAACTTTTTATCCAATGCGCAGGAAGTCTTCAATACTGCTGGCGTAGTAATGAGTCCTTCACTGAATGGCATCGACCTGAGTTTTTGGGGTAACGGCGCTACATGGGATCTGCTCAGCGACCTCGACATGGGTGCCGCTGCTTATTTCTCGGACATTGCAATCAGCAATGTCACATTCTATTCGCATGGTCACAACATCCACGCAGGCGATATCTCTATCAGTGCAGCTTCTGCTGTTTACCTGGAAAATTCATCCATCAATTGCGCCAGCTGGAATGTAGACCAGCTCACCGGAATCCTGGACGCCGACAGCGCTTTCTTTCAAGCCGCAACATCCTTTTATGGAGGGGATGGACATATATACAATGATGTCAACTGTTTTCACATCAACCAGACGAACAATTGTGTATTCCACGATGTGGTTTTCAATTCTGGAATTGTTGCCTCCAACTTCAACACGTTTCATAATGTATCTTCGGCATATGGAATATTACAAACTGGTATAAACGGAACAGGTAACACATTTAATAAGCTTACACTTTCAGGATCAATGGTTAGCTTCAGTGGAGTATATGGCATCAATACCTGCGATACACTTATCTTCAATAATCCCGGTCAGCAGATTTCAATGAATAGCGGTGACACTATTACTGTTGTTCATCTCCTCTTGATTCAGTCTGACCCGGGTTTCCCTACGAGTATTCAAACCAGTATTGGAAATGGAACAATTATAGTTCAAAATGATTCTGTCTGCACTGATTTCATTTACCTGAAAAACATCATTGCCACAGGCGGCGCAATTTTTTTCGCCGGTGACCACAGCGTCGACCTCGGTGGGAACAGCGGCTGGAACTGGGTGCCGTGTGCTCCACTCATCAGCAATGTTTGGCCGGGCGATTGTAATTACGATCTCATCACTGACAATTTTGATTTGCTGAATATCGGTGTTGCCTACGGCGATACCGGGTATGTCCGTCTGGGTGCTTCTCTTTCATATACTGCACAACCTTGCCAGGATTGGTATTACCAATTCATCAATGCAGTGAATGTTAAACATGCCGACTGCGATGGAAACGGAATCGTTGATGCCCCTGATTCTTCTGCCATCTCATTGAATTACGGTTTGACACATCCTGCAAGGCTTGCGCAACAGGATGAAAGCAATACAGTCGGAACCGAACTTGCTTTTGTACTTCCTCCGGTAATTATTCCGGGAACAAATGTGAGTGTTCCGATTACGCTTGGTACCAATGTGATTCCTGCAAACGGTGTTTACGGAATTGCTTTTACAGTGAATTATGATCCCGCATTTATCCAGCCCGGAACAATGAGTGTTTCATACAGTGGATCTTGGGTTGAGAATACATCAAATCATCTCAACCTCGAAAAAGATTTTCCAGGTGCAGGAAAGACTGACATCGCCTTTACGAGAATTGATCACATCGACATTTCAGGTTATGGAATGATTGCAACCTTGAATTTTGTCGCTTCACCCACTGCAAGCGGACCATTCAGTTTAAACTTCAGTCATGTGCGTGCGATTTCTCACAATGAAATTGAAATTCCAATTCAGACAATCTCAAACGGAACTTATGTGAGTATTGAGGAAAACGAAAGTGAAATCTCATCAATCGTATACCCGAACCCGATGCATCAGCAATCAAAAATTATCTTTTCAAATCCGAATCATGAAACATGGATGCTCTCGCTTGAAGACGTTACCGGAAGAATTGCTCAGCCGGAAATTTCTACAACCGAAAATTTATTCCTGATCGAAAAGAAGAATCTCGGAAACGGAATTTACTTTTATAGAATCAGAAACAAGGAAGGAAGAAGCGGTAAGGGAAAAATTGTGATTGAGTAAATGTCACGGCTATTTGCTATTAGCTTTTTGCCATTAACTATTTCCCATTTCCTATTTCCCATTTACTTCCTCCCAAACCACCACGCCAGCCACAATCCCGTTATTCCCCAGGTGAGAAGGTTGTCGAGAATCATGTCAACTGTATAATTCCATGGCACACCCATCCAGTTGTAGTTGAGAAGCGGTCCACAGGCAGTTACAATCAATCCAATCACAAGCGTAAACCACCACCTTTGAAAAAATGTATTGGTCGTACTGAAGGCAGGAATTAAAATGATACAGGCTGCAAAGACTGCGATGAAGTCGAAAAGGAATCCCCGTAGTATATTCATATCATACCCATCTTCCAGGTAATAAATAGTGGCCATTGGCTTACCTGCTGATTCTTTCATGACGCGTTCGCTTTCTTCGTGGAATTTGGAATCAAAACCGGTAACGTTTCTGTTGTCGGCCATTGGCATTGAGTAAGCTCCATCTTTCAGATTATTATCGGCCATGATCTTCAAAAGTGAATCCTGTGCAGGTGTATAGTTCACCGTGTGCAGGTGAATAGGTAGCACAGCCCAGGACAGAAATCCCCAGAAAAAATAAATGATAGCGCCAACGAGGGAACCGATGAGTAGTTTTTTCATAGTTGTGGTTATTAAATGAAGTTTTGGATTTGAAAAAAATTGGTCTTTATTCGGATTTTGAGTAATTAAAATCTATTTTATTCAGCTTTCCATTTTCCATTCCTTCAATCCATGCATGACATTGCCTGTCATTTATTTTCTGGTAAACCACCCGCTGCGGAAAATCGTGATCTTTATTTTCGAAAATGAATGTATTGTTCTCTTCCGAAATCAAGACAAAATGAACGGGCTCCATTTTCCTGTCCTTACTTTTTTTATCAGGGTAAAAGGTAAACACGTTTTTGCCTCCAATGCAGCTGATCGATGCATTCTCGATCAATGTCGTGTCAATTCCCTTCACCTCATAACCCATGCATTTCAATGAGCCGTTGAAAAAGCTCCATTGTTCAACGATGGTTGTTCCATTCTCCTTCATGCTCCACTTTCCGGTAAGCCATGAAAATTTCTTTACACAAGGATCGCTTTGTCCAAATGAAGCAACAGAAGAGAAAATTAAAATGAAAAGAAGGAAAAATGGGATGCGATTTTTCATGGTTGCTGGTTTAAGAATGTATAAAAATGAAAAAGTTCCCTTGAATAAACAAGAGAACTTTTCAAAATCACTTCAAAATATATTTTTTCTAAGCTGCGCCTTGAATTGCGGGAAGTACAGAAACGTAGCTTTTGTCGTTCGATTTCTTTTTGAAAACAACTGTTCCATCAATCATTGCGAACAATGTATGATCCTTTCCAACTCCAACATTCAAACCCGGATTGTGAAGTGTTCCGCGCTGGCGGACGATGATGTTTCCTGCTATTACTTTTTCTCCGCCGTATATTTTAATTCCAAGACGTTTACTGTGCGATTCGCGTCCGTTCCTGGAACTACCGACTCCTTTTTTATGTGCCATTTCTCTTAACCGTTATTCGTTATACGTTATTTGTTATCCGTTACTCGGATTAAATGTTGATCCCTGCAATCTGAATTTTAGTAAGATCCTGGCGATGACCAGTCTTCTTCTCATAGCCTTTTCTCCTCTTCTTTTTGAAGATGATGATCTTGTCGCCCCTCAAATGGTTTAGAATTGTAGCTGAAACCGATGCACCCTTAATCATTGGAGCACCAATATTAATTTTTCCACCATTGTCAACCAGGAGAACGTCCTTAAAATCAACTTTTTTTCCTTCTTCACCTTCCAGGCGATTGACAATAATTTCCTGGTCTTTTTCAACCTTGAACTGTTGTCCGGCGATACTTACGATTGCGTACATTTCTTGATTTACATTAAAAGGGACGCAAAAGTAATAATTCATTTCTTTCATGCAAATCATAGCTGAAAAAAAAGTGTCAGGTCATTTATTGGAGAAATAACTGCACATAATAGCGCAGAAAACAAGCAATCCAGATTGGCTACGGTTTAAACGGTGCGTTACGGTAAGTTACGGTGAGTTACGGTGAGTTACGGTGAGATACGGTGAGATACGGTGAGATACGGTTTAAACGGTAGGAAAATAAAAATTCAGTCTTAAAAACCTCTAAATTTCATCGAATAACAATCTTTCCCGTAAACCGCTTTTCATCACCTGAGCTAATGTTACCGGTATAAACTCCCGCGGCTAAATCAGAAACATCAATTTTAGTAAAATTTGAAGTTAATTCAGATGAACAAACTTCACTTCCCAAAAGGTTATAGATCGTAAACAGCATCCCTTTAGCGAAGCTGTTGCAGTTAACATTTAATACCTCATTGGCCGGGTTGGGATAAAGGTGAATTCCGTGATCCTGATTCAAAGGTTTGTCAATTGACATCACCACACCATTTTCATTGTAAACAGAAATACCATAGGATGTACAAATCCATTTGTTATTAAAACCATCTACATCGATGTCGCTGATGTAATCAGACGTGAGTCCTGAATTACGAACGAAGTAATTTGTAAATCCGTTGCCGTCATAACTGCTCAATCCATTTTGAGTTCCGATCCAGAGTATATTATTTGTATCAACGGCAAGCGCTGTAACAATATCCCATGGCAAACCATCAGCAGTGCTGAATGAAGTCCAGTTGTTGCCATCCCAGCGGTTCAAATAACTGCCTCCGTACCATACATTCCCATTCTTATCCAGCGCCCCTGCCTGAAAATTTCCACCCATTGGCGGAGTGTAATTTGTCCAGGTACTGATACGGTCGAAACGATTCAGGCCATAACCGGGACTTCCCATCCACACATCGCTGTCATCAGTAACAAACACATCGACAATGTATGAACCTGCATTTGCAAAATAATCTGTCCAGTTTGCGCCGTCAAACTTAAACGGTGCGGAAGTAGTCGCAACCCACGTAGCATTGTCAGCATCAACAGTGATGGCTTTGATGGACATGTTTGTAAGCTGTGAGTTTGAAGTGTCCCACCGCGTCCAGTTTGTTCCGTCAAACTTTACAGCCCCTTCATTGGTGCCGATCCATGTTCCGCCGGTGTGATCTCTTGCAATGCAAAATACGCCGCTGTTCAGGAAAGAAGAATTTGAAGAGTCAAACAAATTCCATGTTTGTCGGTCGAAATGTGCAATGCCATTGCTGTTTACCGTCCACATATCCTGCACTTCATCAATGCACAGTTCATATCCTCCTCCTGAATTAAGACCTGAGTTTGATGTATTGATCTTGATGAAGTCTGCACCGTCATACGTTGACAATCCAAATGACTCTGTGCCTGCAAAAAAACGATTGTCATTGTCAACCACAAGATGATTTATTAATTGCGGAAGTCCTGTTGAATCTGCAGTCCAGTTTACTCCATCAAATTTTACCAATGCTACCGGGCCACCCCAGGAATCAGAATTTCCGATCCATAAATTTCCTGCCGTGTCCAAATCCAGGCATTCAGTTCTCATATAAGGAAGTCCTGAGTTTGAAGGTGAATAATCTGACCACACATTGCCATCAAAGTGCACCAGTCCTTCACCCTGGCCAAATGAACCGTGGGTGCACAAATAAACATCATTGCCTTTAAATGCCATATCAGTCGTATTGTAAAATGAATATGGCGCGACAGTGAAATTATATAGCGTCCAATTATTCCCGTCAAAACGCTCAAGCCCAGAGCTGGTTATTGCCCATTTTTCATTTGAGGGTGAAATGAAAATACGCAGCACATAATTACTGTTGATATCAGTGTGGGATGTGTCATAAACACTCCATGAAGCTCCGTCAAATGAAATCAATCCCACCGAACTTGCAAGCCACTTCAATCCGTTCTGGTCAATTGCAACGTCTACGATATTTTGGTCAGGAAGACTGGAATTCGTTGTATCGTAAAGTGTCCATTGAATTCCGTCGAACAGGCTCAATCCTGCTTGGGTGACCAACCATAGGTTTCCGTTTGCCTCAACATCAAACGCGGTGATCTGGTTCCTTGGCAAGCCGGAATTTCCTTGATTGTAAAAAGTTGTTTGGGTTGTTACTTTGTCATATTTCACCACACCCCCTGACGTAGCTACCCACAACACGTTTCCGTTTTCTGCAAGATCAGTGATCATGTCGCCATTTGTGAAATTCATCCACAATGGATTTTGCGCTGATAAATTCTGCACGCAGAATATGATTGCAGCGAATAAATTCCTTCTAAGGATTGAAGTAGTTTTTTTCATGACAATAAAATTTGATGATCAAAGGTATTCACAAACCTTTTCATAAGGACGGTACTAATTCGGGCAATACTGGTAATTTTACATCATGGCAGAAAAAAAGAGCAATGAACTGATTCATGAATCGAGTCCTTACCTTCTTCAACATGCGCATAACCCCGTGAACTGGTTTCCATGGACTGACGCTGCCTGGGAAAAAGCGAAATCGGAAAATAAACTTGTAATTCTATCAGTAGGATATTCAAGTTGCCACTGGTGTCATGTAATGGAACATCAGACTTTCGAAGACGAAGCTGCGGCAAAAATCATGAACGATCATTTCGTCAGCATTAAAGTGGATCGCGAAGAGCGGCCTGATGTAGATCATGTTTATATGTCAGCTGTGCAATTGATGACAGGCCAGGGCGGCTGGCCACTCAATTGTATTTGTCTTCCGGATGGCCGCCCAATCTATGGCGGTACATATTTTCAAAACGATCAATGGAAAAGTATTTTATTCCAGTTGCATGATTTCTATTCGAAGAACAAACAGAAAGCGGAAGAATATGCGGAAGAACTGACATTTGGGATCAGGCGCATGGAAGTGGTCGATGTCAACAACGATGAAATAACCTTTTCAAAAGAAGCTTTGAAATCTACCGTCGAAGCCTGGAAAAATAATTTCGATATCACAGATGGCGGACCGAACCGTGCTCCGAAATTTCCAATGCCGAACAATTACAGTTTCCTGCTGCAATATTCCTTTCAGGCAAAAGATGATGCGCTGAAGAAATACGTTTTGCTAACGTTGGATAAAATGGCATTCGGCGGAATTTACGACCAGGTAGGCGGCGGATTTGCAAGATATTCAACGGATACAAAATGGAAGGTTCCCCATTTCGAAAAAATGCTTTACGACAATGCGCAACTTGTCACGTTGTATTCACAGGCTTTCAAACTCACAAAAAATCCCCTTTATAAACAAGTCGTTGAGGAAACACTTGCATTCATCAAGCGCGAAATGACTTCTCCGGAAGGAGGATTTTATTCTGCACTCGATGCAGACAGCGAAGGAGTGGAAGGGAAATTTTATGTCTGGAAGAAAGATGAATTGGAAAAAACTCTTGGAGATATGTATCCCCTCGCTGCAGATTTTTTCAATGTGAATGCAACAGGATTATGGGAACATGGTAATTATATTCTGCTTCGGGAGGACGACGATAAAACAATTGCTGAACGAAACGGAATAACAATTGAAACTTTGCAGCTAAAAGTTGAAGAGATTAAAAAGATATTGCTGACAGAACGGAGTAAAAGGATTTACCCCGGCCTGGACGACAAGCAGCTTACATCCTGGAATGCCTTAATGATCAAAGGATATTGCGAAGCATTTGAAGCATATGGAAATATAGAGTTCCACGAAGCTGCTACAAGAAATACCGAACTGATATTAAATAAAGTGAAACGTGAAGACGGAGGATTATTTCACAGTTACAAAAATGGAAAAGCAACCATCAATGGTTACCTTGAAGATTACTGCTTCTTTATTGAAGCTTTGATGAGTTTGTATGAAATAACTTTTGAAGAAAAATACCTGGATGAAGCAAGAAAACTGGCAGGATATGTTTCTAAACATTTTTATGATGAAGTAACAGGCATGTATTTCTTCACTTCGAATCTCGATAAGGAATTAATCGCGCGTAAAAAAGAAATCCACGACAATGTGATTCCTGCCTCTAATTCAGGCATGGCTAAAGCCTTGTTTCTCCTCGGAAAATATTTTGACGACCAGGATATGAGAAACCGTTCGCGCAAAATGATTCACAATGTTCAGAATGACATGATCAAGTACGGCTCCGCTTTCAGCAATTGGGGAATGCTTATGCTCTGGAATGTTTTTCCATATTATGAAGTTGCAATTGCAGGTAAAGAAGCTGAAGAGAAACGAAAAGAGCTGGCAAATAATTATTTTCCTAATAAAATACTTGCAGGGACAGTAAATGGAAAATCCAAACTCCCTCTGCTTGAAAATCGTTTCACCGAAAATAAAACGATGATTTATGTGTGTGAAAATTACACTTGTAAACTGCCTGTAGAAGATATTCCTGAAGCTATCAATCTGATTAAGTGACAGAACGAAATTTTTTCAGTAATTAATTCCAAACATTTTTCTGTTTAAAACCATCTGCCATTTTTTCATGATTGTGCGGATTCTTTGACCACCTTTGATAAAACCTGCCGCGAACAAATATGCATGAATAAAATCAGGAAACTGCTTGTTGCCAACCGCGGCGAAATTGCAATCCGTGTTTTACGCGCAGCGAGTGAGCTTGGTATCCGCACAGTTGCTGTATTTACATACGAGGACAGGTATTCATTACATAGATTCAAGGCAGACGAAGCATACCAGATCGGCAGGAATGACGATCCCCTGAAACCCTACCTCGACATCGAGGAAATTATTCGATCGGCACTTGAGCATAAGGTTCATGCCATTCACCCGGGGTACGGTTTCCTTTCCGAGAATGTCAACTTTGTAAAACGTTGTAAGGAAGAAGGAATTATTTTCATCGGACCTTCCGCAGATGCCATGGAAGCACTTGGCGATAAAGTGCGCTCGAAAGAAGTGGCACGTGCCTGCAACGTTCCGGTTATTGAAGACAACAAAGTGAAGCTTACTTCTCCGGAAATCGCTTTGTCAGAATCAAAAAGAATCGGTTTCCCGGTCATCTTCAAGGCCAGTGCCGGCGGTGGCGGCCGCGGTATGCGTGTGATTCAGAAAGAGGATGAACTTGCTACTGCATTTACCGAAGCCAGGCGTGAAGCAGGAAATGCGTTTGGCGACGATACGATTTTCATCGAAAAATATATTGATGATCCCAAACATATTGAAGTGCAAGTCCTCGGCGACCAGCATGGAAATATTGTGCATCTTTTTGAACGAGACTGCAGTGTGCAGCGGAGGTTCCAGAAAGTGGTGGAAGTTGCACCGGCGCCAAAACTTGCTGAGGAAACAAAGAATAAACTTTACTCTTATGCATTGAAAATTGCACGCACTGTAAATTATAACAATGCCGGCACGGCTGAATTTCTTGTCGATAAAGATGAGAATATTTATTTCATCGAAGTCAATCCGCGAATACAGGTCGAACATACAGTTACAGAGGAAGTAACAGGTATCGACCTGGTACGTTCCCAAATCCTTATTGCGGACGGAGAAGCGCTAACCTCACCAGGAATTGATATCCAGGGACAGGATTCCATCCGGTGCAATGGTTTTGCAATCCAGTGCAGAATTACTACTGAAGATCCACGAAATAATTTCAAACCTGACTACGGAACAATCATCGCTTACCGTCATGCAGGAGGATACGGGATCCGACTGGATGAAGGCAGTTCCTACCAAGGTGTTAAGGTTTCTCCATTCTTTGATTCCATGCTCGTGAAAATTACTGCCAAAGGCAGAACGCTGAAAGGAGCTATTGACAGGCTTCACAGGGCACTCACTGAATTCCGCGTGCGGGGTGTAAAGACCAATATTTCATTTCTTGAAAACCTAATTCATCATCCTGTATTCGAAAAAGGCGAGGCCACTGTCCGCTTTATTGAAAAACATCCTGACCTGCTTGATGTGCGTGCAAAGCAGGACAGGGGAACAAAAATTCTCAGCTATATCGCCGATGTTTTGGTAAACGGCAATGGTGATGTAAACAAATCAGATCCCAGCCGTATTTTCCAGGTTCCGAAAATTCCTGTGTTTGAATCGGACGCAACTCCTACCCACGGCACAAAACAATTGCTGGACAAACTTGGGGCTGAAAAATTTGTGTCGTGGATAAAAGACCAGAAGCAAACTCTTTTTACTGACTGCACCATGCGTGATGCACACCAGTCGTTGCTTGCCACGCGCGTTCGCACAATAGACATGATCAAAGTTGCAGAAAGTTTTGCGCATCATCATCCGCAATTATTTTCAATGGAAGTTTGGGGTGGCGCCACGTTTGATGTTGCATTGAGATTTCTTCATGAGAACCCATGGAAACGCTTACAATATTTACGCACGGCAGTACCAAATATCCTCCTGCAAATGCTGATCAGGGGGTCAAATGCTGTTGGCTATACCTCCTACCCTGACAATCTCGTAGAGAAATTCATCGACAAGAGTTTTGAAAATGGCATTGACGTATTCCGCATTTTTGATTCCCTGAATTGGGTAAAAAACCTGGAGGTCAGCATAAAGGCTGTCCGCAATAATACTGGCGGTATTGCTGAAGCCTGCATTTGTTACACCGGTGATATCATGGATACGCGCAGGAAAAAATTTACGCTTCAATATTATCTCGATCTGGCCCGACAGCTTGAAGATGCGGGCGCACACATCATTGCAATTAAAGATATGGCTGGTCTCCTGAAACCATTTGCTGCAGAATTACTGGTAACTGAATTAAAAAAGAAAGTTTCCGTTCCAATCCACCTTCATACTCATGACACTTCGGGTATTCAGCTTGCTACCTACCTGAAGTCCATTGAAACCGGGGTAAATATTGTTGATGTTGCATTGAGTTCTATGAGCGGACTTACCTCACAACCCAACTTCAATACACTTGTGGAAGCGTTGAAGAACACCAGGTATGAAGTTAACTACGACATTGATTCGCTGAATGACTTCAGCA
>Ga0190274_10002122_pt1 | contig 11651 bp, 8 predicted proteins | sample Popmic531T_FD_133002 | JGI IMG/M metagenome (GOLD analysis project Ga0190274, IMG submission 133002) | Populus adjacent soil microbial communities from riparian zone of Yellowstone River, Montana, USA - 531 T | ecosystem: Environmental > Terrestrial > Soil > Riparian zone | place: USA: Montana...
GCACAGGGCGGCGCACTGTCCTTCAGTTGAGCCGCAACTCCTTGCGAAGCTGCGGGCGCCTCCCGGCGCTCCGTCGTGACGTTCATGCGGCGCCGGGCCGCGCTTTGCGCCGCGCCTCCGTACAACGGAGATGCGTGTCAGCCAGCTCCTGGCAGGAGCCCTAGTGCCTCCGGGCGGAGCCCCGGCGCCGCCCGAGTGCCGGTTTGCGAACCGGCCCGCAGGCGCCACATCCCGCTCCGCCATTCGAACGCCTCCGGATGGCGCCCCTCGGTGAACGAGATGAAAGGAATATAATCATATTAGGAATTTTGTCAAGGTGCGGGTGGTTTATCCCTCAGCGACTTCCCGCGCCGCTATCTGCAGACAGCCGACCAGCCGCGCCGCAGCCGGTGACAGGCTTCGCCCGCGTACCCGCAATGTCGAGAGCGGCGCGGCGGTGCGCAGCGTCTCGAGCGGCAGCCGCTTCAACAGACCGAGCCGCTCGAAATAGACCGTGATGTCGTCCGACAATACCCACAGCATGTTGCGGGCATTCATCAGGCTGACGTTGGTCTGGATCGAGGAGGATTCGATCATGCAGCGCTGCGGCCGCCGTTTCACGCGTCGGAAAATGCGCTCGATGCCGGCGCGCATCGGCGTTCCCTCCTGCGGCAGGATCCAATCCTGCTCGACCAGGCTGGTCCATGAGACTGACTTCGCCCGCGCAAGCGGGTGCTGCGGACCGGCCACGATATGCACCGCCGGATCGTAAAGCTCGTCGAGCAGGAAATCGCGATCGACCAGAGCGGGCTCAACGCGGCCGACCACCAGATCGAGCCGGCCGTCGCGCAGCATCGCGAAATGCTCCTCCATCGCGCCTTCGCGCATGGTGACCGCGACGTCCGGCGCCTGATCGAGCAGCAGCGCAAGCGCGCGCGGCACCAGCACATAGCAGGCGCCGATGCCGGCACCCATTGCGACCGTGCCCGACAATCCGCCTTCGATCGCCTCGATATCGGCCTGCGCGCGGTCGAGATTGCCGATCAGGTTGGCGGCGTGGCGGATCAGCGCCTGTCCGGCTGCAGTGGGCCGCAGCGAGCGTCCCGCCTTCTCGAACAGTTCGATCGCAAGGTCGTTGGACAGCGCGCCCAAAAGCTTGGAAGCCGCGGGCTGCGACAGCCTTGCTTCGCGCGCCGCAGCGCTAAGCGTCGGCGCACGCTCCAGCGCCGCCAGCAATTCGAGCTGACGCAACCGCGCGCGGCGCCGCAGCGTCTGCCCGCGCGGAGCCGTTTTCGTCTTTTTCGACATATACCGATTCCGATATGGATTCCTGCCGACAATTCATTTGATCAGCCTACATCAATTGTCGAGAATTGTTCCAGCCTGACCCCGACGAGCCTTGGGTATCAGCCTTGGCATTTGGCGCAGGCACCCTCCCGGAAATCCGCTAACATGCAGGTCCGCAACACTTTTCCCCGCCCCACCGGACCTGAAACGCGCATGGCAAAGCTCGTCCCCTTCATCGAGAGATTCGGACTCTGGAACGCAGACCAGACGCGACGCGCGCGCGAGCTGAAAGCGCTGGTGGTCAAGAACAAGCTGAAGCTTATCCGTCTCGTGTGGTCCGACACCCACGGCCATGCGCGCACCAAGGAAGTGACGATCCCGGCTTTCCTGTCGGTGCTCGTGAACGGCTACAACATCAACGTCGCGACCACGACGCTCGATGCCTCCGGCGCCCGCACCTTCGCTTCGTTCACCGACGGCGGCGGCATGGGACTTGCGGAGATGACCGGCTCGCCGAATCTCACCATCGTGCCGGACCCTTCAACCTTTCGCGTGCTGCCCTGGGCGCCCGGCATCGGCTGGGTTATCTGCGACGAATATTTCAACACCGGGATGCCGTTCCATTTCTCGCCGCGGCAATTGCTGAACAAGCAGATCAAGCGGCTCGCGGAGCAGAAGCGCGGTCTTCACGTGGGGCTGGAGGTCGAGTGGTATCTGCTGCGCGTCGCCGGCGATCGGCTCGCGCCGGAAAATATCGGGGCGATCGGCGTGAAGGGAAAGCCGACACCCGTCACCGCCGTTGAGCCCGGCTATTCGTACCATTCGGAATCCAACTTCGACATCATGCAGCCGGTGCTGTCGGCTTTGTGCGAGCATTTCGAGGCCATCGACCTGCCGCTGCGCTCGATCGAAAACGAGTGGGGACCGGGCCAGGTCGAATGCACGTTTGCGCCGAGAGACGCGCTCACCACCGCCGACAACCTGATCCTGTTTCGCAGCGCGACCCGTCAGATCACGCGCCGCATGGGTTATCTTGCGAGCTTCATGGCACGACCGGCGATCGCGGGTTTCTGCGCCAGCGGCTGGCACCTGCATCAGTCGATGACCGACGCGGCCGGCAAGAAAAACCTGTTCATGCCGGAAAAAAAGGGCGAGCCGCTGACGCCGCTCGGCATGAATTATCTCGCGGGCCTGCTGCAGCATGCGCAGGCGGCGACGCCGTTCACCACGCCGACCATCAACGGCTATCGCCGTTACAAGCCGAATTCGCTCGCACCCGACCGCGCCACCTGGGCCTATGATCATCGCGGCGTGATGGCGCGCGTGCTCGGTGCGCCGGGCGATCCGGCAACCCGGATCGAGAACCGGATCGGCGAGCCATCGGCAAATCCCTATCTCTATATCGCGGCGCAGATCGTGGCCGGCCTCGATGGCGTCGCGCAAAAGCGCGATCCCGGCCCGCAGGAACTGAACCCGTATAACTCCGCTTTTCCGCTGCTGCCGAAATCGCTCGAGGAATCGCTTGCGGCGCTGGAAGCTTCGACGCTGTTCCGCGAGCAATTCGGCGAAACCTTCCTGCACTATTTACTCGCCTTCAAGCGCACCGAACTTGGCCGCTTCGACGCGTGGAAACGTGATTACGGCGTCAGCGGACATCCGGCGGATGAGCCGACGGAATGGGAACAGAATGAGTATTTTGATTTTTTCTGACGGATTTCAATTTTCCGTTCGTCCCCGCGAAAGCGGGGACCCAGAATCAAACGCACTGGATTCCCGCTTTCGCGGCAATGAGCGGAGTTTGGATTGCCGACAGAGCAAGACAACAAACACACAGCAAAGGACCTGAGCCATGCTGGAAAAAACCACCGCCCTGAGCCGCGCGGCCTATCTCGCGCCGCCTTATGACTACGATGAACTGGTGCAGCGCGACCGTGTGCATCAGCTGATCTATACCGATCCTGCGATCTTCACCGCCGAGATGACGCATATCTTCGGCGCGGTCTGGGTCTTTCTCGCGCATGAGAGCCAGATTCCGAAGAACGACGATTTCATTACTGCCAAGCTTGGGCTGCGGCCGATCATTGTGCTGCGGGATTCGGAAGGCGTGATCCGCGCGCTCTACAATCGCTGCACCCATCGCGGCACGACGTTGTGCCGTCTCGAAAAGGGCAATTCCAACGTCTTCCGCTGCCCCTATCACGGCTGGACCTTCAACAATAACGGCACCATCCGCAATGTACCGTGGCCGGACGGCTATGCCAACGATGTCACCGAGACGCGCTTCAATGCCGCGCAGATTCCGCGAGTTGAATCCTATCGCGGCTTCATCTTCGGCACCCTGAACATGGATGCGCCTTCACTCACCGATTATCTCGGCGGCGTGAAGGGACCGCTCGACGAATGGCTCGACCGCCATCCCGGCGGCAAGGTCGCGATCTGCGAGGCCAATCGCCTGAAATACAACGGCAACTGGAAGCTCGCCTACGACAATTCATGCGACGGCTATCATGTCGTGTTCTCGCATCGCTCGCTGCTCGACATGGAGAACCGTCTGGTCGCGGAAGCCGACAAGGGCATGTCGTATTACAAAGGCCGGCCCGACGAACAGCCGATGTACATGAAGTATTTCGGCAACGGGCATCACTTCAAGGACAAGCGTCCGAACATGGAGGTCAAGCCGGGCGCGATGTGGGCGGTGGAAAGTCCGCATCCCGGCATGGAGCATTACGAAGCGGAGCTGCGCCGGCGGCTTGGCGCGCGCGCTCCGGAGGCGCTCGATCTCGCCTCCTCCGAGCCGGTCAACATCAACATCTTTCCGAACCTGTCGATCCTCGGAAACCATCTGCAGGTGTTCGAGCCGCTCAACGTCACCGAAACCAACGCGGTCTGGTACGGCACCGCGGTCGTTGACGAGGAAGGCGTGTGGGGCGACGAACTGCATCTGATCAATGCGCTGCGGATGCGTACGCAGGAAGGCTTCCCGAACTTCGGCGAAGTCGACGATCTCGCCAATTTCGAGGAAATCCAGCGCGGGCTCGCCGCCTTCGAGGACGAATGGGTCTACATGCATCGCGGCATGGATATTCCCGGCCGCACCGTCGATCTCGGCAACGGCGTCTTCAAGGCGCCGGCGACCGACGAGATGTTCATGCGCGAATATATCCAGGAATGGAAACGGCTGATGCAGACCGAGCCGAATGTCCAGATCCGGCGGGAGCCGTGACATGACCGCAGCGCTCAAGCACGATCCGCACAAGACGTCGTTCTACATCACCGACGCGCTCTACGAGGAATTGATCGCCGATTTCTCCAGCTGGCAGCGCGACGAGCTTGTCATTCGCGACATGGCCGAACGCGATCTGTTTCGCGGCTTGCTGGAGCATGAAGCGCGCCTGCTCGACCAGGACCGTCTGGAAGACTGGCTGCAATTGTTCACGCCGGAATGCGTCTACTGGATTCCTTCAACCCCGACCGGCGGCGACCCGCGGAAAGAAATCGCCATCACCTTCGACGACCGCAGGCGCCTCGAAGACCGGGTCTATCGCCTGCGCACTGGCTATGCCTGGTCGCAGAAGCCGAAATCGCGCACCGTGCGCATGGTCAGCAACGTCGAGGTGTTCGATGCAGGCCGCACCGACACGCGAATGGTGCGTTCGAATGTGATGATCGCCGAATTCCGCGGCTTCGAAACCCGCTGCCTCTATGGGTGGCTCGGCCACAAATTCGTCAGGCGCGAGGGAAAATGGCAGATCGCCGCGCGCCAGCTCAACCTCGTGGATTGCGATCAATGCATCCGCAATCCGAGCATCGTGTTGTAGGCCTGGCGCGCGGGATCAATTGAACTTCGCCTGGACTGTCTTTCCGGCAGGCGACGTGATCTGCACGACGCCCTTCGGCTGCGCCGGCAATGCGACTTCTGCCTTTCCGGCCAGCTTTGCGGCATCCGTCGGCGCCAGCACGATGCGCAGGCTCTTGCCTCCGGCAGACAGGATCGCGATGCCCTTGTAGCCTGCAGTCGCGACAGGCTTGTTGTCGTGATCCATCACGTTGATCTCGACACTGGTGTCCTTCGCGATCAGCTCGACATGGTAGTCGCCGGCCTCGGTCATGAGCCCGCCATTCGGGCCTTTCTCGGTATGCGCATGACCGTGCTTGTGCTGCGCATAAGCCGCGCCGGAAAGGGTCATCGCAGCCAGGATTGCAACCATCGTGAGCTTCATTGTCGTTCTCCTCGATCAATAGGAAGGGGTGGATGCGGGTGCATCCGCAGATTTCGATTCGGTCTCGGCCAAACCATGCAGCCGCTCGACCGCGTTGCGTCCGAAAGCGAGCACCAGAAGCGGTGTGACGAAGGCATCGAGCAGGGTGGCGCTGATCAGCCCGCCGAAAATCGTCACCGCGACCGGATGCAGGATCTCCTTGCCGGGGCTCGCGGCATCGACCAGTAGCGGCACCAGCGCGACGCCCGCCGCCAATGCCGTCATCAGCACCGGCGTCATCCGTTCGAGGCATCCGCGCGTGACCAGCTCACGTCCCCACGGCATGGCCTCGTGCAGCGACAGATTGATGATGTGGCTGATCTTGAGAATACCGTTGCGCGCGGCAATGCCGGTCAGCGTGATGAAGCCGATCATGCTGGCGACGGACAGCGGCTGGCCGGTAAGCCACAATGCCGCGACCGAACCGATCAGCGCGAGCGGCACGCTGCCGATGATGATCAGCGACAATATCGCCGAGCGATAGCGGCTATAGAGAATCGCGAAGATCAGGAGCAGCGACACCATCGATAGCAAGCCGATGGTACGTGCCGCCTGCTCCTGAGCCTGGAACGTGCCTTCGAGATTGACGAAAGTGCCTTCCGGCATCTTCGTATCGGCCAGCACCACGCGAATCTGTTCGACCAGTCTCGCCACATCGGCACGGCCGTCGCTGTTGGCGAGCACAACGAGACGGCGGCGGCCGTTCTCTCGCAGGATCTGGTTCGGTCCCGATGTTTCCTTGATCTCGGCAACCTGTCGCGCCGGAATCCATCCAGACGGCGTTTCGATCAGGAGATCGCCAAGGCCCTGCGTGGTGCGCAAGCGTTCCGGCAGCCGCATCACCACGTCGAACCGGCGATAGCCGTCGATCACCCGCGATACCACGCGGCCATTCGACAGGCGGCTGATCTGATCGACCACGGTCGCCGGCTGAACGCCATAAAGCGCGGCACGCCCATAATCCACCCGGATTTCGAGCTGCGGAATGCGAACCTGCTTTTCCACCTGCACGTCGGTGAGGCCCGGAATGGCCGCAAGCCTTGCGCGCAATTCCTCGGCCTTGGTCCGCATCGCGTCGAGATCGTCGCCGAAGATCTTGAGCGCGATCTCGGACCTGATGCCGGACAGCATATGGTCGAGCCTGTGCGCGATCGGCTGGCCGACATTGACCGACAGCGGCAAAACCGACAGCCGCGACCGGATATCGGCGACGATGTCGTTCTTCGGACGCTGCGACGGCCGCAGGTCCACTTCGAACTCGCTGACATGAATGCCCTCCGCGTGTTCGTCGAGCTCGGCGCGGCCGGTGCGGCGTCCGACCGACTTCGCTTCCGGAACCTGCATGATCAATTTTTCGGCGATGATTCCGACGCGATTAGATTCCGCGAGCGATACGCCCGGATTGAAGCTGACCTGGATGTTGAACGTGCCCTCATTGAACGGTGGCAGGAACGAGCGCGGCAACGTGAAGGCCGCGGCACCCGCGGCGATCACCAGCAGCAGTGTGATACCGAGAATCAGGTACGAATTGTCGTAGGCACGCGCGAGCGCCGCGCCGTAACCGCGCTTCAGCACGCGCACGAGCCCGCTCTCGTGCTCGTTCAGGCTCTTCAGCCCCGGCAGCATGTAATAGGCCATGACCGGCGTCAGCGTGATCGACACCACAAGGCTCGCAAGGATCGAGACGATGTAGGCAACGCCCAGCGGGGCGAACAACTTGCCTTCGATGCCGGTCAACGCGAATAGCGGCACGAACACCAGCACGATGATCGCCGTCGCATAGACGATGCCGGACCGAACCTCCTGCGATGCGCTGACCACCACATCGAATGCCGAGCGTGGATTGCCGAGCGCGCGATTTTCACGCAGCCGCCGGAACACGTTCTCGACCCCGACCACGGCGTCGTCCACCAATTCGCCGATGGCAATCGCGATGCCGCCGAGCGTCATGGTGTTGATCGACAGCCCGGCGAAATAGAACACCACGGCCGTGATCAGGATCGAGGCGGGAATGGCAGTCAGCGAAATCAGCGTGGTCCGCCAGTTCATCAGGAACAGGAACAACACCACCGCGACGACTGCGAATGCCTCCAGCAGCACCGTCTGCACGTTCTTGATCGAAGTCTCGATGAAATTCGCCTGCCGGAAGACAAGCTGGTCGGCCTTGATGTTGTGCGGTAGCGTCGCGTTCAGCTCCGTCAGAGCCTGTTCGATGTTGCGAGTGAGTTTGACCGTGTCGACATTCGGCTGCTTCTCGACCGAGACCAGCACGGCGGGCGCGCCCATATAGCCGCTGTCGCCGCGCTTGGTACGGGGGGCGAATTCCACCGTCGCCACCTGATGCAGAAAAATCGGCTTGCTATCGATTTTAGCGACGACGATGTTGCGCAAATCGTCAAGGCTGGTGGTGCGGCCGATATTGCGGATCAGGTATTCGCGCGAGTTCAGGTCGGTAAACCCGCCGCCGGCATTGGTGCCGAAAGAGGCCAGCGCCTTCTCGATCTGCTCGTAATTGATCCCGAGAGCGCGGAGCGTCGGCGGCTGCGGCGACACGCGATATTGCCGCACTTCGCCACCCATCGGGATCACCTGCGCGACGCCCGGGATGCTGAGCAGCCGCGGCCTGATGGTGAAATCGGCGGCCTCGCGCAATTCCATCGGTGTCGCACGGTCGCTGGTGACCGCTACCATGATGATCTGCCCCATGATCGAACCGATCGGGCCCATCATCGGCGTCACATTCGCGGGCAATTGCTCGCGCATCAGGTTCAGCCGCTCGGCCACAAGCTGCCGGTTGCGATAGATATCGTTGTTGTTCCAGTCGAACTCGACATAAACAAACGACAATCCGACGCCCGATACAGAACGAACGCGCGCCACGCCCGGCACGCCGTTCATCTGGGTTTCGATCGGGAATGTGACCAGCAATTCGACTTCGGGCGGGGCAAGCCCCTCCGCTTCGGTCATGATGGTAACGACCTGCTTGTTGAGGTCGGGCAGCACGTCGACTGGCAAGCGCGTGACGCTGTAGGCGCCGAACACCATGAGCGCTGCGCTCAACGCCAGGATCAGCATGCGGTTGCGAAGCGATTGGGTGACGAGGAAGGTGAACATCGGCCGTCCTCCTCAGCGCACGTGGTCGAGCAGTTCGGCGCCCAGCACAACCACGCGTTTTCCCGGCTCCAATCCCGCGGCAACGATGACGCGCTCGGCATCCAGCGGTTCGGTACGCACCGCGCGCGGCTCGAAGCGTTCCGCGCTGACATGCTCGAACACGAATTCCTGTCCGTTCGCGGCGCGCACCACCGCATTGCGCGGCACCGCTATGCCTTGACGGATGTCGCCGCTCTCGGTGAACACGGTGACGAATTGCCCTGCCCGCAGCACCTTGGTGTCGCCTTCGATTGCAAAATGCACCGGAATCGACTGGCTGCGATCGGCGAGTCCGGAGCCACGGAACACGAGTTTCAACGGCACTCCGTTGCCGGTCTTGGCGGAGGCGCGGCCCGATCCCGCAACGGCATCGAAGCTCAAGGCCTCGATCCAGAGTTTGCCGGGCGTTACGATCTGGAACACCACCGCATTGCTCTGCGCGATCTGGCCTGTGATCGGTGTGCCTTCGGCGATGACGCCGGAAACCGGCGCGAGCAGCGGCACCGGCTCAAGGCGCATGGTGTCGAGTGCGGCCCTGCGGTCTCGCAGGCCTTCAAGTTCGAGCTTGGTGTCCTCGACCTGGGTGCGTGCCACTGCGCCCGAAGCGACCAGCGATTCGTAGCGCACGAGTCTGCGCTGCACGATCGAGATCTGCTGATCGAGTTCACCCTGCTTCTGCCGCATGTCGGAAACGTCGATCGCCTGGATCGGCGGCGTGAGGTAAGCCAGCACATCACCCTGCTTCACCGGCGTGCCGAGCCTGGGAAAGCCGCCGGGCGGCGGCGTCAACCTGCCCCCAATCGCGGTCTGCACATAGCCGCTGGCATTCGGATCGGGGATGACGCGGCCTGGCAATTCGACCGAGGGGACGAAGCTGCCGGCCTCCGTCAAAATGGTGCGCAGCCCGAAAATGCGCTGCACCGGTTTTGGCACGAACACGCTGCCGTCCGGTTCGCGCTGCGCGCGCTGGTCGCTTGCCGCCTGTGCGGGTTTGGGCGCGTCGTCGTGGCCTTCATGCGCGCGCACCGGATCGGCGCCGATGAAGGCGAAGGCGATCAGCCCAGCCGCGAGCGCCGCGGGGCGGCGGCGACGCAGCATCGACACCAGCGCGCCACCGAGCACGAAGCCTGCGAGTCCTGTCGCCCAAGGCGAATGCGCGAATGTCTCGAACCATCCGAAGACCGGCTTGGCTGCCGTTGCAGGCGCTTCCGGAATATCGATGCTGAGCGGGAGAATGTCGTTGCTGTCGCCGACGGTGACGGTCACGATCAGATCGAGATGCCCGCCGCTGGCGAGGAATGGCGCGTCGAGACGATAGGTGCCGTTGCCGACCGGCATTGCCGTTTTCGGCCCGTCCGGGGTTTCGATTTCGACGCTCGCCTTTTCGATCGGCGTGTTGGTGCGATAATCGTCGAGATAGATCATCAGCGCGCCCGCCTGCGCCACCACGACCAGTTCGAATTTTTCGGAATGCGCTTCGCCGCGCGGCGATGCGCTCACCGATGCAGCCGGTAACTTCGCGGCGTCATCATGCCCTTCATGAGCGCGCAACGTGCTCATGCTCAGGATCGAGATCAGCGCCGCCAGAGCGAGCGCCGACATGATGTAGCGGAACATGGAATCATCCTTCGCCGATGAACGGAGTTATGGACCGCGCGGCATATTGGTGCGCAGGTCGGCTACAGCCGACTTGCGTGACGCGCTTCGTCGTTCAGGCGAAGAATCTGGGCGGGCGTGGCGGGCCGTCGGTGGCGAGCCCCGGCGGCGTTTCCGCATCGAAAATCAGCGGTGACGCATCGGCCGGCGAGCCAAACTGCACAAAGGAGGCCGGCGCAAGCACGCTGCAGCAGGCCGAACAATGTCCATTGCCGCAACAGCCGCGATCCGCGCAATTGTCGTTGTCATGCTGATGCGTGGTGGACGAAATATGCATCCGCGCTTCCGCGGCCACCGTCGCGACCGAGTTGGCCTTGGCCGCGTTTTGCTGCGCCTCGATCGAGGCATGCGAATGGCCGACATGTGCCTGCGCACTCGAAGTTCCGAGCGCAACAAGCAAAAGTGCTCCAAACGCGGCAATTATGGCCAGCAATCGCGACGACACGATCATGCCGCGCTTCTACACCGAAGCATTCGTGACTGCAAATCAGCGGCTGCCGGGCGGCGTGCTGGCGCTGCGGATCGCGTGATAGCTGAGTTCGTCCGGATCGATGAGGTCCGGCACCTTCCAGCCGTCGAGATCATATTCCGCCATGCATTGTTCGGCGAAACCCTGCAGTTTCTGGGCGGTACCGCCGGCCTGCGCCCCGAACAGAACGTAACGGCGGATTTCCTCGGTCGAGCCGCCGTAATTGATTTCGTACAATTCGTGGCGGCCGCCGAATTCGCTGCCGATCGCATCCCATAGAAGCTTGAGCAGCTTCACGCGATCGACGGCCTCATAACCGTTCGAGCCGCGCATGTATTTGTCGATATAGGGTCGGATTTCCGGATTCTTGAAATCGCGAGCCGACGAATTCAGATAGATCAGGCCCGATGCCACCGTCTGCTCGATGATGTGCTTCACCTTGGTATAGGCCATCGTCGACACGATCTGATAAGCGCCGGCCGGCTCGATGTCGGGCAAGAGATAATCGCCGATCCATGGCTTCGGATTGCGCACCATCGCCTCCGACAGGCCCCAGAACAGATTGCGCCAGACCAGCACCTCGCCGACATTGGCCTGCACGCCGCGGAAATCCTTACTGCCGGTGGCCTCGACTGCCTTCAGCAAAAGTCCGGCGATGAAATCGAGCTTTACCGCAAGCCTCGTGCAACCGTGCAACAGAGCGCGCGGCAGAAAGCCGGTGCGCGGGAAGAAGTTGTTGGCCTTCTCGACATCGCCGTAACAGAACACGTTCTCCCAGGGGATCAGCACCTTGTCGAGAATGAACACGGCGTCGTTCTCGTCGATGCGGCTCGACAGCGGATAGTCGA
>Ga0190274_10002123_pt1 | contig 11651 bp, 13 predicted proteins | sample Popmic531T_FD_133002 | JGI IMG/M metagenome (GOLD analysis project Ga0190274, IMG submission 133002) | Populus adjacent soil microbial communities from riparian zone of Yellowstone River, Montana, USA - 531 T | ecosystem: Environmental > Terrestrial > Soil > Riparian zone | place: USA: Montana...
AGCACATGCCAGCCCGATCCTGCTTCTCTCCGCGAGATTCACACGCGGTACGGCTTCCTCGATCTCCGTGGCACGCCAGCTTGGAGTACGCGGCGTGCTGCCGAAGCCGTTCACGTGCGCCGAGTTGCTGTCGGCGGTAAGCGAGTCGATCGACGGGCCGTGAGCGCGCGCATTGGCTCAACTCCCAGTCAACTTCATTGCCAGCAGGTTGCTTTCCCATTCCGGTCCGAAGCCCTGGTCGTCGTAACGGAGCAGAGCGCCTGCTGCGACTTCGAGCCGCTTCAGCAGGAGCCGAAGCAGAAACGAAGCAACGCTGATCCTCGCCACGCCAAGCCCGGCCAGCTCACGCAGTGTGATGGTCTTGGGACCGTACAGGACATTCGTCGGGCCGAGGGCGACGTACTCCCGGATGGCCGATGCATCAAACAAGAAAATCGGGTAGACGCAATCTGCGCCGGCATCGAAGTACTTGCGGGCACGCGCCAGACCTTCCTCGACCGGGCCCTTGTGATAGTGCACGTCGACTCGAGCGTTGATCACGAGGTCGAATCCGCGGGCCTGCGCGGCCGCCTTGATGGCTGCAATGCGCGCCGCGTGGTGATCGGCATCGACAAGAGTGCCGGCGCGATGGTCCGAGTCTTCGAGGTTCGCCCCACAGGCGCCCGCATCAGCGAGTCGAGCGACGAATTCCTCTGCTGACAGTCCATAGCCATCCTCGAGGTCTGCAGTGACGGGCAGCTTCACAGCGTCGGCGATGCGCCGAAGCGCGCCAAACGCGACATCGGCTGGAAGGTGACTGTGATCCTCATAACCATTCACGGGCGCGAGGGCGTTGCTGGCCGTGGCGATGGCGCGCATGCCTGCGGATTCAACCACCAGGGCGCTCGTCGGATCCCAGACATTGGCCAGGATCAGGGGATCGCCCGGAACATGCAGCTTGCGCAGCTTCTCGGCGTCCGCGGCAATGTCGTGTGCGCTGGGTTTTGTTTGCTCGGTCATGACGCGGCGTCATCCTCGGTGATGGTGAAGATCCCACGCTGCCCCGAGAGAAACGGAACGGTGCGCCGTGCGGCGTCATCGACGTGAATGCGCGGAGGCGGCGGTGGATCGCTTTCGAAAAATGTTCCGGGTCCGTAGAACAGTCCATATCGCAGCACGGTTCCGCCGGCCGCGACAACTCCATTCTCGTGGGCGTCGAGCACCGGCCCGGTGCCGGGACCGGTGCGCCAGGCAATGCTCTGGGCAAGGAATCCGGAAGCGTTCGCTGCCTGCGCAGCCGCCAGCAGATTCCTGGTTCCCTCGCTTCGTACGCGATTGTTGCCAGGAAGGAATTCGGCAAGGTTCTCGATCTGATCCGGCAAGTCTGTCACCTGGTGAACGACGACATCAGGTTTGAATTCCTTGACCGCCGCGACCAGAGCTTCCCGGTCGAAGACGTCGCACCAGACCGGAGTGATGCCAGCGGTGCGCAATCCATCTAACTTTGCCCGCGTCCGGGTCATCGCCGCGATGTCATGTCTGTCAGCCAACAGTAGCGAGAGCAACCGAACGCCGATGACACCAGTGGCGCCCGCCAGGAAGATTCTCATAGTGGGGTTCCTCGGCGACGTTTGCCGGAACGTGAAGAAGCAGGGCGGCCACTTGTTTCGGGCGTCAACACCTTGGCCAGGCTGGCCGCGAAGTCGCGCCTGGATAGCGGCTTCTGCAGAACCACGTCGGCCTCACCTTGAGTCGCGCCCAGATAGCCGCTCATCAGCACGACGGGCAGGGATCCGCGCATGCCGCGCACTTCGTGTATCAGCGCAGACCCCGTCATCTCCGGCATGCGCTCGTCGGTGATCAGCGCGTCGAAGCGCTGCGGATCGGCACGAAACGCGGCGAGCGCGGCGCTGCTCGAGGTGAATCCCACCGGCGAATAGCCGAGATCCTCGAGCATCCTCGTGGCGATCTGCATCAGTGGCGCCTCGTCGTCGACGATCAGCACCTGCTGGCCGCTCCCGCGCGGCAGCTCTGATTCCTTTTCATCGACGGGCGCGGCAGCATCCCCGGAGCGCGGCAGGTAGACGGTAAACGTGCTGCCGTTGCCGAGGCTGCTCGCCACGTCGATGGCGCCGCCGAGCTGGGTGACGATGCCGTGCACCAGCGAAAGTCCCAGGCCGGTACCGATGCCGACTTCCTTGGTGGTGAAGAAGGGGTCGAAAATGCGATCGACGATCCCTGGCGCGATGCCGGCGCCGGTGTCCGCGATCGTGAGCACGATGTGTTCGCAAGCAGCCACTGCGCCAATGGTGGCGGCGCGGGGGGCCTCTACGCGCTCGATGGCGAGCCCGATGCGCAACATCCCACCCGATGGCATCGCCTGGATGGCGTTGGACGCCAGGTTCGCTACCACCTGGTGCACCTGCGTCGCGTCGCCGAGTACCGCGGCGCGCCCGGCGTGTAGTTTGGCGTGCAAGGTCACGCTCGACGGCAACTTCGCCGCGACCTGGTCGAGCACCTCGCGAACCACTCCCTCGACGTGGACTGGCACACGTTCGCCGACGGCGCTACGGCTGAAAGCCAGCACGCGGTCGACGAGCGCGCGCCCGCGCTCACCGGCGATGACGATGCTGTCGAGATCGCGTGCGAGGCGGCTGCCTTTGGGCGCGTCGCGCTGTGCCATCTCGCCGTAGCCGAGGATCGCGCCGAGGATATTGTTGAAGTCGTGAGCAATGCCGCCCGCCAGCGTGCCCATCGCTTCGAGGCGTTGCGCCTGGCGCAGCTTGCGCTCCATCGTCTTCAGTTCTTCTTCCGCCCGCTTGCGCTCCGTGATGTCCGTGGTGGAGCCGGTCCACCGAACAACTTTTCCGGCGTCATCGCGCCTGCAGATGGCCTGGAGACTGTGCCAGCGGATCTCGCCGCGCACGATGTAGCGCACTTCCATGGCAAGCCGTTCACCCGTTCCGGCGAACAGCTCGTTCCGCGCTGCCTCCCATTTCGCAAAGTCCTCCGGGTGCATGTTGATGCGCGCGCGGAAGTCGTCCCTGCTGTTCCAGGTGTCGGGATCGTATCCACCCATCTCATACGCCCTCGACGAGAGGAAGTACCGGTTGGTGGGGAGGTGCCAATCCCAATATCCCGACTCGCTCGCAGCCATGGCGAGTTCGTAGCGTTCCTGGGATTCGCGCAGCGCTTCTTCGGCGCGCTTGCGCGCAGTCACGTCCCGGATGGTGCCATTCCAGCGCACCACCTGCCCCGCGGCATCGCGTGTCGCGCGGCCGGTAAACTGGATCCAGCGTTCCTTGCCGCGGATCGAAGTGGGAATCTCGATTTCCATGCGCGCGCTCTTGCCGGCGAAGTGCTCGGTGGCAGCACCCTGCAATGCCTCGAGGTCTACCGGCGCGATCGGCATGGCTTTGAAGAGTGCGGCGCGCCCGGGAAACGTCGTATCCGGCGGGAAGTCGAACATCTCGAGGAACCCGGGCGATAGATAGAGGTCGTCAATGGTGGCATTCCAGTCCCAGTACGCCTCATCGCTTGCACTGACTACGCGCGCATAGCGCTGCTCGGATTCGAGTTGCGCCTCTTCGGCGCGCTTGCGCTCCGTGACGTCGGTCGTCGAGCCGGTCCACCGGATGACTTTGCCCGTGTCGTCGCGCTTGCAGATGGCCTGAAGGCTATGCCAGCGGGTCTTCCCGTGGACGATGTAGCGCACTTCCATGGCAAGTCGCTCGCCCGTACCGGTGAACAGTGCCTCGCGCGCTGCCTCCCAGCGCGCGAAATCTTCCGGATGCATGTTGATCCGCGCTTTGAATTCGTCCCGGTTCTTCCACATGTCGGGATCGTATCCCCCCATTTCCAACGCTCTCCTCGAGGACATGAACCGGTTGCTGGGAACATGCCAATCCCAGTATCCCGACTCGCTCGCCGCCATGGCGCGCTCGTAGCGCTCCTCGGATTCGCGAAGTGCCTCATCGGCGCGCTCGCGCTCTGTTACATCGCGCACCGTTCCCGTCCAGCGCACGAGCGCGCCGGATGAGTCGCGCGCCGCCAGGCCACCCAGGTGCACCCAACGCGTTTCCCCATCCCGGATGAAGCGGGTCTCGATGTCGAAGCGGGCCGTCTTGCCGGCAAAGTGTTCGGCGAACGCCCGGGTCAATGACGGGCGATCCTCGGGGTGGAACGGCAGGCGAGCGACGAGGTCATCGCGGCCCGCGAAACTCGTGCCGGGCGCGAAGCCGTAGATCTCCAGCAACCTGGGCGAGGTGTAGATAGTGTCGTCGGCGACGACCCAGTCCCAGAAACCATCATCGCTGGCTTCCATGGCGCGCACGTAACGCTCCTGGTCGCGCAGCACGCTGGCGCGCCGTGGGTTTCCCCACAGCGCGACTATTTGCTGCACTCGCTTTTCAAGCGCAGCGGTTACCGATGACCACAGCTCCATGCGGTTGATCTTCTTGTTTGGGAGCACCGAAGCGTCCTCACAGGTCGAGAACCCCGAAAGCATACGCCGTCTGTTGCAGGGTCTGCATCCCGGTTGCATATGGCACAGAGACGTGGCGCGCCGACTCAGGCGTTTCATCGATGTCACAGGCGTCATTTCCAGATGCGATCCGGCGATCAACCTGCGACCTGGCGGGGGTTCAATGCCGTCCCAAGGAGCCAATGTGGCTACCAGGGAGATACGCGATGGACGCTCAAGGCAATACAGAGCCGTTCGATCCGATAATCGCGGAGGCCAGTGATACCGCACGGTTGACGCTGCACCAGCTGCAGTCAGCGGTCGCGGATATTTCCAGGGCGCTCAGTCAGGCGCTGAGCGACGACCGCACCAACGCGGTGCTGTATCTGCGGCGCGCGGAAAACTTCCTGAGGCCAGCGGTGCAGCCGGAAATATCGCGCAGCGTGAATTCCGGTCCACGGCTGACCGCCTGGCAGCGACGCCGGGTGCTCGAACACATCGAAATCCGCCTCGGCACGCCTATCAGGAACCGTGAACTCGCGGCCCTGGTGGATTTCAGCGAATTCCATTTCAACGTCGCATTCCGCAACAGCCTTGGCACTTCGCCGCACGAATTCCTCATTCGCCGGCGAATCGAGCGTGCGCAGCAGCTCATGCTCTCGACCGACATGCCGCTGTGCGATATCGCGGCCGAGTGTGGCCTTGCCGATCAGGCGCACCTGTCACGTCTGTTCCGCAAGGTCGTTGGAGAAACTCCGGCCGCCTGGCGCAAGAGCCGGGCGAACGAGACGGGTCCGAACGGCAAGGCGGCGCCCGCGGTGTCGGTAGTTAGCCGCCAGGAGTGGGCTCGACTGCAATCGCAGCCTTCTTCAAGCACCCGCTGATCTGATCAAGAAGTCGCCGCCTCCGCGGCACATGATTCCGCCCACATCCTCGAACGCATCATCAGGAGACAGCAAATGAAAATCGTCGTCATCGGTGGCACCGGTCTGGTCGGTTCCAAGCTCGTCAAACTACTTCGCGATCGCGGCCAGGAAGTCCTGGCAGCCTCGCCCGACTCGGGAGTCAACACGATAACGGGTGAGGGGCTGTCCCCGGCGCTGGCCGGTGCCCAGGTAGTGGTCGACGTTTCAAATTCGCCTTCGTTCGAAGACGCGGCGGTATTGAAATTCTTCCAGACCTCGACCGGCAATCTGCTGGCGGCGGAAGGCGCTGCAGGCGTGGGGCATCATGTGGCGCTGTCGATCGTCGGCGCCGACCGCTTGCCACAGAGCGGCTACCTGCGCGCCAAGGTGGCGCAGGAAGAGCTGATCAAGGCATCCGGCATTCCGTACTCGATCCTGCGCTCCACGCAGTTCTCCGAATTCCTGGGCCGCATCGCGGACTCAGCCACGGAGGGAAACGTGGTGCGCCTGCCTACCGCCTTCATACAGCCCATCGTCTCGGACGATGTGGTGGCCGCGCTCGCCGACGTTGTAATGAATGCGCCAATCAACGACACGGTCGAAGTCGCCGGCCCCGAAAAATTCCGCCTCGATGATCTGGTCCGCCGCGTGCTCCGGACCAAGAGCGACGCACGCCAGGTCACCGGCGACGTTCATGCCCGTTACTTCGGCACCGAGCTCAGCGATGAGTCGCTGGTTCCGCTCACTACGCCGCCGCGTCTTGGCAAGACCCGGTTCGAAGCCTGGTTCGGGAGCGCGCTCAAATGAACACCATGACCGCATCCTTGTCGAGTCCGCCGTCGGCGCAGTTCGCACCTCCCCAGGCGACGCGAGCGCTGGCTGGCGTCTGGGTACCGGACACGCCCGTGATCTCATCAGCCATCGAGTACGCGCGCGAGTTTTCCGAGCCCTACCTTTTCAACCACGTAATGCGGTCATGGCTGTTCGCCGAAAGCCTGGCGCAGCTGAATCGGATCGAGCACGACGCCGAGGTGGTGGCAATTACCACGCTGCTGCATGACCTGGGCCTGTCACCGGCGTTCGATGGCCCCCTGCGGTTCGAAGTAGAGACGGCAAACGCCGCGCGCAACTTCGCGCAACGTGCGGGACTCGACGCACGGCGCGCGCAGCTCGTCTGGGACGGTGCGGCGCTCAACTCCACGCCGTCCATCGCTCTCTACAAGGAGACCGAGGTAAGGCTGAGCACTCAGGGAATCGCGCTCGACTGGGGCGGCTGGGGTTATGAGTCGCTGAGCAGCCAGCGGATCGATGAGATCCTCGACGCGTTTCCGCGGCTGCAGATGAAGCAGCAATTCACGCGCGCTGTCTGCCGCATCTGCGAAACGCGCGCCGACACGACGTTCGACAACTTCGCGCGCGATTTTGGCGAACGATTCGTTTCGGGCTACATGGCGCCGTCGACGGTCGACCTGATGTTTGCGGCGCCGTTCAGGGAGTGAGGCGCATGAAACTCTACCTCGATCCCATGACCACGATTCCGCCACACATCACCGCCGAAGCGGAGGCGCTGGCGGAATGGTACGACGCACACCCGACGATTCGCCGCCTTTGGGCCATCAAGGATGCGCAGATCCTGAGGGTGATCCTCACGCTCGAGCCCACGGTCGACAACAACGACACCTATCCCATCTGGTTTGCGTGCAGCCGGGGATGGGCGCGGGAGGTCGAGTCGATCACCGGCCGCGTCGTCAACCTGGAGCTGCTCGACGAACCGCTGACCAACGAATTCGAAATCGATCTCGAGGGCGAGATCGTCGCCGCCATCAGCTGGCGGGATCCCACTTCATTCTGGAAAGCCGACTAGGTGCGCCATGAAAAAGCTGTTGCTGCTCGTTCCATTTGTTTTCGGACTGGCCCATGCCGGAGACGGCAAGGTCGTGACTCCACTGATGCTCAAGGAGCTCCCGGACATTCCGGGCAAGGAGGCCCTGATCATCACCGTGGATTTTGCTCCGGGTGCGGAAGATCCCGTTCATCGTCACGACGCCCACGCCTTCGTCTACGTGCTGGAAGGCTCCATCTTGATGCAACTGAAAGGACAGAAGGCGGTGACGCTCACTCCCGGACAAGTCTTCTACGAGGGGCCGAACGATGTCCACATCGTCGGCCGGAACGCGAGTACGACCACGCCCGCGAAAATCATGGTGGTCCTGGTCAAGAACAAAGGTGTCGATGCCGTATTACCCGCTAACTAGTTTGCCCTCCGCCCGTCGCAACGAAGATGACGGGTGTCAGTTCGTCGAGGAGGCTGTGACTGAGGCGCGCACTTTCCATCCGTTCGTGCGCGGGACGGCTCACGCCGGCGCAGTGTCCCTGCCAATGCCGGCCAGCTACACGACGAGGTGACGGGCGGAGGCAATATTCAACAAAGGAGAAATCTGATGAAACTCTACTATTCACCCGGCGCCTGCAGTCTTGCGAGCCACATCGCACTGCTCGAAGGCGGCCTCGATTTCGAGCTGGAACGCGTCGACCTTAAGAGCAAGCGGACCGAAACCGGCGCGGACTTCAATGTCATCAACACCAAGGGCTATGTGCCGGCGCTGGTGCTGGACAGCGGCGACGTCGTCACCGAGAACATCGCGGTGCTCGACTGGATAGCGACCCAGTCACCCAGATTGGGTCTGGAAGGTCCGCTGGCGCGCACGCAGCTCCTGCAAGCGCTCGCTTACATCTCCACCGAGATCCACAAGAGCTTCAAGCCGTTCTTCACCGGTGCCAGCGATGAGGATAAGGCGAAGGCGGAGATGTATATCAACAAGCGGCTGCGCTGGCTCGCGGAACGAAAAGTGGGCAAATTCCTGTTCGGCAACCAGCCAACCGTCGCGGACTTCTATCTGTTCGTGACGCTCCGGTGGGCAGCGAAATTCAAGGTCGCAATTCCCGAGGGACTGGTCGTGCTGCAGATTCGAATGATGGATCGACCCAAGGCGCAGTCGGCTATCGAATTCGAAGAAATGCCCGCCAAGCAGACCCGGAGCGCGTGATGAACTCCGGCACGCCCACCGCCGGGGAAGGCGGAAGGCTCCTCGACTGGCTCGACAAGCGTCTGCCGATTCGCGCGCTGATCGAGAGTCAGTTGACGGGCTACTACCCACCGAGGAATCTCAACGCCTGGTACTACTTCGGCGTGATGGCGCTGGTGGTGCTGGCCGTGCAGATCCTGAGCGGCATCTTTCTGGCGATGCACTACCAGCCGGGCACCGCGACGGCATTCGACTCGATCGAGCGGTTCACGCGCGAGGTGGAGTGGGGCTGGCTGATTCGCTACGCCCATTCCACCGGCGCATCGTTCTTCTTCGTCGTGGTCTATCTACACATGTTCCGGTCGCTGATGTACGGCTCTTACACGGCGCCGCGCGAAGTGTTGTGGATTCTCGGCATGCTCGTGTACCTGGTCCTCATGGCCGAGGCGTTCATGGGATACGTGCTGCCCTGGGGCAACATGTCGTACTGGGCGGCACAGGTGATCGTGAACCTCTTTGGCGCCATTCCCTATGTCGGCGCGGGCCTGGTCGACTGGATCCGCGGTGACTATGGCATCGGAGATGCCACGTTGAGTCGCTTCTTCTCGTTGCACGTGATTGCGGTGCCGCTGGGATTGCTGCTGCTGGTCACGCTGCACCTGGTGGCGCTGCATACCGTGGGCTCCAACAATCCCGAGGGCATCGAGGTCAAGGAAAACACGGACGCGAACGGCAAGCCGCTCGATGGCATTCCTTTTCATCCGTACTACGTCGTCAAGGACGTGCTCAGCGTTGGCGTGTTCCTGTTGATATTCGCGAGTGTGCTGTTCTTCTCACCCACTTTCGGCGGACTGTTTCTCGAGTCTGCCAATTTCGAACCTGCGAACTCCTTGTCGACGCCGGAGCACATCGCGCCAGCGTGGTACTTCGCTCCTTACTACGCAATCCTGCGCGCCGTGCCCGACCAGCGGTTGGGAGCCTTTCTGATGCTGCTCGCCGTCCTGTCGTTCCTGTTCCTCCCGTGGCTCGACCGCTCGAGAGTGCGTTCGATTCGCTACAAGGGATGGCTCTCGCGTACGGCTCTCTACGGATTCGCGATTTCATTCGTTGCACTCGGATTCATCGGCCTGCAGCCGGCCACCTCCACGTACGTCGTGCTGGCGCGCGTGTTTGCGCTGATCTATTTCGCTTACTTCTGGCTGATGCCGGTGTACTCGAAGTTCGAGCGCGCGGAAGTGGTTCCTGAGCGAACTGGGAGTTCGTCATGAGCTTCCTCCGCTTCACATGCGCCGTCACGCTGTGCTCGATCGCGTGCTGCATTCCGGCCAACGCCAACGAAGGCACGTTCTTCGGTCCGCTGCGTTCGCGCGACCTTTCGCCATTTGGATTCCTGCGGCTGGACATGCGACCGGCCCATGCCGTATCGATCGAGCCGGGCAGTTGGGCCGTGGAGACCGAGCTCGGTTATCAGAACACCTGGGCACTGAGCCCCGAAGTGGAGAAGTACCTCGTCGGCCTCGAGCCCGGCGCTCGCCGGCGTCTGGGGCCGGCGAGCGTGCAGGCCATCGAAGACCTGCCGGGCGAGAACTATCTACTCGACCTGGAGACGGCCACGCTCGACGTGACGCTGCACTACAAGCTGGCGCCGAACTGGTCGCTGTACGGAATCATCAGCGCGATTTCATATCAGGGTGGTTTCCTCGATAGCACCATCGAAGGATTCCATGAGACGTTTGGCTTCAGTACCTTTGGTCGGCCGGCGGTGGAGCGTAACCAGGCCGCGCTCATCTACGACCTGAAGGGCGTAAAGGCGGCGATCTTCGAAAAGCCGACTGACGGCGGATTCACCGATCCGACGATTGGATTTCGCTATTCCGGGCTCCACTTCTCGCAAAACTGGCAGCTCACGCTCGAGGGCGCCGCCAAGATCCCGGTGGCGGGCCAGAGATTGCTGCTATCTACCGGCCGGACGGATGTTGGCATGCAGGCATCGCTGCAGCGCCTGGGGATCCGGCACGCGGTCTACGCCAACGCAGCGGCGGTGTATTACGCGGGGACTCGTGCGCCCACACCTCAGGATGCGCAGATAGTCCCCACGGTGATTCTCGGGTACGAATTCAAATGGACCGGACGCACGAATCTCAATGTCCAGGCCTACATCAGCAACAGCGTCTATTCACACAGGCAGACCGAACTGGAAGAGCTGCTGGGGATGAAATACGAATACAGCCTCGGGCTGCGCCATCGCCGCGAGAACTGGCTGATTTCGTTTGCCTTCACGGAGAACGTGCAGAACGTCAACAATACCCCCGACATCGGGTTTCAGTTCGGTGTGGCTTGGGTCCCTCATCGCCTTTGAAGATGATTCGGTGAGGCAGGGGTCACAACCGCGCATTGCCCTTCACCGACCTCGATGTCAGTCATCGCCGCCATGTTCGCAGTTACCAAGGTCGGATTAATCCATCGAGCTCAGTTCCAGGCCGGCATCAACCCCGAAAACGTAAAGTTGATGACTATGTCATCCACTTTTTCCTCCAGAAGCGCCTGGCTGACGGAAGAATCGCGATCGCCCAAATCGATCAGCTCGAAACTTCAGGGCAATGATGCGGACTGCGCGCGGTAGCTAGGTCCGAGTAGCGCCGTATGCCAGCTTGCGCCGCCGCTCTGGCGGCTGCTGGCAAGGCCCTGGACAGCGGGAACGATGCTCCCTTCGACCGTCACGTCGCCGGGGGCCACGAACGACGGGCGCACCGAGAAGATTCCCGCTTGGCCATCGGTCAGCCGCACCGAGACGGCGATTTCCTCGATCGCCAGCTCGCTAAGGTTAGACGGGAACCTGTTGCTGCCGAGCGCAACGGCGATCTTCGGTGCAGGAAACGCTCGCCAACATTTTCAGGCATGCACGTGCCAACAGCGTGCGGATCGCAACCGGATGCATCACGCACAACCACGGCGAGCGTGTGTTCATTCTCATCGAAGACGACGGTGTTGGAATCGACGAAACCACGGGTGGCAACGGCCGCGGCCTGAATCATATGCGGGCGCGGGCGGAACAGCTGGGTGCTGTCATCGATATTCAATCAGAGCCGAACCGGGGCACCTGCGTGACTTTGACGCTGCCTCTGCAGGCAGCGTCTATCTAACGCGCTGCGCCAAGTGATCTCTGCGCTCAATACTCGATTCAGTTGACCTCAAATGTGATCTGCCCTTGAACGGCTACGTTGTTCACGCCGGCAAGATAGTTCGACGTATCGTTGCGCTGGACATACACATAAGTAT
>Ga0190274_10002124_pt1 | contig 11650 bp, 10 predicted proteins | sample Popmic531T_FD_133002 | JGI IMG/M metagenome (GOLD analysis project Ga0190274, IMG submission 133002) | Populus adjacent soil microbial communities from riparian zone of Yellowstone River, Montana, USA - 531 T | ecosystem: Environmental > Terrestrial > Soil > Riparian zone | place: USA: Montana...
GCCTGGGACTCGAGCTCGGGGACCGGGAACCCTGGCGGGGCCGTCACGGTCTGGGTCGGGAACACCCCGACCACGCTGATCCGGCCCTTGTGGTCGACCTTGAGCAGGTCGTTGCCGCCGGCGTCGGTCACCAGCTGGCTCCTGTGACGGACCAGCAGCCCGTTGGGGTTGCTGTCGATCGCCCCGGGCTCGCCGGGGGGAACGCCGCCGCCCTCGTCGGGGTTGTTGGCCTCCTCGAAGCGCGGGAAGTCGGCCACCGAGCGGATGCCACGCAGGCTGACCTTGAGCAGCTTGCCGAAGCGGCGGGCCGCCGGGCCGAACTGCTCGCGGGTCTCGGTGCCGCCGCCCGGGTTACCGAACAGCAGGTAGCCCGTCGAGCCGGAGAAGCCGAGGTCGACCGGGCCGGAGGCGGCCACGCCGCCCTCCTCGGCCACCGACGGCAGGCCGGTGAGCACCCGGTGCTGGCCCCGCTTGGTGATCCTGGTCACGGCGCCGCTGCGGCCGAAGCAGCTCTCGCCGCCCTCGGGGCCGGTGAAGCAGGGCCCAGACCCGCCGGAGCCGGACTCGGCGACGTACAGGGCGCCGTCGGGACCGAACCCGATCCCGCGGGGGTTGTCGAGGCCGTCGGCGACGACCGTGAGCTTCCCGCTGCCGCCGGCGCCGTGGCGGGCGGCCTCGGCCATGGCCTGCGACGGGCTCTTGGCCTTGCTGGGTGCGGCCGTGGCGGCGCCCCCGAGGGCGGTGACCGCGGCCAGCGCGAGCAGGCCGGCGACGGCGCCGGCCCGGCGAACGTTTCTGAGCATGCAGCAACTCCCCCTGCTGGTTCCGGATTGTCAGAATCGAGCCCGCGCTGCCCCCCTTCCCCCCACTTTTGCTGACACCGTCCGAAACCCTACCTCGCGACGGCACTCGCGCCACAGCCGCATTTTGTGTAGTCCCTCAACCGTAGTCCGCTGTGGGACGCTACAGCCGTGACGACCATCCGAGCTCCGTTGCCCCTCCGGGCGGGTGGCGGTGCGCCGCTGGTCGCCGCCGAGCTCGTCCTTCCCGCCCTCACGGCGCTGTCCGGCCTGCAGCTGCTGCGGCTGATGATGGCCACCGTGATCGGCGTCTACCGCGACCGGCTGGGCGCGCCACTGACCAGCCTGGCCCTGTTCGCCTTCCTGGTGGTCGGGCTCGGGTTCCTGGCCGCGCCGGTGGCCCGGCTGCTCGGCCGGCGGCGGGCGCTGCTGGTCGGCGCGGCCGGGGTTGCGCTGGTCCGGCTGGTCGTCCAAGTGGTCCCCGACCCGCTGGCCCGCTGGCTGCTGGCCCCGGCGGGGGTCGTGCTGTTCCTGTGGTTCGTCCCCCTCTGGCTGGTCAGGGACGGCCGCGGGTTCGGGCTGGCCCTGCTGGTGGGGCTGGCCGTCGACACCGCCCTGGCCGGGCTGGGCGGCAGCTGGGACTACGCCTGGTCGATCACCCCCTGGACGGTCGCCCTGGCCACCGCCCTGGCCGCGGCCGCGCTGTGGGCGCTGGCCGCCCTGCCCGACCGCGGGCGGGTCGCGGGCCCGGACGGCCGCTGGGCGCGGCTGCCGCTGGCCGGTATCGGGCCGGCGCTGTTCCTGCACGCCCTGATCTGGCAGAACCTGGGCTGGCAGGCCACGCTGAGCGGCCGCTCCCAGGCGCTGGCCTTCGCCGTGGTGATGCTGGCCAACCTGGCCGCCCTGGCCGCCGGCGCGGCCACCGCCCTGGCCCGAGAGGTTCGCTGGCCGGTCGCCGGGACGGCGCTGGCCGGGCTGGCCGTGGCCGTCGCCCTCGCGCAGTCGGCGACCCTCGCCGCCTGCGTCCTCGCCCAGGCGGCCACCGCCGTCCTGGTGGTGCTCATCGTCCGTCGGGCCACCGACCCCGGCACCGGTGAGGCGGTCCGGCTGGGGCCGGTGGCGGCCGCCTGGGCGGGCGGCATGAGCCTGTTCGTCCTGCTGGTGTTCGCCTACTACGCCGCCTACGACGTGGTCCTGCCGTTCGGCAACCGGCTCCTGCCGGCCCTGGCCGCCCTCCTGCTGGCCGCGGCCGCCATCGTGGCCATGGGCGGCGCGGGCCTGCCCGGGCGGGACCCAGGGGCTGTGGAAACCCGTCACCGCTCTCCGGACTCCTCGGCTACCCTCCCAACCGGGGCTCTCGCCACCGGCGAGGGCCTGAGCGCCGCGGCCACCGGCGAGGGCCTGAGCGCCGCGGCCACCGATGGGGGTCTCAGCGCCACGACCCGGGCCGCCCGACCCTACCTGATCCTGGTCGGGGTGGTACTGCTGCTGGCCCCGGTGCTGTTCTGGGTGACCGCGCCCGACCCGGTGGCGGCCGCCCCGGCGCCGGCGGTGCGGGTGATGTCCTACAACCTGCACTTCGGCTTCGACGTCCGTGGCTGGAGCGACCTGGAGGGGATCGCCAGGGCGATCGAGGCCAGTGGGGCCGAGGTGGTCGGGCTCCAGGAGGTCTCCCGGGGCTGGTACGTGAACGGCTCCACCGACATGCTGGCCTGGCTGCAGCGGCGGTTGCGCATGCCCCATGCCCGGTTCGCGGGCGCCTCCGACGAGATCTGGGGCAACGCCGTCCTCAGCCGCTACCCGATCGTGGCCGGCGAGGTCATGCGACTGCCGCGTGAGGGCGTCCCCCTGCGCCGCAACGCCCTGGGGGTCGAGCTCGACCTGGGCGGCGGGCGGCGCCTGGACGTGGTCGTCACCCACCTCCATCACGTGGAGGGCCCCGAGGGCGCCCGGGTCCGGCTGGCCCAGCTGCCGCCGCTGCTGGAGCGGGTGGCCGGGCGGCCGGCCACCGTGCTGCTGGGCGACTTCAACGCCGAGCCCGGCTCGGCCGAGATCGCCCTGGTCCGCGGGGCCGGCCTGACCGACGCCTTCGTGGCCGGCGGCGGCCGGCCGGCCGACGAGCGCACCTGGCCGTCGGACCGGCCGGACCGGCGCATCGACTACATCTGGCTGTCGGGCGACCTGGCCGCCAGCGGGTTCGCGGCCACGCCGGGCACGGCCAGCGACCACCGTGGGATCGCGGTCACCGTCACCGTCCAGTAACCGCGTGGCGTCGGCCTGCGGCCGACGGTCAATCCGCTTCTCCGTCCGGCCCGTCGGGCCGGTCGGCCTCGGCCAGGATGGCGTACAGGCGGCGCCTGGCCTCGTGCAGGATCTCCAGCGCCCTGGCCTGCTGGGCCTCGGTGCCGGCGCCGGCCACGCTCCAGGTGGCCTGGGCGATCTGGCCGATGGCGTCGCGCAGGCTCCAGGCCTCCGGGGCGACGCCGGCGGTGACCTCTTCCCACGGCGCCCGCTGGCTCTGGCGCTCGGCCTCGGCCCGGCCGGCGTCGGTGAGGGCGAACCGGCGGCGGCCCTCGCCCTCCTGACCGGCGATCAGGTCCTCGTCCTCGAGCAGCTGGAGGGTCGGGTAGACCGACCCCGGGCTGGGGCGCCAGACGCCGCCCGTGCGCGCCTCCAGCTCCTGGATCATCTCGTAGCCGTGCATGGGCCGCTCGGCCAGCAGGGCCAGGATGGCGGCCCGGACGTCGCCGCGGCTGCGGCGGCCCCGGCCCCGTCCCCGGCGGTGCCCCCACGGCCCCGGCGGGACCGGGGGCAGGGGTGGCAGCCCCGGCGGCCCGAACGGGCCGAAGCCGCCGTGATGGCCCGCCCAGCCCTCGTGGGGGCCAACTCCGTGCATGAAGTGTCGTCGTCGCATCGCCGCATCACCTCCCAGATCGTTGCAGCGATACTAACGATATATCTTTGACACTCGAAGATGCAACGTCCGCTGGATGGCGTCGATGCGCGACCGGGTCGGGGGGTGGGAGCGGAGCAGGGCGGCCATGCCCCGCTGGCGGGGGGCGGCCTGCTCGACCTGGAGGAACAGGGCCAGCACCTGGATCAGGCCGGGGCCGTAGCCGAGCTCGGCCGCGTGCCGGTCGGCGGCGTGCTCGCCGGCCCGCGACAGGGCCGCCGACAGCACCTTGGCCAGGCGGACCAGCAGGGCCAGGGGCAGCCAGAGCACCCCGAGGGCGACCACCAGCACGGTCCCGGCCACGACCAGGACGCCCAGGACGGCCAGCAGCACCAGCATGCCCAGGGCGCCGTCGGGGGCGCGCCCGCCGGCCACCCCGCCGGTGCGGTCGCTGAGCCGATAGAAGATCTGGGCCAGCCAGCGGGTGATGCGGCGGATGGTCCGCAGCAGCCGCTCCCCGGCCTCGAACGGCAGCAGGTACCACCAGCCGAGAATGATCGCCAGGGGGTGGAGGTGGCGGTGGTGGCCGAGCTCGTGGGCCAGCACCGCCTCCAGCAGGTCGTCGGGCAGCTCCAGGGCCATGCGGGTCACGGCCAGCACGTGACCGCCGAGCGCGAACGCGTTGACCTGGCGCTTCTCCTCGACCCGGAGCAGGTAGCGGCCCGGGTCGGCGCCGGCCCGGCGGCAGACGCGCTCCAGGGCCGGGGAGATCCGGGCCAGGTCGGCCGGTCGCGGCCGGCGCAGGTCGCGGTAGAGCAGCCGGGCCAGCCCGGCCTCCACCGGCCGGGCCACCACCAGGACGGCGCTGGCCGTCCAGGCGGCGCAGGCCACCAGCACGACCGTGACCGGCTCCCAGCCGGCCAGGAGGGCCGCCCCGTAGGCGGGCAGGGCCACCACGACCAGCGACAGCAGCCAGATGAGGACCACGATGGCGAACATCCCGACCGAGGTCCCGCTGATGGCCCGCGACCGGCCCGGGCCCTGCTGCGGCGGCATGGAGCCAACGATACGTAGAGTGGGCCCGTAGACGCGACGACGGGAGGTCCCATGCCCATCTTCCGGCTGAACCACGCGGTGCTGTACGTCCGCGACCTGGAGCGCAGCGTCGCCTTCTACCGCGACGTGCTCGGCTTCGAGACCGTCATGACCATGGGTGGGGCGGCGGCCTTCATCCAGGCGCCCGGGTCGACCAACGACCACGACCTCGGCCTGTTCCAGATCGGCCCCGCCGCCGGGCCCTCGGAGGCCGGGCGCCGCACCGTCGGGCTCTACCACCTGGCCTGGGAGATCGACACCCTGGCCGAGCTGGAGCGGCTGGCCGGCCGGCTGGCCGAGGCCGGCTCCCTGGCCGGCGCCTCGGACCACGGCACCACCAAGAGCCTGTACGCCAAGGACCCCGACGGCCTGGAGTTCGAGGTCGCCTGGGTGGTCCCGGCCGACCTGCTCGACGACACCGCCCTGGCCGCCCGCGAGCGCATCGGCCCCCTCGACCTGGCCCGGGAGAAGGAGCGCTACGGCGCCGACACGAAAGGCGGCATCGGCATCTCGGTCCCGGCCGGTTCCTAGTGGCGCCCAGATACAGAAGGCCCGCCGTTGTGGCGGGCCTTCTGTATGGGGGAACTGCGCGCGGGAGGCGCGGTGTGGGGGCCTATCCGTTGGGGCGGGCGTAGCCGACGATGCTGCTGCCGAGGGACTGGACGCGCACGTAGTCGCCGGTGTGGGTGGCCGAGATGCGCTGCCCGCCGCCGATGTACACGGACACATGCGAGATGGGGCTGTAGTAGAAGATCAGGTCGCCCGGCTGGAGCTCGCTGGCCGAGATGCGGCGGCCGACGTTGTACTGGGCGGCGCTGGAGTGGGGGAGCGAGACCCCGGCCTGCCGCCAGGCCATCATGGTCAGCCCCGAGCAGTCGAAGCAGCCGGGCCCGGAACCGCCGTAGCAGTAGGGCTTGCCCACCTGGGCCCGGGCGTAGGCGACCACGGCCGTTGCGCCGCCACCGCCGCCGCCACCGCCGCCGCCGGCGGGGGGCGGGGGCGCGACCGGGTTGGAGGGGCGGGTGGGGGCCGAGGGGCGGTCGGCGGCCCGCATCCGCGACAGCAGGGCCCGGGTCTTGTCGGCGGCCCGCTCCACCTCGGCCTTCTTGGCCTGGAGGCGGTCGACCTCGGCGGCCTGGGCCCTCTCGGCCGCGACCAGGTTGCGCTTGCGCTCACCGAGGGCCTGGCCGGCGACGCCCAGCTGGTCCATCAGGTCGCCGTCGTTCGCGGCCAGCAGCTCCAGCACCTGCACGCGGGCGATGGCCGCGGCCGGGTCGTCGGAGCCGAGCACGGCGGCCACGGCGCTGCCGGCGCCCTGCACGTAGGCGGCCGACGCCCTGGCCCCCAGGACCTGCTGGAGCTTGCGGACGTCGGCCTCGGCCCCGCTGGCCTGCGCCCGCAGGCCCTTGAGGGAGCGGCGGATGCGCTGGAGGGCCTCGTTGCTCTGGTTGTACTGCTCGACCAGCTGGTCGGACTCCCGGTTCAGCTGGTCGAGCTGGTCCTCGAGGCGGGAGGCGGTCGGGGTCGCCTGCGCTGTCAATGGTCCAGTCGACAGCACCGTCAGGGGCATCAGGATGGCGGCGAGCAGCACGCTGCGGGCAGCGCGGCGCTGCCATCGACGGTGGGGGGTCCGTCGAGCGCCTAACGGCGGCAAGAGCCCGACCTCCTTCCTCCCGCCTCCAGTGGCCGGACACGGGGGCGCTTGGCGTGGGGGTGCGCCCTCTCCTCCGGTGGGGGGGTCGGAGAAGCCGTTCTGGGTGAAACGTGTCCGTCCGGTGATCATTCCGTGATCAAACGGGCTGGACTGTAGCGCGCTTCTGCGGGATTCGCCAAATCCTCTGGTCATGTGCGGCGGATTTCCGGCCGAAGCTTGCCCCCGCAAGATGTAGCGCTTAAGGTTCGGCCGAGCACAAGATCTTGCGGGTCCGATCCGCCGGTCCTGGGACGCAGCCCGGTCCCTGCCTCCGGAGAACTGCGGGGATGAGGACGTGGAGAATTACGCACAGGTGCGGGGGGCGGAGCCCCCCGCATTCCCCCCGAAACCGAACCCGAGCCAGGGGAGGGAGGGCGGCGAGGCCCGGCCGCTGGGGGAGTGGGATCGGAGCGTGCTCGCGTTCGAGCGTCAGTGGTGGCGCCATGCCGGGGCCAAGGAGGAGGCCATCCGGCGCGAGTTCGGTGTCGGGCCCACCGCCTACTATCAGCTGTTGAGCCGCCTCCTGGACGACCCGGCGGCCCTGGCCTACGACCCCATGCTGGTCAAGCGCCTCCAGCGCCAGCGGGCCTCACGGCGCCGCAGGCGCTCGCGGCGGGATACCGTGCCCATGAAGCCCACGAGCTGAGGAGGACCCGTGAAGCCCGGTCCGACGGCCCGGGCGGTGTTGGTGTTGGTGGCGTTCCTGGCCGTGTTCCTGATCGTCGACCGGATGTCAGCGCCCGGCGGGGCGCGGCGCACGGCCGCGGCCCCGCCCGCCTCGGCCGCCCCGCAGCCGGACACCAGCGCCCCGCCGGCCACCACCACGGTCGCGCCCACCACCACGACCAGGGCACCCACCACCACCGCCCCGCCGACCACCAAGCGGGCCACCGGGCCGACCCTGCGCCCGGCCACCGGCGTCAGCGTCCAGGTCCTGAACGGGGTCTGGGTGACCGGCCTGGCCCACCGGGTGGCCGGCCAGGTCCGGGCGGCCGGCTACGACGTGGTCGCGGCCCGGACCGCCCTGGGCAGCTACTCGGTCTCCCGCATCTACTACACCGGCGACCACCGGGCCGACGCCGAGGCGTTCAAGGACCGCTTCCCGGCCTTCACGGTGGTCGAGCCGGCCCCGGCCAACCTGTCACGCCGGGTGGCCCTGCACGTGGTCATCGGGAAGGACTATCCAGGGGTCTGACCTCGGCCCTGGTCAGGCCGGGCGCGGCCAGCGGCAGCAGCATCCCGGTGGCCAGGGCGAGGGTGACTCGCTCAGCGCCGGAGGGCGGAAAGGTCGTCCCGCTGGGCGGCGAACCAGGCCTGCGGCGGAAGGGCGGTCGCGCCCTCGCGGAGGAGGGCGGCGCGCTTGGCCCGCTCGTCGGGGGGGAGCTCCAGGGCGGCGCCGATGGCCTCGGCCAGCTCGGCGGTGTCGAACGGGTTGACCAGCAGGGCCCCGGGGCCGAGGTCGTCGGCGGCGCCGGCGTTGCGGGACAGGATCAGGGCCAGGTCGCGCCGGCTGATCGCCGGGCCCTCCTTGGCGACCAGGTTCATGCCGTCCCAGACCGGGTTGACGATCAGCAGGTCGGCCGCGGCCATGGCGGCCAGGGCCCGCGGGTAGCTGTCCCGCAGCTCCAGCAGCACCGGCTCCCAGCTCCGGGTCCGGAAGCGCTCGTTGATGGACTCGGCCATGTGCTTCACCTCGGCCGTGTAGGCCTGGTACTCGGGCAGGTCACGCCGGGAGGGATAGGTGAGGGCGTAGTGGACGACCCGCCCCCGGGCCCGGGGGTTGCGCTCCAGGAACATGCCGTAGCCCTCCAGCCCGCGCAGGATGTTCTTGGACAGCTCCATGCGGTCGACCCGCACGATCAGGCTGCGCCCCCTGGCCAGGTCGGCCACCACCCGCTCCTGGGCGCGGGCGTCGACCTGGTCGACCCGCTCGCGCAGGGCCTCGCCGTCCACCCCCAGGGGATAGGTCCGCACCCGCACCCGGCGGCCGTCGCCGGCCTCGACCGCGCTCCGCTCGAAGTCGACCCGGTAGCCGGCCTCCAGGCAGCAGTGCAGGAAGTTGCGGGCCCAGCGGGGGACCAGGAAGCCGAGCAGGTCGGCCCCGAGCATCCCCTCCAGGATGGCGCCCGCCACCCGGCTCGGCAGCATCATGAAGTAGCCGGGGTCGGCCCACGGGCAGTGGCTGAAGTGGGCGATGCGCAGGTCGGGCCGGCGCTGGCGCAGCATGGCCGGGACCAGGGCCAGGTGGTAGTCCTGGGCGAACACCTCGCCGCCGGGGTCGGCCTCGTCGTCGCAGGCGGCCGCGAAGGCCCGGTTGACGTCCTCGTAGTGCTGCCAGGCGACCCGGAAGCTACGGTCGAAGCGGGGATGGCGGGGCACGTCGAACAGGTAGTGGTGCAGGAACCAGATGGTCCGGTTGGCGACCCGGTTGTAGTAGTTGGCGTACTCCCGGGGGTCGAAGACCAGGCTGCGCAGGCGCAGCGCGCCCTGGGCGAGCTCGACGGTGCGCAGCCGCCCCGAGCGGGCGACCCGCCGGGCCGCCACCCGGTCCCCGTCGGTGATGGCCGCCGCCACCCAGGTGCCGCCCTGGCCGGCCAGGGCCGGGCCGAGGGCGGCCACCATGCCCCCGGCTCCCCGGCCCACCGAGAGGTTGCCGTCGTCGTCGACCTCGAACTGGATCGGACCGCGATTCGACGCCACCACCAGCTCGGCCATCGTGGCAAACCCGTCCTTTCGGCGTCGCGAGGAACCCGTATGCTCGTACGGAGCATCCTGGCATTCCTGAACGCGACGGTCGACCGGATCCGAAGGCGGCGAGCATGACCCAGACGGGCGAGCAGACGCCGAGGGCGCCGTTGCTCAAGCCGCCGCCGCACCGCCCCTCGCCCTACGAGCGGTTCGTCCGCATCGGCATCGTCGCCTGGTGCGGCATCGGGGTGATCATCCTCGGCTACCTGATGCTGCGGCTGATGGTGTACGTCAACCCGATCGTCCCACCCCTGCTCATCGCCGTGGCCGTCGTCTACCTGCTCAACCCGCTGGTCTCGGCCCTGGAGCGCCGCGGGGTGCCGCGGGTCGCCGGCGCCGGCATCGTCTACGTGCTGTTCCTGTGCATCGTGGCCCTGCTCATCTCGCTGCTGGTGCCGCTGGTGGCCCGGCAGGTCACCGAGGTCGTCACCCACTTCCCCGACTACCTGACCGACGCCCAGGCCTACGTGCGCCGGGTGGCCGCCCGCTTCGGGCAGGAGCCGAACTTCCGGCTGGATGCGGAGCAGGTCCGGGAGTGGCTGTCGGCGGGCGAGAACCGCCAGACCGTGACCAGGTACCTGACCGGGCTGCGGTCGGTCACCACCTCGGTGATCAGCGGCCTGATCATCTTCGTGATCGGCCCGGTCATGGCCTTCTACCTGCTGGTCGACCTGCCGCAGCTGGAGCGGGGGGCGATGGCCCTGATCCCGCCGGGCCGCCGCGACGAGATCCGTGGCCTGATGGACCGGATCGGCCAGGCCGTGGGCGGCTTCTTCCGTGGCCAGCTGCTGGTCGCGCTGTTCGTCGGGGTGGCCTCCTCGATCGGCCTGTGGCTCATCGGGCTGCCGTTCTGGCTGCTGGTGGGGATGGTCGCCGGGGTGTTCAACCTGGTCCCGCTGGTCGGCCCGTTCATCGGCGGCGGCCTGGCGGTGATCATCGCCCTGCTCTCCGGCGAGCCCCTCAAGGCCGTCTGGGCCGCCCTGGTGCTGCTGATCGTGCAGCAGATCGACAACCACCTGATCTCGCCCAACGTGATGAGCCGGACCGTCCAGCTTCACCCCGTGGTCGTGATGCTCGCCCTGCTGGTGGGGGCCAGCTTCGCCGGCCTGTTCGGCATGCTGATCATCGTCCCCCTGGTCGCCGTGGCCAAGATCGTCTTCCTGTTCATGTGGTCCAAGTACGTCGACTACGGCGACGAGCTCACCCGGGGGAGCCCCGACTAGGGCATCCGCTCCAGCAGGGCGGCGACCGCCTCGGCCCAGCCCTGGCCGGCGGGCGACGGGGTGACGATCACCGGGGTGGCGGGGTCGCCGGCGGTGGCCGCCCAGGCGCCGTTGGCGACCAGGAACATGGCCCCGACCACGCCGGCCAGCTGGAGGTCGGCTGGGCTGTCGCCGATGGCGGCGGCCTCGGCCGGCTCCAGGCCGCGACCGGCCAGGTAGGCGGCGGCGGTGCCGGCCTTGCTGACCCCCGCCGGGAGCAGGTGGTAGGCGTGGGTGGGGCCGGGGCCGAGGTGGGGGTAGGCGCCGCGCAGGCGGCCGTTGTCGAGCAGCCGGGCCCAGCCGAGGACGCGGCCGGCCAGCAGGGCGTCGGCGGCGGCCACCTCGACCTGGCCGCGGAGCAGGAAGGTGCCCCGGCGGCCCAGGTGCCAGGGGGTGTGCGGCTCGATGCGGCCGGCGAACGCCTCCAGGACTGCGGCCAGGGCGCCCGACCGCTCCAGGGCCTGGGCCGGGCAGTCGCCGAGGTCGCGGGGGGCCTCGCCCCAGTGCAGCTCGACCTCGCGGCCCCTGACCAGCACCGTGCCCAGCTCGGCGATGGCGTCGCGGGTCCCCAGCAACCGCCCGGTCTCCCGGAGCTGCTCGGCGGTGCGCCCCGAGACCAGCACCACCTCCAGCCCGGCCCGGTGGGCGGCGACCAGCGCCTCGGCGGCGACCAGGGTGGGCCGGCCGTCCAGGTCGGCCAGGAGCGAGCCGTCCCGGCCGACCAGGGTCCCGTCGACGTCGGAGAACAGCAGCGCCGGGGCGAGCCGGTCGAGCAGCGGTCCAGCGTCGGCCAGGGCCAGCCCGGCCACGCTACTCGGCCGCGGCGACGGGATCGACCCGCCGCCGGCGGTAGTCATCGACGGTCACCATCGGCGGGCGCCGGGAGGTGACGATCTCCCGCGGCTCCGGCCGGTACTCGTACAGCTCGTTGGAGAACTGGACCAGGGTGGTGGCGAAGTTGCCCGGGGCCGAGCGGCCCTCCTCGGCCAGGCGCAGGAACGCGGCCTGCAGGATGCCGAAGCTCATCCGGCCCAGGGCCTGCATGTCCTGGTTGCGGTGGACGCGCCGGTCCAGGTCGACCTGGGCGATGGCGTCGACCCCGAAGCGGGCGGCGATGTCGACCAGCAGGCCCAGCTCGACCCCGTAGCCGGAGAAGAAC
>Ga0190274_10002125_pt1 | contig 11647 bp, 9 predicted proteins | sample Popmic531T_FD_133002 | JGI IMG/M metagenome (GOLD analysis project Ga0190274, IMG submission 133002) | Populus adjacent soil microbial communities from riparian zone of Yellowstone River, Montana, USA - 531 T | ecosystem: Environmental > Terrestrial > Soil > Riparian zone | place: USA: Montana...
TCCAGGTCTGAAATCTCAACGGGTCTTAATTTCAGGCGCGTGGTATGGAGCATGGTTGTGGAAATGGTTGTCGGAAAAAGGATTTCAGCAGTATAGGTAAATTCAAAATATACGTTAACATAAGATATTTATCATATGTATAAATTTATGATAATCAACAAATTATTATGAAAAATTAATTTCACTGACTTTCACCGCAAAGTCCTTTAGCGACTCAAACTTCAAATCAATGTCCGGATGATCTCCCATATTACCCGTCAGGTTAGAGTTAATTAATACCGTAAATGCCCCAATATTCCTTCCCAATTCCATATCACTCATCTTATCCCCTACCATGATAGACTTGGAGAAATCAATGTCAGGAAACATCATGGCTGCTTCCAGTGGCATACCTGGATTTGGTTTCCGGTCATGGTGTTTGTCATCATTGATGACGCAATAATATAAAGCATCAATCCTGCCACCTGCGTTTTGAATTTCATCAATCATATGCTGGTGAATTTCACCAAGCGCCTTTTCATCCATTAATCCTTTACCTATCCCGCGTTGATTGGTGACCACGATTATTTTTCCAAAAACTTTACTCAATGTTGAAATAGCATCGGTTGCACCATTGGCAAATTCAAACTCTCCTTTGTGGAAAACATAACTTTCATCTTTATTGACATTGATCACGCCATCCCTATCCAGGAAAAGTGTCCATGAGGAATCAACATCGCGAAGAAGTAAAGACGGATATTTCAAATCATGCTGTGCCCGGTCGTAATCTTCCGGAATGCCTATATCGACGAAATATTTGTTCTGGATCATCCCGTAAAAGAGATGCGATTCAACATTTCTTGCCAGGTAATCCTTTTCAAAAGAAAATATCCTGGGTAAGGATTTCTTTAAAAAACTGATCCTGTTGATGAGATAAATGCCACCATTGATATTTCCCTTCTCCACAAATTTTTTCTCCGTAAATCTTTTAACCCTGCTGTCATCATCTATTTCTACAACTCCATACCGGTCAAAGCGACGCATTGGCTTTAATACCATTGTGCAATCCGCCTGGGTGGCAATGTGCAATTCACCCAAACTCTCGATGTCAATTTTATAAAGCGTATCACCATTGACAATGAGCACATCCCTGTGCGTTGCCCTGGATAAAGCAAACCTGATCGCACCACCGGTTCCTAATGGCTGCTCCTCAATGACAAATTGATAATTGAGGTACGGGAATTTTTTGATTATAAATTCCTCAATGAATTCATGTTTGTATCCCAATGAAAAAATAAACTCCTCTATACCCTCTGATAGAAGATGCCTGATCACGTAGGCGAGAAACGGAAGGCCCGCTATTGGAGCCATTGATTTAGGAAGGTCCGGAACGGCATCTTTCAATCTTGTTCCCAATCCACCTGCTAATATGATCGCTTCTTTAATCAAAATATTCTCTTTCGACTAATTCGCAGATGATGTGCCCGATCATAATATGGCTTTCTTGTATTCTTGGTGTATCCGATGAAGGTATGTTAACCAGGAAATCACAATACTCTTTCATCTTGCCTCCACTCTCGCCGGTAAATCCAATATTGACCATTCCTTTTTCACCGGCCTTTCTCATGGCTTCGATGATATTGGTAGAATTTCCCGATGTGGATAATCCGACCAGCACATCACCTTTTTGCCCTATACCTTCAATCAACCGTGAATAAACAAAGTCAAATCCATAATCATTCGCTACAGCAGTGAGATACGATGTATTGCAATGAAGAGCTTCTGCCGGAAGTGCAACTCTGTCTTTATAAAACCGACCTGAAAATTCAGCAGCAAGGTGTTGGGCATCAGCAGCACTACCTCCGTTGCCACAAAAATAGATCCTGTTTCCTGTCTTGAAGGCCCCTACGACTTCCACCACAACAGCTTTTATTGTAAGCAACAATTCATCATTATGCAAGATCATTTGCTTGACCCCAATAGAGTTGTTGATGATCTCTTTTATCTTATTTTCCATACCGCAGATTAATCAGATTACGACCACAGATTTACCAGATTACTCAGATTGTTTTTACAAGCCCTGCCAGCCCTGCAATCCATGCCAGCCCTGCCATTTTTTTCGCCGCTAATTACGCTAATTAACGCTAATGTATTTCTCCATGCTCCCAGCCCCCTGCTCCCTGCATTTACAAAGTCCAAGTGGTTAGACCATGCTCCACAAACTGATAGCCTTTATGGCTTCCTCCGAATTTCTTTAGCTCCCTGATCACTTCATATTTATTATTATTCGGACAATAAAATACCATAAATCCACCGCCTCCGGCACCTGAAATTTTTCCACCCGTTGCTCCTGCTTTCTTGGCCGTCTCATAGATCTCTTCAATGAAGTCGCTGCTGATCCCGTTGGCCATTTTTTTCTTTTGATAAAATCCGAAGTCAAGTATCTCCCCGATCTCACTCAATTTGCCTGTTAATAATGCCTCCTTCATCATCATGGACTGATTCTTCAATTGATGCATGGCCTCAATCGCGTCGACATCATTATTAATAACATTTCCTGCCTGTCGCTCAATGATCTTTGAAGATTCCCTGCTTGTTTCAGTGAAATATAACAAGAGATTGTGTTGCAATTCAAAAAGATATTCCTGTTTAATGCGTAATGGATTGACCACTACTTTATCTCCGGAAAAAAACTCCATGTAATTAACACCACCAAATGTAGCGGCATACTGATCCTGTTTTCCACCAGCCAGATTTAAATCCTTTCGTTCGATTTCATATGCATAATGTGCTATTTCATACTCGCCCATTGGCAGATGTAACATCTCCACAAATGCTCCTACAATAGCCACCACCAAAGTCGAAGAAGTACCTAAACCGGATCCAGGAGGAGCTTCTACAAATGTTGAAAGCCTGAGGCCTCGACCTTGTAATGGATAATCTTTGTTAATCCGGTTGTAAACGCCTTTCAATAAATCAAGTTTTCCATTGATCGGCAATTGGGTATTGGCTTCAAATTTCTCTTCCTGGTTCTGATCGAGTGCGTGTAAAATAATTTCAGGATGATCGTGCAATTCAATCGAAGCATAAGCATACAATGAAATCGTCGCATTGAGAATGGCGCCTCCAAATAAATCACTGTAGGGACTGACATCTGTTCCACCACCTGCGAGTCCAAGGCGTAATGGCGCTTTACTTCTGTAAATCATATTTGTATTTCTATTCCGGGATTGTGCTTTTTGGGTTAATTAACACCATTTCCCTTTGCCAGCGAAAGGATGATCTCCACCAGGTGCGACCAGGAATACTTTTGTTTTTCAACACGAAGATGCGGAATAAAATAGTCTTCACCCATCTGATAGAACCTGAGGATGGCTTCTGCGATAGATTTGGGATCCGGCTCTGCGACAAGACCTACTTTTTCATGCGGGACCAGGGCAGGCAGGCCCCCTACATTGGTCACGATCATTGGTTTTTCAAAATGATAGGAAAGCGGTGTGACTCCACTTTGCGTTGCATTCCTATATGGTTGAATAACCACATCAGCTGCACTGACAAAATATCGTACCCTATCATCCGGAATAAACTCTGTATGAAGAATTAATTGATTGCTGATCCCCAATCTTTCAATTTGTTCGCGATACGTTTTTTCATCTTCATAAAATTCACCTGCTACTAATAATTTTATTCCTGAAGATTTTATTCCGGGATCACTCATCGCCTCGAAGAGTACATCCAGCCCTTTATATTTTCTGATAAATCCAAAAAATAAAATGACTTTCTGATCAGGATCAATATTCAATTGTTTCCTGGCTTCTTTTTTTGAAATTATTTCACCGAAATTATCATACAAAGGATGTGATACTTGTAATGCAGGCTTTGCTTTTTCAAAAACTCTCAAATCGCTCATTACTTTTTCACTCATCGTAATAAAGGCATCGATGCTCTTGATAAAATACCTGGTAAAACTATTATCTCCGGGTCTTTTTTCATGCGGACTAATATTGTCAGCGATACAAATAATGCGGGTATGCTTATTTTTTCTGACTCTTCTTAAAATGGTACCTAAAGCAGGCCCCATAAAGGGGATCCAATAACGGACAACAATGATATCCGGCTTTTCCTTTTTCAACCTGTTACCAATTTTAATCCAATTCAAAGGATTCACAGAATTAATAACAGAATGAACCTTGATTGTATCAAGTGCAGGGCCAGTAACATACTGTGAAGTACCAGGGAAAAGGAACGAAGGATACTGTAATGAAAAAGAATAAATATCGCACTCATCCCCATGAGAAATAAACTCCTTTGCAAGACGATGGTTGAAAGTGGCAAGACCTCCGCGCAGTGGGTGAGCCGGACCGATGATAATTACTTTACTCAATGTATTTTGGTGCTAAGTAGTATTCTTCCTTCGGGCCATTGCGATAAAATAAATCGGGATCCCCACCAGGGTAATGATCAATCCCGGCCAGGTAAATTGCGGCTTGTAGATGATCAATAAAATACAAAATGTCAGCCCCATCAGTATATAAATGAATGGAAGCACCGGGTATCCCCATGCTTTATATGGCCTCTCAATGTCAGGCCTCTTTTTCCTGAGAATAAATATTCCAAGAATGGTGAGGACATAAAAGATGACGACCACAAATGAGATCATATCCAGCAATTGTCCATACCTGCCGCTAATACTCCACAGACAAGCAATGATTCCCTGTACCCATAGAGCCCATTGCGGAACAGCAAATTTGTTGAGCTCGCCTGCAGGTTTAAAAAATAATCCATCCTTGGCCATGGTATAATAAACCCTGGCCCCTGCAAGGATCAGCCCATTGTTGCAACCAAAAGTGGAGACCATGATCATAAGCGCAATGATGACCGTTCCAATATTTCCAAATATCACATGCGATGCCGCCACAGCAACTCTATCTTTATCTGCACCTGCAATCGCATCCATGGGCAGCACAGCTGTGTACATCACATTAGTAGAAACGTAAATGATCGTTACGATCAATGTCCCAAGGAAAAGTGCAAGTCCAATATTCCGTTGTGGATTTTTGATCTCTCCTGCAATGAATGTCACATTGTTCCAGGCATCGCTGCTGAAGATCGAACCCACCATTGCTGCTGCAATAGCACCTAGTGCTGCAGCCAATGCATAATTTTCAGTACTCCCCAATGCATGGAGATTCCATCCATCAGTCCAGTTAGCCTGCCATACATCTCCTTTAAACATGATCAATCCAAACAGGATTAATCCAAACAAGCTCGCAAGTTTTGTTACAGTGAATGTGGTCTGAATTAGTTTACCACTCTTTATACCTCGCGTGTTGATATAGGTGAGAAAAAGGATCAGCACAATGGCGACAAGTTGGGCGGGAGATATAAGCAAAAAGCCAAGATCCATAGCCACTAAATCTTCGCTTACTGAAGGCACCAGGTAAGCAAGGAATTTGGCGAAGGCAACTCCTACTGCAGCAATCGTCGCAGTCTGAATGATCGCGAAAAAGCTCCAGCCATATAAAAAAGCAATAAGAGGATTAAATGCTTCTTTGAGGTAAACATATTGCCCACCTGCTTTGGGATACATGCCACTTAATTCCCCATAACTCACCGCCGCTGTGATCGTCATAAATCCGGTAATCAACCAAACAACAATTAACCATCCCGCACTGCCTACATTCCGGGTCATGTCAGCAGCCACAATAAAAATTCCCGAACCAATCATGGAGCCTGCCACGATCATCGTGGCATCCATAAGGCTTAATGATCGTTTAAACGTAGTCTCTTGTTCAATCATGGGAGTGAATTTGGGTCAAGATAGAAATTTATCCAGGGATAGGGTTCGAGAGGACGAACTGGTATTTTATCCTGGTTTTCCGCGAAATGCATACCACGTATTATATCCTATCAGAAAAGGAATCTGCAGAATCGACAAGATGGAATATACCGATCCAAACACCAGGAACAACCCAAGCCTAAACAAATCTCCACTTGTCGGCTTTGTTTCTTTCGATGCATGATCGAGATGGAGTAAATATTGAAGGTCCGCGATGGACATTTGCATGGCTTCCTCTTTGGGTATAATATCGTGATACAAATTGAGTGTCTTGCGACCACGAGCATAAGCCTGGATGATCTTTCGGGGATGAAGAAAACAACCTAATACCACTCCACTTGTATCGATCAGGAATGCCGCCCAATACTTTTTACATCCTGATGCGATTTCCCAGGCACTGATTTCACATTCTCCTAAAAATGTGCCGGCTGAATAACCTGTGACCAGGTGATGAATATCATGCCACAATACAGCTTTTCTCCTGGCATCAAAGTTTGGAATATAAAAATGGATCCTATCTGTGATCTCAATCCTGACTCTTGACTGACTTTGACCACCGTCATCACCCAAATCATGTTCTGAATAAAAAAGAGGCAGCAATATGGCCGGGGTTAGATTCCCTGTTTCAGTTTCCAATTAAAATTTTATTGAAAGGTCAATACTTCATTCTATTGTTCCGATATGTAAAAGTTTCCCTCATCATCATGTGATCGAATACAGCATGAATTTTTTATTTGCACCTATTAGCTATCCTTTACCGGAACACTAACATTGCTACTGGTTAAAAAATAGATCGCTACAAAGATCGTCATTACTGCTGTCAGAATAAAAGCAGCCTTCGCCCCAAAACTGAACCATACAAAGCCTGTCAAAGAACTGGCAACTAAAGTACAGATGCTTTGAAAGCCGGTGTACATTCCAATCGCAGTAGCTGTATCTTTTTTGTCACTGATATTGCTGATCCATGCTTTGGCGATTCCTTCTGTGCTGGCTGCATAAACACCATAGAAGAAGAATAGAATGAAGTAAACATACAAATTCACTTTTAGGGAAAAACCAAAATAGGTAATGGCAAAAAAGAAGAGTCCCCCAATAAATGCAAACTTTAATCCAATGCGATCAGCTAAAGCCCCTATGGGGAATGCCAATAATGCATAGATTAGGTTATAAAATATATACACCCCAATGACCAAGGTATCACTGAACCCTGCTTCCTTAATTTTAAGCAGGAGGAATACATCAGAACTATTGAATAATGCAAATACCAACAAACCAACAATGACTTTCCGGTACAAAGCCGGGCTTTGCTTCCAATAACCCATGAATGAAAAAAAAGAGATTTTCCCCTGATCGATTTTTTTATTAACCACTTTGTCCTTTAATAAAAATGAAGTGGCGAGGGCAAATAAACCGGGGATAAAGGCAAGGAAGAATAATGTCTTATAATTTTCAGGATTGTAATACAAATACAACAAGGCCAATGCAGGTCCCAGTACAGCACCCATCGTGTCCATTGACCGATGGAATCCAAATATTTTTCCTTTTGTTTCCTTGGTGGCCTCATCTGAAAGCAATGCATCCCTTGCTCCTGTCCTTATTCCTTTCCCAAGCCTGTCAATCGAACGAACCAAGAAAATCCAAACCGGAAATACAAATAAGGCCATTAAAGGCTTTGAAATCGCACTAAGACCATAACCAAGCTGCACAAATGGAACTCGTCTTCCTGAATGATCAGATCGTTTTCCAAAATAACCTTTACTTAAACCTGCAAGGGCTTCTACCGCTCCTTCCAACACACCAATAAGCACTATTGAAAATCCAATGCTCTTGAGATAAATAGGCATGACCGGATATAACATCTCACTCGCCATGTCTGTAAATAAACTGACAAGAGAGAGGATCCAGATCGTGCGTGTAATGAATTTCAATGTTAAATGCTAAATGTTAAATTTTAAATATTAAATATTTGGTTTGCAATTTACGACTTTGGATGCCGAAGCCTTGGCGAAGGCATCTGCTGATTTTTGATTTAAGGTTTTAATTCAACATTTAACATTAAACATTTACAATCCTATTAGATCCCATAGGTTTCCATAAAGATCCTTGAATACGGCAACTGTGCCATAGGCTTCCACAGACGGACCTCTCACAAACTCTACTCCATGCTTTATCATGTGTTGATAATCCTTATCGAAATCATCTGTATTCAGAAATAAAAACACACGGCCTCCTGTTTGATTTCCTACCCTGCTTTTTTGCTCTTCATTGGTAGCTTTCGCCAATAATAGGTGACAACCTCCATCCTTTCCGGGAGAAATCAGGACCCACCTCTTCGTTTCACTCATGACTGTATCCTCGATCAATTGAAAATTCAATTTATCTATATAAAACCGAATAGCTTCATCGTAGTCATTTACGAGTAGGGAAATATTTGCAATTTGCCTTTTCATATTACACTTTACTTTTTTTCGCCACGAATTAACACGAATCAATTCCGATGGGATTATCTGTTGACTCTTGATTCTTGCATATTGCTTATTGCCTATTGTCTATTGCCTATTGCCTATTTTTTCACGACCTGCTTCCTTGGCTTCCAAATTTGATGCAAAGCCTGTTGTGTCAAAAGTCATTATCTGGAGTGATGTAGCTCCACTGCTCTATGCCCTATGCTCTATGCCCTATGCTCATTACCTTCACCCGGAATTAACATGCACAAGTGAAAGGTAAACCTAAAAAGAAAATAAGGATAACACCTCCTGCTGATTTTGCCGCGGGCATGAAAGGGGTAGCCGTTGCCATGGATCATGCTGTCAGCCAGATGGGACCGATACGTGCAATGAAAGCGCTTTCCAAATTGAATCAGAAAAATGGTTTTGCCTGCCCGGGATGTGCATGGCCTGATCCTGATGACAAAAGATCTCTTTTCACTGAATATTGCGAGAATGGTGCTAAAGCTGTTGCGGAAGAAGCCACTCTTAAAAGAGCTGATCCTTTTTTCTTTTCACAGCTTTCCGTTTCAGATATGTTGTCATGGTCTGATTATGATATTGGAAAAAGCGGAAGGCTCACTCATCCAATGCTAAAGATCGCCGGTGATGATTTCTATCAACCTATTGAATGGGAAGAAGCATTCGAACTTATTGCTCAACATTTGAATCAATTGCAAAGTCCTGATGAAGCTATCTTTTATACTTCAGGCCGTTCGAGTAATGAAGCCGCTTTTTTATGGGGCCTTTTTGCAAGAGCATTTGGAACGAACAATATGCCGGACTGTTCGAATATGTGTCATGAATCCACGGGTGTTGCATTATCGCAAACTCTGGGTATCGGAAAAGGATCAGTTGTATTGGATGATCTCTACAAAGCTGATGTTGTAATTGTAATCGGCCAGAATCCCGGGACAAATCATCCCCGAATGCTTCAAGCCCTGGAACAATTAAAGGCCAATGATGGCATGGTGATCACCATCAATCCTTTGGAAGAAGCAGGCCTCAAACGATTTAAAAATCCCCAAAGAGCAAGAGATTATGTTACGAATGGAACCACGATCACTGATCTATTCCTGCAGGTGAAAATCAATGAAGATGTTACTCTTTTGAAAGCTATTATGAAAATATTGGCAAAAAGAGATGAAGTCAGTCATGATGTATTCGATCATGATTTTATCCGGGACAAAACGATTGGATATCAGGAATTAATTGATGATCTGAAACAATATAGTGTAGAAGATCTTGCTACACAATGCGGTATTCCCATAGATCACATTGAAAAAGCCTGCGAGATCATTGCACCCGCAAAAAAAATAATCATTTGCTGGGCCATGGGCCTGACACAACATAAGAATGGAGTCGAGAATATCAAAGAATGTGTCAACTTGTTATTACTGAAAGGATCGATTGGTAAAGAAGGTGCAGGTACTTGCCCGGTCAGAGGGCATAGCAATGTGCAGGGTGACCGCAGCGTAGGGATCATGCATCATCCTTCACCTCAATTGAATAAAGCATTGAAGGATGAATTTGGATTTGATGCTCCGGAAACTTCAGGACTGGATACAGTAAATTCAATCCAGGCGATGCATGAAGGAAAAGCCAAAGTATTTATTGGCCTGGGTGGAAATTTTGTATCAGCGGCATCAGATACAACTTACACCTTCAAAGCTATACGCAATTGTGATCTTACAGTTCAGATCAGCACCAAGCTCAATCGAAGTCATTTGGTCACCGGGAAAACAGCTTTGATCCTTCCCACTCTTGGTCGTTCGGAAAAGGATGTCAAAAACGGGAACCATCGCGTGGTCACCATCGAAAGCAGCATGGGAAAAGTCCATAAATCTGAAGGACATTTAAATCCGGCTTCCGACGTCCTGATGAGTGAACCGGAGATCGTGGCTCATATTGCAGACAAAACGCTTCGTAAAAAAGTTAATGTGGATTGGCTTACCCTGGCAACGGATTATACATTGATCCGCGACAAGATTGGCAATGTGATTCATGGTTTTAATAACTACAATAAACGCGTGGAAGATTCAGGTTTTTATTTACCCAATCATTCGCGAACAGGAGATTTCTCCAATATGCCTGAAGGAAGAGCAAGATTCAGTGTTTGTGCATTACCGAAACATTCATTAACCGAAGATCAGTTTATACTGATGACCATGCGTTCACATGATCAATTCAATACGACCATCTATGGTATGCATGACCGGTATCGTGGAGTATACAATGAAAGACGGGTGGTTTTCATGAATCCAAAAGACATGGAAAAAAATCAATTTCAAAAACTCGATCTCATCGATCTGGAAAGTGAATATGACGGGATAAAAAGAAAGGCAGAGAAATTTTATGTTGTCCCCTACAATATCCCGCAACAAAACTTAGCCGCTTATTTTCCTGAAATGAATGTGCTGGTTCCCATCAATCATTTTGCAGATCAATCGAATACACCTATCTCTAAATCGATTATAGTTTCTGTGAAAAAACACATTTCATCGTGAGCCGTCAACCGTGAGTATTTTGGATAAAATTACTCTTTGATATAGGTGGCTGCATCTTCAGCAAATTCTTTCCATTGGCCCCTGTATCTATAAGGAATTTGTATCCAATCCTTCATTGGTTTTTCATAATCCTTAGGGTTAAAAAACCTTGATCCCTCCAAAGAAAGTGCTTCCTCAAACTTTGATTCTGATAATCTGAAGATCATAAAATGTTTATCATAACAAATAAATGGTTTGCTTTTCCAGGAAATACTTGGCAATCCATAGTTTTCTCCCAGTTGGGCTCCATCAATTTTAGTACTGATCAAATTAAATGTATCCAGGTAATTAGATGATTTAGGTTCAGCCTTATACACAATACCTGTCCCTTTCATGGGCATGATACGTGTGGTATCAAAAGCTAAAACCTGCATATAGAATTTAACCTCATCCAGGCGGATTGCCCTGTTACCTATTTCATTGTAAATCAATCCTGAAAAATTAAAATCTATATTGATTGGAAGATAAGGTTCAAAACAAGTATCATTGTCAAAATTGTAATCAATGTCATACATTTCAACAGGGTTATTTTCCTCATATATTAATCCCGGAACTTTCCTGATCACCTTCCCATTCGTATATTCTTCTCCATTATAAAAAACTTTTATTTCAATAAAAAAATTCTCTGAAGCTTTGAGAGAATATTGCATTAAGTATTTTTCCCATACCTGCAACACCAATCTCTTTTCTGTGTCTGCAAAATGAAATTTGACATTGATATCATTACCTCTTCCATAGAATATTCTTTCAAAATTAAAATACTTCTCTTCGTTACTCATTGAGCCTGCATTTTGAAA
>Ga0190274_10002126_pt1 | contig 11645 bp, 5 predicted proteins | sample Popmic531T_FD_133002 | JGI IMG/M metagenome (GOLD analysis project Ga0190274, IMG submission 133002) | Populus adjacent soil microbial communities from riparian zone of Yellowstone River, Montana, USA - 531 T | ecosystem: Environmental > Terrestrial > Soil > Riparian zone | place: USA: Montana...
AACACGCTTCCCGAGAACATGTTCGGCGATACGTACGAGAACGGGCTGAACGCGAACGGGCCCGCACCCGTCACAGCCGTGCCGGCCGCCGGCGCGGGCGGCGGGTTCGCGCGCACGAGCGCGGCCGCGCTGGCGACGGCGTTGGTGGCGTCCACGAAGCTCGGGCCGCCGACGCGGCCGTTCACCTGCTCGTTTTGCAGGCGCAACAGCGGTAGGCCCTGCCGCCATTCCGCGTCGCCGCTCTTGCGGTACTCGACCGCGACACTCGCATCGCGGTCGTCGTCGCCTTCGATCGGCCAATCGACGCCGAGCGCGATCAAAGTCGGCGGTTCGACGGAGGGTTCCCCGGCCGTAACGCGATCGTCGGCTGCCGCAACGTGAATGGCGGCGATGGATCCGGCGCCGAGCGCCGCGAGGGCAAGGATTCTGTTCGGCATTGCGGTGTCCGCGATGGAGCGCCGGGCGCTGGTGCGCCGCAGCGTGCACCCGCGCCTGAGTCATTGCAACGAGGCGCGTGGACGAAGCGTCAGCGCTCCGACCGCTCGCGCCGCGTGAACCGCGGGACGCCTGTGCGATCCGTCGGGACGAGCCGCTAGACGGCCGCGAGCTCGAGCGGCTCGACGCCCGCGCTGTCCGGGAACACGCTCGTCTCGAGCGCCGCCTCCGGGATTTTGAAGCGCGTCGCGAGCACGCCTTTGAACACGCCGCGCAAATCGGTCGTCGCACGCAAGTCGCGGCCTTCGTGCAGGTCGCGTTGCGCGAGGCCGGGCCAATCGGCGAGCACGCGGCCGCCGCTCACGGCGCCCCCCGCGAGGAACGCGCAGCCCGCCGTGCCGTGATCGGTGCCGCGCGTGCCGTTGACGGCAACGGTGCGGCCGAACTCGGTGACGATCAGCACGGTCGTGTCCTGCCACGCGGGACCGAGCTCGACTTTCAGCGTCTGCAGCCCCGCGTCGAGCCCGCGCAGCCGCAGCGCGAGGTTGCCTTGGCTCGCCCCTTGATTCGCGTGCGTGTCCCAGCCGCCGATGTCGATCGCGGCGACGCGCGGTCCGTTCGGGCTCTTCAAGAAGCGCGCGGCCGCCGTCACGATCGGTGTGATCTGCACGCCGGCGCGCGCGCCGCCCATGCCGTTGCCCCCCGCGGCCGCATCGCCGGCGATGTCGCGCGCGTCGAGCGCCTCGATCAATCGGTCCGCGAGCCGGGGATCCGACGCTTCGTACATGCGGCGCACGCGCGCGAGCAGGTCCGCGTCCGTGTCCGGTAGTTGCGACGGCGCCCACGTGCCCACGCCGAACGTGCCGCGCAGCACGAGCGGCACGCTTTCCGACAACGCGATCGCGTCGCGTTCGCTGCCTTCGCGCTCGAGCTCCGCGAGCGCGCGATTGAGCCACCCGCCGTCGCTCGTGCTCGGCGTGAGGCCGCCGGCTTCGAGCACCTTCTGCGCGTCGAAGTGCGAGCGCTCGCGATACGGCGTCGCGACCGCGTGCAGCACGGCGAGCTCGTTCGCCTGATACATCGCGTGCATGTTCGCGAGCGACGGGTGCAGGCCGAACGTGCCGTCGAGCTTCAGCACGCCGCCGTCGGAACCCGGCGCATCGAGCGCGAGAGCGCCGCGCAGGTTGCGGTATTGCGGATCGGCGTAAGGAGCAACGGCCGCGAGCCCGTCGAGCGCGCCGCGCAGGATCACGAGCACGAAGCGCGCCTGCGTATCGGCGGCGGCGTGCGCGAGCCGCGCGAACGGTGCGAGCAGCGTGAGCTGAACGGAGGTACGGAGCAGGATGCGACGATTCATGTTCGTCATCTCCTCTGAAACTCGGGGGCTGCGATCAGCAGTGCGAGGCCCTGGCCCGCGTCGCTCGCGCCGCCGATGCTCGCGAGCGTCGCGTCGTTGACCGGGCCGAGAACGGAGGCCGTGAGATCCGCGGCGTCGAAGCCCTTCGCGGCCGCGCCGACGCGCTTGCCGACGGCCGCGCCCCACTCGATGCGCTTCAAGAGCGCGTCGCTGCCGTCCCAATTCGCCGCGATGTCGGGCCAACCGGCCGGCGATCCGGGCGTGAACGGCCGCTGACCGAGCTCGCCCAATATGCCCGTGATCTGCTGCAGGTTGTCCGGGACGTGATCGAGCGCGCGGAACGTCGACAGCACGAAATCCTGCGGCGTTTTGTACTTCGCGAGAGGCTGGCGCCAGCTGTCGTCCGCCTCTATCAGCGCGCGGTAGACGGGCACGAGCTCGCCGTCGTTCTTGAGATAGACCTTTGCAAGCATGTCCACGAGCGCGGCGGGCGGATCGTCCGCGACGAAGTGGCGCGCGAGCTTCGTCGCGAGATGCTTCGCCGTCGCGGGATGCTGCGCGAGCATCGCGAGCACCTCTTCGCCTTCCTCGACGCCGCGTTCCTTGAAGCGCTTGCCGAGCACCGTCTTGTCACCGGGCTCGTGCATCAGCGCGCGGAAATAGAACTCCCCGGGCGCGCCGCCCGCGAATGCGGCGGCGCGCGGGTTGCTCGCGGGACCGCCGTTACCGGGGCCGTTCGCGGCGCCGTTGGCAGCGGGACGGCCGAGGCCGCCTCCGCCGGGGCCGATCGGGCCGCCGATCGACCAGCCCGTGATCACCTTCGCGAATTCGGTGACGTCGTGCTGGGCGTAGCCGCCATCGACGCCGAGCGTGTGCAGCTCGAGGATCTCGCGCGCGAGGTTCTCGTTGAGACCGAGCTCGCGGCCACGGTTGCGCGCGAGCCGCGCCGCCGTCGACCCTTCGCCCATCGACGCCGTGTTGTCGAGGTATAGGTTCATCGCGGGGTGGCGTTCCGCCGCGAGCAGCAGGTCGTAGAAGTTGCCGGTCACGCGCGGCCTGATCGCTTCCTGCTCGTAAAGGCCCGCGAGCGGACCGACGAGCGGCTTGTCCGCGGACACCGCAAAATGATTCGACCAAAAATGCACGAGCCGTTCGACGAAGGGCTGATCGGTTTCGATGGCGCGCCGATGACGTTCGTTCGCATACGTCATGTAGTGCTGGCGCGCGAATTGCCCGAATTCGCGGATCGCGCCTTCGTCGATCCCGGGCGGCACACCCGGCGTCGCGGTGGCGGCCGGCTCCCCCGAGGAAGACCCTTGGTCCGGGGGCGGCGCCCCACGGCGCGCGGCGGGCGCCGTGCCGGCGTTCGCGCGGACTTGCGCCGCGACTTGGCGCACGGCACGCAGCTCGCGAAGCTCCTGGAGCACGCGCGCGGATTCGGGAGGGCTCGAGGATTCGCTGGGTGCGCGTTGCGCCGTGGTGAGCTGCTGCTCGAGCCAGCCACGAGGATCGCTTGCGATGAGGGCCGCGTCGCGCGGCCGGGCGCCGAGGCCGAATCGATTGGCGGCGATCGCCGCGTTCTTCGTCAGCATCGCAAATCCCTGGTCGAGGTGCTGCGGATGGCAGCTTACCGCGATCAACGCACGGGCCGCGGCCGGGTTTACACCGGATCCGCAAGGCACTGATCTAGTGACAGTTGTTCACCGTGCCGAGGCAACGCTGTCTCCACAGCCGAACCTCGAGGTTCGATTGCGCGCGCGGATTTTGGCTACACTGCCCTGCGCCGCTTCCGGCATCGTCAAACGGCGGCCGCGCAGATTGAAATTGACTATCGATAAACGAACGTCAGGCCGCCCCGTGCGCACGATCAGTACCGCCTGTCGCGGCGCGGACGTCGCACGCAACCCGATGCTGAACAAGGGCACGGCGTTCTCGTCCGAGGAACGTCTCGGTCTCGGTCTCGAGGGATCGCTGCCGTTCAAGAGCACGAACCAAAAGCAGCAGGCCGACCGCATCTACGAGCAGGTGCAAGCGCAGTCGGACGACCTGCAGAAGTACCTGTTGTTGAGCGCGCTGCTGAACCGCAACGCTCACCTTTTCTACAAGGTGCTGATCGATCACATCGAAGATCTGATGCCGATCGTCTATACGCCGACCGTCGGAACCGCGGTGCAGCGTTTCAGCCGCGTGTTTCAAGGCGGCAGCGGTGTGTGGATAACCCCGGACATGAAAGGCCGAATGGCCGACGTGCTCCGCAACATCGTCGGCGAGAGCAACAGCATCCGCTTGCTCGTCGTCACGGACAACGAGTCGATCCTCGGCCTCGGCGATCAAGGCGCGGGTGGGATGGCGATCTCGGTGGGCAAGCTTGCGTTGTACACGGCGGCGGCCGGCATCGACCCCGCGAGCGCGTTGCCGGTGAGCCTCGATTTCGGCACGGACAACGAAGAGCTGCTCGCGGACGATACGTATCTCGGTTGGCCCGCGCGCCGGCTGCGCGGCACCGAGTATCTCGAGCTCGTCGACGAGTTCGTCGCGGCAGTGCGAGCCCTGATGCCCGACGCGCTCGTGCAATGGGAAGACTTCCGCAAGGACAACGCACTCGCGATCCTCGACCGGTACGTCGATCGCGTGCCGTCGTTCAACGACGACATTCAAGGAACCGGCGCGGTGGTGATGGCCGGCTTGAACAGCGCGCTCAAGATCAAGGGCGAGCGTTTGGCCGACCAGCGCATCTTGATCTACGGCGCGGGTGCCGCGGGGCTCGGCGTCACGCGGCAGATAAAGACGCAACTCGCGGAGGAAGGCGTCGACGCCGAGCGGCGCGCCGCGGTCGTCGCCGTGCTCGATCGCAGCGGTCTCGTGATCGACGACGGCCGGATCCGGGACCCGTATAAGCGCGAGCTCTCGTGGCCCGTGACGCTCGCGCAGAGCGCGGGTCTCGACGGCAGGGAAGGCCGATCGCTCTACGAAGTCGTTCGCAAGTGGCACCCTACGATGTTGATCGGCCTGTCCGGAGTGACCAACGCGTTCGACGAGCGGCTCGTGCGTGAGATGGCGGCGCACGTCGCGCGGCCAGTGATCTTCCCGTCGTCGAATCCGAGCGCGAATTCCGAAGCGCAGCCGGCCGATCTCTACGCGTGGACGGATTGCCGCTGTCTCGTCGCGACCGGCAGCCCGTTCCGCGACGTCGAGTGCGACGGGAAGCGTTTCCGCGTCGGCCAAGGCAACAACGTCTTCATTTTTCCAGGTCTCGGGCTCGGCGCGCTGGCCGTGCGTGCACGCAAGGTCACGAACGGCATGGCGAACGCGGCGTCGAAAACCCTCGCCGCGCTCGTGACCGCGGACGAGCGTGACGTCGGTCTGCTGTTTCCGTCCGTCACGCGGCTGCGGTCGGTTTCGTACGCCGTCGCTGTCGCGGTTGCGCACGAAGCGATACGTGAAGGTGTCGCGACGATCGACGAAGACGCGATCGAGCAGGCGGTGAAACAAAGCATGTGGGACCCGGATTACCCGAGCTTCGAGCCGCTCTGACCGTCCCGAAGCGCGACTGCATCGCGGTCGCGGGCGTTGTCCCGGTTGGTACGGACGTCTGTTGGTTTCTTAAGTTGTGTCCCGTTCGCGTGATCTGTATGAAGTATACAGTCCGCTAGCGTGCGGACGGGGAAGGGAGTGCGCGAGACAGCGGCGGCGCACGTCGCGAATCAAGCACGCCGAAAAAACAAAACTCGATCGTTGGTCGCTCATTTCTGGGGGGGTAGTCATGTCTTATCGGGGGTCCAATTGGAATCTGCGTAGGCGCTCCGCGCGCCGCACAGCTACGCGCGTTGACGAGCTCAAGGTCACGGTTCTCTGCGCGAGCGTTTGCGCTTGCCTCGGCGTCGGCGACGCCGCGTACGCGCAGCCCCCGCAAGGCCCCGAAGAGATCGTGATCACGGGCTCGCGCATCGTGCGCCGTGACCTCGACGCGCCGAGCCCGATCTTGACGGTCGACTCCGAGGCTTTCGAGCAGACGAGCAACGTCTCTCTCGAGTACGTGCTGAACCAGTACCCCCAGTTCAAGGCGGATGACTCGCAGTTCGTGGCGAGCGATATCCAGCCGACCGCGAACAACTCGCCCGGCACGTCGACACTCAACCTGCGCGGCCTCGGCGCGAGCCGCAGCTTGGTGCTGCTCGACGGTCGCCGCGCCCAGCCAGTCAATGCAGCGCTCACGGTCGACGTGAACACGCTGCCGGCGGCGGCGATCGAGAGCGTCGAGGTGATCAGCGGCGGTGCGGCGGCCACGTATGGTCCCGATGCCATGGCCGGCGTCATCAATTTCAAGCTGCGCCGCGATTTCGAAGGCGTGAACTTCAATTATCAGACGGGCTTCACCGACGCGGGCGATGGTGAGGAGCGGCGAATCGACGGCCTCATCGGCGGCAACTTCGCAGACGATCGCGGCAACGCGATGGTCGGCATCGGCTACGCCAAACGAGAGCTCGCGTACGAGCTTTCGCGGGACTTCTTCGCAGCGCGCATGACCGACAACGGCACCGGCGCGAACTATATCCGCACCGATTGGCCGAACTACATCCCGGTCGCGAACAACTTGCCGACGCAGGCCGCTGTGAACTCGGTCTTGCCGATCGCGGGGCAGTCGCGGACCGCCGCGTTCTTCGTCAATCCGGCGACCGGCTCCGCTTTTCGAACCACGAACGCGCTCGCGTCGGGGTACGACGGCCCGACGACGTCGCCGTACATCATCCGCCAGCACAACGGCAATCTGGAGCAGAACAACCCCTACGGCTGGCTGTCGAGCCCAATGACGCGGCGGATGATCTTCGGCAGGGCGATTTATGACGTCAACGACTCGATGTCCGTGTTCGTGCAGGGCTCGTTCAACAAGTCCGACGTGAGTCAGCTGTTGGCGCCGAGCCCGATCGCCGCGGGTGCGAGCGTCCCACGCAATCCGGGGCTCGAGCCTGCCGAGCTGCGCACGCTGCTCGACTCGCGCCCGCAACCCAACGCGGCGTACACGCTCGCGCGAACGTTGTACTGGTGGCCGAATCGCGGCGCGACGAGCAACACGGAGGCCAACGAGCTCGTCGTCGGAATCAACGGCAAGTTCGGCGAAACCGATTGGACTTGGGAGGCGTACCATCAGAACGGCACGACGACGTTGGTCACGCAAATGGACAACTTCGTTTGGGAAGACCGTTATCGCGCGCTCGCAGCTCAACCGAACTTCGGCCGCGGCGGGACCATCATCGCCACTGCCGCGAACGACCCGATCAGCCGCACGCTCACATGCACGAGCGGTCTGCCGCTGCTCGAGCCGTATGTCTGGGGGCCGAACTACGAGATCACCTACCCGAGCGGTTTCGAGCTCTCCCAGGACTGCATCGACGCGATTACCGTGGACATGCAGCAGACGAACGTGATCGAGCAGCAAGTGACGGAGGCCAATTTCCAAGGCAAGTTGGCCGACCTACGCGCGGGTGAGCTGCGCGGCGCGTTCGGGATCAGCAAGCGCAACAACTACAGCTTGTTCAAGCCCGATCCGCTGTTCATCGCGACCGAGAAGGCCGAGGGTGAAACCGAGGTCGACGAGATCTACGGCGAGATCCTCTACCCGGTGTTCGGCAAGTTCGAGCTCGAAATCGGAGCGCGCTATTCCGACTTCGAGACCGGCGATTGGTCGATCGGCGCTAAGTCGTACAAGGCCTTGTTCAATTGGGAGGCGAGCGACGCGTTCCGCGTCCGCGGCGGCTGGCAGCGAGCGAACCGGGTGCCTAACGTCGCGGAGCTCTACGCTGGCCAGACGAGCCAGGTCTTCGGCTGGGGCGCGACCCACGACGCCTGCATGAACATCACGCTGCACCCGTGGGGCAACCGAGCGGACAACGCGAATCGACCGCAGGTTCAGGAGCTCTGCCGGCAGCTGATCTATCTCTCGGGCGGCGTGCCCGGTGCGAACGACTTCGACACCCAGGGCGCCGACAACTACCCGAACGACGGTCGCGCGCTGCCGGATAGCTACCGCTTGATCACCGGCGGCAATCCGAGGTTGGAGGCCGAATCGGCCGACACGTACACGCTGGGCTTCGTCTGGCAGGCCCAGGGCCCGAATCTCAACGTCTCGGTGGACTGGTACCAGATCGAGATCGGCAACGTCGTCGGCAGCCTCGCCTTCCTGACCGCGTACGAGCAGTGCTTCAACGCAAACGGCAAGAGCAATCCCACCTACTCGATCGACAACGAATACTGCCAACGGATTACGCGCGATCCGACCAACGCGGAACCGCTGCTCGTCTATGGCGGCAACTTCAACTTGAGCCAGCGGCTTACGTCGGGCGTCGACTTCACGGTGACCTGGAGCCGGGACCTTGCGGGCGGGACCTTCGGAATCCGCTCGTCGGCGAACAAGCTGCTCGAGTGGCAGCAACCGGTGCTCTCGGATCCCGACGCGCCGCTGTTCGAGTACGCGGGGTACGGTTCCGACTTCGATCTGCGGGTGTTCACCGCGTTCTCGTATCGTAGAGATAAGTTCGACGTGGGTCTCACCTGGCGTTACTTGTCCGGCCAATTGGCGGCCGCGCTCGTGACGACTCCGCAGTCGACGATCCTGCCGACCGACGAGTACAACTTGTTCAGCTTGAACGCGCAGTTCAGCTTGACCGAGCGCCTCCGTCTGCGGGGCGGTATCGACAACCTGTTCGACACGGACCCGCCGCTGACGGGACGCGATCCGAACAACTTGACGCAGCCGACCAACGGTACGGGAAACACCGACCGGGGTAGCTACGACGTGCTCGGGCGTCGCTACTTCCTGGGTGTCGCGTTCGACTTCTGAGGTGGCGCTGAGCACGAAGCCCATGACACGGCCGCTGAATCGAAGAGCTGCGCTCGGTTCCATCGTCGGCGCCGCCGCCGGCCTCTGGGTCGCGCGCGCCTTTGGTTCGGTGGCCGACGGCTTCGACCCCCACCAGCCGCTGACCGCGACCCGGGTCAGCCCGAGATTGGCGGTCTTCGGGGGCGCCGGCGGCAACGTCGTCGCGGCTCGCGGCAAAGACGGCCTCGCTCTCGTCGACGGCGGTCTCGAGGCACGCTCCGCGGAGCTGCTGAAGCTCGTGCTCCGCGAAATGAATTCGCCGCGCGTGGACGTGCTGTTCAATACGCATTGGCATCCGGAGCGAGTCGGATCGAACGCTACGCTCGGACAGGCCGGCGCGAAGATCGTCGCGCACGAGAATACGAGGCTGTGGCTCAGCACCGTGATCAAGCGGCCCTGGGACGACGAGCCGTTCATGCCGCTGCCGAAAGCGGCGCGGCCGAACGACACCTTCTATACCACCGGCAAGCTAGCCTTTGGCGACCAGCCCGTCGAGTACGGCTACATGCTGCAGTCGCACACCGACGGTGATATCTATACTTTCTTCCCCGAAGAGAACGTGCTCGTCACGGGCGGCGTGATTTGCTCCGACGGCTGGCCGTTACTCGACTGGTGGACGGGCGGGTGGATCCTCGGCGTGGTGGACGGGCTCGACCGCATGATCGCCGTCGCCAACGGCACCACGAAAGTGGTGCCTGGCAGCGGCCCGGTGCTCACGAAAGCGGACCTCGTCGCTCAACGCGACATGTATCTCGTGATCTATGAGCGCCTGATGAAATTGTTCTTTGCGGCGCGCAGTCCGGCCGAAGCGGTGGAGGCGGCCCCGACGAAGGAGTTTCACCCCGAGTGGGGCGACCCTTCGCGGTTCGTCACGTTGGCGTTCCAGAGCATCTGGGGCCAGCTCACGCCGGATGGTTGATCGGTGCTCGAGTCGGGATGGATGGAGCTGACATGGCGCACGTTCGGTTGATGCGTTTCGTGGTGCCGGCCGCGGCCGTCGTCGCGCTCGCCGCGGGCGCCGCGTTCTGGTGGCAGCGCGGCGCCGCGCCGTCGCCGCAAGAGCAATGGGCGATGGTCAGCCGTTATTGCACCGACTGCCACAACGCCGCGGAGCTCGCGGGTGGAGTTTCGTTGGAGGGCGCCGCGCGCTCCGACGTCCATGCGCACGCGGAAGTCTGGGAGAAAGTCGTTCGCAAGCTGCGCGGCGGGTTGATGCCGCCGCCGGGCGAGCCGCGGCCCGACGAGCAGCAGATCGAGACCTTTGCCACGTGGATGGAGACGAGCCTCGACGAGTCCGCCGTCGGCGCGCCGAATCCCGGCTCGGTGCCGTTGCACCGGCTCAATCGCAAGGAATACGCGAATGCCGTGAAGGATCTCCTCGCGCTCGAGATCGACGCGGCCACCCTGCTTCCGCAGGACGACAAGAGCGCGGGCTTCGACAACATCGCGAGCGCGCTGCAGGTGTCGCCGTCGTTCATCGAGCAATCCGTCTCCGCCGCCCGCACGATCGCCGATCGAGCGCTCGGCGAACCGAACGCGGCGCCCGAGAGCCAGACCTACAAAAACCCGACGCCCGGAGTGGCGTTCGGCTCCACGAGCGGCGGCGGCCGGCCCGACCACGTCGACGGCCTGCCGCTTGGCACGCGCGACGGTTACGCCGTGAATCATTTCTTCCCCGCGGACGGCGAGTATCAGATCAACATCGCGGACCTCGTCGGCGCGCTTTGGGTCTACAACCTCGAGTTCGAGAACACGCTGATCGTCACGGTCGACGGCGTGAAGGTGTATCAGGTCGTGATCGGCGGCGAAGCGGATCAGAAAGCGATCGATCAGGACCAAGATCCCGCCGTGGCCGCGATCAATTCGCGGCTCAAGAACATCAGGTTCAAGGCCAAGGCCGGTCAGCAGAAGGTGGCCGTCGCGTTCCTGCGCAGGACTCACGCCGAGTCGGACGACAGGCTCGCGCGCTTGCGGCAAGGTTTCGACCGCGGCGTCGGCCAGGATCGCGTGATGCGCGTCGATTGGTTCGAGGTCAGCGGTCCGTTCAATCCGACGGGTGTGAGCGCCACGCCGAGCCGGCAGAAGATCTTCAGCTGTTACCCGAAAGCTTCGGGCGAGGAGCTGCCGTGCGCCGAGGAGATCGTCTCGAACCTGGCGGCACGTGCGTTCCGGCGGCCGCTCTCGGAAGAGGACATCGCGGAGCGCCTTGCCTACTATCAGGACGGTCGGGCCAACGGCGGGTCCTTCGAGCAAGGCATCGAGTACGCGCTCGCAGGCATCCTCGCGAGCCCGCATTTCTTGTATCGCGCGGAAGAGGCGCCGGCCGCGGTCGCCGGTGACTCATACCGCATCACCGATCTCGAGCTCGCGTCACGCCTGTCGTTCTTCCTCTGGAACAGCATCCCGGACGACGAGCTACGCAGCGTCGCGGCGAAGGGTGAGTTGCGGACCGGCAAGGTCCTGCACTCGCAGATCATGAGGATGCTCGCAGACCCGCGCTCCGAGTCGCTGGCCTCGAATTTCGCGTACCAGTGGCTGCACCTCGAGAAGCTCGACGACCTCGAACCGGATCGAGCCCTGTTCCCGAATGCATCGAGAAACAACGACCAGCGGCAGAATTTCGTCAAAGAGATCACGCTGTTCGTGGATAGCATCTTCCGCGAGGACCGCAGCGTCATAGAGCTGCTGACGGCGCATCACACCTTCTTGAACGAGAGTCTTGCCGCGCACTACGGCATCAATGACGTGCGCGGCGATCGTTTCCGGCGAGTCGAGCTCCAAGACTCGCCGCGTTGGGGATTGCTCGGCAAAGGCGCGGTATTGCTCGCGTCGTCGTATCCGAACCGTACGTCGCCGGTGCTGCGCGGCGCGTACGTGCTCGAGAACATCATCGGCGTCCCGCCGGCCACGCCGCGCGCGAACGTCGAGACCAATCTCGACGCGCCGTCGCGCGGCGGGAACAGCGTGACGGTGCGG
>Ga0190274_10002127_pt1 | contig 11644 bp, 9 predicted proteins | sample Popmic531T_FD_133002 | JGI IMG/M metagenome (GOLD analysis project Ga0190274, IMG submission 133002) | Populus adjacent soil microbial communities from riparian zone of Yellowstone River, Montana, USA - 531 T | ecosystem: Environmental > Terrestrial > Soil > Riparian zone | place: USA: Montana...
CTTCATCATCGCGAGCACGCGCTGGTCGGCCTCGTAGCTCTCGCGATGCAGGATGTTGTCGGGGGCCTTCGAGCTCTCGTGCTGCCGGAGTTCCTGGAACGAGAAGAACCGGTGCGTCATGCCACCGCTCGCGAGCAGCACCACGCGCCGATCGCTCTCGCGGATGGCGTCGCCGATCAGCTCGCCGAACAGCAGGAAGTCCTCGGTGGTGCAGCACTGGTTGATCGCCACGCTCATCCACCGTGTGCCGGCGTCGCCCAGGAACGTCCACACGTTCACGGTGCCGTAGAAGATCGGCAGGAACGGATCGTCGCAGGGCAGGATCCAGCAGTCGTCGCGCCCTTCCGCCTGCGCCGCGATCGCGTTCGCAAGCTCGGGGTCGCCGGGCATGTCGTAGGGCACCTGCTTCATGCCGCGCGGCAGTTCATGGCTCGTGAACTTGCCGGTCCGGCGTTCTGCCGAAGTCACGATGTGTTCGAAGGTCGACTCCCAATGCGTGTCGAACACGATCACGGTGTCCGGGTTCAGCCGGTCGAGCGCCTCGGACTTCAGTCGATGCAGGCCGGGCACCAGCGAGATCTCGTTGCCGTCGTTGAGTTCGCGCCGCGTGTCCTCCGGCAGCATGATCGTGGGAACGTGCGCGACCAGTGCCGCGCCGACGATCTCACCCATGTGCGTCTCTCCCCTCCATCAGGTGGTCCACGGTGCCGTGCAGACGTTCTTCACATCGCTGTAGAAATCGAAGCTCCACGTGCCGCCCTCTCGGCCGATCCCGGAGTTGCGCGAGCCGCCGAACGGGGCCGCAAGGTCGCGCACGAAGAAGCAGTTGACCCACACGGTGCCGGCCACGAGCGCCGCGCTCACCCGTTCGGCGCGGCCCGGATCGCCCGTGTACAGGATCGCGGCCAGGCCGTACCGCGTGTCGTTCGCCAGCGCCACGGCTTCGTCCTCGTTGGCGAACGTCTGCAGGGTGAGGACGGGGCCGAAGACCTCTTGCGTCAGGATCTCGGAGCCGGCGGGCGCATCGGTGAACAGCGTGGGTCGGTAGTACAGGCCCCCGAGCTCGTCGTTGGGTCCACCGCCGAAGACCGCACGGGCACCGTCGGCCTTGGCGCGTTGGACGAATCCGTCGACGCGCTCGAAGTGTTCGCGGGTGATCTGCGGGCCGATCTCAGTGGCCGCTTCTCGTGGGTCGCCTTGCGCGATCTCGGCGGCGGCCCTGGTGAACCGATCCAGGAACTCGTCGTGGATCGAGGCCTCCACGAGCAGCCGCGTACCGGCCAGGCACACCTGACCGGCGTTGTCGAACTGGTTCACGGCCTGTGCGACGACGGCGTCAAGGTCGGCGTCGGCGAAGGCCACGAACGGTGACTTGCCCCCGAGCTCCAGGCTCGCCGGGGTGAGGTTCGCGCCGGCGGCCTGCGCCACGAGCTTGCCGGTCGGCACCGATCCGGTGAACGCGATGCGATCCAGCCCGGGATGGGCGGTGAGGGCGGCGCCCGCCTCCTCGCCGATCCCCTGCAGCACGTTGAACGCGCCGTCGGGCAGACCGGCATCATGCGCGATGTCGGCGAGCATCGAGGCGGTGAGCGGCGCCCACTCCGGCGGCTTGAGGATCACCGCGTTGCCTGCCGCCAGCGCCGGGGCAACTCGCCAGGTGGCGAGCATCAACGGAGCGTTCCACGGCGTGATCACGGCCGTGACGCCGCTGGGGTCCCACTCGAAATGCTCGGCGAACCCGTCGTGGTCCTTGTCGTCGCCCAGCGTCAGCAGGTGTCCGGCGAAGAACCGGAAGTTCCGCGCGACGCGAGGCATGACGGAGTTCCGCATCGACCGGAGCAGCGACCCGTTGTCGCGCGTCTCGACCGCGGCGAGTTCGGTGACGCGCGCCTCGACGCCATCGGCGATCCGGTGCAGGACCTCCGCTCGTTCCTTCGGGGGCATCGAGCCCCAGACGGCAAATCCCTCACGAGCGGCGGCGATGGCCTGGTCGGCTTCGGGGGCTCCCCCGCGGGCGACCTCGGCGATGGGCATCTCATCGATCGGCGAAACGTCGACGAAGGTCTCGGCCGACGCGACGCGCGTGCCGCCGATCCAGTGGTCGGTGGAGACCTCGATGCCCTCGACGACGGCGTGCCCCGTGGCGACCCTCTCCTCGCGTCGTGGGACGCGGTGCGTCCCAAGGTCGTTCGGACACGAACGGTATGGCCGATGCCAAGCCGCTGTCAAGCCTCAGGGAACCGGTCCGGCCTCCCAGGGCGTCGGAGAGCCAACGACGAAAGGGGCTCCGATGCGTCGCGAACGGATCGCACCGACGATGGTGATGATCGCCTTGACCACCATCCTCACGATGGGACCGGCCATGAACGCGCTCGCCTGCGGCGGGCTCGTGGCGCCGAACGGCACCATCAACCTGCTCAAGACCACCACCCTGGCGGCCTACCACCAGGGGATCGAGCACTACGTCACCTCGTTCGAGTTCGCGGGCCAGGGTGCGGCCGAGGTGGGCTCGATCGTTCCCCTTCCGGGCGTCCCGACCAGGGTCGTGAAGGCCGGTGGGTGGACCCTGCAGCGGTTGGTCGAGGAGGTCACACCTCCCCCGCCGGAGCTGGAGACCGCGGACTTCGCAGCGGCCGCCACCCCATCGGCGCAGGTGCTGCTCGAAGCGCAGATCGACGCCCTCGACATCACCGTCCTGAAGGGCGGCGCCGTGGCGGTCGGCGCGTGGGCGAAGGACCATGGGTTCTTCCTTCCACCCGATGCTCCCGAGGTCCTGGAGTTCTACGCCGATCGGAGCCCGATCTTCATGGCGGCCCGGTTCAACGCAGGACGCGCGGAAGAGCAAGGGGTGCAGACCGGCGAAGGCACGCCGATCCACGTGGCGATCCCCACGCCGAACCCCTGGGTCCCGCTCCGCATCCTCGGGCTCGGTCGACAGGAGGGCGAGCTCATCCAGGCCGACGTGTTCCTGTTGACGGATGCGCCGCCCTCCACGCTGCCGCAAGCCGAGGATCCCAGCGACGATCCTGACCAACGTGGCCTGATCCAGGAAGTCAGCGAGCCGGCATCGCCGTCGCTGCTGCGCGATCTCCGATCGGACGATCGGATGCGGTGGTTGCCGCGATCGGATCTGTGGCTCACCTACATCCGCATCAACGAGGAGGCCGGCCGGCTCACGCACGACCTGGCGATCGACGCCAGCGGGTACGGCCAACCCGATCCGGTGGCGGCGGGATTCGCGCGCCGGCTGATCAGCGCTCCGACGGATGATCCGACCACGCGCGAGACCGTCGTGGTGCTCGCCCTGCTCGTGGGGACGGCGTTCTCGGCCGGATGGATCGCGAAACGCCGGAGGACGGGCCAGAGGACGGGAAGGTCCGCATGAGGCAGCCTCATCGATTCGTGGTGAGCATCGTGCTCCTGCTCGCATCGGCCGTGGCGGTCCCGGCGTGCGGCTCGGCCCGCGCCGCCGAGGACCTCCGCACCGTCCACATCACGATCCACCATTCAGCGTTCGATCCGGACGAGCTCGACGTCGCCCCAGGCGAAACCGTGCGCTTCGTCGTGGAGAACACCGATCCGATCGACCACGAATTCCTCGTGGGGGACGAGCAGGTCCAAGCGGTTCATGAACTCGGGACCGAGGCACATCACGCGCCGAAGCCCGGAGAGATATCCGTTCCAGCCCTGACGACGAGGGTCACGACGTACACGTTCCCGACCGGCCATGGTTCGACGATCTTCGGATGCCATCTCCCCGGCCACTACGCCTACGGGATGCGTGGATCAATCCGGTTCGGATGATGCGGCCGGCTACGAGGAGAAGTACGCCGTGAGGTCCGGCGTAGCGCGCAGGCGAAGGGCGGCCGCTATCCGCTGGCGCTCCAGCATCTGCTGCAGGGTCTTGGCCGACTGCGGGATCGGGTGGCGTTCGAAGAAGGCAGCGGCCGCGGCCACGTCCTCGGGCCGGGAGAGGAACCGCACGCCGTCGACCATGCGGATCGTGAGGGAGGACGGGAAGCGCGAGACGAGATCGTCCCAGTGTTCCGTGAGGAAAGTCCAGGAGCGCGGTCCCAGGTCGCGGTTCGTGCCGGCGAACGCCACCACGAAGGGGGCGTTCTGGGAGCGGATGTCGTCGCCGAGCGTCGCGGCGAGCGTGCGATCCATCAGCGCCGGGTCGCGGAAGAGCGGCAGCGCGATCAGGTAGCGCAGCTGCTCCTGCGGCGTGGGGGCATCGCGATAGGCCTCCCAGAAGCGCTCGTAGTAGTCGGCATCGCCGGCCACCGCCACGACGTTGACCGCGGCCGCCGCCAGCGCGGGATCGACGGGCTTGCCGGCACGGGCCTCGCCTTCGAATTCACGCGCGGCGGCTTCAGCGTTGGGATCGGCGCCCAGCACACCGAGACCCTGCAGGAGCGCTCCGCGCAATGCGCGCGTGAGATCGGCGTCCTCTTCCCGAGCCTCCCAGCCGAGGCGATCCATGGCGGGGGCCACCAAGCCACGGACGAACCCGCGGAACCGCTCACGGGCCTCGCCTTCCACGAAGCGGTCGCACCAGCCGAGGCCGGCCATCAACGCCTGCCACACGGCCAGATCGTCCTCATCCTGGAACCCCGCCGCGAACCGGACGAACGCCGATGCATCGGCGGCTCCGGAACTCACGGCGGCCCAATGGTCGTCGACCAGCCCGTACCGTTCGAGGGGTGAGACCTCGGACAAGCGCCCGGTGAGGCGATCCAGGAGATCTCCGTCGTAGCGCACACGGACGAAGCTGCTCGCGCCAGCGTTCGCCACCATGGCTGCGTCAGGATCTGCCGGCGAGCTGACGCCCCCCGCGGGAACCAGCACGGAGCGCTCCTCGCCGCCGAGCTCGCGCACCCGCAGCGGCACGTCCCAGGTGGTGACGTCATCGGCTCCATCGGCCAGGAACCGACGCTGAGCGATCCGGACGCCCTCATCGTCGGACGACACGGTCAGGAGCGGATAGCCGCCCTGCCAGATCCACTGGTCCATGATCCGGCGGACGGGTTCGCCGCTGGCCTCCTCGAGCGCGTTCCACAGGTCGTGGGTCTCGGTGTTGCCGTAGGCGTGACGCTGCAGGTACAGGCGGATGCCGTCACGGAACTCGTCGCCCCCGAGGTAGCGGTCGAGCATGCGCAGGGTGGCCGCGCCCTTCTGGTAGGTGAGCACGTCGAACATGCCGGCGGTGTCATCGGGCGAATGGACGGGGTACTCGATCGCGCGCGTGGCGTGCAACGCGTCAACCTCCTTCGCGGAGGTGCACGCGCGGGCGAACGAGGACCAGCGCTCCCAATCGGGCCGCCACGCATCCACCGTGACCAGCGCCATGAAGGTGGCGAACGCCTCGTTCAGCCAGATGCCGTTCCACCACCGCATGGTCACGAGGTTGCCGAACCACTGGTGGGCCAGCTCGTGGGCGACGACGTCGGCGATGTTCTCGAGTTCGGGTTGCGTCGCCTGCTCGGGGTCGACCAACAGCAGGGACTCGCGGTAGGTGATGCAGCCGGTGTTCTCCATCGCGCCCTGCGCGAAGTCCGGCAACGCGATCATGTCGACCTTGCGATCGGGATACGGCAGACCGTAGTAATCGGTGAAGAACCACATGGAGAAGACGGCGGCGTCCAGCGCGAACTTCGTCAGATGACCCTTGCCAGGAACGTAGACGACCCGGATCGGCACGCCGTCGGCATCGACGGGGTCGCTGCACTCGAGCCGCCCCACCACGAACGCCACCAGGTAGGTGGACATGCTCATGGTCTCGGCGAACCGGACACGGATCCGGTCATTGCCCAGATCCTCGCGCTCCACCTCGGGACCGTTGGAGATGGCGGCGAGACCGTCGGGGACGATCAGGGTGATGGCGAACACGGCCTTGAGGTCAGGTTCGTCCCAGCACGGGAAGGCGCGCCGGGCATCGGCCGCCTCGAACTGCGTGGTGGCGATCGTGTGGATGTCGCCGTCGTCGTCGGCGTAGGTGGAACGGTAGAAGCCGTGGAGTTGATCGTTGAGCTCGCCGCGGAACGCCAGGTACAGCGTCCAGGAGCCTGGATCGGCGGGATCGGCAAGGCCGAGCGTGGCACGCTGCAGTTCCTCATCGAAGGCGATGCCGCTCACCTCGATCCGGGTTCCGGCGGCGTTGGAGAGCCACCCGTTGTCGATCTCGAGGTCCAGGGCGTTGATGACGATCTCGTCGATGCGCTCGTGGACCTCGACGGTCACGGCTTCGGTTCCCGAGAAGGTGGCGGCCTCCAGATCGGGTTCGATCGTGAGGTCGTAGCGCGAGGGGATCACGCTTCGCGGGAGACGGTAGCGGTCCTGCATCGGAGCGGGAGCCTACCGCGAGAACCAGCGATGCGTCTCGAAGGAACCTTCGGGCGAGGATCCGGTCATCGTGGTCAGATTGTGGGACGTCCGGGAGCACCGCGAGGGATGCCGTATGGCCCACGACCGCGATGACATCGCCGATCCTCGCCTCTCCCTGCCCGAGGTCGATCCGGGGACCGAGTTCGAACTGTTCTTCGAGCTGGAGTTCGAGCGGGTGTTCGGCGCCGCCTACCTCGCGACCGGGTCGCGGCGCGATGCCGACCACCTCACCCACCTGGCCCTCCTGCGTACGTGGGACCGGTGGGCACGGGTGCGCGAGATGGAACGGCCCTCAGCGTTCCCGATCCGGGTGGCGCTCGACCCCTCGAGGATGCCCTGGCGGCGGGCCGTGGTTTCGGTCCGGGGGCGCCTGCACGGCGAGCGCAGGCTGGAGCCCTTCGAGGACGTCACCATCGACGATCGCGTCCGGCAGGTGCTCGAGACGATGCCGTGGCGACGTCGCGCCGCGATCACCCTCACCGGATCCCTGCACCTCACGGCGGGCGAGGCGGGTCGCGCGCTGCGACTGCGCGCCCGTCGCATCCGCGAAGAGGTCGCGGCTGCATCCACAGACCTGTCCGCCGCGGTCGCCGACGACGAGGAACCGACAGAGCCTGCCGCGGTCCTCGACACCGTGCGGCTCGCCGCCGCCCCCGCCAGCGGCACGTTCGCGCGCCACCAGTCGCTTCGACGGAGAACGCGGGACCGTCGCCGGATGGCCACGCTGGCGTGCGCGCTGTCGCTGGCGGCCCTGGTGATCTTCCTCGGGGCTCGAGGATCGACCTCCGGAGCTCCGGCCGACGCATCGCCGACTCCCGTGCGGGGTGCGCTCGACGCCGGCACCTACCGCTTCCCCGATATCTCGGCCGCGGCCACGGTGACGCTCCCCGAAGGGTGGCGGGCCGGCGATTCGATCTGGGGTTCGGACGGACGCGGGTTCGCCGCGGTGACGACCGGTCCCGAGGGCGGTTCGGTGAGCGTGGCGGTGTTCGATCTCGCGCACCTGAACCCGGTCGACCCCGTGGGGCACGTCTACACGCAAACGCCGGCTCGGCTGCGTCAGTGGTACGACGGGTTCGACGCCGAGTTCGAACGCGAAGTTCGGCCCCGGTTGCGATCCGCCATCGCGGGCGTCGCCAACCGATGGCAGCCGGGCCGGCCGCTGGCGTGGATCTTGAGCCAGGTGCCGCGCGGACCCATCGAGGTGTCCGAGCCGATCATCGCCGACCGGCTGGGGACGCTGGCCTCCTTCGTGAACACCGGACCCTCGAGCGCGCTGTTCGGCATCACGGGTGTGGGCACGATCTCGCTGCGTCCCGACGTGACCTACACGTTCTGGGTCCCCACCGACCCGAACGCCTTCGGCACCCCGATCATGGTGGGCATCGCTCGGGAAGCGGGCTCGATTCCCACCGCCGGCGAGTGGAAGGTGGTGGGATCGCTCGCCTTCGACGGTTGAACGCGGTCAGTCGTTCACGTAGGTGAGCCAGTCCGGATACTTCGGGTTCTCGCCCTTGGTGGCGGCGAAGAACGCGGACTGGAGTTCCTTCGTGATCGGGCCGCGGTGGCCCTCACCGACCTCGCGGTCATCGACCTCGCGGATCGGCGTGATCTCGGCCGCGGTCCCGGTGAAGAAGCACTCCTCGGCGTTGTAGAGATCGGTGCGGACCAGGTTCTCCTCGCGGACCTCGTAGCCGGCATCGCGCGCGAGGGCCATCGTGGTTTCCCGCGTGATGCCGTCGAGCGAACCCGCTTGGGTGGGCGGCGTGAACAGCACGCCCTTGCGAACGATGAAGATGTTCTCGCCGGACCCGTCGGTGACGTAACCGTGGTCGTTCAGCATGATCGCCTCGTCGTAGCCGGCCTTCAGGCTCTCGACCTTGGCGAGCACGCTGTTGATGTACTGGCCGGTGGCCTTCGCCGCGGCGGGCAGCGAGTTCTGCGCGTTGCGGCGCCAGCTGCTCACCTTCACCCGGACCCCCTGCTCCAGCGCATCCTCGCCGAGATAGGCGCCCCACGGCCACACCGCGATCGTGACGTTGACGGGAGACTCCAGCGGGTTCACGCCTATCTCGCCGTACCCGCGGAACGCCAGCGGCCGGATGTAGCACGACTGCAGGTCGTTCGCGCGGATGACCTCCTTCGTGGCGTCCTTCAACGCCTCGGGCGAGAAGGGGATGTCCAGGTGGTAGAGCTTCGCGCTGCGGTACAGGCGCTTGAGGTGCTCGTCCAGGTGCCAGACGGCGGGGCCGCGTACGGTCTCGTAAGCCCGGATGCCTTCGAAGACGCCGCTGCCGTAGTGCAGCGCGTGGCTGAGCACGTGGACCTGCGCGTCGCGCCAGTCCACCAACTCGCCGTCCATCCAGATCTTCTCGACCTCGGTGATCGGCACCGTCGAACCTCCTGGTGTCGGCGGGCGCTCATCGGGTCGCCCGTTCGTGGCCCTCCAGGATAGCGGGGCGACCCCAGGCTCGGCGAGCCCACGCACCGCCGCCACCCCGGGTAGGCTCAACCCATGACGAGCGACCAGCCGGGGATGCGCGACCCTCACGATCCCGACGACCAGTACTCCCCGTCTGAAGGTCCCTCACCGTCGAACGACGACGCCGACAGTGGAGAGTCGCTCGAGGCGTACATCTCCGAGATGGACCACAGCTTGGGCGTCGACGACCACACCACGACGTCCGAACAGATGGCCGGCGACACGATCGACGATCGCACCCGGCGGGAGCAGCCCCAGAACGACCGGCGCCACAAGCACCTCGACGTGACCGACGACTCCGACGTGGAAGCCCTCGACCACGAAGCCGCCCTGGTGGGCGAATCCGCTGAGACCTTCGAGCCCGAAGCACCCGAGGTGGACGCGATGCACGTCGTCGACGATCTCCCCGGCGCCGTCGACCACCCCGACGACTACGTCGAGGAGTAGGCGGTCACGGCAGCCGGTAGACGGCGAACCGCCAGTCGAAGGTCTCGGGTGGGATCTCGCCGAGTGGCCCCCAGCGGTCCTCGGCCCAACGCCGAACCTCGGCGGCAGCGTCCTCGCGCGTCGCTGCGTTATGCACCGCCCACGTCCACGAGAATCGGTTGCCTTCGATCGCCTGCATGAAATGCTCGAGGTTGTCCCGATCCTGATCGGTGAACCCGATATCGGGGAGCTTCTGCAGCTCCAGCGAAGCGACCTCGGCGTCCAGCTCTTCCCACCCGTTCCATGCCAGACCGGCCGGTTCGGTCGAGATGCCGGTGATCTCGGCGAACCGTGCCTGCATCTCGTGCCGGTGGCCACCGTAGGCGCCGAGGGCCGCCACGAATGCGCTGCCCGGCGCGAGGACGCGCGCGACCTCGCGAACAGCGGCTCGCCAGTCCGGTATCAGGTGCAGCACCCACCGCAGGTACGCGCCAGCGAACGCGTCGTCGGCGAAGGGCAACCGCGTCGCGTCGCCCTCGATCAGCGGGAACGTCGGCGTGCCGCCTACCTTCGAGAGAAGTTTCGCAAGCATCGGTCTCGACAGATCGAGACCGACCACGCGACCCCCGGCCTCGTGCAAGGGCACGGCGACCTGGCCCGTGCCCACGCCGACCTCGAGGATCGGACCTGCGCCGCGGAACACCTCGACCAGCGCCTCCGTGGTGTGGCGAACGCCCTCCTCGGACAGCCCTCGGGTGGCGTCGTAGTACTCGGCGGCGCGGTCGAACGCGATCGAGTCGCTCACGCCGCCCTCCGGTACACACGCCAGTGGACATGCTCCGAGGGGATCGGCCGGTCGAGGTCACCGAAGCGCTGGATGGCCCACGCGCGCACCTCTTCCGTCGCGCTCGCGAGTTCATCGTCGGGAACCCGCCACGTCCACGACCAGCGCTTCGAGGGAACCTCGTCGAAGACCTCCTGCAGCGTCGTGGTGCGTTCGTACATCACCGGAACCTCGTCCTGGAGCGCCCATCCGACGAGCGCGAAGCCTTCGTCGAGCTGCTCGTCTCGGTCGACCGCCGTGAGACCAACAGCGACGACCGCGTCGCCCAGGATCTCTCTGTATCGCAGGTAGGTTTCCCGGAACGGCCCGGAGAAACCGCCCGGCTCGATCGCGACGGTTCCGCCGGTCACCACCGTGCGATCGAGCTCGCGCAAGACCCCCATCCAATCCGGGATCAGGTGCAACACCCATCGCATGTAGGCGCCACCCAGGGACCCGTCGGCGATCGGCAGCCGGGTGGCGTCCCCTTGGATCAACGGCAGCGATGGACCACCGGGCTTGGCTCGGAGCACCGTCATCATGTCGGCCGACAGGTCGAGGCCGGTGACATCGACGCCGCGGGCCACCAACGGAAGTGCGATCTGACCCGTGCCGACGCCGAGCTCGATCACCGGCCCGCGACCGGGCATCACCGATGCCAGCAGGTCGACGACCGCGCGCAGCGCGTCCGGGTCCGTGACGCGGGTCTCGTCGTAGTACGCCGCGGCCCGGTCGAACGAGACCGACGCTCCGCTCATGCGCCGCGCAGGAGTTCGTGCCGGGGACGTTCCGCCTGCTTCGGCCGCTCGGGCCAGCGGGTCACGGCGCCCTCCTGGTAACCGAGCGCGATCATACGGGTCTGCAGGTAGGGCCCGGCCTCCCACGCGGTGGAGAGCGGGCCAGGCCGGTAGCCATGTGAGGCGGCCGAGCGCTGCAGCGATTCGCACGCAGCCCAGTCCTCACGGTTCGTGATGTCCCAGAAGTCCACGGCGTACGCCGGGTCGAAGCCGGGCCGGTTCCAGGCTTCAGGTGGGAACAGCCACTCGCACTCGATGAAGCTTCGATCCGGGGCCAGCGCTTCGATGCGATGGGTCAGCACGTAGTCGGGGTGGGGGCTGATCAACAGGTTCGGGAAGACACCGAAGTAGCCCACCTCGCGCAATTGGTTGCCCGTGAGTCCGGGGATCGGCACGCCTCCGGAGCGACCGTCCAACGACATCGTCTCGACGTCGTCACGTAGGTCCATGGGCCCCGCGACGAACAGGCCGAGCAGGTCGATCGAGTACCCGCTGTCGGGCGGGGTCACCTTGCACAGCGCCGGGTGGATCTCCGAGCAGTGGTAGCACTCCTGGTAGTTCTCGTGGATCAGTTTCCAGTTCGCCGCGATCTCGTAAATGTGGCGGGCCCCGACGACCAGCCGCTCGGGCGTCCATGGCGCCAGGTGGTCCCAGAGGTTGCCGAACTGGTCCTCGAAGGCGATGCCGTCCGCGTCGCGGCGAGCGAACGCCCAACCGGCACGTTCGACCTGC
>Ga0190274_10002128_pt1 | contig 11642 bp, 11 predicted proteins | sample Popmic531T_FD_133002 | JGI IMG/M metagenome (GOLD analysis project Ga0190274, IMG submission 133002) | Populus adjacent soil microbial communities from riparian zone of Yellowstone River, Montana, USA - 531 T | ecosystem: Environmental > Terrestrial > Soil > Riparian zone | place: USA: Montana...
ACCGCAACGCGATCGGCGCGCATGGCGGCTCCTATTCGCTTTATCGCGCGCTCGCGGTTTCCTCCGGCGCGCTCAATCCGATTGCGCGGCCGGACTTGCACGACACGACACCGGTCGTCGAGATCGGCCCGTTTCCGCAATGGGCCGAGCCTACGCGCATTGTCTCGCTCGACCCGTGGGGTCATCGCGTCGCCGAAGACTTCAAACAGGAGATCGGCGAGGGCATCGACATCCGCCCGACCATCGCGATCACCAAGGCGCGCCTGACGCTGCCGGAATTGGGGACGTTCTTCGACAAGGGCCAACTCAAGATCGACGGTGAGATCGTGCACAAGTCGCGGGACATCGCCGTGACCAAGGCGGCGATTGATCCGGTGTGGTATCTGCCGGGCATTGCCGCGCGCTTTAGCGTCACCGAGGACAAGCTGCGCCGGACTTTGTTCGAACAGACCGGCGGCATGTATCCCGAGCTGGTGACACGGCCGGATATTTCGGTGTTCCTGCCGCCGATCGGCGGTATCACACTGTACATCTTCGGCGATCCTGCGGCGCTCGCCGATCGCAAGCGCACGCTTGCCTGCCGCGTGCATGACGAATGCAACGGCTCTGACGTTTTCGGCTCCGACATCTGCACCTGCCGGCCCTATCTCATCCACGGCATCGCTGAATCCGTGCGGGAGGCGCAGCGGGGCGGTGCCGGCCTTATCGTCTACAATCGCAAGGAAGGCCGCGCGCTTGGCGAGGTTACCAAGTTCCTCGTCTACAATGCACGCAAGCGCCAGCCCGGCGGCGACCAGGCTGCGACCTATTTCGAACGCACCGAATGCGTGGCCGGCGTGCAGGACGCGCGCTTCCAGCAATTGATGCCCGACGTCCTGCATTGGCTGGGCATCACTCGGATCGACCGCTTCGTCTCGATGTCGAACATGAAATACGACGCGATCACGGAGTCTGGAATCGACGTCGTCGAGCGAGTGCCGATCCCTGACGGGCTGATCCCTGACGATGCCAAGGTCGAGATGGAAGCCAAGAAGGCTGCCGGCTATTTCACCCCGGAAGGCGCGCCGACCGAAGCTGAGCTGAAATCCACAGTCGGCCGCAATCTGCGCGACTTCTGACGCATCACGCAGCCCATGCCGTCCGCGCTGACGCCCGCCGTCGATTCTCTGCTTTCCTCAGCCGCTGTGCGTGAGCGCGCCGGCGAAATGCTGGCGGCGGCGGAGGCGGGGAAGCTCACGCATTTCTCGCTGCATCTTGACCGTTTGGATGAGACCGCAGCGCTTGTCGCCATAGTAATCCGCGAAAATTATCCATCGCTCGATGTGCCGCTGCACGCACGATGGCGGCATTTCAAAATGTCCGGCGACGATCTTTGGGCCGGAATCGCGGCGAAAGCCTCGTGGCCGGATACGGCCGCAAAGGCGCGTGCCGCCTTCGATCTTGCCATCGTCTCGGTGCTGCTCGATGCCGGTGCAGGCCCCGACTGGCGCTATCGCGACGGCGCCAGCGGCATGCAGGTCGCGCGCTCGGAAGGCCTCGCGATTGCAAGCCTTCGTATGTTCGAGGCGGGCGCCTTCTCCGGTGATCCGGACGATCCGTTGCGGGCGGATGCAAATCGTCTCGCGGCTTTCACCGCGGATGATCTTGCCGCGGGATTTCAGGTGCGCGAAAGCAATCCGCTAACCGGACTGGAGGGCCGCGCGGCGTTGATTGCAAGGCTTGGCGAGGCAGCGCTCGCGGCGCCTTCGGTCTTTGCGTCGAAAGATCGCGCACGTCCGGGCGGGCTGTTCGATCATCTGGCGTCGAACGCGGGTGGAGGCGCGCTGCCCGCACCGGAAATCCTGCGGAGCGTGTTGCATCATCTCGGATCAATTTGGCCGGGACGCATTTCGCTCGATGGCATCTCGCTCGGCGACACTTGGCGGCATCCCGCGATCCGACGAAACGACGAGACCAACGGCCTGATCCCGTTCCACAAGTTGTCGCAATGGCTGACCTATTCGCTGGTCGAGCCGCTGCAGGAGGGTGGCGTGAAAGTCGTCGACTTTGATGGGCTTACGGGCCTTGCTGAATATCGCAATGGCGGACTTTTCGTCGATGCCGGCGTGATTGTGTTGCGCGATCCCAGCGCTGCCACGCGCGGGCATGAGCCAGGCTCCGAACTGGTGGTGGAATGGCGCGCACTGACGATAGCGCTTCTCGATGCGCTGGCGCCGCTGATCCGCGGCAAGCTTGATCTGGATACCGCGCGCTTTCCACTCGGCGCGGTCCTGGAAGGCGGCACCTGGGCAGCCGGGCGCAGGCTGGCCAATTCCAAGCGGCCGGGCGGCGCGCCGCCAATTCATGTTATCAGCGACGGCACGGTGTTTTGAGCAAGCCAAATTTGAGGACGTCATGCGCGGTGTCACCATCGTCGATCACCCGTTAGTGCAGCACAAGCTGACGCTGCTGCGCGAGCGGGAACGCTCCACCAAGGCATTCCGCGAATTGTTTTCCGAGATCGGCGAACTGCTCTGCTACGAGGTGACGCGCGACCTGCCGCTGGAAATGATCGAGATCGAAACGCCATTCGCGCACATGAAGTCGCCGATCCTGTCCGGCAAGAAGCTGGTGCTGGCGCCGATCGTGCGCGCCGGTATGGGGTTTCTCGAGGGTATGCTCAATCTCCTGCCGTCGGCCCGCGTCGCTCATATCGGGCTCTATCGCGATCCGCGCACGCTTGTGGCTGTGGAATATTTCTTCAAGGCGCCGGAGGATATTGCCGAGCGGCTTGTGCTGGTGCTGCATCCGATGCTGGCGACCGGAAATTCGGCCGTTGCCGCGCTGGACCGGCTGAAAGAGGCGGGTGCCAAGTCATTGCGCATCGTGTGTCTGCTGGCCACGCCACAAGGCGTCGACAAAGTGCAGGCACATCATCCTGACGTACATATCTGGACCGCGGCAATCGACGAGCAACTCGACGAACGGGGCTATATCGTGCCGGGTGTCGGCGATGTCGGCGACCGCATGTACGGGACGAAGTAGCTAGTTTTTCGGCAAGACCGCGAGCAGCGCATTCCATTTCTCGAGATCGGCGCGGATGAAGTCGGAGAACTCCTTCGGCGTCGAGCCGAGCGTGTCGATGCCCTGCGTATTCATCGTCTTGATCACTACGTCGGTCTTCAGCGCCTCGTTTGCGGCAACCGAAAGCTTTTCCACGATATCGGCAGGCGTGCCCAACGGCGCGAGCAACCCGATCCAGATGCCGACATCGAAGCCTGGCATTCCTGCCTCATCCATCGTCGGCAATTCCGGCATCACGCCGGCGCGACGCGGCTGCGCCATCGCGAGAGCTTTCAGCTTGTCGGCCTTCACATGCGGCGCGAGCGTTGCCGCGACATTGAACATCAGCGTAATACGGCCGGATAGCAGATCGGTAAGAGCCTGGTTGCTGCCGCCCTGGTAATGAACCGCGAGAATTTTCGTGCCGGCCTTCTGGTTGAACAACTCTGCCGCGAGATGGCTTGCGGTGCCTGATCCCGACGTGCCGAAGGTGAGACTGTCGGGCTTGTCTTTTGCGAGTGTGATCAGTTCCTTCAGCGACTTCACCGGAACGTCCGGATGCGCGACCAGCATGTTCGGCACGACGCCGAGCAGTGCCACTGGCGCCATCTGTTTGCCGAGATCGAAGCCGGACTTGGTTTGAACAGGATTCAATGTGTTGGCGACCGTCGCCATGAACAGCGTCAGCCCGTCCGCGGGCGCGCGGGCCACCGTTTCCGCAGCAATCATCGAGGAATTGCCGGGCCGGTTCTCCACCACTACCGCTTGTCCGAATTTCTGTTCCATATGCTTGCCGACGAGCCGCGCCAGCGTGTCGGCTGTGGAGCCGGGACCGAAGCCGACGAGAATGCGGATTGGGCCGGACGGATAGCTTTGCGCCAAGGCCGGAGTTGCGAGCAGCGCGACCCCGAACGCAAATGCGGCTCGCAATAAAATCCTCATGGAGTCCTCCCGAGACGAGGGCCGGTTGTTCCGGCTATGCTTTGTCCACATCTTTGCCGGGTCGCTGCAGCGGGTCAAACAGACACAAAACCGCACTTAGCATGTTGTTGGCTGGCCAAACAATTGGTTGACATGGCAACACCGCGGCTCCTACCTCGCCGCCAAAAGCCGAGCCATTTTAATGAACTTGCCGCTTGAAAAGCTGGTCGTCGTCGAACTCGGGCACAGCGTTGCAGCGCCTGTTGCGGGCCTGATCCTGGCCGAACTCGGCGCGACCGTCGTGAAGGTCGAAAATCCGGAGGGCGGAGACGATGCACGCAACTGGGGGCCGCCGTTCCTGCACGGCGCCGCCGGCATGTTCCAGGCAATCAACCGAAACAAGCGTTCGGTCACCGTCGATCTGAAAAGCGATGCGGAGCGCGCGACACTCGTCCACTACATCGTCGAACATGCCGATATTGTAGTGCAGAACATGCGTCCGGGGCTGGTCGAGCGCTATAACCTCCACGCGGCGACGCTCCGTGAACTCAAGCCATCTCTCATTTATTGCAATCTCACCGCCTTCGGCGCCGCCGGTCCGCTGAAATCCACGCCCGGTTACGATCCGCTGCTGCAGGCCTTCGGTGGACTGATGAGCGTCACCGGCCATGAGGGTGCAGAGCCGGTTCGCACCGGACCTTCGATCATCGATCAGGGTTCCGGAATGTGGGCGGCGATCGGAATTCTCGCTGCGCTGCTGAAGCGAAACGAAACCGGCGAAGGCTGCGAGGTCAACACTTCGCTGTTCGAGACCGCGCTGTCGTGGATGTGCATGCACACGGCGATGTATCTCGCCTCCGGAAAGGTGCCGAAGCGTGGCGGCTCGGAGAATGGCGGCATGGCGCCGTACAAGGCTTATCAAGCGAGCGACGGCTGGGTGGTGATCGCGGCCGCAAACGACAACCTGTTCCGCCGCTTTTCGAAAGCCGTCGGTGAGCCGCAATGGGCTGACGATCCCGAAATGAACAACAATTCGAACCGTGTACGCAACCGCGAGAAGGTGAATGCGCTGGTCGCCGCGGTGATTATCAAAAAGCCTCGTGCTTATTGGATCGAGACGCTGGCTGCGGCTTCTGTACCCTGCGCGCCCTTGCAATCGCTCGATGAAGTGCTGAACCATCCGCAGACGGATGCGGTCGGGATGCTGCAAACCAGCGCGGATGGCAAGTTCCAGCTTATGGGCATTCCCTTGCAGTTTGACGGCGAGCGCCCGGCGTTCCGCAAGAACCCGCCCAATCTTGCGGAAGACAATGCAGTACTGTTTCCGGAGAATTCGCCGCTCCGCTCGGCCGGCTGATGCACGGCGCAACAAATAGGACAACGATGATGGACGCCATCAATAAAGACGCGATGAATGTGTCCGTACCGCTCGGCGAGGACTATCCCGAGATCCGTGAGGGCGTGCGTGCGATCTGCAAGAATTACCCGAGCGAATATTGGCGAAAGCTCGAAGATAGCGACGAATATGCCGAAGAATTCGTCAAGGAATTGACGGCGGCTGGCTATCTCGCGGCCCAGATCCCGGAGGAATATGGCGGCTCGGGTCTGCCGCTGCGCGCAGGATGCGCGATCCTTGAAGAGATCAACGCCAATGGATGTCACGGTGCGGCGTGTCACGCGCAGATGTACATGATGGGCATGGTGCTCCGCCACGGTTCGCCAGCGCAGAAACAGAAATATCTGCCCGGCATCGCTGACGGCACGATTCGCTTTCAGGCCTTCGGCGTGACCGAGCCGACCACTGGCTCCGATACCACCAAGCTCAAGACCCGCGCCGAGAAGAAGGGCGACCGCTATATCGTCAACGGCCAAAAAATCTGGACCTCTCGCGCTCACAAGTCCGACCTGATGACGCTGCTGGTGCGCACGACGCCGCTCGACCAGGTCAAGAAGCGCACCGAGGGCCTGTCCGTGCTGCTGGTTGAAATGAAGGACGCCGTCGGCAAGGGCCTGACCATGCAGCGCATCGACACCATGATCAATCATCAGACCAACGCGCTGTTCTTCGATAATCTGGAAGTGCCGGCTGAAAACCTGATCGGCATCGAGGGGCAGGGCTTCCGCTATATCCTCGACAGCATGAATTCCGAACGACTGGTCGCAGCGTCACAATCCTCGGGCGATTGCCGCTTCTTCATCAACAAGGCGGTGGCCTATTCCAAGGAGCGCGAGGTGTTCGGCCGGCCGATTGGCCAGAACCAGGGCATCCAGTTTCCGCTCGCGCGCTGCTATGCCGAATGGAAAGCTGCCGATCTCATGATCCGCGCCGGGGCCGCGCTGTTCGAGGCGGGACGTCCCTGTGGCGAGGAAGCCAACATGGCAAAGCTGCTGGCGAGCGAAGCCGCCTGGCACGCCGGCGAAGCTTGCATGCAGACGCATGGCGGATTCGCCGCCGCACGCGAATTCGACGTCGAGCGCAAGTGGCGCGAGGCTCGTATCTCGCTGATCGCTCCGATCTCGACCAATCTCATTCTGGCCTATATCGGCCAGAACGTTCTCGGAATGCCGCGATCGTATTGAGTATTTCGCGGCTGCCTCGCACACGCCATGATAAGTGGATTGTTCGAAATGCGCCGAATTACGCGACGAGCGCTTCACCATCCTGCTCATACTTAGGGCGGCGAGTTGACCGGATCGCGCCCTGCACGAAGGTGTCGCCACCCTGAGGCTGGAGGTGCAGGCGGGAGGTCAAACGCCGGAGCATGAAGTTAGTTGGGCTTCGCGCTTGCTTTCACCACGTCGCCCCACATCGCGTATTCGGAGCGGATGCGTTCGGCGAGGCCTTCCGGCGAATCCGCGATCACGTCGAATGTCAGGTCCTCCAGCCGCTTGGCAATTTCCGGATCGCTCAGAATCTTTTTCACTTCCGTATTCAGTTGCGCGACGACCGGCTGCGGTGTGCCGGCTGGCGCCAACATCGCAACCCAGCCGAACACATCGAAGCCCGGTATCGTTTCGGAGACCGCCGGAATATTCGGCTTGCCTTTGATCCGGTTCTTGCCGGTGACGGCGAGCACCTTGATCGGTGCGTCGTCTTCGACATTTGCGACGGTGGAGAAGGTCAGCACCGCGACCTTGATATGCCCGCCGGTCAGGTCCGCCTGCGCGGCCGATCCGCCCTTGTAGGGAACGTGCTGCATGTTGATGCCGGCTTTGGCATTGATCAATTCGCCGGCCACATGGTGGGGCGATCCAACGCCCGACGAACCGAACGACAATTGTCCCGAATTCTTCTTCGCATAGGCGATCAGTTCGGCGACATTGTTCACGCCGAGTGACTTGTGCACCACGAGCGCAAGCGGCGCGCCCGCGACCGTGGTAATGGGCGCGAAATCCTTCAGCGGATCGAAGGGCGGTGCCTGGAAATGCGGCGCGATGGTGAAGTTCGCGTTTGGCGCGGTGAGGAGCGTGTAGCCGTCGGGCGCGGCACGCGCGACGAAAGCCACGCCAATGTTGCCGGCGGCGCCGGACTTGCTCTCGATCACTACATTCTGCCCGAGCGCGGCCTGCAATTTTGGCTGGATCAGCCGCGAGATTTGATCGGTCGAAGCTCCCGGCGGGAACGGATTGATCAGCGTGATCATCCGGTCGGGGTAATTCTGCGCGCAGACCGGGGTTGTTGCGGCCGAGCAGGCGATCGCAACTGCCAGTATACCGGCATAGGTAGATTTCATGACGCTCTCCCCTGGAATTTTTGTTTGAGTGTCAGCCTTCGGCACGCGCCATTCAAGCGGCAATGGCTTGCGGCAATTGCACATGTCCCACGCAGGTGCTGCCCATGCCGGGCGCTTGCCGCTCCTCCCACGCCCCGCTATCGTGGCCGCGTTCTTGCTTCTTCTCGTCGTTCCGGGCGCTGCGAAGCAGCGAATCCGGAATCCAGCGATGCGCGGTAAAGCTCTGTCTGGATTCCGGGGTGCGACCTTCGGTCATCCCCCGAATGACCAAAACTGCTTCAAGTGAGTTTCAATGACCCATACGTGGCTGCGATATGATCTCGATTGAGGGCCTTTCAAAAACCTTCGATACGCAGCGTAATCGTCCGTATCTTGCGATCACCGATATCGACCTGAAAGTGGCGGACGGCGAATTCGTCTCGATCCTCGGACCTTCCGGCTGCGGCAAGTCGACCCTTCTTTATATCGTCGGCGGCTTCGTCCCGCCCACTACCGGTGCGGTTCTGGTCGATAACAAGCCGGTCGAAGGTCCCGGCCCCGACCGCGGACCGGTCTTTCAGGAATTTGCGCTGTTTCCGTGGAAAACGGTGCTTGGCAACGTGATGTATGGCCTGCTCGAACAGGGCCAGAAGCACAAGGATGCGGAGGCGCGCGCCCGTGAATTGCTCGCCATGGTACATCTGTCGCGTTATGCGGATTTCTATCCCAAGGAATTATCCGGCGGCATGAAGCAGCGCGTTGCGATTTGCCGCACGCTTGCATATCGACCGAAAATTCTGCTGATGGATGAGCCGTTCGGCGCGCTCGACGCCCATACCCGCGTCCGGCTCCAGAACGACCTGCTCGAAATCTGGGAGCGCGACCGCAAGACCGTGCTGTTCGTCACCCATAGCGTGGAGGAGGCGGTGTTCCTCTCCGACCGCGTCATGGTGATGACTCGCTCGCCCGGCCGCATCAAGGAAGTGATCCCGATCGACTTGCCGCGTCCGCGCCGACGCGCCGAGCTTCTGGTGGATGCCCGCTATCAGCGCTATGTGGTCGACATCGAGAAGATGATGGAAAATCCGGTCGACGAGGTAGCGCAGGCATGAAGGCCCTCACCTCGATCCCGGGCGTGCCGCCGCTGATCGCCTGCTTCGCGCTGCTGGTGGCGTGGGAGGGCCTCGCGCGGCTGGTCGGGCTCGAGTCGCTGCCGACTGCCTGGGAGAGCCTTCAGGAGTTGCCCGCGATCCTTCGCGATCCGCGCTCGCTCTATGACATTCTTTCTTCGGTGCGTCGCATGGTGACGGGCTTTGCGCGTGCGGCCCTGTTTGCGATCCCGGTGGGACTGATGATGGGGCGAAGCCGCAAGGTCGCTGCCTTCTTCAATCCGCTCTTCATGATGATCTATCCGGTGCCGAAGGCGGCGCTGATGCCGATCATTATGCTGTGGCTCGGAATCGGCGATGCCTCGAAAACACTGGTGATCTTTCTCGGCGTGTCGCTGCCGCTGATCTATCACACTTATCAGGGCTCCAAGGCGGTCGGCGAGAAGCTGCTCTGGTCCGGCGCAGCAATGGGCATGAGCAAGCGCGAGCAATTGCTGCGCATCGTGCTGCCGGCGGCGATGCCGGAAATCATGGTCGGCTGCCGCACTGGCCTCGTGCTCGCGCTGATCACGATGGTGACGAGCGAGATGATCGTACGTCAGGCCGGGATCGGCAATCTCTTGTTCAACTCCCTCGATCTCGCGCAATATTCCGCGACCTACGCGACCATCGTCATCGTCGGTGTGCTCGGCTTCGTGCTCGACCTCCTGTTCGAGAAAGCGCGCGGCATCATAGTGGGCTGGGCGGATCCCGTGCACCAGATCGCGGTCGGCTCGGCATGACAATGCAGCGCCGGATGTCCGAACTTGCGATCGGGGCGATCCCGATCCTGCTTCTGCTCGGGCTCTGGTATTACCTCGCGGCCTTCAAGATTGCACCGCCGACCTTGTTGCCGGCGCCGGGTCTCGTCTTCACGCGTTTCGTACAGCTTCTGGGCGATCCGACTTTCATGTCGCATGTTGCGATCACGCTCTATCGCTTGTTCTGCGGTTTCGGCCTTGCGGTCATTGTCGGTGTCGCGCTCGGCATAGCGGGCGCGGGAAGCCCGGTGGTCGGCTCGCTGCTTCGTCCGGTCATCCGCGTGCTGGCGCCGGTGCCGAAAATCGCGCTTTACCCGGCCTTCATCCTGACGCTCGGCTTCGACCATTCCTCCAAGATCGCGCTGGTCTTCGCGGATGCGGTATTTCCGATCCTGCTTGCGACCTATCAGGGCGCGCTTTCGGTCGAACCGAAGCTCGTCTGGTCGGCACGCGCAATGGGCGTAAGCCGGCGCAAAGCGTTGTTCACCGTGGTGCTGACCGCGGCTCTGCCCTCGATCCTGACCGGCTGCCGGATCGGGCTGGTCATTTCCTGCATCGTGGTCTTCCTGTCGGAAATGATATCCTCGACCGACGGGCTCGGGCAGCTTCTGGTCCGCGCCGCGCGTAACTTCCAGACCGTCGACATGTTCGTGCCCATTATTGCCATCTCGACCCTTGGCCTTCTGCTCAATTTCGGGTTCAACATGCTTCGCGCGCGCCTGTTGGTCGGGTTTCCGGAGGAAAACTGATGTTGTCGGATCGCATCGAAGGCAAGTGGATCGACGCCTTTTGCGAATTGTTCGAAAAATGCGCGGTGAACAAGGGCGATACCGCGGCCATTCTCTCCGAGACGCAATCGCGCCAGCTTAACGTGCAACTGGCGGAGCTCGCTTTGCTTCGCATCGGCGCACGCCCGTTCCATGTCGTATTGCCGACCCCGCGCAATCCTTATTCGGTGCCGGTGCGTTCCACCGGGGCTTCGACTGCGATCGGAAAGCTGGCGCCGGTGGTGTCGGCTCTTGGCCAAGCCGGCTTCGTGGTCGATTGCACGCTGGAAGGTCTGATGCATGCACCGGAGACGCCCGACATCCTGAAGGCCGGCGCCCGCATCATGGTGATCTCGAACGAGCATCCCGAAGCACTCGAGCGCATGCGGCCCGATCCCGCCCTCGAAGGACAGGTACGCTCCGCCGCTCGCATGCTGCGCGCGACCAAACGCATGAAGGTAACGTCGGCCGCGGGCACCAATCTTGACGTCGATATGGTCGGCGCGCAGACCGTCGGCATCTGGGGCTGGACCGAGAAACCCGGCACGCTCGCCCATTGGCCGGGCGGCATCGTTGTCAGCTTCCCGAAGGCGAAGTCGGTCAACGGCACGCTGATGATTGACCGCGGCGACATCAATCTCACCTTCAAGCGCTACATGGCGGAGCCGATCCGCCTCGATTTCAAGGACGACTACATCACCGAGATCGTCGGCGAGGGAGCCGACGCCGAGATGTTCCGAAAGTATCTCGCGGCCTGGGGCGACCGCGAGGCTTACGCGTCGTCGCATATCGGCTTCGGTATGAACCCTGCGGCGCGTTACGAGGCTTTGTCGATGTATGGCCAGCGCGACACCAACGGCACCGAGATTCGTGCCGTTGCCGGCAACTTCCTGTTCTCCACCGGCGCCAATGAATTTGCCGGCCGCTATACCGCCGGTCACTTCGACTTGCCGGTGATGAAGACCACGATCGCGCTCGACAATATCATCGTGGTGAAGGACGGCGTGCTGCAGGATGTGTTTGGGTAGCTTCGGTATCGTGTCGCGGGCGCTGTGGTACGACTCCATCCCCCTGCTAGGGAGAGGGTTGGCGAAGGGGTCAGTTACAAGCACGCTTTAGATTTGACCCCCGCCCGACCGTCTTCGCTTCGCTGCGACGGTCGACCTCCCCCTTTTCAGGGGAGGTAAAAAGAAAAAATCAAACCACCGGCGGCTTGACCAGCCCAAGGTGATTCAGCAACCCGGCGAGCGCCTTCAGCCGCTCGGCGCGATAGGCATCGATGTCCATTCC
>Ga0190274_10002129_pt1 | contig 11641 bp, 11 predicted proteins | sample Popmic531T_FD_133002 | JGI IMG/M metagenome (GOLD analysis project Ga0190274, IMG submission 133002) | Populus adjacent soil microbial communities from riparian zone of Yellowstone River, Montana, USA - 531 T | ecosystem: Environmental > Terrestrial > Soil > Riparian zone | place: USA: Montana...
CCTGCTCGTACCGACCGAACAAACACTGTCGCCCATCGCCCGGCGCCGACTGGCGGCGATTCGGGAATTCAGCGACCTTGGGAGCGGATTCCGTATTGCGGCGCTCGACCTCGAGATCCGCGGTGCCGGCAATCTGCTCGGCGGGCAGCAAAGCGGTCAGATCGAGGCCGTGGGCTTCGACATGTACCTCAAGCTCCTCGAGCAGACCATCCGCGAGCTGAAGGGCGAGGACCTCGACGACGAGCGACGCGCGGTCGTCAACCTGCGCATCGATCTCCGCATCGACGAGACGTACATCCCGGACATGAACCAGCGGTTGATGGTGTACCGTCGACTCGCGCGCGCGACGACGCTCGATGAGGTCACAAGCTTCCTCGAGGAGCTTCGCGATCGCTATGGGCCGCCCACCCACTCGGTTGAGAACCTTGCGGAATACGCGAGGATCCGGCTGCTCTCGGACACAATCGGCGTCGAGAGCCTCGACCGGGAAGGCGCCGTCATCGTGCTGAAGTTCCGGCAGGACGCGAAGATTGACCCACTCGTTCTGGCCGGCTTGATCCAACGCCGGGGCGACCTCACCCTCCTTCCGCCTGCCATCCTGCGGCTGGACCTCAACCGCCCTGAAGCCGCACCAGAGGTCCGGCCCACACCGGGACGAAGGCTGCGTCCGGCCGCGGGCACGCCGGACGACGTCTCAAGGTCGTGGTGGACGGCGCGGGCCAAGACCGACGTCAGCCCGGGGTTCACTCGGGACGCGATTCTGGCGGAAGCGCCGCCCGATCCGACCGAGCCGGGAGGGTTGTTCGACCGGGTGGGTCGCCTGCTCGACCATTTGAGCCGGTCGATTTCCGTGGCGTAACCGGCTAAAATCTTCTGTTCCATGGATTTGCGGCCGAGATCGCCGCGGAGTTCCCGACGAATGAAGGCAAAGAGAGCGAGCGTAAGCGAGCCCGCGCGAACGGAGCGGGGCTTCGGGGGCCCCGCGAGAGAGCGCGTAGGGGGGTTCGCGGGGGCGAAGCCCCCCGGATGGTTCTTGATTGCGCTGTCGGTCGTGACGGTCTTCCTCGGCGCGTGGCCCGTCCTCGCGCAGGGTCCGGGATCGAGCCTGATCCTCGAGCGCGTCCTCGTCCGCGTCAACGGCGAGATTTTCACCCAGTCAGAGCTCACCCAGCGCCAGACGGACGCTGTCCGCAGCCGCCAGGATCAGCCTCGTGCGGTTCCGGAAGCGGAGTTGTTCAAGCTCCTGCAGGAGATGACGCCGGACATCCTCGTCGAGACCGTTGATGAGTTGCTCATCGTTCAACACGGGCGCGAGCTGGGGTTCACGTTCAGCGACGACGAATTCAAGAAGGGGCTCGACACCCTCAAGAAGGACAACAACATCGATGACGCAGGGCTGAAAGCCGCCCTGCAGCAGGAAGGGCTCACGCTCGACGAACTGCGGCGGAACTTCGAGCGTGCCTGGCTGCGGCAGATGGTGCAGGCGCGCGAGATTTTTCCGCGTATGCGCATCACCGAGGAGGAGCTGCGCCAGCACTTCGCGGCGAATCGCGGCAACTTCATGACGCCTGAGACGGTGACGCTTCGTGAAATCGCCGTCATTTCCCCGGCTATCGTCGTGCAGGATCCGCTGACGGCGGCCACGTCGGCAGCGCTGAAGACCAGAATCGACGCCGTGCGGCAGCGCGCAGTCGCCGGTGAGGACTTCGCCGCGCTCGTCAAAGAGACGTCGGATTCCGCGACCAAGGCTAGCGGCGGGCTCATCGGTCCGATCAACGTCCGCGACTTGAATCCGGCGACCAAGGCGCTGCTCGACACCCTGAAACCTGGCCAGATCAGCGAGCCCATCCGGCTGACGCGCGGGTTCCAGATTCTGAAGCTCGAAACGCGCGAAGAGGCTGCCCAGCAGCCGTTCGACAAGGTACGCGATCAGATTGAAATTGCGATCCGCAACGAGCGTCTCGACGGCGAAATGACCAAGCTGAGGCTTCGTCTCCGCACCGGGGCGGTCATCGAGTGGAAGGACGACAACCTCCGCCGCATCTACGAGCGGCGTGTCGGGGAGCGGCTGGCCCTCACGCCACCCACCCAGTGAAGATCACCGACATTCCGATCGCACATCCGGTCGCGCTCGCCCCGATGGCGGGCATGACTGACACGGCGTTCAGGCGTTTGGTCAAACGCAAGGGCGGCTGCGGGCTCGTCGTCACCGAGATGGTCAGTTCCGAGGGCCTCGTGCGCGGAATCGACCGTACGCTCGAGTACGCCGAGTACACCGAAGAAGAGCGGCCCGTTTCCGTCCAAATCTTCGGCGGCGACCCCCGCGTGATGGCTGAGGCGGCGCAAGTTGTCGAGTCCATGGGCGCCGACATCGTGGACGTGAACATGGGGTGCCCCGTCCCGAAGATCGCGAAGCACAATGCCGGGTGCAGCCTCATGCGCGAGCCTGAGCACGCCGCGAGCGTGATCCGCGCGATGACGAATGCCGTGCGTATCCCCGTCACCGTGAAGATGCGCGCCGGCTGGAACGAGCAGGAGATCAACGCCCCGACACTGGCCAGGATGGTTCAGGACGCCGGAGCCGCCGCCTTGGCGGTGCACGGTCGGACGGCGGCACAGTCGTACAGCGGCGAGTCCGACTGGCGTCTAATCGCCCGCGTCGCGTCGGAAGTCGATATTCCAGTGTTCGGATCGGGCGATTGCGTGGAAGCCGGCCAGATCGTGAGGCGCTTGCAAGAAAGCGGCGTGGCTGGCGTGCTGGTCGGCCGCGGCGCACTGAGGAACCCCTGGATTTTCTCCCAGGCCGCGGCGATCGCCCGAGGGGAAACTCCCCCACCTGTAACGCTCGCCGATCGCGGGCAGTTTCTGCTGGACTACGTGGACTTGCTCCTCAAGGAACGGGTCAACGAGGCCGCAGGATTCCGGCACCTCGCTCCTGGCGCGGACTCCATCGGCCTACCGGTGCCGGCGCGTGGCCGCGAGCGCTGGGTCATCAACAAGCTCCGTGCCCTCGGCAGCTGGTATTCGAAGGGTCTTGACGGTGGGTCTCAGCTCCGGACTGCCGTAAACTCCGCCGAGTCGATTGAGGGATTGCGGCAGATTATTCGGGTCTTTTTCATCGATCGCCCCGACGTCCAGCTCGCCCAGTAGTCAAAAGACCAAAAACACCGACCGACTATTTGTTTCGATTTTTAGTTTTAGGTCTAGAGACCCCAGCCGCCGACTGGCTACCCTCGCGGCGCTGTCGCTGCTTGAATCTGCGCCTCTTCTCGTCCCTGGACACTTCGAACCGGGCTCGGGGATCGACGTGGCTTCCGCCGGGACGCCAGGCTGCGCCCCGAGTGCGAACTCGGGGTCGCCGCAGATCGGCCAGCGCCTGCTCCGGGGATTCCCACAGCCGTCCGCGCTCGAACCATTTCAAGATCGCGTCGGGCTGCGTGCGCTGAAGCTGCTTCAACGTGGGTATCAGGTCCTCCGCCTCGCGAGCCCGGAACGCCGTGGCGTCCGTGCCAGTCACGATGACCCAGTACGTGTGACGCGGCATGTGTCAGTGCCTCTCGAGCCGTTTCAGTTTTTCGATGAGCGTCGTCCGCTTGACGTGCAGGAGATCCGCGGCCTGCCGCTTGTTACCCTGTGTGCGTTCGAGCGCGCGTCGAATCAGACTGTGCTCGAAGTCGGAGACGAGCCGTTCCATCTCGACGCCTTCGTCCGGGATTGACAAGTCGGCAGCGTCCGGCACGGCCGCTGATTGACGAACCTCGTCTGGCAGATCGGTTGCCGTGATTTGTGATCGTCCTGGCGACAAGGCAAACGCGCGTTCCATGACGTTCTCGAGCTGCCTCACGTTACCGGGCCATGGAAACGGCATCAGCGCCTGCTGGGCGTCTTGCGCGAGCGTCACCCGGCCACGGGGCGGCGTGGACTCTCCGGACAGTCGATCGAGAAAATGCTGCGCGAGAAGCGGAATGTCCGCTCGACGTTCGCGCAAGGATGGGATCCGCACGGGAATGACGTTGAGGCGGTAGTACAGATCCTCGCGGAAAGCCCCGTCATCTACCATGCGCTTGAGATCGGAATTGGTGGCGCCGATCACTCGCACGTCAACTTTCACCGTCTGCGAGTCACCCACCCGCTCGAACTCACGAGTCTGAAGCACACGCAGGAGCTTCGCCTGGAGCGCGGCGCTCATCGTGCCCACTTCGTCCAGGAAGAGCGTGCCGCGATTAGCCTGCTCGAGGCGTCCCTGGCGGTTGGCCACGGCGCCTGTGAACGCGCCGCGGACATGGCCGAAGAGCTCCGCCTCCAGAAGCGTTTCAGGGATTGCGCTGCAGTTGATGGCGATAAACCGGCCACTTCGGCGCGGGCTGCCGTCGTGGATGGCCCGCGCTGCCAGTTCCTTTCCCGTGCCTGTTTCGCCCGTGATGAGCACGGTGCTGGCCGTCGCCGCCACGGTCCGCAGAAGCTCCGAGAGCTGCATCATCGGCGCGGTCCGGCCGATCATTCCTTCGATCTTGAAGCGATCGTGCAGCTGTGCGCGAAGGTACGCGTTCTCAGCCTCCAGCCGCCGCTTCTTGATCGCCGTATTCAGCTCGTGCAGCAGCTCTTCGAACTGGAACGGCTTGGTGATGAATCCTTCGGCGCCCTGCCTGGTGACCTCGACCGCCTCGCGGACCGTCCCGAAGCCGGTGATGACGATGGCGATGATGTCCGGGTACCGGCTGAGGGCCTCGTCGAGCACCCGCCGGCCGTCGAGTCCCGGCAATCGCAAATCCGTAATCAGGATGTCGAAGGCAAAGTCACCGAGCCGCGCGAGCGCCTCTTCCCCGCTACCGGCCTGCTCGACGCGAAAGTCGCTTTCCGCCAATCGTTCGGCCATGACCTCGCGAAATGCCGCCTCGTCATCCACGAGCAGTAAGTGCAGCGCTGCTGACTCCGTCATCGGGGCGACGGCATTTTGACACGGATCAGTTGAGCTCGACCGTACGCGTCGGGCTTCAATGGTCACCTTCTCCGGCCGTCCGGGTCTCTGCCCTTAAAGTCCTGACAACCACCGCCGATACTCGGGGTGAACGTGTGAGGTGGTGTTCCGGCCGAATTCGCCGGCGCAGGGATGGAACCAGCCATGCTGATGGACAGAAAAACGGTATCGATTCCGCGGGCGTGCGAGCTCGTCGGCGTTAGTCGACGGACGATCTACAACTGGATCTCCGGCGGCAAAATTCAGTACGTTCGAACCGCGGGCGGTTCAGTCCGCATTTTCGAGGACACGCTCTGGCGTCGTCCGGATCCTACAACCGGTGATACACACAACACTTGGGACCAGCGGCTCAGCCGTGGCGCCTGAGCAATCCATAGGCGCCCCTGGCATTGCGGCCGGATCGGCCGTCCCGGCCGTTCCGGACCTCTCTGCCGTTTTTCATCGGCTCAACAACCAGCTCGGGATCATCCTGGCCAACGCGGAGTTGCTCGAAGCCCGCCTCGCCGAGGAAACCCAACGGGCCCGAGCCAGCCAGGTTGTTTCGGGCGCTCTCGAAGCCATTTCTACGATCCAGGATCTTCGGCGCCTGCTCGGCGTCCGCCACACGCTCAGTACGAACGACACACGCTAACTGTCAGACACGTCGGTTTACTGACAATTCTGACCGGGCTGTCAACGGTCCGACACTACTCGGGCCGTTCGAGGCGGCAGTGCACGCGCCTTCACATAACGGCATAGAGACGTAAATCCAATCCAGCCAAATACTTACCAACTATTCACCCTAAAGTCTGTCCTTCGTTTTTTGTTCGTTTCCATGTTGGCACTTCTGTTGCCCTACGGTGACCGCCCGGACGAGGTCCGGGTCAGGAGGATTGGTCACATGTTGCGGGCACCCTTGGCGGAATCTCAGCAGGACCGAGTCGCGGCGAGTCTGCCGTTTGTACAGTCACTTGCGCGCCGCATGGCATCGACGATGCCCCACTCGATTGACCTGAGCGACCTCGTCCAGGACGGCGTCTTGGGCCTCATCGACGCCGCGCACCGGTTCGACGAGAGCCGCGGCATCAAGTTCGAGACGTTTGCCGAGCGGCGGGTCCGGGGCGCAATGATCGACGCCCTTCGTCGCGACGCGTGGCCGCGTGGCGTCCGTCGTGTCCGCCGCGAGCTCGAGTCCGCGCGCGAGGCCCTTCGGCGCGAGTTGGGAGCCGAGCCGACACTAGCCGATCTCGCACGTCGAGTCGGCGCCGATGAGACGCGTCTCGAACGCACCATCGTGCGTATCAGCACCATCGAACAGACATCACCGCTCGCGAACCTCGAGACGATGGACAGCTCGATGCTGCCCGCCGTGCTCGTGCCGAGTGAACCGCCGTCTCCGGATCGCCTGTATGAACAGGGCCAGGTCCGCGACCGCGTGCGCAAGGCCCTGGCTCAGTTGCCGGCGCGTGAGCGTCGCATTGTCGGTCTCTACTATTTCGGCGAAGCCACGATGAAGCAGATCGGTGACGCGATTGGCGTCAACGAGTCGCGCGTCTCGCAGCTTCACGCGCGCGCGATTCAGCGTCTGCAGCGTCTGCTTGCCGGCACGGAGAATGCGCCGGCGCCGCGTCTGGTGTCGAAGGCCCGGAAGATGAAGGCGGCCAAGCCGGCCGCCGCCCGTCGCCGGACCACAGGCGTGCCCGACCGCCGCGTCGCCTAGCGACAATCAAGAAAGTGGTCGGGTGAATTCTTCGCAAAGAATTCACCCGACCACTTTTTCGCCCTAGCCCAGCGTTTCGCGCGCGACACGGACCAGATCGCGAAGCCGGAACGGCTTCGGAATCCATCGACACCCAGTTTCCTCGAGAAAACGCTCGGCCTCCGTACCGGCGACGTCGCCAGTCACGAAAATGAGCCGGCGCGCGACGTGCGGCATCTTCGCCGATACCTCGCGGAAGAACGCCATCCCGTCCACCTTCGGCATTTTCAAGTCGCAGATGATCACGTCGTAGTGACGTTCGCGCAGTCGCGCGAGCGCCTCGTCGCCGTCGGCCGCCCGATCCGGCCGGAAGCCTTCGTCGGCAAGAGCCGCCGCGACGGCATCGCCAAGCGCCTGTTCGTCCTCCACGACGAGTGCCCGCGTGCCCTTCGGGACGGCCGGCAGGGGCGGTGGGGGAGCCGGGTCCGACAAACGGACGTGCGCGCCGCTCACGGGCAACTCGAGCAGGAACGACGCCCCGCGGCCTCGGACTGAGGTGACGCTGATCCGCCCGCCATGCTCCTGGGCGATCGCGTATGCGACCGTCAGGCCCAAGCCCGTCCCCTTGCCGACCGCCTTCGTCGTGAAAAAGGGATCGAAGATCTTCGGCTGCATGTCGTCCGGCACGCCCGGTCCGTCGTCGTTCACTTCGAGGACGACCGCATCGCGACCGGGATCCTGCCAGGACCGCAGAATCAGCGTGCCTCGGCCGTGCGCCGTGAGCATGGCCTGCTCCGCGTTGATGACGAGGTTGAGAAGAATCTGCTGAATCTGGTGCGGATCGGCGAAGACGGGGGGGAGTCCCGCCGCCAGGGCGTCGATGATCGTGACGTTCGAGGCACGCTGTTCGTAGGCGCGGAGGCCGATCGTGTCGCGGACCACCTGGTTGAGTTCCACTGTCGTGCGGGTGGTATGGCGCTTGCGCGCGAACGTCTGGAGGTTGCGCACGATGCGCGCCGCCCGCTCAGCGGCGTTGTGAATCGCATCGAGATCACGTCGTGTCAACTCGTCGAGCCGGCGGCCCGCCAGCCGCTCGGCGCAGGCGAGGATCGTACCGAGCGGATTGTTCAGCTCGTGCGCAACGCCCGAGATCGTCTGACCGAGCGCCGCCAGCTTCTCCGCCTGCGCAAGCTGATGGTACAGATCGCGCGACTGGTCCTGCAGCTTCTTGCGCTCGGTGACGTCGCGCATCATCGCTTCGAGCCGGAGCGTGGAGGACGTGCTCACCGGCTCGGCGCGGGCCGTCACCTCGATCCACATCGCGGAACCATCGAGGCGGCGCAGCCGCAGCAAGTAGTCGTGGGCGCCGCCGTCGCGAGCGAGCTGCTGAAGAAACGCCGTACGTGCCTGTTCGTCGACGAACCGATCCGGGTCGAGCGGCCTGACGTCGGCGAGCGCCGCGTCTTCAGCCCATCCGAATATCAGGCGTAGCCGCGGATTGGCCGCGAGTGTCGCGGTGCTGTCGAGCTGGATGAGGCCGATGTACAGACCCTCGTGCAGACCTTCGAAGAGGCGGGAGAACGCGCTGCTGGACAGCCGCGCGGGCGGACGACGGCCAGAGGATCCGGCAATTCGAGAATCCTACCATCTCGCAGTACACTTCCCGGCTCTACACATGGCGCGCCTTCCCCGCATCGCTGAACTCGAGCCGACGTCGGCAGGCGCGGGGTTCTTCCTGTGCGCTCGCAAGGAGCGGCGTGTCGGTAAGGGTGGCCCCTTCCTCGTGCTCGTGCTCCAGGACGTCTCGGGTGAGATCGGCGGCAAGGTTTTCACCGACGTCGAGTCGGCCGATCCGCAGTTCGAGGCCGGCGAGTTCGTTGCCGTGCAAGGGAAGGGGAATCTGTTCAATCAGCGGCTCGAGATCCTCGTGGACAAGATCCGGCGCGTGATTCCCGAGGATTCCAAGGTCGGGTTCCGCGAGGAGGATTGCATTCGCTCGTCGCCGCGCCCGATTGACGAGATGTGGACGGAGCTGACGGGTCGCGTCGCGAGCGTGACGGACCCGCACATTCGCGAGCTCCTCGAGCGCCTGGTCGCGCGGCATGCCGATCGGCTTCGCATCTGGCCGGCCGCGCGACAGGTACACCACGCCTATCGCAGCGGGCTGCTCGAGCACATTCTCAAGATCATGGAAATCGGCGTGTTCCTGGCTGACGCGTACGACGCGCGCCGCGACCTCGTGCTGGCCGGCGCGCTCCTGCACGACCTCGGCAAGCTCGAGGAGTTGACGTACGACGTGGCCGTCGACTACTCGCTCGCCGGGAACCTGGTGGGGCACATCGTGCTCGGAGCCGGCATGGTGCGCGACGCCGTGCGCGAGATTCCAGGCTTCCCAGAGGAGCTCGGGCTCGAGATCCAGCACCTCGTACTGTCTCATCACGGCGCGAAGGAGCTCGGGTCGCCCGTGGTCCCGGCAACCGTGGAGGCACTCATCCTCGCCGCCTCCGACGACTTCGACGCCAAGATGCACCAGGTGCGGCGGCACCTGGCCGACGACGATTCCGACGGACGATTCACGACGTATCACCGGCATTTGGAGCGAGTTTTCCTGAAGCCGCAGGGCTCCTGAATTGGGCTCCGCAGAGCATCGCCCACGCCTCGCCTGGGTCGCGTGGGGGACGATCTGCGTCGTCTGGGGTACCACCTACGTCGCCATCAAGATCGCCCTCGCGACCATTCCGCCGTTTCTCATGGGCGGCCTGCGCTACATCGTCGCAGGGCTCCTCCTCGGAGGCCTGGCCCTCCTACGCGGCTACCGGCCGCCGCCGGCGGGGCAGTGGGGCACATTGGCGGTGCTCGGGTTTCTGATGTTGCTCATGGGCAACGGTGGCGTGGCCTGGGGCTCACAACATCTGCCGAGCGGGTTGGTGGCCGTGCTGGTCGGCATGTCGCCGTTCTGGATGACCGGCGTGGACGCGCTGATGCGCGACGGCAAACAGCTCTTCGCCCGTCAGTGGATCGGGCTCATGGTCGGGCTCGCCGGCATCACGACGCTCGTGTGGCCGGACATCACCGCAGGCGGTGGCTCGGGCCGGAACTTCCTGTTCGGCGTGATTGCGTTGCAGCTCGCGTGCGCCGGCTGGGCCGTGGGTTCGGCGTACACGCGTCGACATGTGATGCCGGGACACATTTTCGGCGCCGCCGCCGTGCAAATGGCCACCGGCGGCGTCTTCATGATGATTACCGGCACCCTGCTCGGCGAATGGAGCCGCATCAGCTTCAACGCGGCGACGACGACCGCGTTCGTCTACCTCGTCGTCTTCGGGTCGGTGATCGGGTTCGCGGCGTACTCGTACGCGCTGCAGCACCTCGACATCGCGATCGTGTCGCTCTACACGTACGTCAATCCGGTAATTGCCGTGACGCTGGGAACGATCCTGCTGGGCGAACCATTCCACCCGCGTATGGCGGTGGCAGCCGGCATCATTGCGGCGGGAATCCTGATCGTCGGGCGACCTAGGTCGTGACGGCTGTGTTGTCGGTGCGCGGGCCGAGTGCGAACGTCATCGTCCCATCGCACACGACTTCGCCGTTGACGCGGGCGGCACCGCTCAGGACGCCCATCCGGCTGCGCAATCGCTTGACGACGGCTTCGATTTCCACCGAGTCGCCCGGGTGGACGGGACGCCGGAACCGCACGCGCTCGATGCCGGTGAAGAACGGGATCCGGCCGTTGTTCTCGGGCTTCACCAGGATCAGGATGGCCCCCACCTGCGCGATCGCTTCGGTCAGAATCGTCGGTGGCAGCACGGGCCGCTCGCCGGCGCCCTGCCACAGGAACCGCTCGCTCAGCGACACGTTCTTGATCCCGACAATGCGCCGGTCCGGCTCGAGCGCGATGACGCGGTCCACGAGAAGAAAGGGGTACCGATGCGGAAGAATGCGCCCGATAGCCGCGTAGTCGAGGGGCAGCTGTAAAGTCATTTTCGGCCCAAGTATAATTCCTCGGTCCCCGCCTCGTTCGTTTGATGAATCAACCGCCCACTGACGACACCGCCACGGCGCCGCTCTCCGGTAGCGAGCGGGATATCCTTCTCACGTTGTTCGATCTCGGACGCAAGATCGCGTCCGTCGTCGACCTGGATGAACTGCTGCCGAAGATTCCTGAGCTTGTCGGCCGGCTGATCCCGTTCGACGCCTTCGCCGTGTACTTCTTCCAGGCCAAGCGCGACACGCTGACGATCGGGTACGCCGTGGGCTATCCCGAGAGCTCCAAGGACTTCAGCTTGCCCTCTTCGGCGGGCCTGCTCGGCCGTGTCTTCACCACGCGCCAGCCGGTGGTCGTCGGTGACGTCTCGACCGATCCGGACTACGTCAGCGTCGTGCCCGGCATGGCCTCGACGCTCGCGGTGCCGTTGATTCACAAGGCGCAGGCGATTGGCGCACTGAACGTCCTGAGCCGTGAGCGCGACCGCTATTCCGAGCGCGAGGTCGCCATCCTCCGTCAGTTTGCCGCGCACGTTGCGACGGCGGTCGTCAACGCCAGACTGTTCGAGCGCCAGCGCCAGGATGCCGAAGCCTTCGAAACGCTCGCTGAGATCGGCCGCGACGTCGCCGCCGTTCTCGAACTCGACGCGTTGCTCGAGCGAATCGCACAGCTCGCCTCGCGGCTCGTGGAATACCGAACGTTCGGGATCCTGCTCCTCAACGAGACGACGCAGGAACTCGAGCTCAAGGTCGGCGTGAAGTACGGGCGGAAGATCGGCGACCTGCCGAAGGTGCGACTTGGCGAAGGTCTCGTCGGGTTCGCGGCACTTCACCGCGAGCCTGTGCTGGCGCCGGACGTGTCAAAGGACGCCCGCTACATCAAGGTGGTCGAGGACGTGCGATCCGAGCTGGCGGTGCCGCTCCTGCTCAAAGACCGGTGCATAGGGGTGCTCGATCTCGAGAGCCCGGATCTGGACGCCTTCTCCAAGCGTGAGGTC
>Ga0190274_10002130_pt1 | contig 11639 bp, 7 predicted proteins | sample Popmic531T_FD_133002 | JGI IMG/M metagenome (GOLD analysis project Ga0190274, IMG submission 133002) | Populus adjacent soil microbial communities from riparian zone of Yellowstone River, Montana, USA - 531 T | ecosystem: Environmental > Terrestrial > Soil > Riparian zone | place: USA: Montana...
ACTTGAAGGCCGTCAAGTCCGTCCAGGCTGCAAGCCGGCTGCGCCTGATCGCGGCAGGCGGCATCAGAAGTCGCGAGGAGATCGACACGCTCGACGCGCTCGGGATCGATGCGGTCGTGGGAATGGCGATCTATACGGGGAAGATAGAGATAAGACCGTAGGTAGATGCGGGTCTGTCCCTGGGTCCTGCGTCCCGGGTGCTCAATCCGGCAGACCTGAAGGTCTGCCCACGACAGTACGCAGACTGGCGTAGGCAAACCTTCCAGGTTTGCCGGACAAGTCTCAAGTCGTAGAGTCACATCATGAGGATCGTTCTCGCCGGCGGATCAGGATTCCTCGGCAGCGCGCTCGCGGACCGTCTTACCGGCAGCGGCCACGACATCGCTGTTCTCAGCCGCAGTTCCGCACGCACTTCCGGCGCTGCCGTCAACCGCGTGCCTTGGATACCTGACGGCACGAGTGGGGCGTGGGCGTCGGTCATCGATGGCGCCGACGCGGTCGTGAATCTCGCGGGCGCAGGCATCGCCGACAAGCGTTGGACCGCGACACGCAAGCGTGAGCTCGTGTCGAGTCGTCTCGACAGCACGCGAAGTCTCGTCGCCGCGGTTGCGGCGGCCCGCGCGCGTCCATCGGTCTTCATTCAGAACACGGCCGTCGGTTACTACGGTTTCGCGCACGGTGATGAGCCGCTCGACGAGCGCAGTGCGCCCGGTGATGATTTTCTCGCACGGTTGTGTGTGGACTGGGAGGCGGCGGCCGCCCCGGTCACCGGCCTCGGCTGCCGGCTCGTCGTCGCGCGCACGGGCGTTGTACTCGCGCGTGATGGTGGGGCCCTGCCGAAGATGATGTTGCCGTTCCGATTCTTCGTCGGCGGACGTATGGGATCGGGTCGCCAGTACCTCTCATGGATCCACATCGACGATTGGGTGGCCATGGTCGCCTGGGCCCTCGCCTCAGACACATTGACGGGTGCGGTCAATGCCACGGCGCCGGAACCGACCACGAACACCGAGCTCACACATGCGATCGGCGCCGCGCTGCATCGCCCCAGTCTGATTCCCGCGCCGGCCTTTGCGCTCCGGCTCGTTGTTGGCGAACTGGCAGATGCAGCGCTTCTTGGAGGGCAGCGCGTGCTGCCTCGGCGTGCCGAACAACTCGGGTTCACGTTCAAGCACGGGGAGGTGCTCAAGGCTGTGGGGAGTCTCGTCGGCCACTGACGAACACACGATTGCGCGGGTCGGTTGTCTGTCCACTCCTCGGCATGTTCCGCCCACAGCAGTCACGTTTCGAACGGACAGCAAACGTTCGCGCGTCGACACGAAACCCCACACCGTGCAGGAAAAACCTGCGCACTGGACATTTGTACCGATCCACGCGCCAGGCTTGCCCAGGCCATGGCCAGCGCGCGGACGTGCGTCGGCGATAACGTGGGGCAATGGATTGTCGATATCGCCCCGACTGATGGTCATTCAGCGCAACAGTGATCTCGACCGCGCGCGGCGCGGTCGGTGAACGGATCCGGGTGCTGCCAGATGTTGCCTAGCGGCCTGTAGGCGCGACGTAGGTCTGCCGTGCTCGCGCCGTCATTCCCGGTCGTTTCACTTTGACGGCAATCTGGTGGACCTTGCCGTCGCGCAGGGGCGGTGGGAATCCAAGCACGTACTGTCGGTGGAGTTCCTCGGCGACGCGCGTGAACAACGGGCCAAGGCGATCGGCGCTGCTCACCTCGAAGTAGCCGCCGCCACTGTCGTCCGCCAACCGGCGCAGTTGGGGATCAGGCGGGACGATCTTCACGCCGCCCGCCCGTCGTTGGACGTCCGCGAACGCGAGCGCATACACCATCACATTCGCCAGGCGCACGCGATCCATGAGGTCCCTCACGTTGACCGCGATCTGCGACGGCGCAGGTTCGTTCCGCCCATCGCTGAAGATGAGGACAATGCGCCGACCGACCTGCTCGGTGAGCGCCGTCACCGAATGGTTGATCGCCAACCACACCGGCGAGTTGCCGCCTGGGCCGATCGGCGCCTGCAGTACGCGCACAAGGTCATCCTTGTTGGACGTGAACGCCGGCGGACCGAGCGTCACCGTGTTGCCAGCGTTGTCGCCGAAACTCCCGATCTGCGCCTGATCATCCGGCAGCAAGCGGACGACAAACGCCATGACGGCATCGCGGATCGTGTACTGATGCTCGAACATCGATCCACTGCGGTCCAGCATCACGACAACGGAGAACGGCGTGATCTCGTTGCTGAAGAACGTGATGGGTTGGTCCTTGCCGTTGTCGGTGATCACGAAGTCGTCCCGCGTCAGGTCGGGGACGAGACGCGTTGCCTGGTCCTGGACGGTCGTGTATATCGAGACGATGTCGGTGGATGAACGGAATTGAAACGCGTCAACGCCGGCGAGCGTCAGGAGGGCAATGGCAAGCGCGAGCGGACGCACACCGTACTTTACCGCGCTGATCCCTCGCTCCCACCGGCCGAGGTCGGCACGCGTGGTCTATCGCCCCGTCCAGACCGGCGCGAGCCACGCCACGGGCTTTGTCGGATCGGCGCTCGCCGCGTCGCCACCGCCAGCCGTCCACACCCGTACGAAGAAGTACCGTGCGGTGGCGTCATCTACGGTGGGGGTCCATCGCACGGCGTGGCCGGGCACGGGTGAATAGGTCTCGACGATCACGCCGCCGTCTTTGACGATGTCGAGTTTGGTGATGACGTCCTGACGATCGCCTGTATCGGGATCGCTCACCATGATGTCAAACCTGAACGAGGCGGGCCGACTGAGCGTCGAACCCATCGGCAGGCCGTTGACCGTGTAGCGGCACTGCAAATTCTTCTCGAGCGATGCATAGGTGCGGCGGTGCTGCATGGCGTCAAGGACGGCCGCCTTGGTCAGGGCTGTCGCCAACACGAACGTCCGGGACGTCTGCCGGACGATGCCACCAAGCCCATGGTTGTCGTTTCCGGCCACGGGCGCGACCTTCCAGCCGTGGTCCAGAGCATTCATGAACCCCGTGTCGTGAATCTTGTCGTTCGAATTGATCACCTCGAGCAGCGTGAGGATGTCGGTCACGCGCGGATCGCGGTGAGCCCAGTTGTCGTACTGGTCAGCGACCGGGTGATTGAAGCTCGCAACCACCGGGCCGGCGCCGTCAGGCGAGGCGGTTGCAAGCCACCCGTACAGGCGCGGCAGATCCATCCCTGGCACGAGCGCGTTCACCATGCCTTGTGTGTTGAAGACGTTGATGTGACCCGTCCCGCCCGGCCCATCATTCTCGGAGTACTCGAAACCCGCCAAGCCCAGGAACCGGCCGTCTGAGGCCGCAACAGCCTGCTGTTTGGTCTGCAACCACCTGGCATTTTCCGGTGCGGGGACCTGAAAGCCGGCCTCCTGCGAGTGATCGGTGGCGGAATAAAAATCGTAACCGGCAGCTTTCGCACCGGCAAAGTGCACCGACGGTGGTCCCTGGAATGTAGACCAATCGGGTTTCAGCGTGACGCCCGGCGCGTAGACCTGAGCGCCGTCGATCACGAACAGTGCTGGACAACCTTTTCCTGTCGGCACGTAGCCATCGCTCCACACGCCACCCCCGCCGGGTGACTCGTTCGAGTACGTCAGGATTCCCGCGCACCCGTTCGTGGAGAGATGCTCGCCGTGCGACCAGGTGAACGCGGTATGCGCGTGCGTGCTCCCGGCATAGACCCGGTACTCGCCCATCGGCGCCGCTGTCTGGCCCGTGACCCATGTCGTGGCCAGCGCGAGAAGCACGCAAAGGTAGCCCGCGACTTTGCCTCCTGTCATCGCACAGCCACTCGAATCTTACACGGCTGCCCCGGTTCTGCAATGTTTGACCTCCGCTTTGCGCTTTCTGGATAGCGACAAGTCCGGCCCTGTCGTCCAGGACCGGACGCTTCCGGAGGGTCTGCCATGCGCCGACAACGAACCAGCCTGATTGCAGCCGTCACATTGGTCATCGCACAAGCTCTTGCCGCCTGCAGCGGGGACCCAATCGCGGGGCCGTCGGACACGCCCAAGGACGAAGGGAATGTCATCCCGCCTCCGTCAGATGGAACGCAGAGCCGAACGTTGCGAGGGTTCGTCGGCGACACCATCGCCAGGCCGTTGGTAGGGGCCGCGGTGGAGGTCCTCGACGGGCCTCAGGCTGGCAGTGTCGTCGTCACCAACGATTCGGGCTGGTTCAGTCTCGTCGGCGCTCTTGCGGACACGACCCGACTGCGCGCAACCAAGGAGGGTCACGTCACCGCGACTGGAACAGTCGCCTTCTGGCGCGGAGATGGCCCGACTGACTACGTCACCATCGCCTTGGCAGTCCTGGCTCCGCCAGTCAGCCTCGCCGGCGACTACTCGCTGACGTTTGTGGCCGACGATGCGTGCACGACCCTCCCTGCCGAATTCCGAACGCGGCCGTATGCCGCCACGATCGAGCCCGACCCGAACCCGAAGAGCCCGGCGGGCACCTTTCTGTGGGCCAATATCAGTGGAGTGCCGTTCCTGGCCAACCAGAGGCGAATCCCAATTCTCATCGCCGGTGATGTGGTGGCGTTCTGGCTCGGCGAACACGGCTATGGGGCCTTCTTCGTCGAGCAGGTCGCGCCCAATAGCTACCTCCAATTTGACGGAGGAGCGACGGTGTCGGCCGGCCAATCACCGGTCTCCTCCCTCTCGACGACGTTCGAAGGCGCAGTGGACTACTGTGTGACGAGCTCGCCGATGACGGGTTCGCATTACGACTGTGATCCGTCGAGGGCAGTGACCAACGTGCACTGCGTCTCTACGCAGCACCGGCTGACCCTGACGCGACGATAACCGTCCCGCCGGATTCTTTACTCAGGGCGCACTGCCCTACTTCTCTTTGAAGTGCTTGCTCAGTCGCAAGCCCTGACGCTGGTAGTTCGAACGGAGGTTCGCACCATAGAGCCGCTCGGGCTGAACGGTCAGCCGTTCGTAGGCGAGGCGGCCGACGATCTGCCCGTGTTCGATGACGAACGGCACTTCATACGAGCGGACTTCGAGGACGGCTTTGGACCCCTCGCCGCCGGCGCTCGCGTCGCCAAAGCCCGGATCGAAAAATCCGGCATAGTGGACGCGGAACTCGCCGACCAGCGTGTCGTACGCGATCATCTCCGCCGCGAATGCCGGCGGCACCTTCACTGACTCCCGGGACGCGAGAATGTAGAAGTCGGCCGGGTCGAGAATCAGTCCCTGTTTGCCGGGAGCGGGAACGGGATCCCAGAACTCGTCCGCATTGTAGTACCCGACTTTGTCGAGGTCGATCAAGCCCGCATGGCTCTTCGCCCGATAGCCGATGATGTATCCGTTCTCAGCGCCGCCGACGACATCAACGGTGATCGGCAGCCCGTTCTTGATGTCCTCGTCGGACAGGTCACGGTCCACGAGCCGGAATTCGCGATGCAGCTCCTTGTGCTGCTGGTCGCTGCTCGGCGGGGTGCCTCGGCGGATGCGAAGCTGACTGAGCCGCGATCCCCTGCGCACGAGAATCGTGAACGTGCGTGTCGAGACCTCGGCGTACAGCTGACCTTTGTAGCCTTCACGTACCTGATCGAACTCGGTGCCGTAGTCGGTGATGAGCCGTGTGAACACGTCGAGCCGGCCCGTCGAACTCTTCGGATTGCCCCGCGCCGTCGTCCGATGCTTGAGATGCAGTCCTTCGAGCAGCGGGATGATGTAGACGCAGCCCTTCTCGAGCACGCCGCCGCCGGTGATGTCCATCTCGTGCATCGAGAAGTCACGAAGCTTGTCCTGGACGGTGGCCTTGGGGCCGGGGAGGAAACTGGCGCGCACGCGGTAGGCCTTTGGCCCGAGCCGCAGGTCGATGCTCGCGGGTTGAATCTGATCGTCCGTAATCTTCTCGGACGCCTGGATCTCCTTCGTTTCGATGAGTTTCAGCAGGTCCTGGGCCGGCAGGATGCCGGTCGTGAACGATGTCTCGCGCTGGGTCTCGGCGGACGCGTCGTCGGAGAGCAGCTTGGTCGGTTCCATCCGCGGACCATGCTCCGCCACAGCGCCGCGTCTGTCAACGCCCGGACGATGTACTATCCGCCGACGAGCTTGCCGAAAGATCCGCCGCCGCGAACCACGCCTCACTGGATTGTTTCCGGGACTGACGCCGGCAGCCGCCTCGACAGGTATCTCGCCCGGCCAAACCGCGCCGGGTCGCAGAGCAAGGCGATCGCGGCGCTCGCACGGGGCAAGGTGTTTCTGAACGAGGCGGAAGTCGGCACGCCCGATGCCTCCCGACGACTCGCCGTCGGCGACGATGTGCGTCTGTGGATCGATCGCCCGGGCAGCGCGATGCGTCGGCCGGGATCGTACTCATCGGGCGACCTGCACATCCTGTACGAAGACGACGTCCTGATCGTGATCGACAAACCGGCGGGCATGTTGTCGGTGCCACTCGAGCGGCGCGGCGGCACGGCGTCGGCCTACGACCTCGTCGAGGACCATCTACGATCGAACGGCAAGAAGCGGCCGCTCGTGGTCCATCGCATCGACGAGGACACGTCGGGTCTGGTCCTCTTCGCGAAGAACACACGCGCGCAGCAGGTCCTGAAGGCGCAGTTCAGGCGCCGCGAGCCCGACCGCGTGTACCGAGCCGTTGTCTATGGCCGTCCGGAGCCGCCACAAGGGCGATGGCAGGATCGACTTGTGTGGGATACGAAGGCCTTGATCCAGAAGAAGACGCACCCGACCGACCCGAGAGGTGTCGATGCGATTTCGGACTATCGCGTGATCGAGACGTTCCCCGAGACCTCGCTCATTGAAGTGCGGCTGCAAACGGGCAAACGCAATCAGATTCGCATTCAGGCACGGCTGCGAGGCCACACGCTCGTCGGCGAACCCCGCTACGTGTTCGGGCCCGATACGCTACGACCGATTGCCTTCAAACGCCAGGCACTGCACGCGCACCAGTTGTCGTTCGTGCACCCGACCACGGGCCGTCCTGTCACGTTCGAAGCGCCGATACCGGCTGATCTCGAGGAACTGCTGGGAAGACTGCGGCGTACGGCGACGAACTCGAGAGCGGGGCGCTGAAGTTTTTCGGATGGCCCGGGACTACACTCGGATCCATGAGCGACGAGAGCGTCGTGCGTGGCCGGGGGGCGACCGGCAATCCGTCGGGCCGGTTCGAACGACTCGCCGTCGCGATTGAACCGGCGGAGGGCGACGAGCCTGCGTCCCATCCAACCGAGCTTTTTCGGGACAGTTCGAAGAGCATCCTCACCGAGAACGACAGCCCGGATGTCGCGATGGACGTGTCGATCAACCCGTACCGCGGGTGCGAGCACGGGTGCATCTACTGCTACGCCCGACCGTACCATGAGTACCTCGGCCTGTCCGCTGGGCTGGATTTCGAAACTCGGATCTTCGTCAAGGAAAACGCGCCGGCGCTTCTGCGTGCAGCGCTCACGGCACCATCGTGGACCCCGAAGGTCATCGGCATCTCCGGCGTGACGGACCCGTATCAACCTGTCGAGCGGGCACTCAAGCTGACGCGCGGCTGTCTCGAGGTGCTCGCGGAATTTCGCAATCCGGTTGCCATCATCACGAAGAGCCGGCTCGTCACTCGCGATATCGATCTGCTCCAAACACTCGCCGCGCACGGCGCGGCAGAAGTCATGCTCTCGATCACCACACTCGACGATGAACTGGCTGGGCGGATGGAGCCGCGGGCGGCGCGGCCGACACTCCGACTCGAGGCCGTGCGCGCGCTTGCCGCTGCCGGGGTGCCCGTCGGCGTGATGGTCGCGCCTATCATTCCGGGACTCACCGATCACGAGTTGCCTGCGATCCTCGAGGCTGCGGCTGAGGCCGGCGCCTCAACGGCAGGCTACACCATCCTTCGACTGCCCCACGGCGTGAAGGATTTGTTTGCGGACTGGCTCGATGTCCACGTCCCGGATCGGAAAGACAAAGTCCTCAATCGGTTGCGCGCCATGCGCGACGGCCAATTGAACGAGTCGACGTTCGGCGCACGGATGCAGGGCCGTGGCCCTTTTGCCGAATCGATTGGTCAGTTGTTCCTTCTTCATCGCCGTCGACTCGGGCTCACTCGGGGAGAGCCACTCTCGACGTCCGCCTTTCGGCGCTCCGGCGGCGCGCAACTGGATCTGTTCGAGTCCTCGACCTAGCGCCAGGCAAACCTGAAGGTTTGCCCTACGACTGTGCCGAGCACACAAAGCTGAAGGCTTGACCTCCACTGCGCCACGGACCGCGTCCCGCGTTGGACAACCCCGAATCGCAAAGGTAGAGTACGCGGCAATCGTTTCTTCAATCCAGATTGGTCGCCGTCCATGGCTCGCACATCCGTGTTGATTGGTTTCTTTCGGCCCGCCGCGCTTGCCGCCGTCATTGTTACCGGGCTCGTCGCCCTTCGAGCGCAGACGCCGCCCGGCTACAGCTCCAATCGCAACCTTGCCGATCCAGGCCCCGGCAATCCGCCGCCGCTCACTGGTGCCCAGCGTCAGGCCAAGGGTCCGATTGACCCGGCACTCTCGGCCCAGGCGATCGGCGAAATCACGGTGCCGCCGGAGTTCGACGTGACGGTGTTTGCGACGCCGCCCGCCTTCAACTCGCCGACGGCTGTGGCGGCGGCGCCAGACGGCACGCTGTATGTCGCCGGCGATGGCAACGGCGCGCAGAGCTTTCACCAACACATGGGCCACATCGTGCGGCTCCGCGACACCAACGGCGACGGGCGGGCGGATGAGACGACGCAGTTTGTGGCCGACATCGATTCGCCCCGCGGCGTGCTGTGGTACGAGGACCATCTCATCGTGATGGCGCCGCCCAACGTCACGGCGTTTTACGATCGCAACAACGACGGCGTGGCCGACGAACAGAAAATCCTGATCCGGGGAGTCGGACGGACGCTCGCCGAAGCCCGCGTCGATCACGGTCAGAACACGATCAAGGCCGGCATGGACGGCTGGATCTATCTCGCGCTCGGCGACCAGGGTATCCACGACGCGACGGGATCGGACGGCCGGAAGCTGCAGCGTCGCGGGGGAGGCGTGATGCGCTTCCGCCCCGACGGATCCCAGATGGAGATGTGGGCGGTCGGCACGCGCAACGTTTACGGCGTCGCCATCAGTCCGACGCTCGACATCTTCGCTCGCGACAACACGAACGACGGCGGTGGCTGGAACGTGCGGTTCCATCACATGTCGGGCATGACCGACCACGGGTATCCTTCGCTCTTTCTGAACTTCGAGGATGAGATCATCGCGCCGCTCGCCGACTTCGGTGGTGGCTCCGGCGTCGGCGCGACCTGGATCGACGAGCCGGGATTCAGTGCGAAGTGGAACAACGCGCCGTTCACGGCCGATTACGGCCGGACCGGTCTCTATCACCACGCGGTCATCCAGAACGGCGCCACGTACAAGCTTCCCGCGAATGCGGACGGTACGCCAGACATCGCGGGCCCGGGCAACGAGCTCTTCGCACGAGTCAGCAATCCGATGGACGTAGACGTCGACGCGAACAGCCACATTTATCTGGTGACGTGGCGCGGCGGCGGGTTCGGATGGACAGCGGCCAGCATGACCCGCGGCATGGTGTACCGGATTGCCCCGAAGAACTTCACGGCGGTGCCCCTGCCGAATTACGACCAGCTCAATGCCGCGGCGCTCGTCCAGGAGCTGCAGTCGCCGAGCTACAAAAGGCGCGTCGAAGCCCAGCGCGCGATCGTCCGCCGCCAGCTTGGTGCGCAGGCCGCACCGCTGCTCGTTGCACTCGCCACCGATCGGACCAAGCCGGTCGAGCATCGCGCCGGCGCCATTTACACGCTGCGGCTGGCCCGCGGCACCGCCGGGTTCGGCGACCTTGTCCGGCTTGCGAGCGATCCAACGATTGCCGCCGTCGCCTTGCGCGCGCTGGCCGATGACACAACGCAGGCCCGGCAAGGCCAGTTTCCGGTCGCGCTGGCCGAAGGTGCGCTGAAGTCCACGGACCCGATCGTGCGCAAGGAAGCGATCATCGGACTGACGCGCGTGAATGCCGACCGATCTGCATCGGCCATCTCGGCGCTTCTGGACGACAATGACCCCATCGTCTTTCACACCGCCGTGCAGTCGCTGCGGATACTCAAGGCCGTTCCGGCAACGCTCGAACTGCTCGATTCGCCGGTTGCGAGCCCGCAACTCCGCAAGGGCGCGCTTCAGGTGCTCATGGGAATTCATGAACCGCGTGTCGTGACGGGCCTCGCCTCGCTGCTCGGTCGCGAGACGGACGCGACGCGACGGCTCGGACTGATCACCGCACTCAGCCGGCTGGCAAACGACGAGGCGCCATGGAATGGCACCTGGTGGGCCACACGACCGTCGAACGTGGGCCCGTACTACGACCCTAAGGCGTGGGTGGGCACCGGGCCAGCGACCGCCGCGCTGGACGCCGCCCTCAACAAAGCGAACACCAGCGAGATTGTCGCTATCGGACGCGAGTTGCAGCGCAATGGCGCTTCGGCGGGCGCGGCCGTGTCGAAGTTCCTGGCGTACGCCGACGCGGAGCCGGCGCTCATCCCCCAAATCACTTCGTACTTCGCAACCGCCGAGACGATCCCGGCTGAAGCCATCGCCGTCCTGCAACGCGTCATGACCGGTGCCGGCACCGCGCCAAACGTTCGCGTGCAGGCCATTACGGCGCTGGTACGGACGAATAACGCCGAGAGCTGGGGCGCTATGCCGGCCGCGCTGCAGTCTCTGCAAGCAGGAGGGGGAGGTGGTGGACGTGGAGGCGGTGGCGCCGGACGAGGCGGTGGCGGCGCGGCGCCAGCCGCAGGCCCGCCTGCGGCGGCGCTGACCCCGGTGCAGACGGCGCTTGTCGCAGCCATGGACACGGGAGTGGCCAACCAACTACGCGCATTAGCCGCTGCGCGATCGGCCGTCGTCGCTGAGAGCCTCGCGTCGCCGCAGAATTCAGCCGCGCTCGCACAGAAAGTCGACGCCGTGGCGCAGGCCGAAGTCGCCCTTGCCAGCGCGCGCGCTGATTTCTACGCGCGCATTCAAAGTTCCGTCGCACGGCTGTCACCGCCGCAGGCGCAGGCCCTCGCCGCGCTGCAGGCCGTCGCGACTGCGCCGCCGGTCGGTGGTGCTGGCGGCGGAGGCGGCGGTCGTGGCGGCGGTGCGGCCGACCCCGCGACAACCGCGCGTGCCGCCGTGCTCAGCTCCCCGCGGCTCGACGACCACTACACGGTCTTCATTCAGCAGGCCGAGCGAATGGCCGGTGATGTGTCGACGACAGCCGATGGGATCGTGCTGGCGCTCGCAGCCCGGAAGGTCGGCGCCGACGGTGTGCGGCTGGCTGCCGCACGCTCGATCGATCAGGGTTGGACCAATCCTCAGCGCAGGTTGCAGATCATCAGCGCCGCCGTGGCTACCCGCGAGACCTCGCGCGCGCTAGCTATCGCCGATGCCGTCAACGACAGCGACTTTGCCATTGCCCAGACGGCGCGTAACGCGGTCCAGACGCTCGGTATCAATGCGGCCGAACTGAGGGCGCAGGCCCAGGCACCGAAGCTCGGCAGCATGCAGGCCGCGTCCGTCATCGACGCCGTGGTGACCGCGCGGGGAACGATCCCACGGGGGCAGCAGCTCGTA
>Ga0190274_10002131_pt1 | contig 11637 bp, 13 predicted proteins | sample Popmic531T_FD_133002 | JGI IMG/M metagenome (GOLD analysis project Ga0190274, IMG submission 133002) | Populus adjacent soil microbial communities from riparian zone of Yellowstone River, Montana, USA - 531 T | ecosystem: Environmental > Terrestrial > Soil > Riparian zone | place: USA: Montana...
CCATGGCGGGCATCTCCATCGACAGCGCAGCCGTGGTCGGCGTGGCCGTGCTCGGCTCCGCGGCGGTCCTCTGCCTGGCCATCACCGCCGCGATCCTCCGCTATCGTCTGTACGACCTGGACCGCATCGTCAGCCGGACGGTCGCCTACGGGCTGCTGACCGTCCTGCTCGGCCTCGCCTACGCCGGCGTGGTGCTCAGCCTCGGGCGGCTGGTGGGCCGCGACTCCAGCCTGGTCGTGGCCGCGGCCACCCTGGCCGTGGCCGCGGTCTTCCAGCCGGCCCGCCGCCGGGTCCAGGCGGCGGTGGAGCGGCGCTTCAACCGCCGCCGCCACGACGCCGCCCGGATCATCGAGGGCTTCGCGGCCCGCCTCCGCGACCAGGTCGACCTCGACACCCTGGCCGCCGAGGTGCTGGCCGCGGCCGACCAGACCATGCAGCCCACCCGAGCCTCGCTGTGGCTGCGGCCGCGCGCCTGACTCGATCTGTGGGGCTGGCAGGCCTCGAACCTCATGTTCGCCGCCCATGGGTCGTCGGCACGCTAGGGATCGCCCTCGACCCGCCGATATCACGAGCAGCCCTGGCACTGCGTGGAGGCCCGGTTGGGATGGCCGCTGCACCCGGATCCGAGCGCGAAGAGGACCGGCGGCCCGGCACCGCGGGGGTCGGGCGGCCCGCATGGGTCGGTGACCGGCCGGTGCCGCTGACCCCGATCGTCGGCCGCGAGCGGGAAGCGGCGGCGCTGCGGGACCTGCTGCTCGACCGGGTGGCGCGGCTGGTGACGCTGACCGGTCCCGGCGGGGTGGGCAAGCGGCCGGCCTGGCGTTGTCGGTCGAGGAGGCTGTCGCCCTAACCGTGGCCGGCGGCGATCCGCCTGGGGCACTCACCGACGCCGAGGCGGATCGCCTGTCGCCGAGGGAGCGCGAGGTGAGCCGGTTGATCGCCCAGGGACTGACCAACCGGCAGATCGCCCGGGTGCTGGCCATCACCGAGAAGACCGTCGGCAGCCACATCGACCACATCATGACCAAGCTCGACCTCCGCTCGCGCACCCGGATCGCCGTCTGGGCGACCCAGCACGGCCTCGGCCCTCCCGCCCCGGCTGACCGCGATCGGGAACCTTCCCGACCCCGGGCCGCGCCCGGTAGCGGAACGATCCCGATGTCTCCCCCGGCGCCCGGTCCTAGCTGCCGGCACGGCCAGCAGCGAGCGCGGGAGGGGAACCATGGCTCAGGAATCGAGGACTCGTACCGTTCGTGGCGGAGGCGGGGTGGCGCTCTTCGTCGAGGAGACCGGCAACCCAGGTGGGCGCCCGGTGCTGTTCCTGCACGGGCTCTCGCAGTGCCGCCTCGCCTGGGACCGGCAGCTGCGGTCCGGTCTCGGACGCGACCTGCGCCTGGTGGCCGTGGACCTGCGCGGCCACGGCCTGTCGGAGAAGCCGGGGGACGGCTACGGCGACGCTGCCCTCTGGGCCGCCGACGTCGGCGCCGTCATCACCGCACTGGAGCTGGAGCAGCCGATCCTGTGCGGCTGGTCCTACGGGGGCGTGGTCATCGGCGACTACCTCAGCCGCCACGGCGAGGCCGCGGTCGGCGGGATCGTCCTGGTCGGCGCCGTCTCCCGGCTGGGCGAGCCGGTGCTGCCGTTCCTCGGCCCGGACTTCCTGGCCACCCTGCCCGGCATGTTCTCCGCCGACGTCGAGGCCAGCGCGGCCGCCCTGCAGACGTTCATCCGCTTGACCACCAGCGCCGATCCAGCCCCCGAGGAGCTCTACCTCGCCCTCGGCTACAACGTCGTCGTGCCCCCGCGCGTCCGCCAGGCCCTGCTCAGCCGGACGCTGACCCACGACGGCCTGCTGGAGCGGCTGACCACCCCGGTTCTGCTGGTCCACGGGTCCGACGACGAGATCGTGCTCCCAACCATGGCCGAGCATCACGCCCGGCTCATCCCCCACGCCAAGACGTCCTGGTACCAGGGCATCGGCCACACTCCATTCCGGGAGGACTCCGACCGGTTCAACGCCGACCTGCGGGCGTTCGCATCCAGCCTGTGAGAGGCGCAGCTGAGCGGGCGCCCACCGTCAGGTTCCGCTATCCGACCCTGCGGACGGCGGGCAGGACGTAAGTCCCGTCCAGGACGGGTTGCCGGGGCTGGTACATGCGCATGACCGGGCGGAAGGCCCCGGCCGGTGTGGGCAGCCAGTTGGCCTCCTTGCCGGGGCCTGGTGAGTCGGCCTGCAGATAGATGGTCACCGAGCCGTCCGCGTCGGTGTGGAGTCCCGGGGTCCGGTCGCCGATCGAGTACCGGTCGATCGGGTTGGCGACCAGGTAGAAGTCGGGGACGTCGTACATCGTCAGCGACCAGAAGGCGTCGACCGGTGGGAGCTGCTCCAGCCGCAGCTCATACCGGTTGGCGCCGTCCAGCGGCTTACTGTCGCCGTCGGTTCAGACGAAGGCGTAGTCGGCCTCATAGCCATGGTTGCCCCACAGCCCACCCCGGGCCACGACCGCCCGGCCCACGTACGCCCGCTGGCGGTCGGGGATCTTCCACTCGGGCGCGTCGATGGTGCCCAGGCCGAGGCGGTCCAGGTTGTAGTCGAAGGCGTGCAGGGCGCTGGTCCAGCCGTTCACCGCATCAGCGCCGCCCTGGCCGGCGAGCTCCTCGATCTTGGCTTGACCGGCCTGCTGGCCGGCGACCAACACCTCGGCAAGCCCGGGATCAGGGTCAACATAGGGCGACTCGGTGGCGGTCGCCCCGAACCGCTCGGCCAGGGCCAGGAACTGCCCGTCGCCCGCGGGCGGGAAAAATGCGGCCAGGGCGACCCGGAACCGCTCCCACCAGGCCAGGTCCTGGCGGGCCCGCGGGTCGGGCTGGGGGACGCCGTCCACCTCCGCCGCGGTGGCGCCGCCCTGGTGGACGGCCAGGGGGGTGAGGGTGAACTGGTCCTGGAGGGTGTGGACGGCCGGCAGGTCGGCCTCGCCGTCGACCTGGACCCGCCCAATGATCGAGAACACCCCGGTCGGCGCGCGCACGACCGTCATGTCGTCGGGCACCGGCCCGTCGTAGGCGGGGTCGGTGAGCAGGTACTCGGCCTCGGCGGTGCCGGTGGCCCGGCGGCCGATGTAGGCGAAGTTATTGGTCCAGGCGTCGACGAACTGGAGCACGTAGTAGCGGTCGGCGGTGTCGGGGACGTGCAGCACCAGCGGGCCCTGGCGGACGTCGCACTGGCCGATCACATACAGGGTGTCGTTGTTGGGTGAGACGAACTTGGTCTCGGGACCCAGCAGCTGGCGAGCGTAGGCGAAGCTGTTGTAGGGGGCGTGCATCGGCAGCGAGGGGCTGCCTTCCACGCTCTCGGCGACCGCCTTGAGGTCGTAGACCAGCGGGTAGCCGTAGATGTAGGTCTCGGCGGCATCCTTGACCTGCTCAGCATCAGCCATCCGTACTCCCTCGCTCCGATTGCCCACTGGCAGCAGCGTGCCCCCGAGCGGGGTGAGCGGTCCTCACCCCACGGGGGTGATCTGGCGATCATCAGCGCTCGGCACCGATAGCCACGACCACCTCATCGGGCCCGAGCATCTGCTCACCTCGCCATCGCTAGACCGATTCCGAGGTGGGAAGAGCGCAAGACCCACCGGATCAGCCCGCCGGTCACCGATACCCCTACCTCGCACCGAGACGGCGCTTCCTCGGCGCAACGACCGGGGCGCATCATGAGGCGCCGACTCGCTCCGACTCCAGGAGGCGCCGCGATGTCAGTCCCGCTGTCCCTCGGTCCGGTCCATCACCTGCGGCTCACGGTCACCGACGTGGAGCGATCCCGGGCGTTCTATACCGAGCTCCTCGGGTTCCAGATCGCCATGGACACTCCGCCGCCGGCTGACGACCCCCACCACGACCTAGCCACCGACCTCCTGCAGGACGGCATCGTCATGGTTAACGGCGACCTGCTCCTGGGGCTGCGCCCGGTGGATGCCGAGCGGGCCAGTGACCGCTTCGACCCCTTCCGCTGCGGCCTTGACCATCTGAGCTTCGCTGTGGCCGGTCGGGCTGAGCTGGAGGCGGCGGTCCGGGCCTTCGAGGAGCGCGGGGTGGAGCACAGCGCCATCACCGACCTGCCACCGTTCGGCATCGCGGTGCTGCCGTTCAAGGACCCCGACGGGGTTGCGCTGGAACTCACCGCCCCGCTCTAGTACGACATCTTCGCGGCCATCGCCGGCGCCGACCTAGACGGCACCGGCGCCCACGCGCGACGGATGCAGGGGCTCGGCCGCCGGTTCGCCGACCCGAACCTGGTCGCCGCCGGCGTGCTCGGCGAAGGCCGGGCGCTGCTCAAAGCGGAGCCGGGGTGGCGACGGCATGGCCCTGCTGGACGAGGCGATGACGACGTCATAGACGACCGCCGGCGGTTTGGACCTATTGTATGCGGCGCTTGAGATGCGCGATCTGCATGGCGACGCCGATCGCGAAGCAGCCATGCTTGGCCGGTAGCCTCCTCGGTGATCACGGTCCCGGAGGGACTGGACGAAGCTCAGGGGATGAGCACCAGCCTGCGGCCGCTCAGGTCGCGACGTTGCCACGCCGCCTCCACGTCCGAGAGGGGCACCGGCTCGACGTCCATGCGGAGCTCACCCTTGGCGGCCAGCTCCCACAGCCGCGGGAACGTCTCGAAGATGCCGGCCGGCGGGATGCTGCCGCCGCCGCTGCCCATGACCTCCAAGCCCGAACTGCGCACCGCCTCGGCCGGGAGCCGAAGGATCGGTCCCGCCACCTCGCCGATCTGAACCAGGCGCGTCCTGGTGGGCTCGGCCATCAGGTCGTGGCCGGTGAGGGCGGCAACCAGCGCCTCCGTCGGGCGGCCCCAGAGGTAGTCGAGGACCACGTCGTAGCCGTCCCCGGCCTGGCGGGCGAACGCCTCCTCCAGCTCGGAGTCCGACCCTTCGACCCGGACGCCGACCGGGTGCGAACCCAAGCTCTACCAGCGCGTCGGACTACGGTAGGCGAAATCGACGGACGTCTGAGCCCGGCCGTTAGGATGGCGTCCTTGTGGCGGTAGGTACCGGGAGGAACCATGCACCACACCGGGCGGCTGCGGTTTGCGATCTCCCGCCTGGTCACCGGCCCGCAGGTCCATTACGCCTACCAGGGCGCCTCCGGCGGCGAGACGATCCTGTTCCTCCCCGCCTACGCCGACTCGTGGTTCTCCTACAGCCGGGTGTTGCCACTGCTGCCCGCCCGCGACCACGCCTACGCCCTGGACCAACGAGGCCACGGCGACTCCGAGCGTCCGGGCTGCTGCTACACCGTGGAGGACTTCGCCGCCGACGCCGTGGCGTTCCTGGACGCCGCCAGGATCGAGCGCGCCACCCTGGTCGGCCACTCGGGGAGCTGCTTCACCGCCCGGCGGGTGGCTGTGAACCATCCGGACCGGGTCGCGGGGCTGGTGCTGATCGGCGCTCCCCTGTCGCTGGCCAAGCCGGCGGTGTTGACGTTCCAGGCGGCCGTGCACGCCCTGGAGGACCCGGTGCCGGCCCAGTTCGTCCGCGAGTTCCAGGCCGGCGCCGTCCACGTCCCTCTCCCCGAGGGATTCCTGGAGGGGCTGGTGGCCGCGAGCCTTAAGCTCCCAGCCCGCGTGTGGAAGCGCGCCCTGGACGGCCTGGTCGCCTTTGACGACGCAGCCGACCTGGGCCGGATCACCGCACCGACGCTGCTCATCTGGGGCGACCATGACACGGTGGTGTCGCGGGAGGAGCAGCAGCGCCTCACGGACGCGATCCCGGACGCCAGGCTGAAGATGTACCCAGAGACAGGCCATAGTCCGCACTGGGAGCGTCCCGAGGCGGTCGCCGCCGACCTCTCCACCTTCACGCGAAACCGTAGCCGACCACCACATCCGTAGCCTGGTGCTCCACGTCGGACTGGTTGACTCCAGACGGATCTGGCCTGCTCACGTGGGATGCGATGTCGGTCCAGACGGCTTCAGACGGATCCAGGAGGATCGTCTGGATGATCATGGGGATGATCAAGCCGCGAGACGCGGATACCTCAGCTACCTGGCTCTCGGCGACCACTGGTGGAGTAGGCACCAGATATTCCATCTGGTGCTGGCTGGGTGGACTGCCACGTGGACTACCACTGGCTCGGTCCTGGACTGCCGCAGGTCCATCTCGCTCAGCAATCGAAGTGGTGTTCAGGACCAGCCGACCCCGCCGGGTCGCCTGACCCCGCCAAGCCGCTCGCGTCATGACGACACATCCGTCGCAGCGGGATGACGGGCTCAGCGGTGACTCGACACGGGTGGGGTCGCAGCCGCCTCGGCTTGGGGCTGGTCGTGGCAGGCCTCGGCGGCCGCGTCGGCCACGGCCGCATCGCCGTCTCCGTTGCCGGGGCGGTGGCCGCGCTCGGCCATCAGGGCCAGGAAGGCGTCCAGGCAGCGGGGGTCGAAGTGGCTGCCCCGGCCGGCCTCCAGGTGTCGCAGGGCACGGTCGGGTGGCCAGGCAGGCCGGTAGGCACGATCCGAGGTGAGCGCGTCCCACACATCGGCGACGGCGACGATCCGGGCGGCCAGCGAGATCTCCTCCCCGGCCAGGCCGTCGGGATAGCCGCCCCCGTCGTAGCGCTCGTGGTGCTGGCGGATCACCTCCAGGGCGTCGCGCAGCGACGGCGCCCGCCCGACGATGTCGGAGCCGACAATGGGGTGTTCCTGGATCCAGGCCCGCTCCTCCTCGGTAAGGGCGCCCGGCTTGTTAAGGACGTGGTCGGGGATGCCGACCTTGCCGACGTCGTGCAGGTAGGCCCCTCGGCCAGGGTCCGCAGCGCGGCCGGCCGCAGCCCCAGCCGCAGGCCGACTTGAACCGACAGCTCGGCCACGCGGGCGGAGTGACCGTGGGTGTAGGCATCCCGGGCCTCGACCGCGCCGATCAGGGCCCGCAGGGTCTCGGAGTAGCCCCGGCTGATGTGGGCCATCGGGTCGCTGGCGAACACCTCGCCCAGCACCTCCTGGAGGGTGCGGCTGCGCCGGTAGCCGGTGAGGACCGCGTAGATGGCCGCGGCGAAGCCGGCCAGCAGGAAGGCGTGATAGTCCCACCAGGCCAGATGCCACAGCCGGCCGAGCTGGAGCGACAGTAGCGCCCCGGCGCTCAGCAGGCAGGCCACGACCAGCGCCAGCTGCATCCTGTCGCGCTCGAGCCGCCAGCGTTGCCAGTGCATCGCCCCAAGGGCGACCAGCACGAGCGCCGAGGCGAGCACCAACGCCAGGCGGATATCGGCCTCCCCGGGCAGGGAACGGGCTCCAACGCCGGCCGTCGGCCACAGCGACACCGCGATTAGCGCCAACGCCAGCATCGCGCCGCCCGCGGTCAGGGTCGCCCGCGGCCAGCGGCCAGCCCAGGCTGCCGCCGCCCGCTGGGGCCAGGCAGCCAGGCCCAGGCAGGCCGTGAACACCGCGATGGCCAGGACGGGCAGTCGCCCGACCCACAGGTTGGGGGGCCGTCCTGCGACGCCTGGGGTCATCAGCCCATGGCCGAGCATGAGGAACCCGACCCCAAGGCAGCCGAGGGCGAGTAGGACCAGGCTCCCGTCGCGGCTGCGGCCGGCCGCCGTCGCGGCGGCGACGGCCACCGCCAGCGCGCAGGCCGAGATGGCAGTGACCACCACCAGGTGGGCCGGCGCCGAGCGCAGCACCAGATCCAGGGCTGGTACGGTTCGCAGCAGCAACAGCGTGCCCGGCGGCGCCAGCAGCGCTACCAGCACCACGGCGACTCCCCAGCGGGCCGACCGCACAGGAGGGCGGGCACCAAGGTCGCGCATATTGTGCAGATCGACAGCCGGCCAGAGCGACTTGACAACCTGCCATGACGGCTCGGCAAAGCTCTCGGGCGCCGGCGGGGCCACCCTCGGCCTTCCGATCTCGATCGGAAGGCCGCAGCTCCACCGGACGCTCAACTACCACGGCCGCCGCCTGATCATCGATCATGCACCTTCCGACAAGAACTCGGATGGCAACCCAAGCGATCTCCACTGAGGTGGACAGAAAGCTGGACGGATGCCACGGGCAATCCCGGTTGGCCTGCGAGGTATGCACGCCGTGTCTGGGCCGGTCCTGGCCGAGCGCCGCACGGACCGACCCGCGGTTACGCTCGTCCTCACCGTCTGGGACAGGAGAAGCCACGTGATCGCTCGGATCTGGAGGGGCTGGACCACACCCGAGAATGCCGACGCCTATCAGCGGATCGTCAGCCAGGAGGTCCTGCCTGGCATCGCGGCCCGCAACCTGGATGGCTACCACGGCGCCTACCTGCTGCGGCGCCGCCTCGACGACGAAGTCGAGTTCGCCACCATCCTGCTGTTCGACACCCTGGAGCAGGTTCGAGCCTTCGCCGGCGACGACTACGAGGTTGCCTATGTCCCGCCCCGGGCGCGGGCGGTGCTGGCCCGCTTCGACCAGCGCTCGGCGCACTACGACACGCTGCTGCGACCGTGATGGCGAAGCTGCCGGTCGGTCATCGTCGGAGCGTGCGCTGAGCCAGGGCTACCGCCGACCGCGAACTGTGCTCGGGCCGCGGCGGGGTCCTTGCGCCGAGCTTGGAGCTGGTCAAGCGGCAGGTGCTCTGGGATGCTGCCGCGATGCCGAGCTTGCGGGTTGGGACCTGGAACATCGCCGGCGCCCGCCGGGAACAGACCAACCAGGTGGCTCTGGACGCCGTCGTGGCCGGGGTCCGGGCCTTGGGGGTCGACCTGCTGGCCGTGCAGGAGGTCGACCGGATGCTGGCTCGCAGCGGCCGCGCCGACCAGCCAGCCGTGATCGCCCAGGCGCTGGGCGCGGGCTGGTTCTGGTCCTATGCGCCGGCGCTGGTCGGTGATGACTTCCGGCCGCTGTCCGGCCCTGACCCGGGCGGTCCCGCCTACGGCAACCTGCTCGTGTCACGGCTGCCCCTGGCGGGGGTCGAGCACCTGCGGTTCCCCCCGGCCGGTGGCGGTGAGCAGCGCACCGCGCTGCTCACCACCATCCAGGTAGGCTCGCGCCCGGTCACGGTGGCCGCCACCCACCTGTCCAACAAGCAGGGCCACAACGCCCGCCAGCTGCGGGAGCTGCAAGGGCTCACCGCGTCGCGGGCGGCGCCGCGGCTGCTGGTGGGCGACCTGAATATGCCCTCGACGGTGCTGCTGGTGGCCTCTCGGCGGGGCTGGCCCGAGACCGGCCGGGCCGGACCTGGCCCAATTCCGCCCCGACCCAGCAGCTCGACCATATCCTGCGCAACGACCCAGCCGGGGTCATCCGGCCCCGCGGCACAAGGGTGGTCGCCGCCTCGGTCAGCGACCACCGCGCCCTAGTGGTCGAACTCGACATCGCTGCCTCCTGACCCGGCCCCGAGCACCAGATCCGTAGCCTGGTGCTCTACGTCGATCTGGACGGCTCCAGACCGATCTGGCCTGCTCACGTTGGACAGGTCGTCGATCTGACGGCTCCAGACCGGTCCCGTCGGACCGTCTGGATGATCACGCATGATCAAGTGCCATCCCAACGGCACCGACCACGAGGCGGCGGCCGCTACCAGTGGCCGCGGTGCACCACGTCCTCGAACGGGCGCCGGTTGGGCCGCGCGATCGGCCTGAGCGGGCGGTCGGCCGGGACGCCAAGGGCGATCAGCCAGGCGCAGAAACGATCCTCAGGGAAGCCCAGCAGGCGCCGCGCCAGCTCCTGCTCGCTGACCGCCGAGTGCGCGCTGCCGATGCCCAGGTCGGCGGCGGCCAGCATGATGCTCATCGTCGCCTGGCCCAGGTCGTATTGGACCAGGTCGCGGGAGCGGGCGTCCTGGGCGTTGGGGGCGATGAGTGCGATTGTCGCCGCCGACCTGGCCACGTGCCCGGCGCTGCGCCATACCTGGGCCAGCTGGGCGAGCTGCTCGGGGTCTGTGCAGACGACGAAGTCCCACGCTTGCTGGTTGCCGGCCGAAGGGGTGCGCCGCCCGGCCTCCAGGATCTGGTCCAGGTCCTTGGGTGCGATCGCCTCATCGGCGTAGGACCGCACGTTGCGTCGGGACCTGATCGCATCCCAGGTCTCCACCTCAACCTCCCAGCCTCATCCTGCGCGCCGGCCGCGGCGCCGTGCCACCGCTGGTGCCGCAACCGGATCATGACCTAATCACCCGTCCGCCACCTCGCAGCATGACGGATGACAGCCGCCATCGTCCCCCAGCCCACTGGTTACAAGACAGCGGGCAACCGTCCACAGCGTGTTGGCAAGTGCTGTCCTGGCAGGTCAGGTCAGGTAGGTCGTCCAGCCAGTGCGCTCCTGTGGGGCTGAGTAGCGCCAGGTGGAAGACAATCGGAATGACAACTAGGGCCCGCGTCGTCTCCGCGCGGTCCTAAGGTGAAGTCCCACGATGCCGAGGTGCTGGTCAAGAACGCCGGCCTGGAGAACCGGGGACTCCCATGTCTGACCAGCACCTACCGGATCGCAGCCCAGCGGGCCTACTCCACCGTCCGGCTGGGGCCAGCCACCACCCGCTCAGCCCACTCCACCCGGCCGCAAGCGTACCGGCCTGCTCTTGGCCGCCGCGGGCAGCGTCATTGTGGTGCTGCTGATCGTGATCGACGACCGCACCTGGCCCTGTCGAGGGCTGCACGCCATAGCGAGCCAGGAGTCCGCTGGCCCCAACCTCGACCCTGCGACCGAGTGATTATGAGTCGGCTCATCGCCGTCCACGGCATGCTGGCCTGTGTCATCGTTGCAGGTCAGGTCAGCGGCAGGGTCCAGCTGATCCTGTCCCGTCGTGCGGAGTGACCCCTGGCGGAATCACCGCCCGACCTCCGACGGTCGGGACGGTGGTCAGCTTGTCCGTGCCACCAGGGCGCGGACGCGGCGGGCCAGGGTGACGACCCGGCCAGGCTCGGCCGGCTTGGCGCGGGGCTTCGCCTGCGTTTGGTGCTCCAGCCGCTCGTCGGCCTCGGCCTGGGCGATGGCACCGTCGGCCTAGTCCAAGAGGCGGATGGCGAAGAGGGCGTGGCGCATGATGGTCCCCTCAGGTCGGGACGGTGCCCGTAGGTCCGCGAGGGCATCCATGCCGGGGAGTCTGGCGGGCGGCCAGGCGCCGCCGGCGGCCCGACCCAGGCGCGGGCCGTTGTCCACCCCCGGCGATAGGGTGGGTTGTCGATCCATGGGGTTGCTGGAAGGCTGCCCGGAGCCAGCGAAGGAGGTTGCCCGTGGCCACACCGGCCGAGGGGGGGAACCCGGCGGCGCCAGCGCGGAGGATGGTCCCGCTCTATCGGGGAGCGACGACCACCACCACGCGGCCGCCGCTGCCCGTCGACAGCCGCGAGCAGCTCGTCTACCTGCTCACCCAGGCCTCCGAGCTGGAACAGGGGATCCTCTGCGAGTACCTGTTCGCGCTGTACTCCCTCAAGCGCGATCCCAGCGACGGGCTCGAGGGCGAGCAGCTCGCCCTGGTCACCCGCTGGGGCGGCATCCTGGCCGAGATCGCGGTCCAGGAGATGCTGCACCTGACCCTGGCGACCAACCTGCTGACCGCGGTCGGCGCCACCCCACACTTCCACCGGCCCAACTTCCCGATCCGCTGCCAGTGGTACCCGCCGGACGTGCAGGTGGCGCTGGTGCCGTTCGGCGAGGAGGCTCTGCGC
>Ga0190274_10002132_pt1 | contig 11637 bp, 5 predicted proteins | sample Popmic531T_FD_133002 | JGI IMG/M metagenome (GOLD analysis project Ga0190274, IMG submission 133002) | Populus adjacent soil microbial communities from riparian zone of Yellowstone River, Montana, USA - 531 T | ecosystem: Environmental > Terrestrial > Soil > Riparian zone | place: USA: Montana...
GAACTCAACGCCGTGAAGCGGCTGGCCGACCAGCTGGCCCGGATAGCACCCGACATTCGCGCGTGACCCGCCCCACCCATGGGATGCTGGTGCTGCTGGCCGCCCTGGGGGTGCGACTGCTGGTGGCCGCCCTCGTGCCACTCCATCCTGACGAGGCCTACTATTGGGAGTGGTCGCGCCACCTCGCCGCCGGCTACTTCGACCATCCTCCCGTCATTGCCTGGCTGATCCGCATCGGTACTGCGTTCGCAGGCGATACGCCGCTTGGCGTGCGGCTACTTCCAGTGCTGTCGGGTTTCCTCGCAGGCTGGGCAGTGATGAGGGTCGCTTCATGCCTCGCGTCCCCGGCCGCTGGCGACGCGGCCGCGCTCGCGTTCGTGGCCTTGCCGGTGATGTCCGGCGTTTTCGTGCTTGCAACGCCGGATGCACCACTCCTCGCTTTTGCGGCGCTTACGCTCTGGGCGGTGACGTCCGCCGCGTCCGCCGTGACACCTGCAACGGCTGCTCGAGGCTGGGTCGTTGCGGGAGCCTGCTGCGGGCTGGCCATGTCTTCCAAGTACACCGGCATTCTGCTTCCGCTGGGGTTGCTCGCCGGCCTGCTCGGAGCGCGGTCACTGAGGCCGCTCCTGCGCACCGCCGGTCCCTATGCCGCCGTCGGGGTTGCCGCGCTCGTATTCCTCCCGGTTCTCCGCTGGAACGCGCTGCACGACTGGAGTTCCTTCCGGTTCCAGTTGAGTCATGGCCTCGGCGCATCCGTCAACTCGGGAGCCTGGCGGCGCGAACTCGAGCTGCTGGGGGGACAGCTGCTCCTCGCGTCGCCGGTGCTCTTCGCGCTGGGCGCGCTTGCGGTGAGGAAGGTAGTGCTGGGGCAGGGGAGGGTCGAAAAGCTGCTGGCCGGCGTAGCCATCGTGACAGCGTTGATGTTCGCTTACAGCGCTTTGCGGAGCCGCGTCGAAGCCAACTGGCCCGCGCTGGCGTGGGTGCCGGTTGCCATCCTGCTCGGAACGACTCTGTTCGCCGGCGTCTCGGCGCGAACCCGGCGCATTGGCCTCGGTATTGGCTTCCTCTTTACGGCGGTGCTGTACCTGCAGTCGGTGATTCCGGTGTTTCCGCTCCCGGCCAGGCGGGATCCCACCGCGCGCGCACATGGCTGGTCCGGCCTGGCCGCGGCGGTCGACAGCGCCGTCCGCGTGAGCACGAGACGGCCGCTCATTGCGGCGAACCGGTACCAGGATGCGGCCGAGCTCGCCTTCAACCTTCCTGGTCACCCTGCGGTGTTTTCGCTCAATCTCGGCGGTCGCGAGAACCAATACCGCTACTGGTCCGGCTTCGTCGAACAGGCCGTGCCAGGTGACGACCTCCTGCTCGTGCTCACCGATACGCCGTCCAGCGACCTGGTGATCGCCCTTCTGGGGCCGTGCTTCGGTGCCGTGGAGAAGGGCGGGCTGGTCGAAATGCGCCGCGGCAAGGCGCCTGTTGGCACGCGCCGGCTGTGGCACCTGCGTCGCTGGACCGGGGAATGGCCGGCGACGCAGAATTAGATCGCCTCCTCCGCGGTACAATGGGGGAGCAAACTGTCCCCAGGAGCCTCAAGAATGACGGACTCGGCCCGTGAAGTCGTTTCGACCGGCATTGCCGGTATCGATGACATCCTCGATGGCGGCTTCACCCGTCGACGCCTCGTTCTCGTCGAGGGCGTACCCGGGTCGGGCAAGACCACACTGGCGCTCCAATTCCTCAGGGCCGGGGCCGCCCGTGGCGAACCGGTTCTCTACATCACCCTGTCCGAGACGGCGGAGGAGCTGGTCGCGGTGGCGGCATCACACGGCTGGAGCCTGGACGGCATCACGATCCGGGAGCTTACCCCGCCCGAAGCCGAACTCGATGCCGACGAGCAGAACACCATGTTCCATCCGGCCGAGATCGAGCTGGCCTCCACCACCAGCCTCTTTCTGGCCGACGTGGAAAGAATGAAGCCGACGTGTGTGGTGCTCGACTCCCTCTCGGAACTGCGCCTGCTGGCCGGCGGCGCCCTGCGCTACCGACGGCAGATACTCGCGCTCAAGCAGTTCTTCGCCGCGCGGCAGTGCACCGTCATGCTCCTGGACGACCTCACCGCCACCGATCGCGACCTTCAGGTGCAGAGCATCGCGCACGGGGCGATCCTGCTGGAGCAGCTCAACCCGGAGTATGGCTCGGAGCGGCGCCGCGTGCGCGTGGTCAAGTACCGGGGCGTGCAGTTTCGTGGCGGCTATCATGACTATGTCATCCGCAGGGGCGGTCTCGAGGTGTTTCCCCGGCTGGTTGCGGCCGAACACCGCCAGGAGACTACACGCGCGAAGCTCCCCAGTGATCTGCCCGAGCTCGACTCGTTGCTTGGTGGTGGCATCGAGGAGGGCACGAGCACGCTGATCGTGGGAGCCGCCGGCACCGGCAAGTCGACCATTGCCGCACAGTTCGTCGCGGCCGCGGCGGCGCGCGGCCAGTGTGCGAGCATGTTCCTGTTCGATGAGCGGCCGCAGACACTGTTGTCGCGCTGCGCGGACTTGCAGGTCGATCTGGACCGGCACGTGGACAGCGGGCTGGTGACGATCCAGCAGGTGGATCCTGTCGAGCTAGCGCCTGGTGAGTTCATTCACGCCATCCGGCATGCTGTTGAGCGCGGCAATGCACGGGTCATCGTCATCGACAGCCTGAATGGGTATCTGAGCGCCATGCCCGCGGAGCGGCATCTCATCATCCAGCTGCACGAGCTGCTGATGTACCTGGGGCAGCATGGCGTCGCGACGATCCTGATCGGGGCTCATCAGGGTCTCATCGGGGCCCAGATGAACACGCCCGTGGATGCGAGCTATCTGGCTGATGCGGTGGTGCTCCTTCGCTACTTCGAGATGGCGGGCGAGGTGCGACAGGCCATCTCCGTGGTGAAGAAGCGTGGCAGCAAGCACGAACGGAGCATCAGGGAGTTCCGCCTGGATCAGGGCCGGATACGAGTCGGCGAGACCTTGCGCGGGTTCCGAGGCATCCTCACCGGCGTCCCCGTGTACGACGCATTGACGGGGGGAGAACGTACCCGAACTCCCGATGAGCGTGCCTGACATCCATGGCAACGATGATCGCGTCCTCATCCTGACTGCAACGAGCCGGGATGCGGTTCTCACGCGCGACCTCCTCGCAACATCCGGCATCCGGGGCGAGATCTGCGCGAGCTTTCAGGATCTCCAGCGCCGCATGGCCGACGGCGCAGCGGCAATCCTGGTGGCGGAGGAGGCCGTTACCCTCGCCAACAACGCGTCTCTCCGCGCGGTCCTGGTGCGCCAGCCGCCCTGGTCAGATCTCCCCGTCCTGGTCCTCACCCGGTCGGACTCCGAGGAAGTGGGCGCCGCGATACGCAATCTCGGCAACGTGACACTGCTCGAGCGGCCCATGCGGGTGGCCACGCTCCTGAGTACCGTACGCACCGCCCTTCGGGCCCGTAAACGTCAGTATCAGATCCGCGGCTACATCAATGATCGCGTGCGTGCCGAGCAGGCGCTCCGCGTAGCCGACCAGCGAAAGGACGAGTTCCTCGCAATGCTCGGCCACGAGCTGCGCAATCCGCTCGCGCCGCTGGTCACTGCGACCCAGCTGCTCAAGCTCGCGGACCTTCACGACCCGGTGGCGACGCACGTGAGCGATGTCATGGAGCGCCAGGTCGGTCACCTCATCCGCCTGGTCGAAGATCTGCTCGAAGTCTCGCGCATCACGCGGGGCGTGATCGAGGTGCGCCATGAACCCGTCGACTTGGTGTCGGTTGTTCGCGCCGCGGTGGAAACCAGCCGGCCGCTGCTCGATGCCGCCCAGCATGCCTTGACGGTGCAGGTGCCGACCGAGCCGATCACGGTGGCCGGCGATGCGGTGCGCCTCACCCAGGTCTTCACCAACCTCCTCACCAATGCGGCCCGATATACCGCCAACGGCGGTACCATCGTCGTCACGATCGCGCGGACTGGAAACGAGGCGACGATCTCCGTGCGCGACAATGGAATCGGAATTTCCGGTGCCCATCTCGAGTCGGTCTTCGAGATGTTCACTCAGGTGGGTCGACAGGGCAGGGGGTCGCAGGGAGGCCTGGGCATCGGGCTGACACTGGTCCGGAGCCTCGTCACCATGCATGGCGGGCGGGTCGAGGCGCGAAGCGGCGGGAGCGGCACGGGAAGCGAGTTCATCGTCCAGCTGCCCGTGCTCGAGGGCCAGGCGCCGGCCCCGGTCGTGGCTGCTGCACCTGGCCGCTTCTCGTCGCACCGCATCCTCGTCGTCGACGACAATGCGGATGCCGGCGACACCCTCGCGGCGCTGCTCACCGAGCTCGGCGCGACGGTCACGGTGTTCCACGATGGGCAGGCGGCGCTGGAGGCCCTGGATGCGTCGGACCCCGATGCGGTCCTGCTCGATCTTGGCATGCCCGGTATGGATGGCTTCGAGGTCGCGCGCCGCATCCGCGCCACGGCGAGGCACGCGGACGTGCTGCTGGTAGCGCTCACGGGTTGGGGACAGGAGGATGATCGGTCCCGGACGCGGGCGGCGGGTTTTGACCATCATCTCGTCAAGCCGCCGGACGTCCATCACCTCCAGCAGTTGATCACCTCGGCGACTCCCGTGCGGCCCCGGGCGGATTCAGCTCCGGCCTGAAACTGCCTTCCCCCCGGACGCGTACATCGCCCCGGGGCGCCGAATGGCGCGGCGGCGGACGCCGCCCTATAATCTGCCCCTGCGGAACCCTTCGCCAAGCCTTCTACAGCGTATCAGGGATGACCGTCACCATGAAGATTCGTGTATTTCTTGCCCTGCTCCCGTTCTCGCTGGCGGCGGCCCTGCCGCTCCCGGCGCAGACTGCCCAGACCTTCACGGTCGACACTGCCGGGGTGGGCGCCGTGCTCGACCAGGCGCTCAACCACTCCGAGGTCATGCAGAACCTGGCGTACCTCTCCGACATGATTGGTCCCCGCCTCACCGGTTCGCCCGCCATGAAGAAGGCGAACGACTGGACCATGGAGCGGTTCAAGGCCTATGGCCTCACCTCGCAACTCGAGTCCTACGTGTTCGGCGTATCGTGGGAGCGTGGTGACGCCAGCCTCAAGCTCGTCTCGCCATTCCCTCGGGCCATCACCGCGCACAGCTGGGCCTGGACGGCCGGCACCGGCGGCAAGACTCTCACCGGCGAGGTGATCCGCATCAACGGGACACCGGGCGACAGCCTCACTGCCAACCTGCCAAAGGTGAAGGGCAAGTGGATCATGCTGAACGATCCCGCCAACATCTGGAACCCCGATGGCCCGCCCATGACCGCGGCCGATTCGCAGGCGGCGAAGGAGGCACAGGAGAAGCGGCAGGCGGCGTTCGCGCAGCGCCCGACCGATCCGAAGGCCATCCAGGAGTTCCGCCAGGCGGCGTACGACCGCGCCTACCGCCTCAAGTCCGCCGGCGCGCTCGGCATCATCACCGAGGGGTCGAAGGAGTTCGGCCTCATGACGATGAGCGGCTCGCCCAATTCGGTGAGCCCGCTGCCAAACCTGGTCATTTCGCACGAGGACTACGCGACGCTGGACCGTCTCATCAAGCGTGGCAACCCGCCCGTGCTGGCCGGCAACGTGACCAACACTCTGGGCACCAAGCCCGTGGAGCAGTACAACACCATCGGCGAGATCAAGGGGAGCGAGAAGCCCGACGAAGTCGTGATCCTCGGCGCACACCTCGACAGCTGGGACCTGGGCACCGGTGTCACCGACAACGGCACCGGCTCCATGGTGGTGCTGGAGGCGGCGCGCGCCATTGCGCAGTCGGGCGTGAAGCCGAAGCGTACTATCCGCTTCATCCTGTTCAGCGGTGAGGAGGAGGGGCTGCTCGGCTCCACGGCGTATGCGGCGCAGCACGCCGCCGAGGCCGACAAGATCCAGGCGGTCCTGGTGCTCGACAACGGCACCGGCATGATCACGGGGCAGGCACTGCAAGGGCGGAAGGAGTTCGAGCAGTTGTGGACCGACCTGCTCGCACCGGTCACGTCGCTCGGCGCCAAGACGGTACGCGATGCGAACAAGGGCGGCACCGATCACCTGTCGTTCATTCCCTATGGCGTGCCGGGATTCAACTTCGACCAGGAAACCCGCGGCTACAACCACACGCATCACTCACAGGTGGACACCTACGATCATGCGGTGCCGGGCGACCTGATCCAGGCATCGGCGGTCATGGGAGTTACTGCGCTGGAGCTGGCGAACCTGCAGGAGTTGCTGGCGCGCGGACCGAAGAAGGACGTGACGCCGCCGGCCCCGATGAAGCCATCGCCGGGCGTGGCGATGAAGTAGCGGTTACTTCTTCTCGCCGGCTACGTCGGCCAGTTTCTTCTTCACTTCTGCGACCTGCGGCTGGAGCGATGGATCTGCTTCACGCCGCAGGTCGATGTATTTCTGGTAGTACGCTGCCGCCTTCGCCCGGTCCCCCTTCTCGGCGCTGAGGTCGCCCATCATCACCAGCAGCGGGGGCAACTCTCGCCAGTCGCTGAGGATGCGCCGGTTACTCGTGCTCGCGAGGTAGCGCTCGCCCCAAGCCGTGGCCGAGTCGGCGTTCCCCGCGGCATCGTACGACCGGGCGAGCGTGCCCGCCCAGCAGGTGAAGCAGGTGGCGTCGATCGCCATCCCCTCGCGGAAGCGGGCGATCGCCTCCGTGGGCTTTCCTTCCGCCAGCGCGATCTCACCCAGCGCCATGGCCCGGGGGCTGCCGGCACTCCGCAGCTCGGTGCTGTCGAGTGCGCCTGCCTCCTCGGTGAGGATCGCCCGTGCCCGTGCAACGTCACCGAGTCTCGCGTAGCGGTACGCGAGGTCCGAATAGGCCCGCTCGGCAGGAACGGCGGACGTTAGGGGCCTGGCGCGCAACGTCGAGTCAAGGAATGCCCGGCCCGCGGAGGCATCGCCCGACGCCATGGCCCGCATCTCGCCGAGGAAGCCCGCGGCCCGGTAGTAGTCGGCGGTCCGGCCGCGTGCGGTCTCCAGCGTCAGGATCTGGTTGCTGACCTCCATTGCCTCGTGCGTGTGTCCCTGCACGGCCGCCATGCGTGCGGCGCCGGAGAGCGTAGCAGAGCGCGACAACGGGGGCGTGCGCACATCATTCCCCATTGCCAGGGCCCGCTGCTGCGCTTCCTGAAGCCTGCCCTCGTTGTAGATCAGCAGGATCTCGGTGGCGCGCAGGGCCGGGTCGGTGGGATACCTCGCCAGCGCGTCCTGGAGGAGGGCACGTGCAGTGTCGACGGAACCGGCGTCGAGCCATTGCAGTGCCGCGTTCCGGTAGCCGATCGAGCCCGCGCTCCCCGAGTCGCGTGCCGTCCTGCTGCTCAGCATGGCCGCCTCGCGGTACTGCCCCAGCATCTCGAGCTGGATCGCCAGGTTGATGTTCGCCGTCGGCTCCAGCGAGTCGATCTCCAGCACGGCGCGGTACGCCGCGATGGCGCGCGGGGTGTCGAACGCTGCCTGGCTGTAGTAGCTCCCCTCGGTGAGGTATCGCTCCACCTCGGTGAGCCGGTCGCGGTGGGCAAACGCCCGGCGGAGCGGTGCGATCGCCCCGGCGCGGTCACCGTTGTTGCTCATGGACACCCCGAGCTTCCGCCATGCCATGGCGAAGCCGCTGTCGATCGCGACCGATTCGTTCAGGAGGACGATGGCGCGGTCGAAGTCCTCCCGCTCGAATGCCGTCAGTGCCTGCGTGTACTTGAGCAGCGCCGGCAGCGATGCAGTCGTGACCTGGTCCATCGGCGGGCTTGCCCGCACGTTCTTGAGCGACTCGCCGATGCGCCGGCGCAATTCCTTCGACGCGCGGTCGAGCGCGGGCAGCAGCTCGCTCTGGCCGTTGGCCGTTTCCCGGAATGCCGCCAGGTCATCGCCCGTCTCGGCCGAGATGAGCCGCAGCGTCACGACGTACTGGCCCGCGACCGGCTCCGCGCGCCCCACCACGACCGCCTTCGCCCCCATCCGGATCGCCACTTCCCGCGCCGTCACCGCATCCGGGTCCGATTCCACCGGCCGGCGCATCATGGTGAGCGCATTCCGCACCTGCGACGTCGGCACCAGCTGCAGAACCCCCGACTGGCCCAGGTCGACGCGGAGCGCCTCGGTGAGCGCACCGCTCATCGCGGAGTCACCCACGACATCCACCCGCGCCAGCATCACCGCATCGCGCGACGTGAACTTCCCCTCCGCCACCAGCGATCGCGGGCCCAGTACACCGGTGCCCCACAACCCTGCGAATATCACGACCAGGGTGGTGGCACCCGCCGCCAACGGAACCCAGCGCCGCCGCGCCCTGGAGAACGAACCGCTGGCGAGTGTTCCCGGCTGCGGCGTCGGGCTCGTCACCTGCTCCAGTTGCCGCAGCAGGTCGCTCGCGCTCACCGGCCGGTCGCCCGGTTCCTTCGCGAGGCAACGCCGCACCAGCGGGGCGAGCGCCGGCGGCAGGTCGCTACGCAGCGTATCGAGCGAGGGAGCATCCTTGGTGAGGTGCGCGGCCAGGATGGACTGCGCGGTGGGTCCGGCGAATGGCGCGGCGCCGCCGAGCATTTCGTGCATCGTGGCACCCAGCGCGTAAATATCGGCGGCTGGTCCGACGTTGGGATCGCCGGTCACCTGCTCCGGTGACATGTAGGCCGGCGTCCCTATCACCATGCCGATGCTCGTGGCGGTCAGCGCCGGATCCGTCGAGTTCGCCGAGGTCAGTGCCTTGGCGACGCCGAAGTCGGCCACTTCGGCGTGACCGCCGGAGAGCAGGATGTTGTCGGGCTTGATGTCGCGGTGCACCACGCCCTGGCCATGAGCATAGGCCAGCGCGTCGGTGACCTCACGGAAGATGCGGAGCGCCTCGGCGGGCTGGAGTTTGCCGTCGCGCGCCAAGCGCGCGCGGAGCGACTCCCCATCCACCAGCGGCATGGTGTAGTAGAGCAGGGTGTCGCCACCGACCTTTACCTCGCCGGCGGCGAGCAGGGGCACGATATGGGGATGGTGCAGCCGCGCCGCCAGCTGGATTTCCCGGCGGAACCGGTCGGCGCTGACGCCGGCCGCGAGTTCGGGCGACAGGAACTTGATGACGACCTTGCGGTTGAGCGCAGTCTCGGTCGCGACGAACACGCGACTCATGCCTCCGCCCCCGAGTTCGCGCTCGAGGCGGTAGGCATTCCCCAGCGCCGATTGCAGTTGCTCCTGCAGTTCGGGCATCCTACTTCGGCTCCCCCACGACCTTCGCGAGCTTCTGCTTCACCTCGGCTACTTGAGGCTGCAAGTCGGGATCGGCGTCGCGCCAGAGGTCGATGAACTTCTGGTAGTAGCGGGCCGCCTTCGCCTGGTTGCCCTTTTCCTCGTAGAGCTCACCGAGGCGGCGGTAGGTCGGCCCGAGAGACGTTTCATCCTCGAAGCCCCGGCTCTCCTCGGCGCTTGCCAGGTATCGCTCACTCCACGAGATGGCTGAATCCGGCTGGCCCGCTGCGTCATAGGCCCTCCCTATGGCAGCCACCAGACAGGTGCGGCAGCCACTGAGGCGCGGGTCGATCCTCTGGTACTCCTTCAGCGCCTCGGCCGGTCGCCTCTCCGTCATGGCAATCGTGGCGAGGATGTACGTCCTGAACGGCTCGGATGCACGAGCCTCTGTCGTATCGGTGGTGGCGGCCGCCTCGGTCATCAGCACGCGCGCCTTCGCTACATCCCCGAGCATCGCATAGGCCCAGGCGAGGGTGAGGTACGGCCGCTGGTCGGCTGGAACGCCGGCGAGTGGCCTTGCTGCGAGGACCGAGTCGATCAGCCGCTTCCCGCGCGCGGGATCGTTACGGTAGACGGCGTTCAGGACCGCCATGTCGGTGAAGGGGGAATAGCTGTTCGCCGGGCGTCCCTCGCTCACGGCCAGGTCCGCCACGCTCCGCGCGTCCTCCATCGCCTGCTTCAGGCGCCCCTGCATCGCCGCGAGGGACTGCCCCGCGTTGAGGCCGAAGCGACGAAGCTCGATCGGCAGGCTCTGGTCCTGCAGGCCGCGCACGAGTTTCTCGGCTTCGACATAATTGCCCTGGGCATAGGCGATGAAGGGCGCGCTCAGCCGGAGACGCATGTTCCCCGGGAACCGCGTCTCGGCCAGGGCCCTCAAGGCGATTGCGCTGTCCGTCTTGCCCGCGGCGATCAGCGCGATAATGAGGTTTGAGAAGCCGACGACACTCGAGTCGCGGGCGGTGAGTGCGCGGCCGTAGAAGTGGAGTGCGCCGAGTGAGTCGCCTTCCGACTGCAGCGCGACGGCAAGGTTGTTCGTGGCCACGACATCCATGGAGTCGATGGCGAGCGCGGCGCGCCACGCGGCGGCCGCCTTCTCGTTGTCGAGCCCCACGCTGCTGTAGTAGCTCCCGGTCGCCAGGTACCGTTCCCGGTCGGGAAGGCGATCCCGAAACTGGAATGCGCGCGTAAGCGGCTTCTTCGCCGCCTCCGCGTCGCCCTGGTTAGTGTACACGACGCCGAGCTTGCGCCAGGCCATGGCAAACCCGGAATCGATGGCCAGGGCTTCCGTCAGGAGTTGCTGTGCCTGGGGATATTCACCCCGGTCCGTGGCGGCCACGGCCTGCGAATACTTCTGCAGCGCCACCAGCGAGGACGTGGTGACCGCCTCCATTGGCGGGCTTCCGCGCACCTTGGCGAGCGATTCGCCGATGCGCCGGCGCATCTGCTTCGTCACGGCATCGAGTGCACTCAGCAGCTGGGTGGAATCCTTCGCTGTTTCCCGAAAGGCCGCGAGATCATCGCCCGTCTCCGGTGACACCAGCCGCAGGGTGACGATCATCTGGCCGCCCACGCGCTCGATGCGCCCGGCGATCACGCCCTTGGCGCCGCTCCGCACCGCCACCTCGCGCGCGAACGTCGATCCAAGCGAGCGATCCTCCGGTTGCTGCATGAGTCGCAGGGTGGCGCGCACCTGAGATGCCGACAGGAGTTGCAGGACATCCGATTGCGACAGGTCGACCCGCAACGCCTCGGTCAGCGCGCTTCCCAGCGCGGAGTCGCCGGGCACATCGACATCGGCCAGCACCACCCGGTCACGGGAGCGGAATTTTCCTTCGGCCATCAGAGTGCGCATCGGGAGCAGGCCGATGGCACTCAGCACGACGACAATGGCGGCCAGCACACCGGCCGCGATCAATCCCTTCTGCACGCCAGTAATGCGCCGGCCTCGTGCCGGCAGCGGCGGCGTTACCAGCGTTCCCGGCGCCGGGGTGCCGACCTGGTCGAGCAGCCCCACGAGCGTGGCCGCCGATGGGCGGTTGGCCGGCTCCTTCGCAAGCAGTCGTCCCACGAGCGGCGGCAGGGAAGGGGACAGGTCCTGCCGCAGCGTCTCGAGGGACGGCGCTTCGCTGGTAAGTTGTGCGGCGAGAATGGCGCGCGGTGTGGTGCCCTTGAAGGGCGTCTGTCCCGTGAGCATCTCGAATCCGGTGACACCCAGCGCATAGATGTCCGCGGCCGGTCCCACATCGGGATCGCCCGCGCCCTGTTCCGGCGCCATGTAGGCTGGAGTGCCGATCACCGTGCCCACGCTGGTCGCCGTCGTATTGACGTCCACGGAGGTCGCGGTGCTCAGCGCCTTGGCTAC
>Ga0190274_10002133_pt1 | contig 11632 bp, 7 predicted proteins | sample Popmic531T_FD_133002 | JGI IMG/M metagenome (GOLD analysis project Ga0190274, IMG submission 133002) | Populus adjacent soil microbial communities from riparian zone of Yellowstone River, Montana, USA - 531 T | ecosystem: Environmental > Terrestrial > Soil > Riparian zone | place: USA: Montana...
CCAGGCAGTGGTTTGCATGCCTTCAAAAAATACAGGGACCTGGTCTCCCTGGAGACGATTGAGCAACTGGTTATGTTTCCTGGAGGAAATAACGAAAGGTTGGCCTTTTGCAAAAAATATCGGCCACACTGACCTGGGATAATAATAGATTTCCTCGGCCACTTCCTTCAGGATATTCTGTGGCAAATACGGCCCATAGAGAAAACAATGCAATTGGATCCTGACCCCTAAACTCTTCAAAGCTTTTAACCTGTTCCATACGTCCATAGCACCCCCGTAATTGGGTGGATAAGGAACGGCAAAGGTTACGATATGAAGATCAATACCCGGCATGAAGTAGAATATCCAAAGTCTGCAGATTGACAGGCTGCTCAAAAGCAGCAGAGGCAATAGGTTAAAGGTATTCAAACCTTAAAAAGTAACCACAGAATATAAAAAATAGGTTACCTTTCTAATAGCCTGCAACCTGTGACTTTACCGGAAGTCAAGGGCAGAATGAAGTAGCATCGAAATACGCACAAAACAAGAAGCAGGACCAAACCGCCCATCAAATGGGTCAAAATTCTCTCTTTTCTAGCCGATTATCCTGTTTCCGGTAAAGCATCAAATTCATTATTTATATGGATTTTGGTGCGGATATAAATGCATATTTTTCAGTCGTGAATTAAATTAAAGAATGGAAAAAATTGCCACACCCCTTTTACCACTTTGGTTTTTCCTTTTTTTCTGCCACTTTGGACTGCAAGCCCAGGTCACCATCAATGGGGAATTATTGGATAAAAGTTCAGGCCTGGCCTTAGTGGGAGCAAGTGTTTCCGTAAGCGGAACCGGCGTCGGCACGGCAACTGAATGGGATGGTTCATTCCAACTGAGAGTTGATCAGCTTCCTGTCTTGCTGGAATTTCAATATACAGGGTACCAATCCATGACTTTCCAGGTGACCGATTCGAAAGCCAAGGTTAGGATTGAACTTGAGCCTTCCGTCACCCTTCTTGAAACTGTCCAGGTTTCCGGCAGCAGAGTCTCAGACAAACGTAGAGAATCTCCGCTGACTGTCGAATCGATGGATCTTTTGGCCATCAAGGCAGCGACCTCCAATGATTTTTATGAAGGTTTAGGTTCATTGAAAGGAGTGGACCTCACGACTGCCAGTATGGGATTCACCGTCATCAATACACGCGGTTTCAATAGCACGAGCCCGGTAAGGTCTCTTCAGATCATTGACGGTGTAGACAACCAGTCGCCTGGATTAAATTTCTCTCTGGGTAATTTTCTGGGCTGTCCTGAATTAGATGTTTTAAGAGTCGATTTGATTCAAGGTGCCAGTTCTGCTTTTTATGGACCCAATGCGTTTAACGGCGTTATTGATATTCAGACTAAAGATCCATTTCTTCACCAGGGACTTTCGGCCGACATCAAACTCGGTGAGCGAAACTTAGTGAAAGGAGAACTCCGGTTTGCACAAGTTTTTAAAAACAGCAATGGCGTGGATAAATTCGCCATCAAGATCAATGGATCATACATGAGAGCCGATGATTGGGAAGCTGACAACCTTGCTCCTACGTCGCAATCGGCCACTGATGAAACCAATCCCGGCGGATACGATGCTGTGAATGTATATGGAGATGAAAACACAGCCGGCCAGGATTATTCAGCCAAAGAATTGGCGCGTATATGGCCAGGCCTAAAAGTATTTAACCGGAAAGGATATCGCGAAACTGACCTGGTGGATTATGATACAGAAAACTATAAAGGCAATTTAGGATTCTATTACAAAATCTCACCCTTGGTCCAGGCTAACGTAGGTTTCAATTTTGGTTCCGGTACTACGGTCTACCAGGGAGAGAACCGGTTTCGTTTAGATAACATTTTCTTCTGGCAGGGAAAATTTGAAATCAAACAAAACGATAAATTCTTTGTCCGCGCTTACATGACGCAGGAAGATGCTGGTGATACTTACGACATCTACTCTACTGCTCTTCAACTCCAGGAAACAGCCAAACTTTCTGATGATTGGAATTCTGACTATACTCGTTTCTGGCAAAACTATGGGGTGCCCAGGGTTAAGAAACTGGAAGGCTATCCCAATCCATGGAATTATGAAAAACAAGAGGAAATCCTGGCCCAAAACGCTGATTCCTTATTCCATTGGCATGATCTAACGCAAGCGTATGCCAATCAAAAATCTCCAAACAAACCCAACTATCCATTTTTCGAACCCGGTACATTTCGGTTCGATTCCCTTTTCAATATTATTACCAGTAGTTTATCCAATGATCCTGATCATCCGGGAACTAAATTCTATGATAAATCCGGGCTCATCCATGCGCAAGGTGAATATAAATTTGAAACAAACTTTGCCGACTTCACGACCGGCGCTAGTTTCAGACAATATCTTCCTGATTCTCAAGGGACCATTTTCAGTGATACAGCAGGAACCACGATAAGGAATAATGAATTCGGTATATATGCCGGGATGGACAAAAAACTGATCCCTGCTAAATTGAAATTGAACCTGGCAGCCCGCCTGGATAAGAATCAAAATTTTGAACTGGTGGTCTCTCCCGCAGCTTCATTTGTCTACACACCCAGTGTCGACCATACTTTCCGAGTTTCTTTTTCTTCTGCTGTTCGAAATCCAACACTGGCCGATCAATACCTCAATCTTAATGTAGGTCGCGCGCAATTGTTGGGGAATATCACGGGCTATGATTCACTCATTACGACTGAATCTTTTGTCCATTACCTGAACACGCTGAACAGGGATACATTGGATTATTTCAATGAACCAGCCATACAGCCTGAAAAAGTAAAATCGATTGAATTAGGATACAGGGGTGCATTGTTTGATAACTTCTGGGTGGATGCTGGATATTACTACAGTTTTTATACTGATTTCATTGGCTATAAAATTGGTGTGACTGCTGATTTTCATGGGCTTAATCCATATCCTTACAACGCAAGAATTTACCGCATATCAGCCAATGCACAATCCCAGGTCACTACACAAGGATTTAGTGTGGGTGGTAATTATTTTATGGGCACGTATTATAATCTATCCGGTAATTATTCGTGGAATGTCCTGAATACAAAAGGAACGGACGATCCGATTATTCCTGCCTTTAATACTCCTGAACATAAATTCAATCTTGGATTTTCCGGAAGGAATATGCCGGTGAATGTCCTGGGCAGCGAGATCAAGAACCTGGGATTTAATGTCAATTATAAATGGATTGAAGGATTTGTATTTGAAGGCTCCCCTCAATTTACCGGTGCAATACCCACTTACGATCTATTGGATGCACAAGTCAACTGGACTGCACAGCGATTAGGGCTGACTATTAAACTTGGCGCAACCAATGTGCTCAACAAAAAGCAATTTCAGACTTATGGCGGACCTCGAATTGGACGTCTAGCTTATATTTCTTTTCTTTATGAATCTAAGGCTTGATAATCTAAAACACTTTAAAATGAAAAAAATCTTTACCACCTTATTCACCCTGGCCATACTTACTGGCACCCTGATGGCCCAGGGAACACGATATGTCGATGAAGTTTTCACCAACGTTGGCACATTGACCAATGTGGCTTATGCCGGAAACGTCACCGTGGTCACTGGCGTTCCAGCAGCTGACACCTTGTTATTTGATTTGTACTTTCCGATTGGAGATACCTGTACAGAACGTCCTTTAGTAGTAGTCCTACCTACCGGTACTTTTTTACCAAGAGGACTGTTTGCGCCGACCGGCGATAAAGATGATTATGCCAATCAACAAGTCTGTACACGACTTGCTAAACGAGGCTATGTAGCTGCATCTATTCAATATCGTGCAGGATGGAACCCAATTGCCACTTCTGATACAGTACGACGATCTACCATCATCAATGCTGCTTACCGCGCAGTCCAGGATCTCTTTTCCTTCGTCCGTTATGCTAATCTAACCGTTGAAAATTTCGGCAACCCATACCAGATTGACACCAGTCGTATTGCCATTTTTGGAATCGGCACAGGAGGATTCGTTGGATTCAACGCTGCAGTTCTGCAACAAGATGAAATCTATATTGACAAATTCACCAATCCGAGTGGCACTCCGATGATTGACACTAACCTGGTTGGAAATCTGACCGGTGAAAAGGCAGGCTTGATTAATGTTCCAAACCATGTTGGTTTTTCCAATAAATTCCATTTTGCATTTGGACTGGATGGTGCTGTTGGTGATTCATCCTGGATGGAAGATGCTCAATCCGTTCCTTTGGCAGCTGCTGGGACAGTGACGCACCCAACCACTCCTTATGGTATTGATCCCATAGATCCTACTCAAATCAACTGCGACCTTCCCGTGTATTCAGGTGTTGGTACCGGAAATTTCGTGGTCAATATTGGTGGTTCTCTCTGCATGATTGAAAAAGCCAATTCACTTGGAATAAATGATCCATTGTCTAAAGGCACCTACGATGATGCGGTCTCTCAAGAAATACGGAGCAATCCCAATGTCTTTGGACAAGAACATTTGTGGGGTATTAATTTACCTGGACCTCAAACCGGCCCATGGGAATATTGGGATTCTACCTTCTGGAAAACCATTCCTTTTCCTGGTCCGGGTGGACTTTCCATTCATGATGTGGCCAGTGTGACCAATCCTGACATGAGTATTGAAAAAGCAAATCACTATATTGATACAGCGCTTTGGTTTTTCAGTCCAAGAGCTTTTACAGCTTTGAAACTTGCTGAAAAAGTTTGTTCATGCGAAGGAACTGTACCTGCTCCACACCTGGTCAATGACTTTGAATGTCATCGTAATTTCCCATTCGGAGCTGGAGCTGACCGGTTGATGATCGTAGACAACTCTGCTTCTAACGCACTCAACAATTCGCAGAAAATTGGAATGTACACGGACCCGGCAAATGATCCGTTTGCTGCCTTATGCGTTGATTTCGGCGGCCCTATTGACTTCGCCGGCGGCTATGATCAATTTCATTTCCTGATCAATACTGGTACTCCTGGTCCTATCTTATTGAAATTAGAGGGAGGAACTAGTCCAGCCTTTGAACAGTGGCTCACAGTTGCTGGAACAGGTGATTGGGAAGAAATAGTAGCTGACTTTTCTTCACAAGCAACAGCAACTCACAACCGTGTATGCCTATTCCCTAATGGTGGAGTTTCTCAGACTACAGAGGATGTCTATTTGCTAGATAGTCTTCGTTTTGACACGTTAACTGTTGGCTTATTTACACCAACTGTTGCCAAATTAGAGATTGCACCAAATCCGGTCAGCAATATCCTCTATATCCGCAATTCAGAAAATGCTGCTCAATTCAGGATTTTTAATGTGCTTGGTCAACAAGTCAAGAACGTTCAAAATTCCGGCTTACCAGTCATGACGATTATCATGAATGATATGACGCCTGGCATGTATATGGTGGGAGCCTTCAACAAGGAAGGTAAATTGATCGCCAATGCGAGTATTATGAAAGATTAAAATTTATCGGTCCCCTGGGCCGTTAAGTCATTGACAAAAGCCTGCATTCCAAAGCGTTTGCAGGCTTTTGTTTTTCAATTGGTTCATGTAGATATATCTTTGGCACCAACATGCAGTTTTTATACCCGGCCTTTTTGTGGGCGTTGACCGCACTCTCCATCCCCATCATCCTGCATCTTTTTTATTTCCGTCGTTATAAGAAGGTATTTTTCAGCAACTTACGATTCCTGAGAGAGGTCAAGGAAGAGACTTCTGCCCGGAACAAACTCAGAAACCTGCTGATCCTCCTAGCCAGGCTTTTGGCCATGGCGGGTATCATTTTTGCCTTTGCCCAACCGGTCATCCCACTCAAGAATGCCGTTAAAGCCGGAATTCGGGATGTCAGCGTTTTTATTGACAATTCCTTTTCCATGCAATCTTTTGGCAAGGACCTGTCCCTATTTGACAAGGCACGTCAGAAAGCAAAAGAGATTATCCTGGGATATTCTTCCGAAGATCGATTCCAGGTCCTGGGCCATGAATTATCCTCTGCGCAACAGCAATGGGTTGGGCGCGATGAAGCCCTGATCCGATTGGAAGAGATGGAATACACTCCTGATGTAAAACCACTTTCCGTAGTGATCGGCCGTCAAAAACAATCTTTTTCGCATGAAGAAGGAAATCCGGTCTCCTGGATCATCTCTGACTTCCAGAAAACGATTGCTGACATCCGTGATGGAGATTCAACTTTGACCGTTAATATTCTTCCGCTTCGTGGTGTGCAGGAAAAAAATGTTGCTATTGACACCGCCTGGTTTGAATCGCCGATCCAAACTTTAAACCAGACTTCCGTCTTATTATATTCATTGCACAATTATGCAACTGAAGATGCTGACAATATTCGTGTCACCATAGATCTCGACGGACAAGAAAAACCTGATCGAACAGTAGATATCACCAGCGGTCAAACTATAACAGACACAGCAAAAATTACGGTACTGACTACCGGTTGGCATGAATTGGCTATCCGGATAAGTGATTTTCCTGTAACCTTTGATGACACCTATTACCTCACTTTTTATGTGGATGAAAACCTGAAGATCCTTTCTATTAATGAACTGAGTGAGAATAAAAAAGTCGCTGCCATTTTCGCCAATGCAGAGTACTTCGTCCTGGATCAATCCTTATCCAACAATTTGCAATATTCTTCTTTTCCGGATTATAACTTGATTATTGTCAACGAACTGACGCACATTTCTTCCGGCCTGATATCTGAGTTGACCCGGTATGTGGACGAAGGTGGCAAAGTATTATTCTTTCCTTCTGCCAGTGGTTCTCTCGATCAATACAATGAATTGATGAAAGCTATGTCTGCTAGTGAATTCAAGGCATGGGAGGAAAAGGAAAAACAAGTGGGTACCATCAATACGGATGCTTTCATTTATAAAGATGTTTTCAGCCGAAAGAGACCCAACATGCGACTGCCGAAAGTCACGGCATCATATACTTTGTCCTCCACCGGCAGGAAAGGCCAAACTTTACTTTCATTCCGCGATGGCGGTGATTTTATCAGTTTCTATACTCCTGGCAAAGGTGCTTTTGCAGTAGTTAGCGCACCGTTAGATGAAAAGATCAATGATCTCACTCTACAGCCTGAAATATTTGTTCCGCTGGTTTACAAGATGGCCATCTATACTTCTGATGTTCGACGCCTGGCGTACACGATTGGCATAGATCACCTGGTACCGCTCGACCGCAATGATGTTAACCTGGATGAGGAAATAAAAATTACAGGGCCTTCAGAATTTATTCCCGGCCTCTCCCCATTGGGTTCAAAAATATTAGTCGATGTATTGGAACAAGTGAAGTCTTCCGGATTTTATGAAGTCAAGCAAAAGGATAAGTTAATTGCTGCCCTTGCCTTCAATTACGATCGCAAAGAATCCGACTTGGCCTTGCTCCCGATACAAGATTTGACCGCTAATAAAAACCTTAAAGTGTGGGATGTGAGTGAAGAAACTGATTTCACGCAGTTGATTGAATCGACCCAGCAAGGAAAGCCACTTTGGAAATGGTGTATTATCTTGAGTTTGATTTTTATAGGAATAGAGATTGCTTTAATCAGGCTCTGGAAAAATGGATGATCCAGAATAGTGGGTAGTGAATAGTGAGTAGTGAATAATAACTCACCACTCACCACTCACCACTCACTATAAATAGCTGACAGCTGAGAGCTTCGAAAAATGAAAATACTAATTAAAAAAGCGACCATTCACCAACACGGACAGGAGGACTCTTCGAAGAAAGACATCCTGATCGAAAACGGAGTGATCACTTCCATAGCCAAATCCATCACCGATGGAAAAGCAACCCTCATAGAATCGAGAGACCTGCATGTCTCGCCGGGATGGATGGACATCGGTGCGCAACCTGGACAGCCAGGATATGAATACCGGGAAACCTTTCAATCGCTCAGCAAATGTGCGAGGGCTGGTGGATATACAGCAATAGCTACTTTCCCCAGAAACCAACCACCCATTCAAAGCCGGGTTGAAATAGAATACATCCAACAACTGGTTGCTTCCTTACCCTTACATGTTTTTCCGATAGGTGCTATATCTCAAAACCTGGAAGGAAAAGATCTCACTGAAATGATGGACATGTTTCGCGCCGGTGCGATCGGATTCAGTGATGGAAGAAAGAATTCAGTAGAAGCCGGGCTCCTGACTCGTGCTATGGAATATGTCATGCCATTAGGGACTACCATCATTCACTTTCCGCTGGATCGCAGTCTTGTCGCGGAAGGACAAATGCATGAAGGAAAAATAAGTGCTTCACTAGGCCTGGTTGGCATCCCCACAGTGGCAGAAGATATCACGGTACAACGCGACATTAAACTGGTGTCTTATTCAGGAGGGAAACTTCACTTTCATGCCGTTTCATCCGGAGCCTCCCTGTCTTATATTCAAAAAGCAAAAAATGAAAAGCTGATGGTCACTTGTGATGTGCCGGCTATGCATCTTTTGTTGGAGGATAAGGATGTGTTTGACTTTGACAGTCATAAAAAAGTATTACCTCCATTACGGGAAGCGAAAGAAAGAAAAGCACTGATCAAAGCAGTGAAGGATGGCCTCATTGATCACATTTCTTCCATCCATACTCCGATGGAAGTGGAAACCAAAGAATGTGAATTCACTTATGCTTCATTTGGGTCGCTAGGACTGGAGAGTGCCTTTGCTGCAGCTCACACTGCGCTGAGAGAAGCAGTGCCCCTTGCTGATATTGTCAATAAATTCTACGAAGGGCCAAGACGAGTCCTGGGACTAGCGGTTCCAGCCATTGAAAAAAATACTAAAGCAGAATTAACGCTGTTTGATCCGGGGACTGCATGGACTTATGAAGGCACCAAAAACAGCTTGTCATCGAATGATGCTCTACAGGGCAGGGCCTTTACCGGCAAGGTAGTGGCTACGATTGTCAATGGCCACTTGATGATAAATTGATATATTTGAAACGACGCTTACATTCTCACTAAATCCTTTCGCCTTATGTCTATCGCATTAAAATGGGGACTGATCACCGGTATGATCCTGGTTGTACAATCCCTCATCTCCAATCTGTTGGGTATTGGCCAGGATCCAAATGTTGGGCCCGCTATGGGATATATTATCACTATTATAGGTCTCGTGGTCACCTTTATCACCATTTATATGGGCATTAAAGAAATCCGGGATACTGAAATGAATGGCTACATGAATACGGGTCTTGCACTACGGAAAGGATTGAAAATTGCCCTAATCGCCGGGTTGATCCTTGCAGTGTTCACTATCATCTATGCTAAATTGATTGATCCTGACATGATGGACCGGGTGATGGCTGTCCAGGAAGACCAAATGATTCAAAATAATGCATCGGAAGAGCAAATTGAAATGGCGAAAAAGATGTTTGGCATATTTAAAAATCCATTTCTGACGGCTGGTATCGTTGTGCTGATGACCTGTTTCTGGGCCATCTTTCAATCCCTGATTGCCGGGGCCATGTTGAAAAAAGAAGCTCCGCCTACTTATCCACCTTCAACTCCTTCAGTTTAATTCTTTCTATGTCCCCAGCTGAACTGGATTTATCGCTGATCATTCCCACGTTGAATGAGGAAGACTCTTTGCCCGAATTAATGGCATGGATTGACCGTGTCGTCCGCGAAAATCACATTGGCACTGTTGAAGCTATCGTCGTGGATGATGGAAGTTCTGATGGCACCTGGGAAGTAGTCAAAAAACTAAAATCTCAGTATTCATTTGTCAAAGGGATTCGCTTTCGCCGCAATTACGGAAAGTCTGCAGCTTTACAAAAAGGATTTGAAGCTGCACGCGGCGCTGTAGTGATCACCTTGGATGCAGATCTGCAGGATTCCCCGGATGAAATTCCGGAATTGATGCGGATGATCAACGAAGAGAAATTTGATCTGGTCAGTGGCTGGAAGAAAAAAAGGAAAGACCCACTGGGCAAAACACTTCCTTCCAAACTCTTCAATGGGGTTACTCGCCGGGCCAGTGGAATTAAACTGCATGATTTTAATTGTGGCCTGAAAGCATATCGACATGAGGTGGTCAAGAATATAGAAGTGTATGGCGAAATGCATCGCTACATTCCTGTCATTGCGAAATGGGCAGGCTTTACCCGTATCGGAGAAAAAATCGTACAACACAATCCCCGGAAATTCGGTCACAGCAAGTATGGCTTCGAACGAATGATTAATGGATTTCTCGATATTATGTCAATCATGTTTGTCGGCAAATTTGGAAAGCGGCCGATGCATTTTTTTGGTACACTGGGAGTACTTTTCTTTTTAGTTGGTTTTGGCATCCTCACCTACCTGAGTGTATTGAAAATCTTCCAGGATATCGTCAAGATCTCCGATCGTCCTGTATTCTTCTTTGGTATTGTCACCCTGATTATAGGCTCACAACTTTTTCTCACCGGCTTCCTTGCCGAGATGATCAGTCGCAATGCACCACATCGCAATCGGTACAGGATTGCAGATACTATTGATGTGGATCCGCATGATATTGAGGAGAAGGCTTAATTTTTAAATTCGGTGGGCTCAAGATGTTGAGCCCCTACCTCTTTAAAAATTACAAATATCCCGCATTCCAAATTCTCACCCTCTAACGTTCTCACGTTCTAATACTGAATTCCTATTTTTTTAAAGATGAAATGCATCAACCATGCTGGTCCTATCAGTAGAAACTGAAGGTCCTCCAGGAATGAAGGTTTCTTTCCTTCGATCTTGTGGCCGATGAACTGGCCGATCCAGGCGACTACAAAAATGATGGCGGCCCAGAGAGCAAGCCTGCCAATATTAAAGTCAGCCATCGCGTATAAGCTGACAATACCCCACATCATCAATCCACCGATCACTACAAATCCGAATAGCATGGACACGGATAACCTGGCATAATAAATCCAGGCAAAGACCAGGACCACCATAGCCCAGTTAGCCCAAAAGGAACGTTCCATGAAGAAAGGAATGCAAAACAATAAGCTCAACAGGCTGAACATAATAGCCGGTACACAGACCCAATGGATCAACTTATTGGTCAGGTTGAGATGACTCTCTCCGTATTTCTCTAAAAGAACATCTATCTGGCGCATAGGTCTATATTTTAAATTAAGATAGCTCTTTTCACGATCATGTCGGTATACTTATTAAAGATGATTTTTCCCCTATTTTTGGCCACACATGCTCAAAATCATCGAATGTCCACGGGATGCCATGCAGGGTCTTCACCAGTTTGTTCCGACTGAACTTAAAGCCCGGTATATCAATTCCTTATTGAAGGTGGGGTTCGATACCATCGACTTTGGTTCTTTTGTTTCCCCAAAGTCTATTCCCCAGATGTCAGACACGGCTGACGTGATGAAGTTGTTGGACCTCAGTTCTACTTCATCTAAATTATTGGCTATCGTGGCTAACAAACGAGGTGCTATTGACGCTGTACAGTTTGATGAGATTGCTTATCTCGGCTACCCCTTTTCCGTTTCCGAAACCTTTCAACTCCGGAATACCAATGCCACCATCGAAGAATCGTTGAATCGGGTGGCTGAAATCCAGGACTTATGCATGGCCAGCAATCGCAAATTGGTAGTCTACCTTTCGATGGGATTCGGAAATC
>Ga0190274_10002134_pt1 | contig 11631 bp, 9 predicted proteins | sample Popmic531T_FD_133002 | JGI IMG/M metagenome (GOLD analysis project Ga0190274, IMG submission 133002) | Populus adjacent soil microbial communities from riparian zone of Yellowstone River, Montana, USA - 531 T | ecosystem: Environmental > Terrestrial > Soil > Riparian zone | place: USA: Montana...
GCGCCGGGGCTGCAGAACGTGAAGAAGTGGTAGGCACCGCGCACCAGGCCCACCGTTCGCGTGCCCTGCCAGTTCTCGGCGAAGCGGCGATCGGCGTGATCGCGTCCCTCCGTCGCCTTGACGTACGCGAAGCTCACGCCCGATCCGACGACGCTCGCCCAGTCGATTTCCCCCTGGTGGTGCGACACGTCGATGCCCTGGACGGGGTGCGTGTCGAGCGAGGGCTCGGCGTGCAGGCGCACGGCGACCACCGCGACTGCCAGCGCCGAAACGACTCCTGCGATCCAGAGCCTTCTCATCGCGCCTCCTCCGCGGCCTCGGCGAGCACTCAGTCTGACCCATGATGGGTCGACAGCGCGACCGAGCCCCCTCGGCCTCCCCCCCGGGAGTACGACAGGAGGAGTCTGCGCACACCACTCGCAGCAGCGCTCGCCATGACCAAGGGCGCGACGCTGCGGGTGGTCGGACAGGACCTGCGGAGCCGTCGCCACTCCGAGCACTCCGGGCTCGTGATCTTCGCGCCCCAGCAGGCGCAGGTGCAGCGCGCCTTCTACGACCAGGTGTCCTTCGACTTCTGAGGTCGCGGCCCAACCGGATCCCGCTCGCCGCGCGTCTTGTCTGGCATGGCAATGAAAGGAGCGGTCGTGCTGGATCTCGTGGAGCGGCTCATCGGACGTCTGAGCGGGCGCGGGGCGCGCGCCGTGCGCCGCGTCCACGCACACTCGCGGCGAGCGGTCACTCTGCCGCGGAGGGTCCGGCGGGGACCGCCCCCATCGCCAGCAGGATGAAGGCGTACTCCTCCGCCTGCTCCTGGAGCGCCTGATAGCGCCCTGACTTCCCGCCGTGGCCTGCCTCCATGTTGGTCTTGAGCAGCAGGATGTTGCGGTCGGTCTTGCGGTGGCGCAGTCGGGCGGTCCACTTGGCCGGCTCCCAGTAGGTCACGCGCGGGTCGTTCAGCCCGGCGGTGACGAGCAGCGGCGGGTAGGCCTTCTTCTCGACCTGGTCGTAGGGTGAGTACGCGAGGATGTTCTGGAACGCCTCCGCGTCCTGGATCGGGTTGCCCCACTCGTCCCACTCGCGCGGGGTCAGCGGCAGCGTGGGATCGAGCATGGTGTTCAGCACGTCGACGAACGGCACGTGGGCCACCACGGCGCCCCACAGCTCGGGCGCCTGGTTCAGCACCGCGCCCATCAGCTCGCCGCCCGCGCTGCCGCCCGACGCGGAGATGCGTCCGGGAGCCGCGAAGCCCTTCTCGGTGAGAGCGCGCGCCACGTCGACGAAGTCGTTGAAGGTGTTGGTGCGCTTGGCGAGCTTGCCGTCCAGGTACCACTGGTAGCCGAGGTCGTCGCCGCCGCGGATGTGCGCGATCGCGAAGGCGTAGCCGCGGTCGAGCAGCGAGATGCGGTAGCTCGAGAAGTTCGGCGGGATGGCCAGGCCGTACGCGCCGTAGCCGTAGACGTGCAGCAGGCCCTTGCCGTTCTTCTTGAAGTCCTTGCGGTACACGACCGAGACCGGCACCTCGACGCCGTCGCGCGCCTTGATGCGCAGACGCTCCGTGGTGTAGCGGTTGGGGTCGTAGCCCGACGGGATCTCCTGGACCTTGCGCGTGCTGAGCTTGCGCTCCGCGAAGCCGTAGTCGAAGACCGTCGACGGCGTGACCATGGACTGGTAGTCGAGCCGCACGAAGTCCGGGTCGTAGCTCGCGTTGGTCCCGAGGCGCGCCGTGTAGGTCGCCTCGGGGAAGGCCACGTAGTGCTCGGCGCCGTCGTAGCTGCGCACGCGCACCTGGTCGAGGCCGTCGATGCGCTCCTCGATCGCGAGCACGCGCTTGAACGAGCTCAGGCTGCGCAGGTAGTGGCGATCGTCCCCGGCGATCAGCTCGCGCCAGCTCGCCTCCTGCGGCGTGGCCTCGGGGGCCACCGCGACGCGGAAATTCTTGTGCCTGTCGTTCGTGCGGATGAAGAACTGACCGTTGGCGTGGTCGAGCTCGTACTCGTGACCGGTGCGCCGCGGCGCCACGACCACGGCCGGGGCGAAGGGATTCGCGGCCGGGATCACGCGCACCTCGGAGGTGATCGGGTTGTCCGAGCCGATCACCAGGAACTCCTCCGACTGCGTCTTGCCGATGCCGACGAAGAAGCCGTCGTCCTGCTCCTCGTACAGGACCACGTCCTGTGCGACCGGCGTCCCCAGGCGGTGCGCGCGCACCTGGAAGGGGCGCCACTGCTCGTTCACCAGCGTGTAGAGCAGCGTGCGGCTGTCCGACGACCACTCGGGCGAGCCGATCGCCGACGTGATCTGGCCGTCCACGGTCTGGCCGGTCGCGAGGTCCCGGATCTTCAGCGTGAAGCGCTCCGAGCCGTCGTCGTCGACCGTCCAGGCCAGGTAGCGCCCGTCCGGGCTGACCGAGAACGCGCCGAGCCGGTAGTAGTCGAGGCCCTTGGCCTCGGCGTTCTCGTCGATCAGCAGCTGCTCGTTCCTGCCGTCGAGACCCGTGCGCACCCAGACCCGGTACTCGGCACCCGGGTTGAAGCGCCACTGGTAGAGGTGGCTCCCCTCCTGCCAGGGCACGGAGACGTCATCGGCCTTGATCCGGCCCTTGAGCTCCAGGAACAGCGCGTCGATCAGCGCCCGGTGCGGAGCGACGACGGCGTTGAAGTAGGCGTTCTCCGCCTCGAGATACGCGAGCACGTCGGCGTCGTCGACCTCGGGATAGCCGGGGTCGCGCAGCCAGGCGTAGGCGTCCTGGACCGCGACGCCGTGGAGCTCGAAGCGGTGCGGACGGCGGTCGGCGCGCGGAGCCGGTCGGTCGGCTACGAGCTTGCCTGACGTTGCGTACGCTGCGTTCGGCGCGGAGGCCACGGGTGCATCCTCGTCGTTCGGGGCTCCCGCGGGAGGCGGGGCCAGGTCGCAGCTGGTCAGCACCAGCGCGCAGAGACTCCACCTTCTCAGACTCCGGAGTATTTTTCTAGTCGGAGACCGGGTGCTCACACCCACACCACGAAAAGACACAACAGGGACGCAAGGTTCGGATTTCACGGGAATTATCCCCTCTTGACTCCGCCTGAGCGGCCGATGCTAGCACCGGCCCTTCAGGGGATGGCCGAGAAGGCGAAGGCCGTGAAGACGTGGGTCGAGCCCACGAGGTAGGCACCGCGCGCGGGCAGCAGCGCGGCGACCTGTGGCGGCGTGTCGGCCGTGGCGACGATCTCGAAGTGACGCGCGTCGACGCGCCGCAGCTCGACGTCGCGGAAGCCGACCCAGCTCTGCGTGATCGCGTGCTGCGCCTTGTAGAAGGCCTCCTTCCCGCTGAACAGCACGGTCGCCCAGCCGGGGTCGGCCGCGCCGCCGCCCGCCTCGATCTCGCCCGGCCGCGCGAGCTGCGACCACAGGGCCGGTCGCACCGAGCCCGCAGGCTCCACGTCGAGACCGAGCCCGCGAAGGGCAGCCGAGCGCCCGACGACGGCTCCGCAGTAGCCCGCGCAGTGCGAGATGCTGCCCGCGATGCCGACCGGCCATTCCGGCGCGCGGTCCGCGCGGCGCGGGATCGCGACCGGCGACTCGCCGAGCGCGGCCAGCGCCAGGCGCGCGACGTGGCGGCCCGCCGTGAACTCCGCCACCCGCTTGTGCACGGCGCGCGCCACCACCTGCTGCTCGCCGGGCCAGAGCGGCCCGGCGAGGGCGAAGTCGGTGAGCTCCGCTCCGGCCACGCCCGCGGGAAACAGTGCGAGGACGGCTTCCCGCATCGCGCGAGCTTAGCTGTAGTCCTCGTTCAGAGCCGCGAGGAAGCGCACGAGCGACTCGACGTCGTCGTCGGACAGCCGGATGCCCTGGATGCGCCGATCGCCGTTGCGCAGCGCGCCGCTGCGCGCGAGCTCGGACGCGCGCTGGTAGAAGCGCACCGCACCGCGCAGGTCGTCGAAGGCGCCGTTGTGCATGAACGGCGTGGAGTGGTTCAGATCGCGCAGTCCGGGCGTCTTGAAGCGCGCCACGCTGGCGCCGAGCAGCCGGCCCGGCGTGCACTCGCGCACCTGCGCGAGCAGCCGGTCGAGCGCGGAGTCGAGCGCCAGGGCCGCGAGCACGTCGTTGCACAGCGCAGCGCGCAACGCGGGCTGCGGTGCAGGGAAGTCGCCGTTCGCGAAGATGTTCCAGACGCCGAGGTCGCTGCGCGAGCGGTCCTCGCGCAGCGCCGGGCGGCGGAACGGCTCGCGCGCGCGCGGCCGCTGCTCGGTCGCCGGCAGGAACCGGTTCGCGAACAGCTGGCGCTCGAGCAGGCCGGGCACGCGCAGCTGCGCGAACTGACCGGCGCCGTGCACGCCGTCGTACTCGAGCTGGCTCACGCCCGTGTTGTGAAACGAGAAGTCCGTGAAGCTGGGCGCCAGGTGGCAGCCCGAGCAGTTGCCGACGCCCGTGCTCGCGCCTGCAGGCGGCGCGACCGCCAGGAACACCTGCAGCCCGCGCAGCTCCTCGGGGCCGAAGACGCGCTGCTGCATGTGGAACTCGAACGGGCCGTCGTCCACGAAGACCGGGTCCGCGAGCGCGGCCACGGCCTGCCGCAGCCGCTCGGTGTAGGCCGCCGGGCTCTCGCCGTCGGCGGGCTGCGCCGGCAGACCGTTCTGCGCCAGGAACAGGTCGAAGGGCGAGCCGTTGAACGCACCGTCCTCGCCCTGCGCGAACACCAGGCTCAGCGTGTACTGGGAGATCAGCGCCGCGACCGCGTCGAACAGCTGCTGATCCGTCGCGTTCGCGACGTCGACGCGGAGCTCCGCGGGCAGCGTGAGCTCGGGCGGCAGCGTGGGATCGGTGCCCGTCAGCACGCGCGCGTAGGAGCCGCCGAACTCCTGGGCCAGGTCGCCGCTGCCGTCGTCGCCGCGGATCACCCGTGCCACGTGCGCGACCGCGCGCGCGGCCTCGCCGGGCACCCAGCCGAAGTTGCGGCCGGCGAGCGTGCCGCGCACCAGGTCTTCCATGCTGGCGAACTCGCCGTCGAAGTGCAGCAGCAGACCGCCGGAGCGCGCGAGCGAGGCGTTGACCAGCGGCTGCGCGTTGCGCGCCGAGACGGCCAGGCCGTCGGCGCGCGCCGACAGCGGGCTGCGCCGCGCGAAGTCCGAGTACGTGCGCATGCCGCCGGTCGGCTCGTCGAGCAGCTCGTCGACGAAGTGGCAGGCGCGGCAGTTGATCGACTGACCCGCGAACGGACCGGGCAGCGTGCCGTCGATCGTCTGCACGACGTCGACCGCCGGGTCGCCCGTCGGCAGCGGCGCGTTCACGTCACCGCCCGAGCCGACCGCGAAGAAGCGCGCGAAGCGGGTCTCCAGGAACAGCCGCTCGCCGATCGTGATCTCCGCCGGGTCGGCCTCCTCCTGTGCCCACGCCCCAGCGGCGGGGAGCAGAAGCCAGGTCGAGACCGCAAGAACCGCGAAACTCCGCCCCATACTACGTTCACCCCGCATGTGCCGCCTCTCCTGCCGGCGCGAGAGCACCAGCCACCACGTCCGCATCCACGAGAGCCGTGCCCCCAGGGCCCAGCGGCGGGCACGATAATCAGACTGATTCTGATTATCAAGTTCAATTGCAACACGAGATGAGGTGGAGAGCTCTTTGGAGGCGCGCGAAGCGCGCGTGCGGCCAGGCGAGCGAAAGCTCGCCGTTAGGCCGCTGAGGTCAGGCCGTCAGGGAATGCCTGCCGAAGGCCAGCACGCAGTTCAGCCCGCCGAAGGCGAACGAGCTCGAGAGCGCGGCGTCGATCGGCCGCTTCCGCGCGATGTTGGGCACGTAGTCGAGGTCGCAGCCGTCGGCCGGCTTCGTGAAGTTCGCGGTCGGCGGGACGATGCCCTCTCGGATCGCGAGCACGGTGGCCACGGCCTCGACCGCGCCCGAGGCCCCGAGCAGGTGGCCGTGCATCGACTTGGTCGAGGACACGAAGATGCCGGGCGCTGCCGGTCCGAGCGCGCGGTGGATCGCGGCGGTCTCGGTCGGGTCGTTGGCTGCGGTCGCCGTGCCGTGCGCGTTGATGTAGTCGATGCGCGAGGGATCCAGCTCGGCGTCGACGAGCGCCGCGCGCAGCGCGGCCGTCGGACCCTCGACGGTCGGGTGGATCACGCCGGTGCCATCGGAGCTCATACCGGTGCCGAGCAGCTCGGCGTAGACGCGTGCGCCGCGCGCCCGGGCGCGCTCCGCGGTCTCGAGCACCAGCACCCCGGCGCCCTCCCCCAACACCAGACCGCTGCGGTCCGCGGAGAACGGGCGGCAGGTGTCGGCGCTCAGCACGCGCAGCGCCTCCCAGGACTTGAAGCCGCCGAGGCACAGGCACGCCTCGGAGCCGCCCGTGATCGCCACGTCGCACAGCCCGCTGCGGATCATCGCCAGCGACTGCGAGATGGCATGGGCGGCCGACGCGCAGGCGCTCGCGATCGCGAACGACGGCCCGGTCAGCCCGAACTGGATGCAGATGTGGCTCGCCGCGGAGTTCGTCATCACGCGCGGGACCACCCACGGGTGGAAGCGCTGGGCGCCCTCCTGGTAGAGCCGCTTGTAGCTCTCGTCCTGCGCCACCTGGCCGCCGATGCCGGTGCCGATCAGCGTCGCCGTGCGCGCGCGCAGCGCGTCGTCGAACTCGAGGTCCGCGTCGCGTACGGCATCGATCGCCGCGACCAGCGCGAACTGCGCGAAGCGATCCATGTAGGGCAGCTGCTTCGGGTCGATGCTGGCCGAGGGGTCGAAGTCCTTCACCTCCGCGGCGATCTTCACGAACAGGCGCTCCGTCGGGAGCGTCGTGATCGGACCGATTGCCGAGCGCCCCGCCGAGAGCTCATCCCAGAAACGCCCGAGCGTGAGCCCGAGCGGGCTCACGATCCCCATGCCCGTGACCACGACCGACCGCTTCATGGCGTGCTCGCGCGTCGCGCGATCAGGAGGCGGCGCCGGCGTGCTGCCGAGCCATGAGCATTGCCTCGATCCTCGCCACGGCCTCGCCGACGGTCGAGAACTGGAAATCCGCGTCCTCGGGCCGGTTGGCGTTGAAGTCGATCTTGAGATCGAACTCCTCCTCGAGGTCGAACAGGATCTCCGCCAGCGCGAGCGAGTCGATCTTGAGGTCGTCGACCGTGTCCTCGAGCTGGATCGGTCGCTGCTCGAAGACGTGCGCCTTCATGATGCGGATCACGCGTGCGGCAATTTCCGGATTCGGCATGGCTGCTCCTGTGCTGCGGCAACGGGGTCGGGGCGCTGGGCCTCCTTCATGTCACCAGTTGAGCTCGATCTCCACTCCAACGACGCGCGGTGCGTTGGGAACACCCAGGTTCGGGACGACGTCGCAGATCTGGTCGGCCGGCTGATCGAGGCTGGCGCCCGGGCGCACGATGCACGCCTCCGGCGCGGTCTCGAAGTACTCGCGGTCGAAGATGTTGCTCCCGAAGAACGAGATGGTGAAACGCTCGTCGAGCTCGAGACCGACGCGCAGGCTGGTGAGCGCCGTGTCGTCGAGCTCGATCACGTTGGCGATGTCGCGGTAGCCGCCGAGGCGCGATGTGTAGTCGCTGCGGAAGAACAGCGTCCAGCGCTCCGCCACCGGCCGGCGGTACTGCAGGCCGGCGTTGACCGTGTAGCGCGGCACGCCCGGCACCTCGTTGCCGCTGGCGTCGCCCGACTGCGTGACCGAGTCCTCGAGCTCGGCATCGGTGAACCCGTAGCCGAGCGAGAGCTCGAGCGGCAGGAACGGACGCGCGCGCAGCTCGATCTCCGCGCCGCGTCGCAGCGCCTCGCCGGCGTTGACGAAGGGCCGGCGCTCGAGCGCCCCGGTCCCGCCCGTCGAGACCCGGGTCTGCAGGTCGCGCTGGCGCATGTCGAAGACGGCGGCGTTCAGCAGCAGCCGGTCGTCCAGCCACTGCGTCTTCGCGCCGACCTCGAAGCCGCGCACCTTCTCCGGCTGGAAGTAGAGATCGCGGTCGCCGGCGCCCGGGGCCGACAGGTCGACATCGGTCAGGTCGTTGAACCCACCCGACTTGTACGACGTCGAGTAGCGCCCGTAGAGCATCACGCTCTCGGTCGCGAACCAGGAGAGGCTCGCCCCGGGCGTAGTCACGCGCTCCTTCTCGGACGCCGGCACGCTGGGCACCGGCAACACGCCGCTGCCGAACAGGATGCGGCCACCGCGCGTGCCCGAGTTCTCCTCGACCGAGTAGCCCAGCTCGCCGGCCAGGCGCAGACCCGGCAGCAGCTCGTAGTCGAGCTCGACGAAGCCGGAGACGTTGTCGAACTCGCCGGAGAGCCCGCTCTCCACCAGATTGCCGGGCGCGCCCGAGCTGGACATGAACTCGGGGCTGTCGCGGTAGTACACCGTGCCCGCGGTGAAGCTCAGCCCCTCCGCGGGGCTCGCCGTCAGGCGCATCTCGTGGGTCTGCTGGTCCGACTCGAAGTTCTGGGACTGGAAGAGCCCCAGCGCGTCGGCGCCGTCGAGGTCGAAGACCCGGCTGCGCCGGAAGTCGCGGTAGGAGCCCAGGTAGCGCACCTCGACGGAGTCGCTCATCTCGAACGTGAAGTCGGCATTCCACTGCTCGGAGTCCTGGCGCGTGCTGCCGAGCAGGTTCGCGAAGGTGGCGCGCGGCTCCGGGTCGCGCTGCTCCGCCAGGGTACGGTCGAGACCCGACAGCGAATCGCGCGAGCGCTCGAAGCTGAGCGTCAGGTCGACCGGGCCGGCGTTGTAGCGCAGCTTGGCGCGCCCGGCGCGCTCGACCGGGTCGCGCTCGCGCCGACCGAGCACGCGGTTGGTGAAGAAGCTGTCGCGCTGCGAGTCGGTGTAGGCCACGCGCAACGCCAGCGTCTCCGAGACCAGCGGCAGGTTGACCATGCCGTCGAAGCCGCGCGCCTCGTCGCTGCCGACGCGCAGCTTCGCCGACGAGCCGAACTCGAAGCGCGGGCGGGCGGTGTTGATGAGCAGCGCGCCGCCGATCGAGTTGCGGCCGTACAGACCGCCCTGGGGTCCGCGCAGCACCTCGACGGACTCGAGGTCGAACAGCGACACGTTGCTGCGGATGCCGCGGAAATAGGCGTAGGCACCGTCCACGTACAGCCCGAGACCCGACTCCGTCAGCGGGCTCCCGGTGTCGATCCCGCGGATCGACACCGTCACGTCACCGTTCGCACTTTCTTCGACGCTCGCGTTGGTGGTGAGGCGGAAGATGTCCTCGTAGCCCTGGATGCGCGCGTCGCGGATCTCGTCGGCGGAGAACGCCTGAATGCTGAGCGGAACGTCCTGGATCGCCTCGGTGCGCTTTCGCCCCGTGACCGTGATCTCCTCGATCCCGTCACCGGGCGGCGACGCGGGCGGAGCGGCATCGGCCGCGGTGCAGAAGAGCAGAGCGACTCCCGCCGCGAGTGCGCGCTGCACTCGTTCCCGCCTGGTCCGACACTTCACTTCAGCAGGCCTCGAATTGAAGGCTCGCCATGCGGCGTCGGCAGCGATCCATGGCCTTGATCATGTGCTTCTCCACCATGCTCCTCGAAATGCTGAGGCTCTCAGCGATCGTGTCATGGGTCAAACCCTGCAGGCGGTGCATGAGAAACACCTGACGGCAACGCGGAGGCAGGCGATCGATCTCGTCGGCGAGGATGCCGAACACCTCGCGCGCCTCGGCGACGCGATCGGGTCCCGGGATCTCGCTCTGCAACTCCTCCTCGCGGTCGAACGGCGAGGGGATCTCGGCCCGAGTGTGTCGGTCCGAGAAATGATTGCGCGCGATGTTCAGCGCAACTCGGAACAGGTAGCTCCGCGAGCTGCCAGGCTCGAGGTTGGGACGATAGCGCAGCAAACGTGCGTATGCGTCCTGTGCGACATCTTGCGCTGCCACTTCACAACGCAGCACGCGCGACAGGTAGCGATTCAACGCATCCCCGTGTAACGCGTAGAGCTGCGACACGACCTCTTCAGCACGGTGAGCGCCGGCCTGGGCTTGGGCAGGCATGGACATGGGGAATCACCTCGACAGCGATTGGGCTGGCAGGGAGACTACCCCAAAACGATAATGAAATTCAATATCAATCCATCGAGCCCGCTCGCCTCATGCGGCCGCGGCATCCGCGGAGTCCGGGCGCAGGCCGCGCTGCGAGCGGCGCTCCCGGAAGATCACGGCCCCGCTCGCGGCGAGCAGCGCCGTGCACAGGCCCAGGCCGAAGTACACGAAACGCACGCCCGCACCGCCGAACGCAGCGAAGTGTAAGGGAGCGAGGGCGTAGTAGACGCGCAGCGCCCGGGCGGACCGCGAGCCGTCGCGGATCGCGAGCCGCTCCCCCGAAACTCCGTCGAACACGACCATCTCGGCCTCGTGCTCGGGGAGCATGTGGCCCGGCAGCGTCCCGAGCACGGTGATGCGGGCGGCGGCGTCACCGGGGTTGTGAAGCAGTATGGCGTTGGGCTCGAGGCCCGGGATCGCGCTGCGCGCCTCGGCGATGCGCGGCTCGAGCGCCGCCAGCGGCGCGGCGGTGCCGCTCGGGGGCAGCGGAGGATGCGTCACCGCGGCGCGGCCTCCCGCCACGTCGCCGTCGAAGCGCGCGAACAGAGCCGGCGCCACCAGCAGGTCCTTGAGCCCGAGATACGCCCCGGTCGTCCCCATCAGCACGTGGAAGAGCAGCGCCCAGATTCCCAGCGCGCGGTGCAGGTCGGCGGCCACGATGCGCAGGCGCCGACCGACGCGCACGCGCGCGGCAGAGCTCCACACATGCCGGTGCATGAACACTCCGGTGAACGCCGTGCAGAGCAGGGTCACGCCGAGCACGCCGACCAGGTAGCGCCCGACCTTCCCGGGCAGCAGCAAGTAGGCGTGCAGCCGGAAGAAAGCCGTCGCCGCCTCGTGTCGGGAGCTGCCGAGCGACGCACCGGTCGCGGGATCCACTCGCAGGCGCAGCGGTGTGCGGCCGGGCGCGCTCGCGATGATGTCCCAGGCTCCGGTCGCGGCGTCCGGGAAACGCAGCATGACGTTCACGCTCCCCGCCGCCGCGTCGCGCACGCCCGCCCACGCGCGGTCCGCCGAGCCGCGCGGCGCGCCGTGGCTGCCTGCGAAGCCGGGCTGGGACCAGGTGTCGAGCTCCGACCGGAACAGCGAGACCGCACCCGTGAACGACACCGCGAAGAGCCAGATGCCGATCCCGACGCCGAGCGCGGAGTGGAACAGGTAGAGGCTGCGCCTGCGGTCGGCTGGGCTCAGCACGGCGCGGTCATGGCGCGGAAGCGCTCCAGAGCCAGCTCGGTCCGCGGCGCAGCAGGGCTCCGGCGGCGAGCGCCAGCGTGCCCGCGACGACGAAGCCCGCGTTGACCGCCCAGGCCGCAGGGTCGAGGGGTGCGGCGCCGGCGATCAGGAGCCGCGTCAGCGCGGCCACGAGGCAGGCGGCGCCCGCCGCGAAGAGTGCGGCGCACACGGCGCCGAGCGCGCTGCGCGACCGGGCGAGCGCGGCGCTCGCCAGCAGCCACAGCCCGACCAGCCACGGCTCGGCCGCGAAGGCGCCCGGCCAGAGCACGGCCCACAGCAGAGCCGTCGCGAAGAATAGAGGAGTGGCGATCACCAGCCCGCCGCACAGCGCGACGGTGGTGCGAATGAGTGGATCCACTACTTCCTGTACCGGAGCGGCCGGCTTTCC
>Ga0190274_10002136_pt1 | contig 11628 bp, 9 predicted proteins | sample Popmic531T_FD_133002 | JGI IMG/M metagenome (GOLD analysis project Ga0190274, IMG submission 133002) | Populus adjacent soil microbial communities from riparian zone of Yellowstone River, Montana, USA - 531 T | ecosystem: Environmental > Terrestrial > Soil > Riparian zone | place: USA: Montana...
ACGCAAGTCCGCCGCGCCGGGCAGGCCGAACGACTGTGCCGTTACCCGATCATCAACGGGAGCAGTCGGTCCGGAGGAGGGAAGCGCGCTGGCTTCCCCGAGGAAATAGTAAGGCGTGGAGACGGCGGGTACCCCGGCGGGGGCTTGCGGAAAAGCAGGGGCAATTCCCGCCGCGGGCAACGCGGCTGCGTAAGCTTCGGGAACGCCGAGCACGGGGCTGCCTGCTCGACCGCCCGCAGCCGGTGCGATTGTCGTTGCCTGGTCGGGCAGTCCGTTGGACGCGGTGGAATGCGGCAGCAGTGAAGGTGCCGAACCGCCAACCGTGGATGCCGGTGGGGACGTTGGGGCGGCGGTCAGGGTTGGAATTCCGGTTGCCGGCGGCGCACTTCCCAACGCTGATGCCGCAGCAGGGGAGGCAGACGGCGGCGAAATGGGGACCGAGCCCGTGAGGCCTGCAACCCCGGGCAAGCCCACGGGCAGGCTGGCAGCAGGCGCACCGGCTGCCGGCAGGGCAGAGAACAACTCGTTCGCCAACTGCGCGAGCGTGGCGACGTCGGGAAATCCCGGCGGCAGCGAACCGCCCGCCGGATTACTTGTAGGTGTCGGGGTAGTCATGGAACTTGCCGACTTCCACATCTTCGAGCACCGCCAGCGCGTCGTCGGTCAGCACGGCGAGGGAGCAGTACAGTGAAATGAGATACGACGCGATCGCCGTGCGGTCGATGCCCATGAACCGCACCGAAAGTCCCGGGCTCTGCTCGCCGGGCAGGCCGGGTTGGAACAGACCCACGACGCCCTGGCGTTTGTCGCCGGTGCGCAACAGCAGGACTTTGGTCTTGCCATCCGCGACGGGAACCTTGTCGGACGGCACCAGCGGGATGCCGCGCCAGGTGAGGAACTGCGAACCGAACAGGCTCACCGTGGGCGGGGGCACGCCACGCCGGGTGCATTCGCGGCCAAACGCGGCGATTGCCAGCGGGTGCGTAAGGAAAAACGCCGGCTCCTTCCATACTTTCGTGAGCAGCTCGTCGAGGTCGTCCGGTGTCGGCGCGCCCGTGAGCGGGAACACTCGCTGCGATTCCGCGACATTGGCCAGCAGGCCGTAGTCGGGATTGTTGATCAGTTCGCCTTCCTGCTTCTCTTTGATGATCTCGATCGTGAGGCGCAGTTGCTCCTTGATCTGGTCATGCGGGCTGCTGTACAGGTCCGAGATCCGCGTATGGACGTCGAGCACCGTGGCAACGGAATTGAGGAAGTACTCCCGGGGTTTTTCCTCGTAATTGACGAAGGTCCTTGGCAGCTCGGCCTCGTCCTTGGTGGAGCAGGCGACCTGGATGTCCTCGGGATTCTTGACCTTGTTGACGCGATAGATGCCTGCTTCGACGGGCAGCCACTGGAGCAGGTAGACCAGCCAGCGCGGGCTGATGGTGGAAAGCTGCGGAACGGTCTTGGTCGCGTTCGCAAGCTGGCGGGCTGCGGCATCGCCCAATGCCAGATGCCCCCCCTGATTCTTGGCCATGGCTGACTCCTAAATTACGACTTTGGTTATAAGAAAAGAACTTTCCGAAATATGGCCCTATTTTCCCGCAGGCTCAACCGTCTATACCCACCAAAAAATACACTGGTATGACTCAATACGCGCTGGCTTTCAAAGCCTGCCCGCGCTCTGCCGCCTGCTGCTTGAGCTTTGCAAACTGCTCGGGATAAAAGCGCTCGGTCACGTCCAGGTGCGAGCGCAGGCGACCCTTGATGGCGTTCTCGCCGACGTGGCGGAACAGCGGATTGTCCGGATCGCTCTCCGGCCCGCGTGCGAGGGCGGCCAGCTCTGGCGGCAGTTGCAGCAGTGGGATCGCGCCGGCATCGAGCCGGGCCTGCAGAAAATATGCGACTGAGTAACGATCGACGCCCGCCTTGGGCACCTTCACACGGTGCACGTTCGCGCGCAGGTAGCCGTTGGTGACCAGTTCCAGGATCTCGCCGATGTTGACGACGAAGGCGTTTTCCAGCGGCGTCACGTCGATCCAGCCCGCGCTGGATTCCACTTGAAGCCCGCCGGCATTGTCCTGCAGCAGCAGCGAGAGGACGCCGCCATCCTTGTGCGCGCCCACGCCCTGGCTTTCCTCAGAGGGTTCCGCGCCGGGATAGTGAACCAGCTTGAGCCGGTGAGCCGGATCGCCGCGCGTCAGTTCGTGCAGCGCATCCTCGGGCAATTGCAGCGCGGCAAGGAAGTGGCGCACGAGCTCCAGCGCAAGGGCGTGCGTGCTGTCCAGCCACCCTTGCACGGTGGGGCGGAACTGCGGCAGCCCTTCGGGCCATTGGTTGGGGCCTTGTAGCCTCTTCCACGCGGGCACGTCGGGACCAGGGGCGATGGCCGGCAGATCCTCAGCAAAGTCGAGCTGTTCGCGCCGGTCGGGCCGGTTGCGGGTGATTTCCCCATTGACGGCGGTGTAGCCACGAAAGTGGGGGCTGTTCACCATGGCCAGCTTCTGCTTGTCGGTATCGGGCCGTGCGAAGAACTCGCGGGTCTGCTGTTGAATGCCTTGCCACAGCTGGGTGTCGATGCCATGGCCGACAATGTAAAAAAAACCGATCTCGCGCGCTGTGACGGCGAGTTGCCGCAAGGCTGCTGCACGCGTGGCCGGGTTGCGCAGGGCTTGCAGGTCGATGACGGGGAGTTGCTCGATGGCGGGGCTGATGCCTGAGGCAGACGATGCGGCGGCGCGGGCCAGGGCTTCCTGGGCAAGTTGTCCGGGTGTGCTCAATGCAGCTTCTCCTTCTTTCGAATTCAAATATTGGTGGGCCAAGGCGGCATTGGTTTGCGGTGCGACCTTGGTGCTGAAATGGGTGGCCCGGGCCAGCGCTTGCCGCAGGTCGTCGATCAGGTCGTCCGGGTGTTCGATGCCAATGGACAAGCGCACCAGGCCCGGCGCAATGCCCGCCTGCGCCAGCTCTGCATCGGTCAGCAAGTGGTGAGTGGTTTCCGCGGGGATGGAGGCCAGCGATTTGCTGTCGCCGATGTTGACCAGTCGCAGGAACAATCGAAGCGCGTCGTAAAACTGGCGCGCCGCAACGTGCCCGCCACGCAGTTCGAAGCTGACGATGCCCGGCAAGCCGCCGCCTTGCAGATAGCGCTGCGCCAGCGCATGGTCGGGGTGGTCGGGCAAGCTGACGTGATGAATGCGCTCCACTTGCGGCTGCTGTTGCAGGAAGCCGATCACGCGCCGTGTGTTGGCGGTGATGCGGTCCTGCCGCAGGGCCAGCGTCTCCAGGCCTTGCAGCAACAAAAACGCACTGTGCGCGGCCAGCGCCGCGCCGGTGTGGCGCAACAGCACGGTACGTGCACGGGCGTAGAACGCCAGGCCCGGAAATTTTTCTGTGAAGACGGTGTTGTGAAGGGCCGGTTCAGGCGTGGAAAACTGCGGGTAGCGCGCTGCGTGCGCCGACCAGTCAAAGCGTCCGCTGTCGACAATCACCCCGCCGAGCGCATTGCCGTGGCCGCCGATCACCTTGGTGGCCGAGTGAACGACGATGTCCGCACCCCAGTCAATGGGGCGGATTTGCAGCGGCGATGCCACGGTATTGTCCACCACCAGCGCCACGCCTGCGGCATGGGCAATGTCCGCAATGCGCCGCAAATCGGCCAGCGCGCCTGATGGGTTGCCCACCGATTCGACGAACACTGCCTTGGTGCGAGGCGAAATCGCCGCGGCCAGCGCGTCGAAATCGTCCTTGCCGACGATGCGGCTGCCCACGCCGCGGCTCTTCAGCACCTCGGTGATGAGCTTGTGCGTGCCGCCATACAGCTGCGAAGCGATCAGCACCTCATCACCGGTCGCTGTCAGCGTGCCCAGCGTTATGTCGATGGCCGCCATGCCCGACGCTACAGCGATCGCTATCGCGCCGCCTTCGAGCGCGGCGATGCGTTGCTCCAGTACCCCAAGCGTCGGGTTGCCGGTACGCGCGTAGATATAGCCCAGCTCCGCAAAATCGAACAGGTCGGCACCGTGCTGCGCGCTGTCGAACACATACGAGGTGCTCTGATAAATGGGGACCGCTGCGCTGCGCTGGTGCTTGCTGCTGGCATAGCCCGTGTGCAACGCCTGCGTGTCGGGCCGCCAGGCACGCTGCCATTCCGGCGTCTGCGGGGTGAGCACGATGGGTTGTGTCATTGGGTATTTCCTTGCGTGGTACGTAGGTGATGAGGGCATTGCATAAACGTTGCGGCTATCAAGGGCTCAGGACCGGCGGCGCTGCTCGCAGCGCGCCAGCAGGGTGGACAGATTGATCTCAAGGGCGCTTGCCAGCTTTTCCAGCGTGGCCAGGGAGGGAATGGAACTGCCGCGCTCGATCTCGCCCAGGTACGACCGGTTGACGTTGGCCTTGTCCGCCAGCCGTTCCTGGGACCACTTCAGCTCCTGGCGGCGTTGGCGGAGGACCAGGCCAAAGCGATCGGAGACACTGCTCATGTCCGGGTTGCGGTGGCTTCCGGCACCTGGTGTTGTGAGTTCGCCTGGGTAACGTTGCTGCCCGGCGCGACGCTGCGGGTGAGCCAGATGTTGCCGCCGATGGTCGAGCCCTTGCCGATGGTCACACGGCCGAGAATGGTGGCGCCCGCGTAGATAACCACGTCGTCCTCCACGATCGGATGGCGGGGCAGTCCCTTCTGCAGGTTTCCTGTCTCATCGGTGGGAAACCGCTTTGCCCCCAGCGTCACGCCCTGGTACATGCGCACGCGTTCGCCGATGACCGCCGTCTCGCCGATCACGACGCCGGTGCCATGGTCGATGAAAAATCCCGCGCCGATCTGCGCGCCGGGATGGATGTCGATGCCCGTCTGTCCGTGCGCCTTCTCCGCAACGATGCGCGCTAGCAAGGGCACGCCGAGGCTGTAGAGCCGATGCGCCAGCCGGTGATGGATCATGGCATCGATGCCGGGGTAGCAGATCAGCACCTCGTCGACGCTGCGCGCGGCCGGGTCGCCGTGATAGGCGGCCTGCACATCCGTATCGAGCAATTCCCGGATGCCCGGGAGGGACGAAGCAAAGTCTGCGACGGTTGACTGGACCCTTGGTTCCACGTCGCTATCGGCTTGTCCATGCTGGCGTGCGTCGTAGCGCAGCTCGAGACGCACCTGTGCCTGCAGGGAATGCAATACGGTATCGAGGGTATGGCCTACGTAATAGTCTTCGCTCTCCTGGCCCTGCCGCAGTTCAGGCGGACCGAGGCGCATGGGGAAGAGGGCGCCGCGCAACCCGTCCACGATCAGGGAAAGGGCTTCACGCGAAGGCAATTCCCGGGCGCCGGGCTCGCGTGATCGCTTGACGGCGCTGCGCCACCGTTCGCGCTGGGCGCGCAACTCGGCAACGACGCGGGCGAGCTCGAAGCCCGGGTGGTCGAGGGACATGCGGGAAAGGTCCGGTGCTCAGTCCTGGATCCAGGGCAGGCCGTGTTGCCGCCAGCCGCCGAGCGAACCGCGCTGCTTCTGCTCGGTAATCTCGCCCTCGAAACCTTCCTGGATGTTGAAGACCTGGGTGAAGCCGGCCTTGGTCGCCGCTTCGGCCGCAAGCGCCGAGCGCTTGCCGCTGCGACACAGGAGCAGCACGACATCGGACTTCTTCACCTTTGCTTCGAGTTCGCGCACGAAGCGCGGGTTGCGTGTCAGGCTGGTTCCGCTCGCCCAGGCGACATGCAGGGTGTCGGGAACATGGCCGACGAACTTGCGCTCCTCGGCGGAACGCACGTCGACCAGCGCGGCCTGGCCGCTGGTAAACAATTCCCAGGCAACCTCGGGGGCGACGCTGCCCGCAAACGGCAGGTCCTCGGACTTGGCGGCGTCCCGCGCGGCATAGAGGGCGCTGACAACGGGCGATTCCTGAAGGACGGCTGACATGTTGGCTCCTCGAACCGGGTCCTGGAGGCCAGGACCTGTCCGGATTTGGTAATTAAAAGACGATTATTTAGTACTGGAAGGTATAAGGATACGGCAGCGTTCCGCGATGGCAACTAACTTTCACGCATATGTATATGTTCGAAGCACTTCGCCCCTGAACGGTAAATATGCACTTCCCAATCAGGCAATTACGGCGAATCTCTTGAGGTGGGTGCGGAGCACGTTGCGGGATATGCCAAGCAGGTTTGCGGTCCTGACCTGGTTGTTGCCCGCATACTCGAAAGCGGCGAGAACAGTAGACTTCACAAGTTGCTCCAGCAGATCGGGCGCGCGCTGCTCGAATTGCTGCTGAATGAATTGTTCGAACAGCGGCGGCCGTTGTAGCTGCGACGGTTCGGGGACCGTAGTCCCGGAAGCGGTTTCCCTGGGGCTCGGCAGGTTCAGGTCGGCGGCGTGAAGGATATTCCCATGCAGGGTCAGCAGCGCCCGGTGAATGACGTTCTCGAGTTCCCGGATGTTTCCCGGCCAGGGATATCCCAGTAACCGGCCGATCGCATCGCTCGACAAGTCGGTGTGCTCCAGCCCGAGGCGCGACGCGTACTTGGAAATGAAATGACGCGTCAGCGGCAGGATATCTCCGGGGCGCTCCCGCAGCGGCGCGAGGGGAAGAGTGACCACCTTGAGCCGGTAGTACAGATCCTCCCGGAAACGTCCCGCCAGCACGGCATCCTCCAGATCGACGTTGGTCGCCGCTATCAGGCGGACATCAACGGGCACGGGTTTGCGTGCCCCGATCCTGACGATTTCCCCCTCCTGCAGGACCCGCAGCAACTTCGCCTGCATCAACGGCGGGAGGTCGCCAATTTCGTCCAGGAACAGGGTTCCGCCATCTGCCGTTTCGAACCAGCCTTCCCGCGCGCTGTTGGCTCCGGTAAAAGCGCCCTTCTCATAGCCGAACAACTCGCTCTCGAAAAGATTGTCAGGGAAGGCTCCGCAATTGATGGCGGCAAAAGGCCTGCCGGCGCGCCGGCTGAAGGCATGGACCTGCCGCGCAATGAGTTCCTTGCCGGTTCCCGTTTCCCCGATGACCAGGATGTTGGCATCGCTTGGGGCAACTTGCTCGGTCAGGGCAAGCAGCGACTGGGAACGCGGATCGGCAAACACCAGAGCGGTGGCGCGAACCGACAGGGAGTGGGTCTGCGGATTGGGAAAAGTAATGAGGTGATGATCTCGGTTCACGCTCGGATTTCTCATTTGGAATTAAGCAGTCGCTTAATATACCTAATAACCTAAAGGACTAAATAATAGTTTCTTAATACCATATTGCATTTGCTCGAAAATCACCAGGCCTGCTGCGCCGCCAGCACCTGTCGGCAGCTCCGCTGCTTGGACAGCAGCAAGGAGTCCTCGAATAAAAAGCCTTCCGTTCTCCAATCTCCTGATTTGCCGTTGTTTACCCGCGTTGGCATGGTTGCTGCGATTGGCTTGCTGGGTTCCGGTCAAGGGAGTGCGCGCAAATCCCGCCGGGACTAGAGCAGGACGATTGCATCGAAACATTTTGCAAGGGGGGATTTGAATGAAACTGATATCAGGAATCGTAGGCCGCGTACTGGGAGCGGTAATCGGACTTGCCCTGGCGGGCTCCGGGATCGCCAACGCCCAAGACGCCAAGTTGTATGTCTTCAGCTCGGGCGCGTTGACCATCGGCAAGGGCATATTGCAGAACTTCGCCACGGTCGATCCGCCCATCGTGATCCCGGTCGGGTTCTATGTGATCAAGCACCCCAAGGGCAATATCCTGTTCGACACCGGCAATAACGACAAGATCATCACCGATCCGGGTTACTGGGGCGCGGCGTTCAATTCGCTGAAGCCGGTCAATACCCCGGATGTTGCGATCGACGTCCAGCTGAAGAAAATCGGCCTGACCCCGGACGACATAACTTATGTGATTCCCAGCCACCTTCACCTGGATCATGGCGGCAATGTCGGCAAATTCCCGAAGTCGACGATCGTTGTCCAGAAGTCCGAAATACAGAACGCCTTCTGGCCCGAACCAGGTACCGGTGGGCCCTACTTCATCGGTGACGTCCTGCCGCTTCGCGCGCCCAACAGCAACTATCCCAATGCCCAGAAGATCATCCAGCTCGACGGCGACCTGGATCTGTTCGGAGACGGCAGCGTGGTGGTGAAGCGTTTCGTTGCGCATACGCCGGGCAGCCAGGTCGCGACCGTCAAGCTCAAGAACACGGGCCTGGTGGTGCTGACCGGCGACAACCTGTACTTCAAGGAAAATTTCGAGAAGAACATTCCGCCGAACATCGTGTTGGCCTACGACCCGGCGGGTTACTACAAGTTCTACGAATACCTGCGGCAGGTTCTGGCGACGAACAAGGCGGACTATTTCACTGCCCACGATCCGGATGCATTCAAGGCGCTGAAAAAGGCCCCCGAGTTTTACAACTGAGCGTCCGCGTTCCTCCGATCGTTGGCGTACGTTGACATGCGCCGGGGCAAAAAACTTGCTCCGGCGTCGTTTTGTAGCGTAGGCATCCATAACAAAAGCGCGTCCATCGATCCGCGGATCGACGGGTTCGCGCTTGCAGATAACACCGGAAAGCGATGATTTTCTTTCTTGCAGATACGCCAGACGGTTGGGGCATTCCCGGCATCCATGGCCCATTCGCCGAAGACGAGCTGGACGGCTACGTGCAGAGCGGCGTTTACCTGATTCGCGGCAGGGACGGCAACCTGCTCGTCGACAGCGGCAACTGGACGATTCCCGAGCACAACAACGGTATGGGCGATTTCCTGGTCGATTTGCTCGACAAGGAAAAAAAGCCGCTGAAGTACATATTCATCACCCACTTCCATTACGACCACGTGGGCAATGCGGCGATGCTCAAGAAGCGTTATGGCGCGCAGGTGGTCTGCCATCCGCACGATCGTCCGATCATCGAGGATCCGATGATCGTGACCCGACGCGAGAACATTACCCGCTTCGGGATCACGCCCGAGGCGATGCTGGAGGATTTCAACCTCGAGCCTGGTGAAAGCTTCGGACTTTCCGATCCGGACATCGTCAGGAAGTACTGGAATTTTCCCGTCGAAGTCGACCATGCGGTCAACGACGGCGACATTCTGGACCTCGGCGACATCGAGCTCGAAGTGGTGCATCTGCCAGGACACTGCCCGGGGCATGTCGGCCTGTGGAATCCGGCAACCCGCACCCTGTATCCCGGTGATTTGCTCCACTACCCGACGCCGCTCGGGCCGTATCCGATTGGCGATGCAAAGGCCCATTCACGTTCGATCCAACGCTGCCTGGACCTCAAGCCGGACCTGCTGCTGGAGGGGCACGGCCTGTCCGCGTACTCGCAACCAAGTTCGCGGCGCCGCCTCCTGCACATGCAGTCGCAACAGAACGATACACAGGCGCGCGCGCTGTTCGTGCTGCAGCGGGAGAGACGCCCGCTGACCATCAGCGAACTGCTCCCGGAAGTCATGCCGGTCAAGACGGAACTGAACTACACCGTGTCAACCGGAAAGGGCGAACGCTACTGTTATGCGGAAGCCTGTGTGCAGACGCACCTGCTCTGGCTGATCGAGCAGGGCAGGGTGGAGCGCATCAAGGAACGCGGAAAGATCAGTTTCGCCGCAAAACCCTGATTCGTTCCGGCGTGCGCATGCTGGAAATTCAACGACTCAATACCAACGAAGGATAAGACATGAAGATCAAACTGGACTCCCGACTGTTCCCGGATTACACGCAAAAGAAGGTCATCGACCGGCACCTGGACGCGTTGGACACGAGCGGCATTTCCCGCCGTCAGTTCCTGCAGCTTGCCTCCTTCAGCGCAATCGCGTCCGTGACCGCTGCGAGCTACGGCATACCTGGCATAGCCATTGCGGACCCGAGCGGCAAGCTGGCCCACCTGCAGATGACGCTGCGGCTGGAGTACGTGGTCAACGCCGATGCCGGCGCGCATGCGGCGGCCAAGGCATACGGCGTGAACATCTCGTCCGTTGACGGGCAGCTAGACTCTGAACGGCAACTCAACCAGTTCGAGCAGCAGATCGCTGGCGGCACCAAGGGTGTGCTGCTGCACGCGCCGGGCGGCGGATCGGTAAAGCGCATCGCCCAGCTTGCCAACCAGAACAAGGTTTTCCTGGCCAACACCTGGGGCACACTGCCCTGGTTCACACCGTTCGAGGCCGGTGATTTCTACACGCTGTATGCCGTTCCCGAGGAATTCTCCGCGCATCGCGGCGTGACCGAAGAGGTCATCAATGCAATCGTGCAGAAGTTCGGCGGCGGCGAAATCGTTGGCGTGACGGGAATCGAAGGCAATTCCACGGATCTGATCCGCAGCCGCGGGCGCGACGATGCGATCAAGGCTAATCCGAAAGTGAAGCTGGTCGGTCAGCTGCCCGGCAAGTGGAACCGCGAGGATTCGCAGAAGGCGGCGGAAGATCTGCTTACCCGGCATCCCAAGCTCGTGGGCGTCATTGCACAGAACGACGATGTGGCCGATGGCGTCATCGCAGCGCTCCGGGCCGCAGGTATCAAGCCCGGGCAGGATGTATTCGTGGGCGGCGCGGACGGTACCACGGGCGGTGCGGAGGCGATCAAGCAGGGGACCTTGCTTGCGACCAGCGCGAATGTACCGGCGTACATGGGCGCACTCCTGACCGCGCGCCTGTACGACGTCACCCACGGCTGGAAGCCGAGTCCGGCAGAGCGCCTGCTGAGCTGGCGTTCCGTGACGACGACGAAGGCAAATGTGGACGCCTACCTGAACCGTTATGTGAGCAACAAGGGCGTGGAGCCATTCGACTACAAGAAGCTTTCCAGGGTACAGAGTCCGAAGGATTGGGATCCGCAGGCCGAGGTATTCCCGCTCGACATCGAAAAGGAGTGGGGTGGCATTCCGAAGCCGCAAGGCTGGGCCGTGCCGGCGGCCTACAAGAAGGCCTGGGACAGCGGCGAGGCCAAGCGCATCCAGGAAGAGTACGCCGCGCACTACAAGATCAAGTTCTTCGGTCCTTCACCCAACAAGAAGGCCTGAGTTCCTGACAACTTCCGCTGCGAGCCCCAATGCAATGCTGCGGGGCTCGCAGCGTTTTGGCCACCCGGCGCTACTCATTGCCTGACACAAGTTGTCCAGCCAATCCATTCTGAGCGTGCGCGGGCTGTCGAAATCCTTCGGCAGCCATGTCGTGCTCGAAGACGTAACGATCGACGTCGGGCGTAATCGCGTCGTCGGCATCGTCGGAGAGAACGGCGCGGGAAAATCCACGCTTTTCAATCTCATTTCCGGAATCGCGCAACCGGATAGCGGGCATGTCGAGCTCAATGGCCGGACCATCCGGCCTGGCAGTTATCGCGAGGCCACCGATCTGGGAATTTCACGCGTATTCCAGGAGCAGGCGCTGATTCCAAACATCGCCGTTTACGAGAATATTCTGCTATCTCATGAGCCGCGGTTTTGCCGATTCGGACAGCTTGTCGACCGTCGCCGCATGATCGAAGTAGCGCAACGGATCGTCCGCAAGTTCGGCCTGGACATCGATGTCGAGCGCACGACCGGTGATTACGATTTCTCCATCCGGCAATCGATTGAGATCGCCCGCGCATGCCTGGTGCCGCAGGAGGTGCTGGGTATCGAGTCGCCCGTGGTGTTGCTGGATGAACCCACTTCCACGCTGGCGAAATCCGAGGAAGAGGCGTTATTCCG
>Ga0190274_10002137_pt1 | contig 11627 bp, 9 predicted proteins | sample Popmic531T_FD_133002 | JGI IMG/M metagenome (GOLD analysis project Ga0190274, IMG submission 133002) | Populus adjacent soil microbial communities from riparian zone of Yellowstone River, Montana, USA - 531 T | ecosystem: Environmental > Terrestrial > Soil > Riparian zone | place: USA: Montana...
GCAAGGCTGGATGCCTACGCGAGTAGGCCCAACGGGCCAGGACCTCAATACGGTTTTCTTTCTGGACAACAAACGAGGATGGGTAGGAGGCGACAAGGGCTTTCTGAGCCGCACGGATGATGGTGGTCGCAGTTGGGTCCAACAGACCGTGGAAACCACTAGTGCGATCAATGACATCTATTTTCGGGATAAGGACGACGGATTTCTGATTGCAGGGAATGCGATCTTTGTTACTCGCGACAATGGAACACGATGGGCCGACGCGCGCCGATTTCTGCCTACCGAGTTTGACGGAGCCGATGTCGAACTCTACAGCGTGAGATTCGTCAGCAAGAAGAAGGGGTGGGTCGTGGGCTCTGTGAGCAAAGACGACCGGGTAATCGACAGCATTCTCCTGACTACGGAAAATGCGGGTGAGACCTGGCAAAGACAGCGAGCGCCGAGCCGTTTGGAACTAATCCATCTGGAATTTGCCAACGACAAGCGTGGCTGGATCGTGGGTACTGGTGGAACGATCCTCGCTACCGTTGATGGCGGCCAAACCTGGACAAAACAAGAGACGGGAACGAACGCAACTATCTACCACGTAGATTTCCGAAGTGAGAAAAGGGGATTGGCGGTGGGAGAGCGGGGCGTAGTGCTCCGTACTACTGACGGTGGAGCGACGTGGAGCCCGGTCGAGGCAAAAATCAAATCCACCCTCCTGAACGTTCAATTCGTTGACGATGACACGGGTTGGGCTGTCGGCCGCGGTGGCACCATTCTGCGCTCAGGGAATGGCGGCGCCACCTGGATCGCTCAGGAATCAGGCATCAGGCAGAATCTCTACGGACTCTACTTTGTTAAGAAAACCGGGTGGGCTGTTGGTGGTGACGGAACGCTCCTGCGATACGAGCAGTAAGGGTTGAATTGGCTGTACAGACGGAGTTAAGATGGGGCAACCGAATGACTATAACCGGACATCCTAGTCGGTGAGGTTATACGGATGGTCGTAAGTTATAACGATCACCATAACACTCGGTTCCTCCTGTGATTACGCTCGGCATGTTGGACATGCCGGGCGTTTTTTTTTTGCCGTTGTCTCGGAAAAGCAACGGAAACAGTACATCGGATGCAGAAACCGGAAAACAACGGGAAAACAGTTTAGCTCGATGCCTGATGGGAGTCCGCTGGTGATATTTTCTTGCCAGTGAAAGACAGGTCAGGAGCGTTTTCCAGGCTGATAGTGCCCTCGATTTGTTCGTCGTTAACTTCACCGGCAATCTGGGCCGACATCTTGTGTCCGGAAACGTCCAAAGAAAAAGCGCCAGCGAATGACTCGCCGTCAAAAGTTGCCGAGAGCAGTTCGCCATCGCCCATCTCCGATTCCACTTTTCCAGTAAAGCCGCCTTCACCATGTGAAACCGTCAGCGTCGCAGGAATGTTTTGCCCAAAAGGAGTATCGATTTCCAACGACCAACTACCAGTCAACACTGCCACTGCCTGGGATAAATCTCTGGTGGCGTCAGTTTTGAGGGTTTTTCTTTTTCCAGCTGTATTGTAAAACTCAATCTGATCAGCGTAGGGTTTGACCTGTTCTTTCAATTGCGAGCCATCACCAACAATCACGATGGCCGCGTCGCCAGGCCTGACGTGTTTCCGAGCAACCTCCTGGATATCTTCGATGGTGACCTCCTGAATCTTACTTCGGTAAATCTCGAGATAATTCTCAGGCAAATCAAACATCTTGATTTGCACCAGCTGGTCAATCAATCCCTCTTGAGTTTCCAGCCTGAGCGGGAAAACACCTGTCAGGTAAGCCTTCGCGTCAACCATCTCCTTCTCGGAAACTGGTTCGTTCCGAATTCGGTTTAGTTCGTAAAAGAATTCTTTGAGCGAGTCGCCGGTGACGGGAGTTCTGACTTCGGCACTCGCGCGGAAAGTACCGGCTGTTCGTCTCGCATCCAGACTGGAATAGGCCCCATAGGTATAACCCTTCTCTTCACGCAGGTTCATAAACAGTCGCGAGGAAGCATTAGCGCCGAGAACCGTATGCATCATCAACATGGGGAAATAATCCGGACTGGTTCTGGTGATCCCTGAGTTGGCAATGACAATATTTGCCTGGGCTGAGCCTGGCCTGTCCACCACATACGCCGAAGCGGTGGTCCGAGGCGGCGGGGCAGGAAAGTCGTCACCAACCAGATTACCGCCTTGCCATTCTCCGAATAGACTTTCGATGCGCTCAAGTATCGTGTCCTGCCGCACATCGCCGGCAACAACAAACACTGCGTTATTGGCTATGAATTTTGATCGGTGAAACTCAACCAGGCGCTCACGGGTGGTGGCATCGATCGACTCAGGAGTCGGCGCGGTCACGGAATAAGGGTGCTCGCCAAACATCACCCGAGCCACCATTTCGCTTGCCAGAAATGACGGCTGAGCTCGTTGTTGTTTGAGACTTTCCTTCGTGTTTTGTTTTACGAGTTCAACCTCGTTTTCGGGAAACACGGGTCTCAGCGCTACGTCAGCCATTAGCTCGAGGATTTCATCGCTAAAGGTTGCCAGCGATGATGCCGCTACTGTGGTGTAGTCCGAACTGGCTCCCGCCTGGAGGGTTGCGCCTAATCGTGCGACTTCATCTGCTATCTCTCGGCTGGTCCGTGTTTCGGTCCCCTCCGTCAGCAGGCCTGTCATCATGTCCATGAGACCGGGGAGTTCGCGAGGATCATGCGAGTTGCCGGTTCGAAGAGCCAAGCGATAACTAACCAGCGGTAGCCTGGGATCTTCAACCACCACTACCACAAGTCCGTTGCGCAGAGTTGTTTCGTATGCAATCGGAAGCTTGATCGGACGGATGGGAAGCGGGGGTGGTGGTGTTCTTCGAAGGTTTTGGTTTTCAGTCATTAGCTATGTATGCAAAGTTCCTGAACCGGTTTCAGTTTGTTGAGCAGGATCCGCAGGTTGCCCTGTTCGTTCCACCTGGCCGCCATTGCTACTCACTACGGCGACGGTCTCGGCGGTTGGTTGTATCGGTGGTTGTGCCGGAACCTGAGGTAGTGGTGCGGCTGGTTGCTGCGCATCGCCGGGTTCCTGTGGTGACGCCGGAGCAGGACTTACCTCATCCTCGGCGGTGGGGGCGGGCACGATATCCAGCACGACGCGGTTTTCTACATCCAGAAAACGCTCGACCGCGCTCCTGATCTGCTCGGGCGTGATCGACAAATAATGATCCAGTTCGGAATCCATCAGAGTTGGATCGTTATCGTAAAGCGCATACTCGGCTATGCGTTGGGCCCGGTACATTGTCGATTGGCGTCCGCGAACCACATCGTTACACAAGGTGTTTCGCAGCTTCTCCATCTCGGCAGCTGACGGGCCCGAGGTTCTTAAGGCCCTGATCTCGTCAACAATCTGTTCGCGAATCGAGGCTACTTCTTCACCAGGCTTCGGCAAGGCAAATATGTAACAAGCGGATGGACCGCGTCTTTCATCGATACCACCCTGGATCGACACTACTGATTCATCACCCTTAACCAGCTTTTGATAGAGACGAGAACTGTCGCCTTCAAAAAGAAGATCTGCGGCTAAGGAAAGCGCGTAGAAATCGGGGGTTCGGCGTGGCGGGATCTTCCAACCAAGGACGAAGGCCGGCGCAGGCGCGAGCTTGTCAAGATAAACTTCCTGCGTTTGCGCAACGTCTTCCGATTCACTGACGTCGACTGCTGGCGGAGTCGGCTGGCTGGGAATATCTTCAAAATATTTCCTGACGAGCGCGGTAGCTTCCACGGACTCGAAATCTCCCACTACCGTTAGCACCGCATTATTCGGCGCATAATAAATTCGAAAAAACTCGGTAATGTCGTCGATAGTGGCAGCATCAAGATCCTCCATCGAGCCGATCGTAGAATGGGCATTGGCAGGATTCTTGAAAATCAACTCATTAATGCGGAGGAAGGCATTAACGTAAGGCTGATTGTCATATCGCAGGCGCTTCTCTTCCTGCACGGCATTACGCTGGTTGTCGAGGTTTTCCTGGGTGACTTTCAGTGAGCGCATGCGATCACTTTCAAGCCAAAGCGCGAGGGGCAGATGGCTTGCAGGGAGCGTTTCATAGTAGTTGGTGCGCTCAGTTGAAGTGGTGCCGTTCATCGTTCCGCCGGCATTGAATATGTACTGGAAGTGAGCTGCTTTCGGGACATTTTCCGAGCCCTGAAACATCATGTGCTCGAAGAGATGGGCGAAGCCGGTTCGGCCCTCCTTTTCATTGCGCGAGCCGACATCGTAATAAATTGCGACCGATACAACGGGCACGGCGTGATCTTCGCAGAGAATTATGCGCAGACCGTTTGCAAGACTAAATTGTGTGATTGGTGTTGGTGAGAGCTTGAATCTTTCGGCCACTTTTTTCTCGATTCGTCCAAACTTCTTTGAGCGTGCTTCCCCCTTCGTGGAGATAGCACGCTCAGATTGCGGTAACGAGGAATTTGAAGTCGCTCAGGCCGATTTTTCGTTGACCATGCCGCGCAGCTCGGCGCGTAGCCGTTCGATTTCCGCGAGTTTCTGCTGCACTCGCTCAAATAGTGCGGATTGGGTCTTAATCCCTTCGTCGATTAGGAAACTGGCCGCCTCCGCACGATTACGAAAGATTCCGGCCTGCACGAGCTGATCGATCTTCTCCTGGGCTTCCGGGGAGACTTTGACGGCAACCACGTATTCATCCTTGGCCGACATTGCGCGTTCGATAGTGCGACTAATGTCTCTTCCAATTGCACTTAATGACTCAGGAATGCGCGAGGCAATATCTCGCACTGACGATGCGGTCCGGGTCCCAGCTTCCGAATCGCCTTCAGTTTCACCTTCTCTTAGCATCAGGTCATCAACTGTCTCGGTCGGCTGCTGTTCTTCTCGTTTATAAGAGCTGCTCATACTAGAAACTCCTTAGGTCGGCATTCAAACAAACTCGCCTCTAAGTACGTTTTGGATCTGTCCAAAGTTCATTCTACGGATGGCTAAGAAGGGCCGTCAAGCCAACCTCACTGAACCATCCCAGGTCTGGAGTTATTTGCCGACCAGACGAGTCGATCGCGTGGCCGCAATTGCTTCTCCCAAAGGGTCAGAGAATATGAAACCTTGCCCGGTTGTGAGCCATTAGTTAGTATTGCAAGCCACCGCACGCCGCCCGGCCACTCCTGCCCAATGACGTGTGGATTTTTTGACGCCCTAATCCAGGATTATTCAAGAGGCTTGGCAGTGAAAAAGACATTCTCGCTCGTACTACTCACCCTTCTCTTACTTCCGTTAAATCTTCATAGGGTCGTTGTTGCACAACAGAAAACGCCCTCCCAGTCGAAGGTCGGAACTTCGTCAGCCGGAAAACCGGCCAATGCTCCGATAGTGATAGGTCGTCGGAGTCCGCGGTCCGGCAGCGCGATGATTCCGCTAATCGAAAGCGATTTTGGTGAGGCGATCAAGTTAATTCAGGAGAATTATGTAGAGGGCAAAAAGCTTGATTACAATGTGGCCTTCAAGTCGTCGATCATTGGCATGCTGCGCTCTCTCGACCCTCATTCGAACTATTACGACCGCGACGAATATGATGAACTCAAAACGGATCAGCGTTCCGAGTACTTCGGTATTGGAGCTTCAATACAGAATTATGTAATCGGTGAGCAGCTCGACACGTTCATTACTGCGACCTTTCATGGCTCTCCAGCCTCCCGCGCAGGACTACGCTTTGGTGATCGGATTTTGGCGGTTGATGACAACAAAATGGTTGGTAAAGAGTCCCTTGAAGTGCGCGACAGGATTCGGGGTCCACGCGGATCAGTCGTCAACGTAACCGTCGAGCGCGCTGCTGATAAACGAGTCGAGACGGTTCAGATAACTCGCGATGTGGTGCCGCAACCATCTGTGCCGGATGCATATTTGCTTAAACCCGGCGTCGGTTATATTGATATGACGCGCGGATTCAACTACTCAACCACTGATGAACTTCGGGAAGCACTGGAGACGTTGCATTCCAGGGGCGCAACCTCGCTCGTCCTGGATCTGCGAAACAATACCGGAGGCTTTCTGGATCAAGCTATTAGAGTTGCTGAGGTCTTTCTGCCATTCGGACAACGCATTCTTACTCAAAAAGGTCGGAATGGTCTGCGGGATCAAACCCAGGAGTCGAGAAACAAGTCGGCCGATTCAATTCCACTGGTTATTCTCATCAACGAAAACACCGCATCCGCTTCTGAGATCGTTGCTGGGGCAATGCAGGATCACGATCGCGCCTTAATCGTCGGCGAAACCAGTTTTGGCAAAGGACTAGTGCAAAGCATTATTCCGCTCGACTCAGGTGGCGCACTGACTCTGACTTCAGCGAAGTATTACACCCCAGCCGGCCGTTTGATTCAGCGCGACTATTCAGGGGGTGGGTTCTACGACTATTACACCCATGGAGGTTCAAAACGTCTGGACCCGAAGACGGGAGAATCGAAGCCGGCGGGACCAGAGAAGAAGACTGATACAGGTCGCCCGGTCTACGAAGGCGGAGGCATCTCTCCTGATGAAACTGTGAAAGCGAGGACCATTACCACGGCACAACGCCGTTTGCTCAACCCCATCTTTGCATTCGCGCGCGAACTGGTTAATGGCCGCATTGCCGGCCTGGTTGAGTACAAGGTTCCAGGAAGCATCGACTTCGATCATGAGTTGCGCGCTGACGAGTTTCCAGTTGCCGGACCAGTCGTCGAAGCGTTCAAACAATTCGTTGCGGGCGACCCGCAGTTTAAGGTTTTGAGCTCAACTCTGGATCGTAACCGTTCCTTTATCGAACTCCAGTTGCGATTCAACATAGTTACGGCAGCCTATGGTCGCGTGATGGGTGAAAGAGTGTTCATTTCGACCGACGACCAGCAAGTGTCGAGGGCAATTGCAAGTTTGCCGCGGGCCAAAGATCTCGCCATGTCTGCGAACAAACAACAAGCTCGACCTTAAGACCAGGCAGCACTCTGCGGATAACCCGGGCTGGCTGTTTATACGGTCGGCCTTATTGCTGTTTCGTCTGTTTCAGCCATAAAACAGAGTCTTGCCTCTAAAACCGGCCTGTGATACTGTTGGCTCAGAAAAGGGAACTTATGCCGAGAGCATCGAAGTCGCTGATTAATACTGCGGAGCTCGGGCGCGCCATTCGCCGGCGTCGCGAGGAGTTAGAACTGAGCCTTCGCGATGTAGCGGACCAGACCAGCGTTTCGGCATCGACATTGTCGCGAATAGAAAACGGGACCGGTAAACCCGATGCCGACAACATCGCACGCTTGACAACCTGGTTGGATGTTCCGCTGGAAAGAATTCTTAGCGGAGGCGGGCAGGACCATTCTGAAGCGAAGGCGGTGGTATATTTTCCACATGAATCGACACCGGAAATAGTTGAGGCCCATCTGCGCGCCGATCGCAATCTCACAGCAGAAACCGCTGATGCCTTATCAGAATTGTTCCGCGTGGCGTATTCGCAGTTTAGTCGCACAGACGCAATGAAGTCTGGTCGAAAGCGCCGCTGAACCTTACCTCAATCTCAAGTTATAATCCGATCTATGATGGATGGTGAGTTACCGCCAGGCGAGAAGTGGCGGCAATACGAGCTTCACGCTTTGGGCTTCCGAGATTTTGCGCGGGTAAGGGCGACGGCGCCCCTGAATCCTTTTCGCCTGGCAAAATTCGCAAACCTGGTGGTGATTAGTTTTGAACAAATCGAAGGCCTGAGTGAAAAGAACCGCCAACATCTGTTAGGGTCCGCATCGGAAGAATGGTCTGGCGGAGCCTGCTCACGCCCATTGCCGGACGGCCGTCGAATCGTAATCCTCAATCCTAATCATGGTCGGATGCGCACCCACGCAACGCTAATGGAGGAAATCTCCCACGTATTCCTGGGGCATCAGCCAACCAAGTTGAAAATAGTCCGTGAAGATGAACGTGGCCGCACCGTCTCCCGAGAGTACCGAAAGGCTGATGAGGAGGCTGCTTACGGAACTGGCGCCGCTGCCCTTGTGCCCTTTTCAGCCTTGCGGAAATTCGTTTTTGAAGGCCGGACATCGGCGCAGATTGCCGGTCATTTTCGGGTCAGTCGCGAGCTGGTCGAGTATCGGCTGAAGGTGACACGTCTTTGGAGTACTTACAAAACTGCGCACTTGAACAAAGCAAGTGAGTGATTTGTGAGGGAGTGCTGTAATCCGAGTTTACTGAAGAAAGAACGAGAACGATCCACCAAATCACACGAAACATCACCAAGGTATTTCTTAGTGATATTGGGTTTTCGTGTTGTTTCGTGTGATTTAGTGGATCATTCTTTCATCTACCGACACGAAGGGACGCCATTAGATTAGAACACCGATTTCCAACCGTTGCTTCATGCTTTCGGCCACTAGCGTCTATAATCACTGCACTAGTCATCGTAAAGCCGTTCAAGGTTATTAACTTCAACATCGACTTATGAGCCAACAGACACGAGAGCTCCCCATGATCGGCCTGACCACGACAGACAAGCTGCGTATGCTGCTTGACATCACCAAGCGAATCAGCCGCTCACTTGACCTGCAGGAAGTTCTGAATCTCGTGATGGACACACTTGACTCGCTTATTCCGTATGACGCTGCAGGAATCTTCGTGGTGAAATGCGAGCCAAGCAGTGCGGTTTCGGAAGGGGAAGATCATGGCGTGTTTCAGGCGGAAGCAGTCCGTGGCTACGATATCGAAGAACTGAAGAATCTACACTTGAAGCTTGGCGAGGGCCTTATCGGGCAGGTGGCATTGACCGCTGAACCAATCAGCTCTCCGGATGTGCGGACAAATCCAGCTTACATTAACGCTCGCAGTGAGACGCGGTCGGAGATGGTGGCTCCCATCATCGCCAACACGGAAGTCATTGGCGTCTTTGATATTGAGAGCGACGAGCTTAACGCTTATTCGGATGATGACCTGGAAGTGCTGATGCTCTTGGCCTCTCAGGTCGCAATCATCATCGAGAAAGTAATGCTTCATGAACAGTTAATTGAAAAGAAGCGTCTCGAAGGCCAACTCGAAGTAGCTCGCCAGGTTCAGTTGGAGTTGTTGCCGGCCAAGGATCCCCAGTTGGAAGGGTTTGATATTAGCGCCTACAACTACCCGACTGAGGAAGTTTCGGGTGACTACTACGACTGGGTAAGAATTTTTGACGATCAAATCGGGCTGGTAATTGCAGATGTCTCCGGAAAAGGCGTGCCGGCCGCATTGTTGATGGCCTTCCTGCGTGCGAGTCTGCGCGCTGCTACCCACATTGGCTACTCTCCACATATCTCGATGGCCAAGGTGAACTACTTGCTTTGGGAGTCCATTGAAAGAAACCAGTTCATAACCGCCTTTTACGGTATTCTTGACGTTACAAACAAGACCCTGACCTACACAAACGCCGGTCACAATCCACCAATCCTGCTCGACAAGGATGGAAACTATCGATTCATAGAAAAGGGAAGCCTGCCTCTTGGAATGTTCAGGGATACTCGTTATCACGAATATTATCTGACGACTGAACCCGGCGAGATTCTCATGCTTTACACTGATGGCGTCACGGAAGCGCACAACTCAAGAGGAGAGGAATTTGGACGTAATCGCCTGGCCGAAGCCGTCAAAGCGAATGGTCACCTTAGTGCGCGCGAGTTGATCTCGGAAGTGCAACAGGTAGTTATTGATTGGACCGACGGATTAGGCGTCACTGACGACGTGACGTTCTTTGTAATTAAGGCGCTCTAAACGCGAAAGGAGACAGCGGCGGCAGCTGTCTCCAAACTTTCGAAATCGCTAATTGGTTCAACCCAGTCTAATGAGCCGTGATTGAACAGTGGGCATGGTCCCCACCAGGCGCCAAAGGCGCTCGATAGTCTCCAAAGTGAAAACTCGATTCAGCTTCAGAGAACGCGTATACGTCGAAACCAAAAGCATCCAGGTAATCTGCCAGGTCATCGGGTGAAAGGAGATATACGGCGGGTGCGAAGCCCGCTTCAGCGCGAATTTCCAACAGACGCTCGAGCACTTCAAACGGTGCAAAGCATCTTATCGGGTCTCTGTAAGTTGCCATATCTTTCCCAGCGCCTCCTTCTGGTCTAACCTGTTACTTAGATGTACGCCGAAGTCATAGCGTTCGTTCAGTGCAAACGATCTTTGTTTTAGCAAATCTACGCAGTCATTTGACGCAGCTAAGAGGGAAAAGGTTCCAAATAGAAAATGAGCAATCCAATAACCACGAATCCGCCGCCGAGCGCGCCGCCGCCGCTTAACTTTATTGCGATGCTGCGGCAAATGCTGCGGGCGTCCGACAAAGTAAGCGATTTGATATTCTCGCCGGGCCGCCCTCCTCAAATTGAGCTGGCAGGTAAACTAGTGCCAGTTGTGCTTCCTGGTCTGGATAAACTCTTGCCCCCTCATACGGCGAGCATCTCAAAACTAATCATTGGTAACAACGAGAACGCCACCGAGAGCATCGAGAAAACTGGTTCGGCCGACATTTCTTTCAGCGCTCCAGGGGAGGCTCGTTTTCGCGTAAATATCTTCAAGCAGCGTGGCACGTATGCCATCGTCATGCGAGTAATCCCAACAAGCCCCCCCAGTTTCAGCGATTTTGATCTGCCGGAACAATTGAAGGAGATAGTCGATATCAAGAATGGATTGGTGCTCGTAACCGGACCGACCGGCAGCGGAAAGAGCTCCACGTTAGCCGCGATTATCGATCTCATTAATGAGACGAAGTTCTACCACATCGTGACCATTGAAGATCCGATCGAGTTTCTTCATTCGCACAAGAATTCGACGATTCACCAGCGCGAACTTCATTCCGATACGCCGAGTTTTGCAACGGCTTTGCGCGCCGCGCTGCGCCAGGCTCCGAAAGTGATTTTGGTGGGCGAAATGCGTGATAAGGAAACCATAGAAGTCGCCCTTGAGGCTGCCGAAACCGGCCATTTGGTGTTGTCGACCCTCCATACGATTGACGCCGCGAAGACGATTGACCGCATCATCGGGGTGTTTCCCAAGAATGAGGAGAGAGTTATTCGAACTCGAATATCGCAGTCTTTTCGCTACATTATTTCCCAACGCCTGATTCCGCGCCCGGATGGGAAGGGCCGTGTGGCCGCGATTGAAATTCTCAAGTCAACCATGCGTACACGGGAATACATCGAAAAGGGAGAGTCGGAGGGTAAATCGCTGATCGACGCCATGGAACAGGGTGATCAGGAAGGAATGCAAACCTTCGACGGGGTCATCGAGAAAATGGTTCGTGATGGCGTCCTCACTCAGGAGGGAGCTATGCCGTATGCGTCCAACGCCAATAACCTTCAGTTGCGCCTTGGAGATATGGGAGGATCGACCGCATCAGCTGCGCCGGCTGCCACGAAGGAAGAGAATTCCATGCTGGATATGATTGAAAGATAATGTAAAGCCCCATGATTGGATTGAAAGGTCACGGCAGTTCTCAATCTGAATGGTAATGACACGCCCCTGCACTCAAAACATGTTTTTACAAGCCAAATGTGTTTTTGTCGCGGCACTGATTGGTCTGCTCGCGACTCTTTCATGCTTCGCGCAAAACGTGCCGAGCAACGCGTTTGAAGGCATTCAAATAGAACTGC
>Ga0190274_10002138_pt1 | contig 11626 bp, 10 predicted proteins | sample Popmic531T_FD_133002 | JGI IMG/M metagenome (GOLD analysis project Ga0190274, IMG submission 133002) | Populus adjacent soil microbial communities from riparian zone of Yellowstone River, Montana, USA - 531 T | ecosystem: Environmental > Terrestrial > Soil > Riparian zone | place: USA: Montana...
CGAGGACGCCGGCGGCGGCGTGCCCCGGGAGCTGCGGGCCACCCTGTTCGAGCCGTTCCGCCAGGGGCCGGGCGCGTCCCCCCACGCCCCCGGGGTCGGCATCGGCTTGTCGCTGGTGGCCCGCTTCGCCGAGCTCCACGGCGGCCGGGCGTGGGTGCAGGACCGGCCCGGCGGCGGCGCGTCGTTCCAGGTCCTGCTCCCGGATCCGGCCGGCCCGGCCGGTTAGCGGCGCCCGCTGGTGGCCGCCGGCCGGTCGTGGGCCGGGCCGAGCTCGTCGGCCAGGAACTCCTCCCAGGTCCGGCGGCCCACCGCCCGGTCCGGGGCCAGGTTGGCGCCCGCCCGCAGCGCCCGGGCGGCCCGGCCGGGGACCGGGAGCGGGACGATCGGCCGGCGCAGGCCGCGGGCCCGCAGGTAGCCGCGGACCAGCTCGCCCATCCCGTAGATCCGCGGCCCGGCCAGGTCGGGCACCAGGCCCGCCGGGTCGCCGAGGGCCAGCTCGACCAGTCGGTCCGCCACCTCACCGGGGTCGACCGGCTGGAACCGGAACCCGGCCGCCACCGGGATCGCCGGCAGCCTGGCCAGCTGCCGCGCCGTCAGCAGGGACAGGGTGTGGAACTGGGTCGCCCGCAGCGTCGTCCAGGGGAGGCCGGAGCCGGCCACGGCCCGCTCGGCGGCGAGCTTGGACGCGAAGTAGCCGAACATCGCCCGGTCCAGGCCGCTGGTCACCGGGACCCGGTCGGCCCCGACGACCGAGATGAACACCAGGTGCCGGGTCCCGGCCCGCGAGGCCGCCGCCACCAGCTGCCGCGCCTTGACCTCGTCGCCCTTGCTGCTGCCGGCGCAGTGCACGACGATCTCGGCCCCCCGCGCGGCGGCCTCGATCCCCTCGCCGGTGGCCAGGTCGCCGGTCGCGAACTCGATCCCGTCGGCGTCCTGGTGGCCGCGCCGGCTGAGCACCCGGACCTGCCGCCCGGCGTCCCGCAGCCGCGGCACCACCAGCCGGCCCAGGGCGCCCGTGCCGCCGGTGACCAGAATGGGTTGCATGGCGCATCTCCTTGTCACATCCGCTTGTTGTGGGGGGTCACCCCTATGACAACTGAGAGCGCGAAGATGTGACCGATGGACGAGAGCCAGTGGCTGGCCGACCGCTTCGAGGAGCACCGGCCCCACCTACGGGCGGTGGCCTACCGCATGCTGGGCTCGCTGGCCGAGGCCGACGACGCCGTCCAGGACACCTGGCTGCGCCTCAGCCGGGCCGGGGCCGCTGAGGTCGGGAACCTCGGCGGCTGGCTGACCACCGTCCTCGCCCGCGTCTGCCTGAACATGCTGCGGTCCCGCGCCCGCCACGAGGAGACCCTCGGCCTCCGCCTCCCCGACCCCGTCATCAGCCCCGAGGGGCCGCTGCAGCCGGAGGAGGAGGCCCTGCTGGCCGACTCGGTCGGCCTCGCCCTGCTGGTCGTGCTGGACAGCCTGTCCCCGGCCGAGCGGCTGGCGTTCGTGCTCCACGACATGTTCGAGCTGCCCTTCGAGGAGATCGCGCCGCTGGTCGGCCGCACCCCGGCGGCGGCCCGGCAGCTGGCCAGCCGGGCCCGGCGGCGGGTCAGCGGCGCCGACATCCCGGCCCCCGACCCGGACCTGGCCCGGCAGCGGGCCGTGGTCGACGCCTTCTTCCGGGCGGCCCGCGGCGGCGACTTCGACGCCCTGGTCGGCCTGCTCCACCCCGACGTCGTGCTCCGCTCCGACTTCGGCGCCCGCCGCCCCGCCGCCGCCCGGGTGACCCGCGGCCCGGCCGCCGTGGCCAGGCAGGCCCTGGCCGGCGCCCTCCCCGCCGCCCAGCTCCGTCCGGCCCTGGTCAACGGGGCCGCCGGCGTGGTCGTCACCGTGGGCGGCCGGCCCTTCGCCGTCCTCGGCTTCACCGTCACCGACGGCAGGATCGTCGAGATCGACGCCATCGCCGACCCCGACCGCGTCCGCCGGGTCGCCGCGCCCGTTCTCGGCCACGACTAGAGGTTCGCGGGTACTGACCGAAACACCTTGTTCCGATGGTTCGCGAGCGTTAGCGTACTTCGACGTGCTCCACACCGGCGGAAGCGGTGTATTTCGCGCTGGCCTGCGCCCTCTCCATAGGGGACCAGCGCGATCGTCGGGGGGCGAGATGAGAGCTGGGCACATGGGATCGCTCCCGCGTGGCCCTCCCGGGCCGGGGCGATCAGCAGCTCGGGCGAGCCCGAAGGGGGAGAGATGCCGGCCAAGCGGCGCAAGGACAACGGCAAGGGAAGCGACAAGCGCCATCCGAACGCGATGCGCAGGTCGGGGGCGGGGGGCATGCGCGGGAGCGCGATGCACGCCGACCCGGGCATGAGCGGCGGGACGTCGATGCCGGGCGGCGGCCGGCCGGGCGGCGGCAACGAGGGCCGGCCCAACGCCATGGCCGGCCGGCCGGGTCAGGGCCAGGCCATGCAGACCGGCCGCATGGGTGGAGGAAACGGTGGCGCCGCTGGCCCGAGCGCGCCCGAGCCGCCGCGCCGTCGCACCTGCGGCGCGATGGACGTGCACCATCGCCTGCTGATCGAGAGCGCCGAGTACCGCGCCGCCCGCGCCGACATCGAGAACGCCACCCTGGAGCGGATGGCGCTGGCGCCCGAGGCCCGCTTCGCCGGCGTGGCCCGGATCCCGGTGGTCGTCCACGTTGTCTGGAACACCGCCGCCCAGAACATCTCCGACGCCCAGATCACCAGCCAGATCGACGTGCTGAACCGGGACTTCCGGGCCACCAACCCGGACGTCGCCAACGTCCCCTCGGTGTTCGCCGGGCTGGTCGCCGACGCCAGGATCGAGTTCTTCCTGGCCGCCACCGACCCCTCGGGCAACCCCACCACCGGCATCACCCGCACCTCGACCAACCGGGCGTCGTTCTCATCCGACGACGCGGTCAAGTCGTCGGCCACCGGCGGGGCCGACGCGTGGCCCGCCGACCGCTACCTCAACATGTGGGTCTGCCTGCTCGGCGGTGGGCTGCTCGGCTACGCGCAGTTCCCGGGCGGGCCGGCCGAGACCGACGGCATCGTCGTCACCCACACCGCTTTCGGCACCACCGGGACGGCGGCCGCGCCGTTCGACCTCGGCCGCACCGCCACCCACGAGATCGGCCACTACCTCAACCTGTTCCACATCTGGGGCGACGACGGCGCCGGCTGCACCGGCTCCGACCTGGTCGACGACACGCCCAACCAGGGCGGCCCCAACACCGGGATGCCGACCTTCCCGCACGTGAGCTGCAACAACGGCCCCAACGGCGACCTGTTCGTGAACTACATGGACTACACCGACGACGCCGGCATGGTGCTGTTCACCCGCGGCCAGGCGGCGCGGATGGAGGCCTGCATCGACACCGCGCGGACGTCGCTGCCGCTGTTCGCGGCCAGGCCGACCCCGTCGGGCCCGGTGGTCTCCTGGGCGGCCGACCGCATCGACACGTTCGTGGTCGGCACGGACCGGGCGCTCCATCACAAGTGGTGGGACGGCTCCGCGCGGGGGCCGTCGGTGACGGACTACGAGCACATGGGCGGTGTCTGCATGAGCGAGCCCGAGGTCGCGTCCTGGGGGCCGAACCGCCTGGACGCGTTCGTGATCGGCACGGACCGGGCGCTGTACCACAAGTGGTCGGACGGCTCCGCCTGGGGCCCGTCGGTCACCGACTGGGAGTACCTGGGCGGCGTCTGCACCAGCCAGCCGACCGTGGTCTCCTGGGGCCCGGATCGGCTCGACGTGTTCGTCACCGGCACCGACAGCGCCCTCTACCACAAGTGGTGGGACGGGTCGTCGTGGGGCCCGTCGGTCACCGACTATGAGCACATGGGCGGGGTCTGCACCAGCCGGCCGCGGGTCACGTCCTGGGGGCCGAACCGGCTGGACGTGTTCGTGACGGGCAGCGACAGCGCGCTGTACCACAAGTGGTGGGACGGTTCCTCGTGGGGGCCGTCGGTCACTGACTACGAGTACCTGGGCGGCGTGATCACCGCCTTCCGGCTGGGCGCCCTGGAGGAGGGGGCCGAGCCGCCGCCGGCGCCCTCCGAGGCGGCGGAGGCGATGGTCGCCAGATAGGGCGGCGCCGGACCGCCCGGCGGGAGGCGCTCGCGTCCCGCCGGGCGGCGGCCGCTCCGGGAGGGAGGACGTCATGCCGGCATCCGAGGAGCAGCTGTTCAGGCGGTGGGGGCACTCGTTCGAGGAGGACCACGACGACGTGGCTGTGTACCGGCCCGCCGAGTACGACTTCCCCCGCGCCCGCGGCCGCGACGGGATCGAGTTCCGGCCCGACGGCAGCTACATCGACTGGGTCGTCGGCCCCGGCGACGCCCGGGAGCCTCGCGGGGGCCGCTGGCGAACGGAGGGCGACGGGCGCATCCGGGTCACCACCGCGGCCGACGAGGAGCGGGTCGTCGAGGTCCTCTCGGTGACCCCCGACCGGCTGGAGCTGCGGACCGGGGGCGGGCCATGAGCCCTCGCGGCCCGCGCTGGGCGGTGGTCCCGGCGGCGCGGCACGTCCCGTCGGGACCGGCCGCGCCGGGCGCGCCCCACTGGGCCCGGCTCGGCGACAGCGTGGTCGTGTGGTCCTCGGCCGGCGACGCCGCCGCCCGGGTCAAGCGGCTCGGCGCGCCCCCCGCCCGGGCGGCCGGGCTGGCCCTGGTCATCCAGGTCGGGCGGGCGTTCCAGGACGAGCACCCGGACGTGGAGATCCTCGTCGACCACGGCCGCCACCTGGTCGTCGACACCGCCGCCCTGCCGGTCGCCCCCGACACGGTCACCACCTGCTGGCGGGTCGGGCCGCTGCCGGCCGACACCGTGGTCGTGGACCGGCCGGTCACGGCCGCGGCCCGCTCCGACCCGGCGACCCTGGCCCTGCTCGCCGAGCTGTCCCCGCAAGCCTGCGACAGCGACCTGCGCTGGCTGGTCGACCGGAGCACCCGGCACTCGCTCAGCCAGGGCTTCGCCGGCGCCGCCGCCTGGACCGAGGCCGGGCTGGCCTCGCTCGGCTACACCACCTCGCGGCCGACCGTCACCGTCGGCGGGGGACAGAGCCAGAACGTCGTCGCCGACCGCCCCGGCGCCGCCGCCGGCCCGCGCGAGCTCGTTCTCGTCACCGCCCACCTGGACTCGATCAACCTCTCGGGGGGACCGGGCGCCCCCGCCCCCGGCGCCGACGACAACGGCAGCGGCTCGGCCGCCCTGCTGGAGCTGGGCCGCGTCCTGGCCGGCCGCCGCTGGCGGCATGATCTACGGTTCATCCTGTTCGGGGGCGAGGAGCAGGGCCTGCACGGAAGCCGCCAGTACGTGGCCGCCCTGCCCCCGGCCGAGCGGTCGCGGGTCCGGGCGGTGCTCAACATGGACATGGTGGCGACCCGCAACACCGCCCAGCCCGCGGTCCTGCTCGAGGGCGCCGCCGTCTCCTCCGGCCAGATGGACGCCCTGGCCACCGCGGCCGCGACCTACACCGGCCTGCGGGTGGAGACCTCCCTGCACCCGTTCGCCAGCGACCACGTCCCCTTCATCGACGCCGGCATCCCCGCCGTCCTCACCATCGAGGGCGCCGACAGCGCCAACGGCCACATCCACAGCGACCAGGACGTGATGGCCCACATCGACCTCGCCCTGATGCGGGAGATCCTGCGCATGAACCTGGCCGCCCTGGCCGGCTGGCTGGAGCAGGCGGTCACCGTGCCCCGTCCGGCCGGCCCGGTGGTCGCCTCGGCCCCCGGGCGCCTGGATGTGTTCGTGGTCGGGACCGACGCCGCCGTCCACCACAAGGCCTGGGACGGCAGCGCCTGGCATCCCAGCGTCACCGGCTACGAGCCGCTGGGCCAGCCGCCCTGATCTTCGGGAGCACGGGGCCTGGGTGGGTGCCGGACTGAAGCCACGGTACCCTTGGGTCGCGCTATGCGGGCCGCCTACATCACCGAGCTGGGCCCCGCCGACGCGATCCGCGTCGGGGAGCTGCCCACCCCCGTTCCCGGGCCAACCGACGTGCTGGTGCGGGTGGAGCTGGTCGTGGTCGACCCGGTCGACACCCTGGTGCGGTCGGGCGCCTACCGCACGCCCACCCCGTTCCCGTTCGTGGTCGGCCGGGACCTGGTCGGCACCGTGGCCGAGGCCGGCGCCGGCGCGGCCGGGTTCGCGCCCGGCGACCGGGTCTGGTGCAACAGCCTCGGCCACGACGGCCGGCAGGGCTCTTTCGCCGAGTTCGCGGTCGTGCCGGCCGAGCGCCTCTACCACCTGCCCGACGGGGCCGACCCGGTTGCCTCGGTGGCGGTGCTGCACCCGGCCGCCACCGCGTACCTGGCGCTGTTCCGCCACGGCCGCCTCCGGCCGGGGGAGATCGTCTACGTCGGGGGCGCGGCCGGCAACGTCGGCGGCGCCGCCACCAGCCTGGCCCGCATGGGCGGGGCCCGGGTGCTGGCCGGCGCCCGCCCCGAGGACGCCGAGTGGTGCCGGGCGGCCGGCGCCGCCGAGGTGCTGGACTACCGCGACCCCGACCTGCCCGACCGGCTGCGAGCGCTCGCCCCCGCCGGCATCGACCTGTACATCGACACCTCGGGCCACCTGGACCTGCCCACCGCGCTCGACCTGCTGGCCCTTCGGGGCCGCATCGTCCTCCTCGCCGGCTCTGCCCAGCGCCTCACCCTGCCGGCCGGCTCCCTGTACACCAACGACCGGAGCATCCTCGGCTTCGCGATCAGCCGGGCCGCCGTCGGCGACCTGGCCGAGGCGGCCTCCACCCTCAACACCCAGCTCGCCGCGGGAACCCTCCCCGCCCGCATCCGCGACGTCTGGCCCCTGGACCGCGCCGCCGAGGCCCACCAGGCGGTCGAGCGCCGGGTGCGCGGCCGCATCGTCCTTCGCGCCGGTCCCGCGGGCGCCTGAGCGCCAGGGCCGCCGCGATCACGCTTCGGTGGCCGAGGCTCGGGCTCCCTGGGGGAGCAGCAGGGCGGCGCCGATGAGGAAGCACAGCGCCCCCAGGGCGGTGAAGGTGTTCACCACGGCCAGGTTGCGCTCGTCTCCGGTCGTAGGGACGACGTACGACGCCACGGCGGACACCCCGAACGCCAGGCACCCGAGCAGGTTCACGGTCGCGATCGCCGACTCCAGCGTCCGGCGTGGGCGACCCAGCAGGTGCCCGGAGACCTCGACGTAGGCCAGGTAGCCGGAGACGAGGAAGCAGATCGAGCCGAGCGTGTCGGGCCGCCACACCAGGCGGTCGTAGCTGGGCGATTCGATCCCGGTCTGCAGGGCCCGAAAGGTGGTCGCGTTGAAGAAGAGCGTTCCCAGGAGCTGGACGCCGGCGCTCCACCAGTCGATCCGGCGCGGCTCGAAGGTCAGCACCTTCAGGCGCTGTCCGGCGGCCTGCGCCGGGCCGCGGTTGGCGTTGACCGTCTCCAGCCACTGCAGGGCCGCCGCCGAGGTGAACAGCAGCGACCCCACGAAGAACACCGCCCCGTCCACGGCCGGGCCGACGAGCCGCAGGAACGCCGGGATCGGGGCGACGAGGAAGCACGCCGACCCGGCGATGAACAGCACGGCGATCCACCACGACGCCCGCCTGGCACGTGTCCTCGGAGAGGCGGTGGTGTCCACGGACGGGCGGTGCGGTCAGGTCCGGCTGGCCGTGACGCCGGGTCGGTCCGGCGCCGGGTCGGGCGTCGGCGTGAACGGCTGCAGCTCGTCCCGGCCCCCGCTGATCGCCACGCAGGTCGCCTCCGGGACCTCCCGCCAGGCGCCCTTGAGGTCGCCGAGCGGCTCGGACACCACCAGGCGTGTCTGGTCGGAGAGGTTGTGGAGCATGGGGTTGTCCGGGTACTGGTGCCGCAGCGTGCTGACGTCGGTGCTGTGGAACAGCGAGCGGGACCAGCCCTCGCTCGAGTACCGGAACGCCCAGAGGTGCTCGCCATCGGTCGTGGCCAACGTCATCTGGATCGGGTGCTCCACCCCGTGCCGCCTGCCCGTCGCCTCGACCAGGCCGACCGCGCGCTCGACGGCGCGGGGCGGGTCGTCCTCCAGCCCGAACGTGAGCGCCAGGAAGAACAGCAGCTCGGAGTCTGTCGACCCTTCGATGTGGGGGTACAGCTCCGGGTCGACCGCCAGCGCGAGGTCGCGCTTGACCGTCGGGAAGTCCCGCAGGAGCCCGTTGTGCATCCAGAGCCAGCGGCCGTGCCGGAAGGGATGGCAGTTCGTCTGCTGGACCGCGGAGCCGCTGGAGGCGCGGATGTGGGCCAACACCAGCGGGGAGGCCACGTGCATGGCCAGCTCCCGCAGGTTGCGGTCGTTCCACGCGGGTTCGACGCCACGGAAGACCCCGGGCGTGGGCTGGGCTCCGTACCAGCCCACGCCGAAGCCGTCCCCGTTGGTGGTCTCCGCGCCGAGCCGCGAGTGGAGGCTCTGCACGATCAGCGAGTACTTGGGCTTGTAGAGCAGCTCGTCGAGCAGGACCGGATCGCCGGTGTACGCGAGCCAGCGGCACATCGGAGCTCCTCTCGCCTCGGCGGCCCGTCGCGGCCGACCTGCCGCCGGGCTCCCGTCAGTTCATCCCAGCGGTGTGCGCCGGCGCATCACCCAGACCGGGTGAAGCGGTCCTGCTTTCACCCCCTTGGGGTGATGTGCAGGGCCCGGCCGCCGGGGTCAACTGCTCATGGTCGTTCCCAAGGAGGCTTGACCCCATGACCACTGCCGAGCACGCAAGTCCAGTGACACCGACGGGGAGCTCGGTGATGAGCGAGCTCGACGCCCTGGCCCGGGAGTACGGCAACCGCTTCCTGCTCGAGCCCGCGCCCGACCATCGGCTGCCCAAGCAGGGGATGCGGGCGGTCGACGCCATGCGGCTGCTCGGCGAGGAGCTCGTCCTCGACGGCATCCCCATGCGCAACCTGGCCACCTTCGTGACCACCTGGATGGAGCCCGAGGCGCAGCGCATCATCGCCGAGAACCTCCACCGCAACTACATCGACCACGCCGAGTACCCGCAGACGGCCGAGATCGAGCAGCGCTGCATCCGGATGATCGCCGACCTCTTCCACGCCCCCGGGGAGACGACCGGGACCCGCACCCAGGGCTCGTCGGAGGCCATCATGCTCGGCGCGCTGTCGCTGAAGTGGAAGTGGCGCGCCCGGCGGGAGGCGGCCGGCAAGGACACGGCCCGCCCGAACCTGGTCTTCGGCGGCGACGTGCACGTGGTCTGGGAGAAGTTCTGCCGCTACTTCGACGTCGAGCCGCGGATCATCCCGCTCCAGCCGGACAAGTACGTGATCGGCCCCGAGGACGTGGAGCCGCACGTGGACGAGAACACCATCGGTGTCGCCGCGGTCCTGGGCACGACCTTCACCGGCCACGCGGACGACATCGTCGGGATCAACGACCTCCTCACGCGCCTCAAGGAGGAGCGTGGCCTGGACGTGCCCATGCACGTCGACGCGGCCAGCGGCGGCTTCGTGTGGCCGTTCCTGTACCCCGACACCGAGTGGGACTTCCGGCTCCCGCAGGTGCGCTCGATCAACGTCTCCGGCCACAAGTTCGGTCTCGTGTACCCGGGGATCGGCTGGCTGGTGTTCCGTGAGCGCAGCGACCTGCCCGAGGACCTGGTGTTCTACGAGAACTACCTGGGGAAGCGGGACGCCACCTTCACCTTGAACTTCTCCACCGGCTCCTCGATGGTCCTGGCCCAGTACTACAACTTCGTCCGCTTCGGGCACGACGGCTACCGGTACATCATGGAGACCATGCAGGCCAACGCGCGCCAGCTGGCGCAGCGGATCGCCGCCATCGGCGACTTCCGGCTCGTCGGCTCCGAGGACGACGAGCAGCTTCCGCTGGTGGCCTTCCAGCTCGACGGTGAGCACAACTACGACGAGTTCGACGTGGCCTCGCAGCTCGCCGCCGAGCGTGGCTGGATGGTCCCGGCGTACACCCTCCCGCCCAACGCCGACCACATCAAGATCATGCGGGTGCTGGTGAAGCTGACCCTCGGGCACACGCTCGCCGAGACCCTGGCCGACGACATCGCGGTGGCCTGCAACGTGCTGGCCGAGAAGGGTGGCCTGCACGAGCACGACCGCCGGCGCGTCAAGACCGGCACCGGGTACTAGCCAGCGCCGGTCAGGCCATACCGAGCACCGCTCGGACCTGCTGCAGCATCTGCTGCTCCCCGGCGCTCACCCGCTCGGCGCCGAAGCCCATGAAGCCGCCCTCCTTGCCGGCGTCGGCGGCCGCCTGGGCCGCGACCAGCAGCCACCGCCGGAACGCCTCGGCCTCCTCCGGTGTGGCCTTGGCCGTGACCAGCTCGTTGACGGCCCGGAGCTCCTCCAGCACCTGCTGGCCGCCGCGCGGCTTGAACTCGCCCAGCGGGTTCTGCTTCTGCTGCGCCAGCGCCTGGACATCCAGCGCCACCGACGCCAGCAGCTCCTCCTGGCTGGGGGGCAGGGTTGCCGACCGCAACGTCGCCATCGTCTCCTTGGCCACCTCGATCGGCCCGCCGGGGTCGGCGAGCGAGATCGCCACCCCGGCGACCAACGGGGCGCGCCGGATCCGGGTCCATTCCTCGTCGGTGAAGTCCTGCTTGGACGTCATGGCCACCTCCTGGGAGCGGGGCGTCAGCCTATCCGCTGGGAGAAGTCGACGCCCCGAGGGCGTTGCTGGGCCACCGGGGTGCTCTCGGGCATGACCCCGTGATCCTCGTGGCGGGCGGCGTACCAGTCGGCATAGCGGGTGGCGGCCGGCCCGGCGGTCAGGCCGTGGGCGTACACCGACAGCGCCACCGTCCAGGTCACCACGGCAGCCAGCAACGGCCGCTCGGGCAGCTCGGTCTCCTCGAGCAGGATCAGCACGAACACGATCGAGGCCAGCCCCCTGGGTCCGAACCAGCCCAGGAACCCGACGGTGACCCGGTGCACGCCGGTGCCCACCATGGCCAGGGCAACCGGGAGCATCCGGACCAGGGTCAGGCTGGCCACCGCGTACAGGGCGACGGGCCAGTCCAGCTCGCCCAGCGCCGGGCCGAGCAGCACCGCCCCGAACAACAGGAAGGTGACGGCATTGAGCAGCTCTCCGGACTGCTCGGCCAGGAACGTCGCCCCCTTGGCCTGGTCGGCGGCGACGATCCTGAACGTGATCACGGCGACGAAGGCGGCGATGAACCCGCTGCCCCCGAGGGCGACGGCGATCCCGTAGGCCAGCAGCGGCGTGGCCAGGGCGTTGATCTGCCGCCAGGTCCCCTCCATCCACCCCCTGGCACCGAAGCGGCGCAGGACCAGGGCCCCGAGGGCGCCGGCGGCGACCCCGCCGATGACGCCGAAGCCGATCTCCTCCAGGACCACCAGCAGCGGGTCGACCTCCCCGAGGCCCTCCTCGGCCTGGGCGATGGTGAGGAAGATGATCAGCAGTGGGACACACAGGCCGTCATTGAGGCCGCTCTCGACGTTCAGGCTCTGGCGGATGCGGGAGGGGAGCCGCGGGTTGGTGACCACCGGCAGCCCGAGGGCGGCGTCGGTGGGGGCGAGGATGGTGGCCAGGGCGGCCGCGGTCCACAGGTCCAGCTGGGGGAACAGGGCCAGCCCGGCCAGGGTGCCGGCCACGATGGTGAGCG
>Ga0190274_10002139_pt1 | contig 11624 bp, 11 predicted proteins | sample Popmic531T_FD_133002 | JGI IMG/M metagenome (GOLD analysis project Ga0190274, IMG submission 133002) | Populus adjacent soil microbial communities from riparian zone of Yellowstone River, Montana, USA - 531 T | ecosystem: Environmental > Terrestrial > Soil > Riparian zone | place: USA: Montana...
CATGGCGATGAAAGAGATGAGTGCCGTACCGGCGAACAGCGGCACGGCCCCGAAGGATCCGGACGAACCCACCTGGTCGGTGCGGATCGCCATCTGCGGGCTCCACGAGGTGCCGAACAGGAAGTCGATCGGCGACACCATGGCGAAGAAGCGGAAGGCTTCGAAGGCCACCGAGGCGACGATGCCGATCGTGGTGAATACCGCGATCGTCGAGCAACCGATGAGCATCCATTCGATGACGCGCTCCACGCGATTGCGCGCGCGCAGGTCAGGCGTGATGCGCGAACGGATCACGATGGTCGCCGCGATCGCCATCACCATCACCAGCACGGTGAGCGCCATGCGACTGATGCCGCGCAGTTGAACGTATTCGGCGGCGGCGGCGCGCACCGATTCACTGACCGAGTCCGCTGGCACGTTGCCTGCGATCAGGTTGCGTACGTCGTTCATGACCAGCGACAGTTCGTTCGCCGGGAGGTCGCGAACCCCGGCGGGCAGGTGATCGACTATCAGCCGCAGGATGATCGCGTCCTGAAAGACGAGCCACACACCGATGACCGCGAGTGCCGGCAGCGCACACCACATGGCAGTCATCAACCCGTAATGCGCGGGAAGCGAGTGCAGGTGCCGCACGCCACGCGTGCCGCCGACGAGGGCGAGTGAACGCGTCTTGCCGATCCAGAAAGCGCCCACGGACAAAACCGTAAGTGCAATGAGTAAGGCCGCCGGAGTCATGGTGTTCTTGGGGTTTCCTGGCAGGGCATCAGGCCGCGCGGTCGAACGCACGGGCCACCCTGTTTAACGCCGCTTTGTTACAGCTTCGTGAAAACGAAGGGGCGGCATCCCTGCCGCCCCCTCGAGGGACTTAGAAACGGAAGTTCAGATCCAGCTGTAAGCGCTTGTAATCCCTGTCAGTAATGCCGGTGATTACTCGGGTGTCATACGGCGCTGGGGTCGCTTCATTGAACACAGTCACCGACTGGGGAACGTCGTTGGACAACTCATTCAGGAACAGCGTGGCATTGACCGTCCAGTTGCGCGCCACGCTGTAGGCGCCACGCAGAACCAGGCCATCAGAGTCGGTGTTGCCATCGCCGAAGTCCGAATCGACCAGCTGGCCGAACAGCGCATCCTTCTCGATCGTCTGCTGGATGACGCCGAACTCCCAGGTGCCCTTGTTGGCCGTCGCGGCGCCGTAGCTCACACCGTAGGCCATCGCGGTATCCAGCTTCTCGAGAGCAAGGGGATTGACCTCCGCTTCGGTGTTCTGCGCATAGTCGACGAACACTCTCAGCGGCCGACCGCCTACGGTGGCCGTCAGGTCGGCGAAGCCTTCGATGATGTCGAAGTCCGACAGCGAGCAGGCAACGCCGGCGCCGAGCGAGCGATTGCAGACCGCAGCGCTGGTGGTAGTCGTGTTGCCGAAGGAGCTGCCACCGAAGAACGGGTTGTAGCCCTGCACGCCATCGAAGTTGAAGTACGTGCCCGCGACCGTGAGACGAACGGAGTCCGAGAACGGGATCCGATATCCCAACTGCCCGCCGAACATGATGGAGTCCGTGTTGGTGCCGGTGGTCACGTTGCTGAACGACAGCGCCCGCTCAGCAAGCCAGTCGTAGAACACACCCGTGAAGAAGTTGCCCTTGGTGTAGTTGACCGCAATGCCTTCGGGATTGACGTCGCCGTCGAAGAAGAGACTGGCGGTGCGCTGCCAGGGGAAACGCTGCTTGCCCGCGGTGAGGCGCCAGTCGGCAGTCGGCGCCCACTGGATATAGCCGAGGTCGAGCTCGAAATCCTTGCGCGAGTTCTGATCGGTGAGCGTCTGGTTGGACGAACGCGGATCGGGACCGCCGGTGGAGATTCCCAGCACACCCGTGAGTGTGTCATTGACCCGGTAGTTGGCATTGAAGCGCGCACGCACGCGGTCGCGATTGCGATCACGATCGACGTATTGCACGTCGAACGATTCGTTGCGGTAGCGAAGGTCGCCGTTGAAGCTCAGCGCGGTGCGGGCCTGGGCCACGGTGTCCGCCGTCTTGTCGGCGGTCGCCTGGGTTTCATCGACGGTCTTCCTGGTCTGCGCCTGCGACTTCTCGAGCTGCTCGATCTTCGCCGACAGCGCGGCGAGTTGCGCCTTCAATGCCTCGATCTCGGTGGAGCTCTGCGCGAATGCCGGCGCGGGCGCGAAACCCGCGGCGCCGACCAGGATGCTGGCAACGGCCAGGGAGAGTAGTTTGGGTGTCATGAGTTTTTCTCTAACTTCTTTGGTGTGACGTTTGTCTTACACGACGCTCGCAGGCCCGCGCGGACCGATGCGGTCCGCGCGGACGCGTGGTCCTCAGAGCTTGAAGAGCTTCATCGATTTCGCGTCGGCGCGAATCTTGCCGATCTCGTTCTTGAGCGGCGGCACCAGGCCCTTGTCGGACAGGTAGCCCTCCTCGCCCAACGCCTTTTCACTGGTGTATTCGGCGACGAATTCGGCGATGCCGGGAATCACGTTCAGGTGCTGCTTCTTCACGTAGATGAAGAGCGGACGTGACGCCGGATATTTGCCCGAGGAGACGCTTTCGTAGCTCGGCGAGACACCGTCGACCACGGCGCCCTTGAGCTTGTCCATGTTCTCTTCGAGGAAGCTGAAGCCGAAGATGCCGACCGCGTCCTTGTTGGCCGCGAGCTTCTGCACGATCAGGTTGTCATTCTCACCCGCTTCGACGTAGGAGCCGTCTTCGCGAATCGTGTCGCAGGCGCGCTTGAAGCGCGGTTCGTCCTGGGCGCGAAGGTTGTTGAGCCACGCGAAAGTGCGGCAACCCGCTTCGAGATAAAGCTCGACGAACGAGTCGCGCGTACCGGAAGTCGGCGGCGGCCCGAGCACTTCGATCTTCACCGCGGGAAGCGACTTGTTGACGTCTTTCCAGGTGGTGAATGGATTCGGAATCAGATTCGACGGATTCGCCGGATCGGGAACATTCTTGGCAAGTGCCAGGTAGACGTCCTTGCGTGACGGGGTGAGCGCGGCGCCCGCCTTGCTCTGCGCGAGCACGATGCCGTCATAGCCCACCTTCACTTCGACGATTTCCTTGACGCCGTTCTTCTGGCACGTGCCGAATTCGTTCACGTTCATGCGTCGCGATGCATTGGCTATGTCGGGGAACTGCGGGCCCACGCCATTGCAGAACAGCTTGATGCCGCCGCCGGTGCCCGTGCTCTCGACTTTCGGGGTCTTGAACTTGCCCGCTCGACCGAACTGCTCGGCGACGGTGGTGGTGAACGGGTACACCGTGGACGAGCCGACGATATTGATGGAATCGCGCGCGGCCTGGGCCTGCGCGGCGGTGCTCATGACGCAGACGATGCTGGCCGCGAGCGAAGAAATCACGATATTGCGAGTCACTGTTATTGCCTCCGGTTGTGACCGGCGGCAATTTATGACTGCAAGGTTGCATAAATATTTCACTGCGCCCCTTTTCACGGAACCGTCACAAAACTCCTTGCTGCGCCGTTCCCAGTTCCGTATAACGCGCTCCGATGTCAGCCACTGTCGATCTCACGCTCGATCTCATCGGGCGCAACTCCGTAACCCCGGCCGACCAGGGCTGTCAGGAAGTCATGACCCGCCGCCTCGCGGCAGCCGGCTTCGAAATCGAAAACCTGCGCTACGGCAGCGTGGACAATTTCTGGGCGACGCGCGGCAAGGGCGGTCCGGTTCTGTGCTTCGCGGGGCATACCGACGTGGTTCCCACCGGCCCGCTCGAAGAATGGAAGAGCGATCCGTTCAAGCCCGCGGTCCGAGACGGCCTGCTGTTCGGGCGTGGCGCTGCCGACATGAAGAGCGCACTGGCCGCAATGGTCACGGCCACTGAAGATTTCGTAAAGGCACATCCCAAACACAAAGGCACGATCGCCTATCTGATCACCAGCGACGAGGAAGGCCCGTCGGTGGACGGCACCAAGAGAGTGGTCGAGACTTTGCGCGAGCGAGGTCAGAAGATCGACTGGTGCATCGTCGGCGAACCGTCCAGCGAGAAGGAACTCGGCGACACCATCAAGATAGGACGTCGCGGCTCGCTTTCAGGCCGATTGACCGTGCACGGCGTGCAGGGACACATCGCCTATCCCCAACTCGCCGAAAACCCGGTGCACACCTTTGCGCCCGCGTTGGCCGAGCTCACGGCGCGCACCTGGGACAACGGCAACGAACACTTCCAGCCCACGACCTTCCAGATCTCGAACTTCAACGCCGGCACCGGCGCGCCGAACGTGATCCCGGGCGAACTCAAGGCGCGCTTCAACCTGCGTTACTCGCCCGTGCAGACCATCGATGGCCTCAAGGTCATCGTCGAGGACATCCTCAAGAAACACGGCGTGCGCTATACGCTCGAGTGGTATGTCTCGGGGGAACCCTTCTACACGCCGCCGGGCGCCCTGTCGGCGGGAGTCGCGCGTGCCATCGAGACCGAAACCGGCGCGAAACCCAAATTCTCGACGGGCGGCGGCACTTCAGACGGCCGTTTCATCGCGACTCTCGGCTCGCAGGTGGTCGAGTGCGGCGTCATCAACGCCACGATCCACAAGGTCAACGAAAGCGTAAACGTGATAGACATCGACCGTTTACACCGCATCTACTTGAATGCGTTGAAGGAAATGCTGGCCTGACGATTCGGCAGGCCGGTGATAACGGTTTTGTGACAGAGCTGCTTTGACCCACTACACTCCGCGTCGCGAATCCGCGGCGGAAAAAACTTAATGAACTTCATTTCGCGTCTCATGCCCCGTGAAGGGCATTTCTTCATCCTCTTCGATAACCACGCAAAACTGATCGTCGAAGGCGCGGTGTCCCTCGCCGACCTGCTGCGCCATTACGACACCATCAAGGACCGCGCCGTCGGCATCAAGGCGATCGAAGATGCCGAACACGCCGCCGACCGCATCACGCACGAGACCGTGCAGCTCCTGCACACCACCTTCGTCACACCGTTCGACCGCGATGACATTCACCGCCTGATCTCGCGCATGGACGATGTTCTCGACCTCATCCAGGACACGGGTGAGTCGCTGGTGCTCTACGACATCCAGAAAGTGACGCCGGAATGCACGCAGCTGGCCGAATTGCTGCTGCGTTGCTCCGAGCGCGTTCAGTCCGCGGTCGGGCTCATGGCGTCGATGGCCGACGCGCCGGCCATTCTCAAGATCTGCCAGGAAATCGACACGCTCGAATCCGAGGCCGACAAGGTCATGCGCAGCGCAATTTCGGAACTGTTCCGCAACGAAACCGACACCCGCCAGCTCATCAAGCTCAAGGCGGTTTACGAGTCACTCGAGTCGGCGACCGACAAGTGCCAGGACGTCGCCAACGTCATCGAAAGCGTCGTGCTCGAAAATTCCTGAACGGCACCCTGCGTCCCTCATGGATCCCGGTACTGTCTCACTGACGCTGGTCTTCCTCGTGTTGCTGGCGCTCGCCTTCGATTTCATGAATGGGTTTCATGACGCGGCGAACTCCATCGCCACGGTGGTCTCGACCGGTGTCTTGAAGCCATGGCAGGCCGTGATCTGGGCGGCATTTTTCAACGTGTTGGCGTGGGGGGTCTTTCATCTGTCCGTCGCCGCAACCGTCGGCAAGGGCATCATCGATCCGGCGTTCGTCGACAACCGATTGATATTCGGTGCGCTGGTCGGCGCGATCTCGTGGAACCTCATCACCTGGTACTACGGCATCCCCTCGAGTTCCTCGCACGCGCTCATCGGCGGCATGATCGGCGCGGCGTTGGCCGCCGCCGGCTCCGCGCCATTGCTGGCGCCGGGCATCATCAAGACCGCATCGTTCATCATCGTCTCGCCGCTGCTGGGCATGGCGCTCGGCTCGCTGATCATGCTCACCGTCTCGTGGATCTGTTTCCGCCAGACGCCGCGGCGCGTGGACAAATGGTTCCGGCGACTGCAGCTCTTTTCCTCCGCGGCGTACAGCCTGGGCCACGGCGGCAACGACGCGCAGAAGACCATGGGCATCATCTGGCTGCTGCTCATCGCCAATGGCGCAACCACCCAGGAGCACCTGCCCAGCTGGGTGGTCATGAGCTGTTTCCTGGCGATGGGCGTCGGCACGATGTTCGGCGGCTGGAGAATCGTGAAGACCATGGGCCAGCGCATCACGAAACTGCGGCCGGTCGGCGGTTTCGCCGCCGAATGCGCGGGGTCCATCACTTTGTTCCTGGCAACGCACTTCGGCATTCCCGTGTCGACCACGCACACCATCACCGGCGCGATCGTCGGTGTCGGCGCGGCGCAGCGCTCCTCGGCCGTGCGCTGGGGCGTGGCGGGCAACATCGTCATCGCCTGGATCATCACCATTCCCGCCTCGGCCGGCATCGCCGCCGCTGCCTGGTGGCTCGGCGGCCTGATCTTCTAATCGATTGGCCGGTGCTACGCTTCGCCGGTGATCGACGACGTCGCGACGCAGAAACGCCAACGCCTGACGAGCGCGCTCGAACTCAGCGTCGGCGCCGCGATCGTGCTCGGTCACAACGTCTGGCGCGTCGTACCCAACGAAGTGCTGATCCTGGCGGTGCTCGCGATCGTCTCGATGCGACTGCGTGCCGCCCGATGGGACTTCAGCACGCTCGGCTTCCGACGGCCGCGCTCCTGGCGATTGATCGTCGTGGCGGCGCTGCTGGCCGCAGCGTTGCGCCTCCTGCTCTCGGACTTCGTCATCGAACCGCTGACCTCGGCGATCTGGCCGCCGCAGAATCTGCCCGAGCATGCGGACGAGATCGCCGGGAATCTCCGCAATGCACTGATCGCGCTGGCGCTGGTGTGGACGTTCGCGGCCTTCGGCGAAGAACTCGCGTACCGCGGCTACCTGCTCAATCGCGCCGCGGAAGCGTTCGGCAGCACCCTTCCCGCTTTCTGGCTGGCCGCGGTGGTGAGCGCCGTATTGTTCGGCTACGGGCACTTCTATAAGGGACCGGCGGGCATTCTCGATTCAGGAGTGGCCGGGCTGATCCTGGCCGCGGCCTATCTGGTGACTGGCCGCAACCTGTGGACCTGCATCCTGGCGCACGGCTTCATCGACACCTTCGCCGTGGCCTGGCTGTATCTCGGCCTGCCCGACTAGCGGCGCGCGCGAACCGGGTAGACCGCGTTGTTCAGGACACCGACGAGCCCCAGGACTACGGCGGCGAAGAGCACCCACCCCGGCATCGAGATGCCGAACATCGCCCAGTCGACCCTGGCGCACTCCCCGCCGCCGGTCATGACCTTGCGGACGACCTCGAGCAGCGGAAACATCTGCAACAGGTTGTCGAGCGGCGCGCCGCAGGCAGGCACGGTGCCCGGCGGCTGGGCCTGGATCCAGACATGCCGGCCCGAAACCCAGGCAGACGAAACTGCAGCCACGAAGATGAAACCGCCGTAGACGATGGCGCCGTAGTAGCGCACCCGGTGCAGGCCCGCGACCAGGAATACGATTCCGAGCACGGCGATGCAGACCCGCTGGAACATGCACAGCGGACAAGGTTCGAGGCCGAGGTATTTCTCGAAGTAGAAGATTGCCGTGAGCAGCATGCCGGCGCAGGTGAGCGCGCAGGCGAGATTGATCTTCTGGCGGCGGTCGAACATGGCGCCGGATTATCAGGGCTTTCTGTCCCAAAGGAAAACGCTGCCAGAAATGGGGACAGTCCCCAATTATTTGCGCAGGTCGCGCTCGATGTCCTCGAGCTTGGTATGGCGCACGTCTTTCCCGTGCACCATGTAGATCACGTACTCGCAGATGTTCTTGGCGTGATCGCCGATGCGCTCGAGCGCACGCACGATCCACATGACGTCGAGCGCGCGCCGGATGCTGCGCGGATCTTCCATCATGAACGTGATGCACTGGCGCTGGATGGACTCGTATTCCTCGTCCACCACGCGATCCTGGCGCGCCACGCGCAACGCGGCTTCGCTGTCCATGCGCGCGAATGCGTCGAGCGCCTGGTGCACCATCTCCGAGACGATGCGACCCAGATGTTTGATCTCGCGGTACTTGTCGGCGGGACGCTCCATCGTGGCGAGCCGCGAGGCGATGTAGCCGATCTTCTCGCCCTCGTCGCCTATGCGCTCGAGGTCGGTGATGGTCTTGATGATGGCGACCACGACCCTGAGGTCACCAGCAGCTGGAGACCTCGTGGCGAGGATGCGCGAGCACTCCTCGTCGATGGACATTTCCATGCCGTTGACCTTGAAGTCATCGCGCGCCACGGACACGCCGAGGTTGCTGTCGCCTTCGATGAGCGCCGTCACGGCATTGGCGAGCTGCTGCTCGACCATGCCACCCATGGTCATCACCTTGTTGCGCACCCGCTCCAGGTCTTCGTTGAATCGGCGCGAGATGTGGTGCGAAAGATCGGCAGTTTCCATGGTTCCTCGGACGCAGTTTGTTAGTCGGCGATGACGTGCTGATGACATCAGGCACTGGCGGCCACGCGCCGCTCCAGCACCCGGTCGCGCGGAAAGTGACAGGTGAAGGTGCTGCCACGCCCTTCGAAGCTGTCGATTTCGAGCCGTCCGCCGTGCCGGTGCAATGCGTGTTTGACGATGGCCAGCCCCAGGCCCGACCCCCCGGTCTCGCGCGAGCGTCCCGGATCGACCCGGTAGAAGCGTTCCGTGAGCCGGGGCAGATGCTCGGCGGATATCCCGGGACCGGTGTCGCGGACGGAGAAATGGCCGCCCTCCTCGTCCGTCCACCAGCGGATCTGCATGCTTCCATCGGGTGGCGTGTATTTGGCGGCATTGTCCACGAGGTTGGAGAACGCCGATTGCACCATGGCCTCATCGCCGATGAGCTGGGCTCCCGACTCGATGGCAACTTCGACCTGCCGCGGATGCGCCGGCCGGGCGAGCACGTCCTTGCGCAGCATCGACGCCATCGCCGACACATCGATGGGCAGACCCTTGATCGGCGCATCGTTGGCTTCGAAGCGCGACAACTCGAGCAGGTCTTCGATGATGCGGGTCATGCGATCCGTCTGGCGGCGCATCTCGGCGACGGGCGCGGCGAGCTCCCCCAGTCCCGAGTCGGCACTGAAGTTCTCGAGATACCCGGCCACGACGGTGAGCGGGGAGCGCAGTTCGTGCGAGGCATTGGCGACGAAGTCCTTGCGCATCTGTTCCATGCGCACCTCGCGCGTGACGTCGCGCAACATCAACAGCCGCTGATCCTCGCCGTAGGAGATGAGCTGGAATGCGATGTGCCGCTCGGTGGGCGTGTCGATGCGCACGATGACCGGCATGGAGTAGTGGCCACCGCGCAGGTACTGCACGAAATCCGGATTACGGACCAGGTTGTCGATGCGCAGCCCCAGGTCCGCGCGCCGCGAGAGATCGAGCAGTTCGCCGGCCTTGCGGTTGAACCAGACGATCTCGCCCTGCGGATCGAGCATGACGACGCCGTCGGGCATGGCCGCGGTGGAACGCCGCAACTCGCGAAACAGCCGCGTCAGTCTTTCCTTGTGGAAGCGTTTGCGACGGTGCATGCGCACCACCTGCGCCACCACGTCGCCCCACAGCCCCATGGCATCCGGAGGATCCGCGACGCTGCGATGTTGAATCCAGAAATGCAGCGTGCGCAGCTGCCAGAGATTCCACGCGAGGTACAAGCCCAGCGCGCCACTGATTCCGAGCCAGACCGATCCGGCGAACCACCCGAGCAACGCCCCTGCACTCAATGCCGCGAGGATCCGCAGCACGACGTAGGCGAAGGCCGTGGCGCCCGAATTCATGGATCCTAGAGAGGGCGGGCCGAGAACCGATAACCCGAACCGCGCACGGTCTGGATCAGCCGGTCGTAGCCGTACTCTTCGAGCGCCTTGCGCAGGCGCCGGATGTGGACGTCGATGGTGCGCTCTTCGACATAGACATTGCCGCCCCAGACGCGGTCGAGCAGCTGCTCGCGCGTGTACACGCGTTCCGGGTGCGTCATGAAAAAGGCCAGCATGCGGTATTCGGTGGGGCCCAACGCCACGGTGCGTTCGCCGGAGCTCACGCGCTGGCTGCTCTGATCGAGCACCAGCCCTTCGACGTCGATGCGCTCGGTGCCTTCCACGGGCGTCGTCCGGCGTAGCACGGCGTTGATGCGCGCGAGCAGTTCGCGGGGCGAAAACGGTTTGGTGATGTAGTCGTCGGCGCCGCCTTCCAGCCCCGCCACCTTGTCGCCCTCTTCGGCGCGCGCGGTGAGCATGATGACGGGAAGTTCATGGGTTTCGCGATCGCGCTTGAGCGCGCGCGTGAACTCGAGACCGCTGGTGTCCGGGAGCATCCAGTCGACCAGCAGCAGGTCGGGGAGCTTGTTGGCGACTTCGGCGCGACCCGAGCGGGCGTCAGCGGCTTCGCGGACCTCGAACCCGGCACGGCGCAATCCAAACGCGATCATCTCGCGGATCGGACGCTCGTCCTCGACTACCAGAATCTGTTTGGCTGACATGGTTGCTGACACGGCATCACAGGTGACGTTTTTGTGGCGTGCGCATTACAACGGCAGTCTATTGCAGTTTGATTACAAGGTTTGCGTTACGCGATCCCGAACATAAACGGGTAAAGCGTCGGTCGGATCGAGGATCTGGCGTGCGGCCACGGCCGCCCGCGCGAGCTGAAGCACCTCGCTGGCGCGCGGCAGCAGGTTGGCGTGAAGCTCGGCGCCTGCCGCCAAGGCGCGTTCCGCCAGCTCGGGCCAGGCGATGAGGCCCCGGCCTGCGGCGGCCCATGAAACGCTGTGGTCCGCGGGCATCAGTACATCCGCGGCGGCGCTCACGCGCTCGGGGCCCGAGGTGAGCCCGCCATCCACGTCGAATGACGCCCAATAGACTTCGCGCATACGCGCATCGTTGGCCACGAGCACGCGGCGAACCGCGGGATTCAGCTGCACGACCCGTTGCGCGACGGCGGCCAGATCGGAGATGGGCACCACGCCCACTTGCGCACCAAACGCGAGCCCCTGCGCGACGCTGGCGGCAAGACGCACACCGGTGAAACCGCCGGGTCCGCGCCCGAACGCAATGGCATCGAGGGCACTCAAGGAGATGCCGCCCTCGGCGAGCACCGAATCGACCATGGGCAGCAGTTGCTCCGCATGGCCGCGTTCGAGCTCCACGTAGCGGTCGACTACCCGATCGCCGATGCAGAGCGACACCGAGCAGGCCTCGGTCGCGGTGTCGAGCGCGAGGATCTTCATGCGATCTCGTTGTCTACGTCTACGCGCGTAAGCCCCACAGGTGCGGACGCCGTGCCGGCGATGCGCCGCAGGAATTTTTCGGCGTCGGCAGCTACACGCGTCACCGGCATGGGTGGCAGGCTGGCGCGAAACACGCGACCGTACGGTTTGTCGACGAGCCGAGGATCGCAGATGACCACCACGCCGCGATCCGTCTCGCTGCGAATCAGCCGGCCGACGCCCTGCTTGAGCGCCAACGCGGCTTCGGGCAATTGGTATTCGCGAAATGCGTTGCCACCATTGGCCTTGAGATGTTCGATGCGCGCCTTGGTCAACGCATCATCCGGCGAGGAGAACGGCAGCTTTTCGATGATGACCAGCCGCAGCGCGTCGCCCTTGACGTCCACGCCTTCCCAGAAACTCGCGGTACCCAGCAACACCG
>Ga0190274_10002140_pt1 | contig 11620 bp, 11 predicted proteins | sample Popmic531T_FD_133002 | JGI IMG/M metagenome (GOLD analysis project Ga0190274, IMG submission 133002) | Populus adjacent soil microbial communities from riparian zone of Yellowstone River, Montana, USA - 531 T | ecosystem: Environmental > Terrestrial > Soil > Riparian zone | place: USA: Montana...
CCGTATTTTCTATAATAAGCCACCATCCAAATAATCACTTCGCTATAAGTTACCCGGCCGGAAGGCTGTTCATTGGCCTTTAAGTATTGACTGTATAATTTATCGATTACTTTCTCCGCGGGGTTTTCGTGACTCAGGTAAAATTCTTTGAGCTCCTTGAAATCACGCTTAATGCCCGGTTGCAAACTACTATCGAGTTTTTTTAATGATAAAGAATCCTGGTAATATAAATAGGGCCGGCCATAACTATATAATTCAAAATACACGGAATAGAGGAAATTCGGATCGGTTGAATTTTTTGCAGAAAGATAGCCGGCAAAGTTCGCTTCGTTCTCTTTGGCATAACCGAGTTGATGTCCAATCTCGTGGCAGGTTGTATAAGGTTGTATGAATAACGGTACAGTAGTATTTACATGCGCCTCCCCTGAAAAAGGATTATAATAACCAGTATAACCAAGATAATTCCCCAGGTAACTGAAAAGAGAAGGTTTTATGGAGGGAGTTTTATAATCAAAATCAATGTTATTCTTGGCAAGCGATTCATAAGAACGGATAGCACCCGAAATGAGATATTTCTTATTGCTGATTATGGCTCGGTCCAGTTTACCTACAGAATCAAACTTATTTACTTTCAGCAGTAACTGCTGCATCACCGCTATAAGATCTTCCTTATTGATCTTGCCGGTTGTCAGGTCGAGTTGATGGGCGATCCCGCGGCGGTTATAGTTCAATCCCCAGAATAAATTAAAACTGGAATAAACAAGCAATACAATTATGACCAATCTTTTTAACCCTCCCTTCCAATAGTTTTTATCGGCTCTTTTTTTCCGTATCCGTTTTATAAGATCAACTAATTTATAAATGAAATAAATCACGACCAATGCATAAAAAATATCACCTATGCTAAACGGAAGCCATCCGAACAAAAATCGTTGTCCGCGGGAAATAACAGGGTATAATCCGGTAGAATAATAACGCTCAACGGCATCGGGAAATAATGAAAAAATCTTGATGGCAGCAGTGAGCAGTACCAGGCATAACAATGCAATACGCTTTTTGGTCATAGAATTTAAAAATAGGAAAAACTTTCCCGGTCTTGGTGAGGAACCCGTTAATTTGTTGTCATTGTTTAATATTGCCGGCATCGCCTTTGGCAAGCCTACGGCGACCAAAGGGAAGTCGGTAAGTCGATAATTTTTTCCAGATCTCAATTCATTCCCGTCTTACCGACTTCCCGGCGAAAAAAATTCAAATTGAGACAGTGTCACAATTCAGTTTACTTTGCAGAACTAAAGATCGATCCACTATGAATATGGAATTTAATAAGAATGAGGATGTGATGAAATTGTCGCTAAGTCAAATGCGGCAGCGCTTAGAAAAGATCTATGAAGGGGGTGGTAAAAAAGCGATTGAGAAGCAACGCGAAAAAAATAAACTAACCCCACGTGAGCGGATCGAATATCTGCGGGATAAAGACAAACCCTTTATTGAATTGGGAGCCTTTGCCGGTTACGAAATGTATGATGAACAAGGAGGCTGTCCGGCAGGGGGAACTGTTGGAGGTATTGCTTATGTAAGTGGTCGGGCCTGTGTGTTGGTGGCAAACGATCAAACGGTAAAAGCCGGTGCCTGGTTCCCTATCACCGGTAAAAAGAACCTGCGATTGCAGGAGATTGCGATGGAAAATCAGCTGCCCATTATTTACCTGGTTGACAGCGCGGGTGTTTTTCTTCCAATGCAGGATGAGATATTTCCCGATAAGGAACATTTCGGTCGTGTTTTTCGTAACAATGCACGTATGAGCGCAATGGGTATTACCCAGATTGCAGCGGTGATGGGTGCCTGTGTGGCCGGGGGCGCATATCTTCCTATTATGAGCGATGAGACCCTGATGGTAGAAGGCAATGGATCCATTTTTTTAGCGGGGCCCTACCTTGTAAAGGCAGCCATTGGAGAAGATATCGATTCGGAATCTTTAGGTGGCGCGGTTACACATACTGAAATTAGTGGCATCGCCGATTATAAATTCAAAACGGAGCAGGAATGCATGGATCATATCAAAAGAATGTTTTCCATGTTGGGTGAAAAAGACAAGGCGGGTTTTGATCGTGTCGCGTCAATTCCTCCTCAAAAAGATTCCAATGAACTTTATGGAATTTTTCCGGCTGATGGAAAGCCATACGATATACTGGACATCATAGAACGCATTGTTGATGATTCACAGTTTGAGCAATTCAAAGAGGATTATGGAAAAACAATTGTATGCGGATACGCACGCATTGATGGATGGGCTGTGGGAATTGTAGCGAATCAACGAAAGATCGTCAAAAGCAAGAAAGGAGAAATGCAGATGGGCGGTGTTATTTATAACGATAGTGCGGATAAGGCCGCCAGATTTATCATGAATTGCAACCAAAAGAAAATCCCGCTTGTTTTTATCCAGGATGTTACTGGCTTTATGGTAGGAAGTAGAAGTGAACATTCGGGTATTATTAAAGACGGTGCAAAGATGGTTAATGCGGTTGCTAATTCTGTAGTGCCGAAAATCACCATCGTTATTGGTAATTCATATGGGGCAGGTAACTATGCCATGTGTGGAAAAGCCTATGATCCGCGTTTCATATATGCATGGCCCACCGCTAAGATCGCGGTAATGGGCGGCGATCAGGCGGCAAAGACGCTGTTACAGATACAGGTAGCCGCAATGAAAGCAAAAGGCAAATTGGTTGCGCCTGAGGAAGAAAAGGCGTTGCTCGATACTATAAAAGGACGCTACGAACAACAAACCAGCCCTTATTACGCGGCAGCACGTCTCTGGGTCGATTCTATCATCGATCCCATGGAAACCCGGCGGGTAATTTCTGAGGGTATTAACGTTGCCAACCATAACCCCAATTTTCCCGATTTTAAAACCGGGGTTATACAAGTGTAGACACACCTCATTATGGTTAACCATTGTTGGTTTTATACCCAAAAACCTTAGGAAACAGAGGGGTTAGACCAATATCAAACAAGCCCCAGAACTTTGTTTTCTATATGATCGGAAGTTTTGCCGGTTTATCAAAAAGTTATTATTTTCACTAATCAATTTTTCCTAACTAACTAGCGCATTATGAGAAAATCTACTCTCGGCAAGGTTTTATTGTCTTTTAGTGTAGTTGCAGCCACAATTGGGGCTTGTAAAAAAGATGATTCGGAATTTGTGAAGGCTCCCCCTGTTGCCGATCAATCCTTTACCGAAGAATTTGATACCGCTTCCAAAGCATTTCTAAGAGGTTGGGTTCCCATCAACAATAGTAATCCTAAAGGCAGTAGTATATGGACCCAGGGTGGTGCGCCTTTCCCTTTCTTTCCACCTTATTCTTCCAAGGGATCATATGCTGGTTTTCTTGCTGCCGACTATCTTTCAACTTCCGGAACAGATGACGTGATCAGCAATTGGCTCATCTCGCCGGTAGTTACGATGCAGAACGGAGATAAAATATCTTTTTATACCCGCACGCAGTTACTTCCTAATGCTTTTGTTTCCGGCGATTCAACTGACTATGGTAATAACCTCGAGGTTTGTTTTAACCGCAAGAATGAGGGCACCTATGTTGGAGTCGCGAATGATCCTACGGATCCTGCGTATAATCTAAGTACTGATCGTGGGGATTTTGAATTACTTCTTTCTATTAACCCACCGGTATATGCAGGACTCTGGGAATACAAATGGGCGCATAGCGATCCTAACATTGTTGAACCCGGATCTTTTCCTAGTACCTGGACCCGCTTTGAAGTAACGATCGGTGGACTTAGCAAACCTACAAAAGGAAGATTCGCGTTTCGTTACTATACATTGGATGCTGGTTCCAATGGCAATGGCAGTGCAATTGGTATTGACCAGGTTGTTTATTCCAGTAAAAAATAATTTCGACTCCTTATTAAATAATCGGCTATGAATAAGAAATTTTTACTTTCACTTTTATCTGTTTCTCTGATTATAATTTTGATCGTTTCTTGCGAAAAAGATTATAATAAGGAACCCGTTAATCCGCCACCACCGGTTGTTTCAAAATCATTTGTCGAAGAATTTGATTCAGCAGCGAGTCTTAGCCGTAAAGGATGGGTAATAACTAACCTAAGCACACCAGCGGGCGGCAGTGCATGGCGTCAAGGAAAATATGAACTCGGGGGAAAATTTGGAAATGAAATTGTTGGTTTCCCTGCATATTCCGCCGTATATAGCCCTACCGAATTTATCAGTGCTGATCTCGGAGCAACAGACAATGCCGGTAAAATCAGTTGCTGGTTGATTACTCCTTCGTTCCCTGCTAAGAATGGAGATGAATTTAGTTTTTATACACGCTCCACCGGCAATTATCCTGAGCGTTTACAAGTAAGAGGAAATTATACTAATCAAAGCGCGAACGTTGGAAATGAACTGACGTCTGTTGGTGATTTTACTAATCTGCTTGTTGATATAGATCCGGATTATACCGGACTCTATCCTGGCACATGGACCAAGTATACAATTACTTTCGCTGGACTTACTGGTTTAGTGAATGTTCGTCTTGGATTCCGTTATATGGTTGATGATACAGGCGTTAATGGAGAAATGATCGGGGTTGATAAAGTAGAATTCGTAAGCAAATAAATTATTTCAACTTATTTATAACCGGTCTTCATAAGAAGCCGGTTTTTTTTTACCGAAATTCGCAACTACTAAAATAGTTTTCGTGCACCGCAATTAATTAAAGGCTTAATTGAAATGAAGAAAGTTACCGTGTTCCTTTCCTTAATTGTTTTAATCGTCGCTTGCAAGGACGAAGCGCCTCCGGCAGATCCAGCTACTGCGGAGCGACTTCGTATTAAATCAGTAAATGACACAATTATTTTGAGAGCGCGGCAAATCATCCAAACCGGCGACCTGGTATTACGTACGGGTACAGATTTTTCCAGCGATCAGGTAAAGGATCTTTCTTTAACAGATAAAACCTATTCACATGGTGGTATTGCGTTGGTTCAAAACGATAGCATCTATATTTATCATGTTGAACCCGACTATTATTACATAACTGATAAGGTTCGAAAAGAACCGTTGGACAGTTTCTGTAATCCTGAAAAAAATTACGGCATTGGTATCGCCCGTTATAATCTTTCGGACGTTGAGAGACAAAAATTCATTGATTATTTAGATGACCAGTATCAGAAAAAAATACCCTTTGATGGCCGTTTTTTGTTAAACACTAACGATTCGATGTATTGCTCGGAAATGATAAAAAAAGGATTGTCGTTGGCCACGTCGGGCCGGATAACGATCGAACCGATTCGTTTCAACGATCGACGTAAATTCAGGCTTATCAAACGGTATTTTAAATTGCGAGAAGAACAATTTATAAATAGGGAGATCATTCCTATCGACCATTTATACCTCAATCAGGAATGTACGCTTTTAAAAAAATATGTTTATCTCAAGTAAAATCAACATTATCCTTTGAGTACAACTTTGAAAGAACTGATCATGTACACAGATGGCGCTTCGCGAGGTAATCCCGGACCCGGTGGTTATGGAACGATATTGATCTGGAGTGGCAAAAGCAAAGAACTCTCCGCAGGCTACCGTCGCACCACCAATAACCGTATGGAATTAATGGCTGTCATAGCCGGGCTCGAAGCATTGAACAGAGAGGGACTCTCTATTACCGTTTATTCCGATAGTCAATATGTAGTAAGAGCCGTTGAAGAAGGTTGGCTGAAAAACTGGATTGCTACTAATTTTAAAGGGGGAAAGAAGAATAAGGATCTCTGGTTGTATTTTCATCAACTCGCACAAAAACATTCTATCCGCTTTAAGTGGGTGAAGGGGCATGCTGAGAATATCTATAATACCCGCTGCGATGAATTAGCTACTGCCGCTGCCGATGGTGGGGAATTGTTGGTTGATGAAGGATATGAGGAAAAGAAATAGCTCCTAGCTGTTAGCTATTAGCTGCTAGCGGCAACCTGCAGGGACTAATCGTATGACCGTCCCGGTCTGACGATTGCTCAGGGGCCATCATCGTCTGACGGTCTCCGTCTGACGATAAAGCATTTAGGTCCTTTTTAATTAATTCTTAATTTCCCGATAGTTAATCGTCAGACGGAGGACCGTCAGACGATAGCGCTCGTAGCTCGAGGCTCAAAGCTCGCAGCTTTACTAAGCTATTGCCACGCTCTTCTTCCTATTCAACAAATAATAAGCGCCGAAGAAAACAGCACTGAATAAAATTGTAGCAAAAATACTTTGACGGTAAAATGGAACACCCAATGCAAAGGTTTCCATTAATCCAGCCCAGGTTTGAGGAATTGTTTTAGCTCCCAGCCATACTGTAAAATTAGAGAGCAGGAAAAACCAGGTTGGTGCTATCAGGGAGTAAATAAAAATATTTACGATGGTGATACGCTTCATGAAAAATCCAACGACTACAACGCTGGCAAATACAAGATAATTCAACCATTGACCGCTATAAAATCCCTGTATGGAACTCATTCCATTTTGATATAGGATTTCATACAATGCATCCGATACAAACATGGAGAACAAGGGTAAGGCAAAGGCCCATTTGCGATCCTTAATAACAGCCCCACCAAACAACGCCATGGCAATATGAGGAGCGAATCCATATTCACGAAGAGGAGTTACCCGATAAACGGCCGCTACGATGATTAAGATAACCAGGTACCAGATGGTCGTTTTGTTCAATTTCATATTTGTAAAATTCAGCGGCAAAAATAGTTCAAAACAAGCGGATAGTAAGGTTAAGGGCAAAAAATTATTCCCCTGGAACTGTGGCCCTGAAAACCACTGCTCCCATTTCGCCAGCTTTAATGCTTAGCGAAGCGCCGTTTATGGCCAACATTGGCTGGCCTTTACTGAGATTAAGTATTGTGTCGTTTTCAGTTGCTACCACGCTTCCATCAGCCACTAAAAAAATATCAATGGTTGTGCTTTTCAGTTTAAGAGCTTGACCTTTAGCGAGAATTACTTTTCTCAATTCAAAATCCTCTGCGGGAGTTTGAAAGATTTCTTCGCCACTTGCGGGATTTCTTTTTCCAGTAATAATTGCTGGGTCCACCGGTACAAACTTCACATGTTTCAGTAATTCCGGTACGTCTACTTTCTTTGTCGTGAGTCCGCCCCGCAATACATTATCGGAATTAGCCATTAGTTCGAGATTCTGTCCTTCTAAATACGCGTGTAAAATGCCCGCATCCTGGAAAATGCCCTCGCCAGATTGAAGGTTTACCAGGTTCAATAAATAAACAGAAAATAGACCGCGATCAATATATCCTTCCTTACAAAACGTTTTATAGGCCCGTGCTGCCCAGAAATTTTCCTCCGATTTTTTTAATTGGCCCGTTTCATATAAGGGAAGAATGCGATCGACCAGAGGTTGTAATATTTTATTAACCTCGGCTTGATCCATTTCCATCACCAGCTTATAAACGCCTTCATATCCTGATCGCTTCCATGCAGGGATTATAAATAACAATTCCGGAACTGCATGTATTATCTTTTTTAATTCAGGGGCTGGTTTAAATCCATGTAATAGCCAAAAATCACTCCAGGCCACCATCAGTTCCGGCTTATGATTATCGTCTTTATAGTTGCGATTGGAAGCATTTAGAGGGATATTCTTTTTACTCTCTTCAGCAAATTCCAGTTCTGCCGCTTTTTTAGAAGGATGCACCTGTATCGACAACATATCTTTTACGTCTAATATTTTAAACAGATAGGGCAGGCGTCCAAATTTTTCGGCAACCCTTTCACCTAATACTGTTGCATTCTGTATCCGGATAAATTCGTCAAGTGATTGCTTAGTGCCATCAGGTAATTCTAAAAGTGAGGGCGCATTTTCATGAGCACCCATCCAGTATTCTGCAAAAGGACTGTGGTCCGTGTTGATTTTCCCCAATAATGCGGGTAAAAAACGTTCGCCGCCCCAGTTATAATGCTGTATCGCGCCTTCGAGCCGAAATATTTTTTGTGTAGGTTGCATGATGATGAGTAGTGGATGGTAAAACTCTTAATCGTGAGTGGTGAGACGTGAGTCGTGAGAGGGTCCCTGATAAATTAAGAGTCTTTGTTACTTCGGAATCCCCACACGACTCACGTCTCACCACTCACGATTCACAATATTACAACCTTGCCATGGCAACACATAACGAAACTGGTAAAAAAGGAGAAGCACTTGCCGTGGGTTGGTTGAAATTAACAGGCTTTAGGGTTCTGCATCAGAATTGGCGTCATTCCCATTACGAAATCGATATAATTGCCATCAAAGAAAACATATTACATTTCATTGAAGTGAAAACCAGGCGCAGCCATCGTTTCGGCTTTCCGGAAGAATCGGTATCAAAGAAAAAAATGCAGCACCTCATGCAAGCGGCCGAAGAATTTATGTACCAATACCCGGGATGGAAAAGAATTCAATACGACATACTTTCAATTATCCTGGTGTACAGAAAAGAACCGGAGTTTTTTTTGATTGAGGACGTCTATTTGTGAAAATCCGGATTTTGGAATTATGACTGATGATTTTTTTTGCTGAAAGAGTAAACTGAAATTTGGGACTTATGATTGTGATTGAGTAATCAAAAATCATAATTCACAAATCATAAATTTTTGCCATCCACCAGCTCCCTCATCTTCTCCACCAACTTATACGTTGCCGGACAAAATTCAATGTTCTGTTTAAAAACATGAACATATTGAACAGTATGTTTCTTGGTATGATGGGGAAACCCGGCGCAATCCTGCGGTCTCACTTCGTAAATGGAGCAGTAATTGGTGGCCATATCAAGAAACTGGCAGGGTTCAGTTTTATTGATCCAGTCGCCGTCAGGATCCTTGCATAACATTTTTTTACGAAAAGCTGCAGGAGTCATATTCAAATGTGCAGCGATCCTGCGAATATCCGCTCCAGTATAAGTAGGTGACATTGTTTTACAACAGTTCCCGCAACTCAAGCATTCCGTTTCTTTCCATACTTGCTGATCAACATTCTGGGTTAATGTATTCAATCCCCGGGGAGGGTTTTTGCGGAGCCTGCTCAAAAAACGTCTGAAAACAGGTTTGCTGGCTATCGCTTTCTTGTTAAACTCTCTCAGGTTAATCTGCATTCTATCTTAATAATTTTCGCACATGTTCAATAGCTATCGAAATGCAAATATCCTTAAAAAATGTTAGTACCCATATTATTAAATTGAAGGTGTTAGTGCCCATGGTTGATGTCCGTGGTTTGTGTCCTCACCCATCATTTTTTTTCATCCGTCATCACAACTATCTTCAACAATAACCATCGGCATATTCATTATCTTTACCACTACTCTTCGAAATATGTGGGAGCCCTATAAAAAAGGATACAAAGCCTGGTTACAACTGGAAAAATCCCTTGCCGGAAATTCGGTAGAAGCCTACTTGCGCGATATTGATAAGTTCACCCAGTTTTTACAGGACCAGCAACAGGTTCAATCACCCTCAGATGTTACATTAAAAACCTTACAGCAATTCATCAAATGGATCGCGGAGCTGGGAATGACGGATACATCGCAGGCCCGTATCATTTCCGGTGTCCGATCCTTTTATAAGTATTGTTTAACGGAAGATATCACTAAAAAAGATCCCACTCTTTTACTGGAGGCACCCAAGCTAAAACGAAAACTGCCCGATACATTAAGTTTTGAAGAAATCGAAGCGATCATTGCGCAGATCGATATGAGCAAACCTGAAGGTGGACGCAATAAGGCCATTCTTGAAACACTCTATAGTTGTGGATTGAGAGTAAGTGAACTGGTAAACCTCAGATTATCGCAATTATATACTGATATTGGTTTTATACGGGTGATTGGTAAAGGAGATAAGGAAAGGTTGGTACCAATCGGAACTTCGGCCATCAAATACGTGAATATTTACAAAGAACAATTAAGAGTTCATATAACGGCGAGCCCGGGACACGAGGATATTTTATTCCTGAATAACCGGGGTGCCAGACTTTCCCGCGTAATGATCTTTTTATTATTAAAAGATCTGGTAAGGAAAGCGGGCATCAAAAAAAATATATCGCCGCATAGTTTCCGTCATTCTTTTGCTACCCATCTTGTTGAAGGCGGAGCCGATCTGCGCGCGGTACAAGAAATGTTAGGGCATGCCAGTATCACCACCACCGAAATATATACTCACCTCGACCGCGAGTTTCTACGTAAAACATTGGAGAATTTCCATCCGGCATTTAAAGGATAAAAAATGTAAGGCGTTCCGTACTTGAGAAATCAATTTACATGCTACATTTTATATTCTCAATTTTACATTTTAAATATCGTACCTTTTATATCTAAACCAACCAGCGATGACCAGGATACTAATTTCCCTATTCGTGTTGTGTTTTCCTTTTCTATTAAGAGCCCAATCTCTCACCGAAGGCGCTACCCTTCTTTTTAAAAATTCTAAAAGCAATCTCTCTTCCGCCGAAAAAAATAAATTATTTATTGATCTGCAATTTCATCTATCGAAAGATCGCAAGCAATTTGTTGCCGATGGTGACGTGAATAAGGAGTTTCCATTTGAAGCACAGGTAATGCCCACCGATTTTAATAAAGATGGTAAGGAAGAAGTTTTTATTGTATACGGCAATTCGTACACTTCGGGCGGTGCCGGCTCTTCTGTTGTTGTTTTTATTAAGAACGCGGCTGGCAAATACGAATCACAATTAGGATTTCCTGGCACTGCTCCGGATGTGCTTGCTACTACCAATAAGGGATACCCTGATCTACTCATCGGGGGACCCGGCTTAGAATTCCCGGTGTGGAAATGGAACGGAAGCAGTTACGTGTTAGCAAGGAAAGTAAAAGACAGTGAATATGAAAAACTCAAAAAAACAAGACTGGAAGAAGCAAGTAAAGCCTACCAATCAACAATAAAATAGCTGATGCAAAAGGGTAAGGAGGGCAAAAGGACACTTGCAGTTTTTTAACCAGGAAAAATCCGTTTTTTCTTTTTTAAAATCGTTTTTTTCACATTGTTCCGCATTCTTGCCGATATATATTTGTATCTGATTAATCTACCTATGATATACGGGCGGGAGTATTACATGTAACTGCTGCCAGATTTTTTGCCAACTTGATGTTGTGGAAAGGAAAATGAACAGCGTTTTTGAGAAATCAGGAACAACTGTCCTATTGAAGATTTTTGAAAGACAGCGAGGAGGTGGCGGGGAGGGAGGGCCCCGCAGGGAGGTATGTACGTAATCGAAAGTCTGACATCGCTTAAAATATTCTAGAGTATAAAACTAAAAAATCTACACAATCAGATCAAGATGTAATTATTATAGTTCGTGATAACAGATCCACTCCCTTTTCTCCTTTCCCTTTTGATCTCGTAGCCTTGTATTAAAAAACGTCATACTGTTGCAATCCACGGCTCTAAGAATGCCACCGCCCTCTCAAATAATTCCTTCCCATATTCCTTCGTTGCCAAAAATGGATGTTCTCCATTCACGCCCGTCAATGCAGAATTTTCTCCTTGGGAAAATACAGACAAATCAACCAGTTCAGGTTGCACATACATAGTAATTGAGGTTTCATTTTTCGCAGCATGATC
>Ga0190274_10002141_pt1 | contig 11620 bp, 9 predicted proteins | sample Popmic531T_FD_133002 | JGI IMG/M metagenome (GOLD analysis project Ga0190274, IMG submission 133002) | Populus adjacent soil microbial communities from riparian zone of Yellowstone River, Montana, USA - 531 T | ecosystem: Environmental > Terrestrial > Soil > Riparian zone | place: USA: Montana...
AACCGTAACCCACGGTAACTCACCATAGCCAACCGTAACCTACCGTTTAAACCATAAATGTTCGCATAGTTTTTAGTGGAGAATTGATATCAAAGCAACCCAGAACGAAAGTGAGTATAGCGACGATTGCTTATGCGTAATTTTTTTAGGTTTATTCTATTATGTTAGAATTTGCATTACCGTAGCTTACCATAACTTACGGTAGTCTACGGGAACCTACCGTTTAAACCGTAACCCACGGTAACTCACCATAGCCAACCGTAACCTACCGTTTAAACCATAAATGTTCGCATAGTTTTTAGTGGAGAAATGATAACAAAGCAGCCCGGAACGAAGGTGAGCATTGCGACGATTGCTTATGCGAAGGTTGGAGTGCGAGGTGATAGATTCATCCGTCTGTTAGATATCTCCGCCGCTTTGAATAATCCTTAGTTATTAATGAAAAACCCTGAAGCGCAATGCTTCAGGGTTGAGGTTCCGAGCAGATTCGAACTGCTGTACAAGGTTTTGCAGACCTCTGCCTAGCCACTCGGCCACGGAACCTTTTTTAAGGGCTGCAATGATAGTGAATTTCGACCATACAACGCTAAAAAATGAGTGATTGGTCAGTATGTAACAGTCTGAAAAATGAAAAACTGAATGGGAAATGATTGCTGCAAACGGCTAAGTGCCAAAGGCAAATGGCCATTTGGCCATCAGCTACTACCTACCGCCATTTTTAGAAGTACTCCACGCAGACACAGTAACTCCCACCTGCTTCACATCCCCATTCATCGGTGGGTTGATCTTGGTAACAGTAACCTCTGCCTTTTGGATTTCGGGCAACTTCCGAATCAACTCATCTGCAATCCTACCGGCAACATGCTCGATCAGTTTCGAGCGGATGGCCATCTCAGCTTTTACAATATTGTACACAACAACGTAGTCTACCGTTTTGGAAAGATCATCGGTGCGCTGCGCCTGGCTGAAATCTGTTTCAATGTTTACGTCAACAACATAATTCGCCCCAATCACGGCTTCTTCCTCCAAGCAACCGTGATAAGCGTATAACTTAATTCCTGTGACGTTTATTATTCCCAAGTTGGTTTGGTTTCTTGATTCTTGTCTCTTGATTCTTGCCTCTTGCCTCCGGTTCAGTGGTTTAAATGCGAAAGTGCTGCGTGCAAGCGCGACAAAACTTCTTCCTTTCCGAGCAATTCCGCCATCGGAAATAAATCCACTCCTGCACTTTGTCCGCTCAGGAAAATCCTGAAGAGCTGCAATACTTCGCCGGGCTTCAGGTTATTGCCGGCAGCAGTCTGCTTAAAGCAAGTTTCCGTTTCCGGTGCTGAAAAATTTTGCAATGCATTCAAATTTTCAGAAAGCTTGCTAAAGAAATCTGAAAATTCCGGTTTCCATTTTTTCTTTATGACATCGTCATCATATTTCTCCGGTGCGATGAACAGGTATTTTCCTTTTTCAATAAACTCATTTTCAAATTGCGTCCTGACTTTCAATAATCCAACGGCCCTTGCTAGGAAGTCATCACTCAATCTTCTGTCACCGGATGAAAACTGAAATTGATTTTTCAATGATTCTCCAAGTTTGTCCGCCAATAGTTTATCAGGCTGACGGTGCAACCACTGTTCATTGAACCATTTTGTTTTTTCGGGATCGAAACGCGCTCCGGCTTTATGTACATGAGCGAAAGAGAAATTTTTTATCAAGTCATCCATTGTAAAAACTTCCTGCTCAGTTCCCGGGTTCCATCCGAGAAATGCAAGCATGTTCACGAACGCTTCCGGGTAATATCCTTTCTCCCTGTAGCCGCTTGAAATTTCTCCTGTAGCAGGATCTTTCCATTCCAGCGGAAAGACAGGGAACCCAAGCTTGTCGCCATCGCGCTTGCTAAGCTTGCCATTTCCGTCGGGCTTTAACAGCAAAGGGAGATGCGCGTATTGCGGCATTTTATTTTCCCATCCAAGGAAACGGTAAATCAATATGTGTGCAGGTGCCGATGGCAGCCATTCTTCGCCGCGGATGGCATGACTGATTTCCATCAGGTAATCGTCGACGATATGAGCCAGGTGATATGTCGGCATGCCATCGCTTTTCAGCAATACTTTATCATCAACGATGCTGGAATGAAACGATACATCGCCGCGGATGATGTCGGTAAAATTTATTTCTACGTTCTCCGGCACTTTCAGGCGAATCACGCAATGCTCGCCGGAAGAAATCCGCTGCTGCACTTCTTCTTTGGTAAGCGTGAGTGAGTTTTTCATTTTCATCCGCGAGGAAGAGTCGTAGCTGAAAGCGCCTTTGGCAGCCTCGGCCTGTTTGCGGATCGCATCCAGATCTGCAGAAGTATCAAAAGCGTAATAGGCATATCCACTTTCTACCAACTGCTCAGCATATTTCCTGTACATTTCCTTGCGTTCACTTTGCCGGTATGGAGCAAACTTTCCGCCTATAGAAACACCCTCGTCAATTTTTATTCCGCACCAGCGAAGTGATTCAATAATATATTCTTCGGCCCCCTGAACAAACCTATTCTGGTCAGTGTCTTCAATGCGCAGCAAAAAATCTCCTCCATGCTGTTTTGCAAAAAGGTAGGCATACAATGCAGTGCGTACACCGCCCATGTGCAGCGGACCTGTCGGACTGGGTGCAAATCGTGTTCTGATTCTTCGTTCCATTCGTTTAAAAAATCATGCGTCAGCATTATGAATTTGATTTCATTATGCATTGTGCATTATGCATTGTGAATTAAAGATCCTGCTGCGGCTCAAACTGAGAAGAAGGAACATCAGCAAGCATTTCAGGATTCACCTGGGATTCTTCTTTAGATCGTTCAATCAGATCAATGCCGTTTTGAGTAATGTAGTACTGGCCTTTTTTACGCGCGCCTTTGTATTCGATCAGTTTAAATTCTTTGAGCACTGCCACATACCGCGCACCGGTTACTCCGTTCACTCCTGTCATCTGGAAAAGAGTAGACGCATTCAAAGATTTATTTTCAAAAAGATGGACCAGCATCTGCGATTGCTTGCGCAGGTTGGGCGCATTCCTGGCATGCTGACCGGGATATTTTTTCCAGCATTCAAAGAGTTTATCAGCGTCAATGTCGGAATGCTTTTGAGACTCACTTTTCAGCAGGTTGAAGTTCTCATTTCCCCCGCTCAGAATATTTGTGCGTTGTTGAAGTACATCATTCCGAAGATGTAATTCATCAATCCTGCGGTTCAATGTATCAATGGCTCCGCGGAGGTCATTATCGACAGGCAATCTCTCAATTGTTTGAGTTGAAGTATCATTTTTACCTCGTAGGTTATCATTTATCTTCAGCATATTATCATTGATCAGCGTCGATTCTTCAATCCTCAGGTGCATACCGTCAATAATCTGTTGCATATCGTCAATACGCTTCAGCAACTTGCTGTTTCTCACCATTAAGTGATTGAATTGCTGGAAAAGTTGTTCGTTTTCTGCAGTAAGCTCGTCAATTACCTTCTGCTGATTTTCAATTTTAAGTTTCAATACCTCCTTATCCATTATATTTTTATTTGGTGATAAAAATATAGGTTTCAAACATCATTAGTTGAAATGTTGATAAATTTTAGAATCATAATGATCTTCGAACAACCCTGCCTGCCTGTCGGCAGGGAAACAGAATGCGAAATATCGAATGCAGGATGTATCACTTACCATAATGACTTTAATGACTGTGGCTGTTCCAATGACCAGGGCCCTTCAATGACCTTAATGACCTCGGCTGTTCATGACCTCTTCTTAGCTGTTCAATGACGGCTGTTTTCCTACTTTCGCGCGATGCTTTTATTATCCCCCAAAAATTTTCCGGATTATGAACTGATCGACTGTGGCAACTTCGAAAAGCTGGAACGGTTTGGAAAGTATGTTACCATTCGTCCGGAACCTCAGGCTGTATGGGACAAAGGTTTTTCAGAAAAGGAATGGGAGAAAAAAGCGCATGTAAAATTTGTTCCACGTTCAAGTTCGAGTGGCGACTGGAAAAAGCTGAAGGAAATGCCGGACCGTTGGAACATCGATTACAAAATATCAAAGGAGGAAAATAAAAGTCTCAGGTTCAGACTTGCGTTGACATCTTTCAAGCATGTCGGGATTTTTCCCGAGCAGGCGGTAAACTGGGATTACATTGCTGATAGTGTCAAAGAAATGGAATCACCTGCGCCACGTGTGCTGAATCTTTTTGCTTACACCGGCGGAGCCTCGCTTGCGGCAAAAGCTGCGGGAGCGGATATTACCCACCTGGATTCTATCAAACAGGTGGTGACGTGGGCGAAAGAAAATATGGAGCTGAGCGGATTGACTGATATCAGGTGGGTGGTTGAAGATGCACTCACGTTTGTAAAACGCGAAGTGAAGCGTGGAAAAAAATACAATGGTATTATCCTCGATCCTCCGGCCTATGGTCATGGTACTGACGGACAAAAATGGAAGCTGGAAGAAATGATCAACGAGATGATGAGGCTGGTGATGGAGTTATTGGATGAGAAAAAACATTTTTTAATCCTGAATACCTACTCGCTTGGATTTTCTTCGATCATCATTGAAAACCTTTTGGGAAAAGTAAAAGGTCTGGAAACAGGCGAGCTTTTCCTGGATGCTACTTCGGGGTGTAAACTTCCGTTGGGAGTTTTTGGAAGATATCGGAAGCTTTGATATGTTACATAGGAAATATAGAGCAGCCGATTGAAACACATAGGCACATAGAAAATATAGAACGGCCGGATCAGTGCAGCCGGCTCCGACGCTTTCGTAATTCGTAAATTCGTACGGATTTCATTCGTTATTCGATGGGGTAAATTAGCAAACAAGACACACAGAAATATAGAAAACTCAGAGACATCCAGAAAACAATGGCGTTACTTGAAAAACAATTGTACCTGAAAAAATCACTTTTGCCCCGGGCCGGGAAAGGGCTTTTTACTAAGATTGATATTCCAAAGGGCACGGTAATCGTCGAATACAAAGGCCGCGTCACAACGTGGGATGCCATCAAGCATGAAGACGGCAAGAACGGATACCTGTATTATGTAAATTCAAAACGTGTGATCAATGCGAAGCCGCTTGTAAATACTTTTGGCAGGTATGCGAATGATGCTGCGGGGCGTGTGCGTGTGAAAGGATTGCGTAACAACGCCGAGTATATTGAAAAGAAGAAACGCTGCTACATCAAATCAACCAGGAAAATCAATGCCGGCGATGAAATTTTTGTCAGCTACGGTAGGGAATACTGGGAGATGATGGCCAAGCTGAATAAGAAAAAAAGCAGTGCTTAAAAACAGCCCAATCACAGAGGCACAAAGACGCAAAGAAAGCAGTCAGGTACGCACAGGGTTCTCTGCGACATTGCGCCTCTGTGGTTAACCCATAAAACTCATTATTGTCTTATGATTTTATGATATTGCATTTTTCCATCATGCATTAAAACTTCTGCAAAATAAATTCCTTCCCTCTGGCCTGACAGATTAATCCTGGCAGTCCTTGATTTTAAAATATATTTCCCGAAAGAATCAAAGACATTTATTTCCGAAATTTTTTCTCCGGATTTGATTTCAAATATTCCAGTTGAAGGATTTGGAAAAATTGAAAGGTGAGAATCACCAGACGGCTCTGAAGCATTCATGAAAACAAGTGAAGAATCCAAAGTCACATAAATATAATAGGAATAAACGCAACCAGCATTCAGTTCGCAGGCATTATCCTGTATCCGTGAAGTGAACATATAAGGCTGCGACCGCACATCGTTTATTGTGGGGGTCCAGCAAAAAGTGCCTGTAGGATGTGGTGTTCCAACTGTAGTAAATGTAGCACCTGGGATAACCTGGTTCCAGGTCATGGTAAGCGTATCCTGCGGAGTTGTGTCGTTTGAAAAAATATCAAAGCAGATAGTATCATCCGGAAAAACGTATGCAATCTGTTGTGAAGTACCGTTCATACCTGTCAGCGTTGGGTTGTCGAGGTTCATGGGTAATGGCCATATTACGACATCCCGCATAACACTGCCCATCAGTTCGCCGTTTCGGTAATCCTGTATTTCAAAAGCGATCACTCCGACTTCAAGGGCAGTCGGATTCACAACGAGATCTCCTGTGAAAGCATCAAAGGTGATAGGTGGTGCAGAAGAAATAGGTTGCAAGGCGCTGTACCCTGGGCTATAGTTAACACAGTTGTTAGGTGACGAGCGTGCACAGACCAGGTTATAAACCAACGAATCGCCGTCCGGATCAAACATGCCGTGATTGTAATGGAAATTCTGGCCCAATGGTATATAGGGGAAGATGTCATTCGTGAATTGGGGAGAATTATTATCTCCATTCAGGTTATTCAGACGCGCTACTGTATACTCGCTTTCGCTAGTCGCACTATTGAGCGTGGTGATGATTGCACTGCGGCAACAATCCGTAATGGAAAAAGTCCAGTCGGGACATTGTCCGGATAACACAACATCACCTTCATAAACCCATTTCTCGAAACCGGGAGCAGTACCACCATAGCAATAGGGAATTGAACCGGGACAAATCAGCGTAATGTTTGTCCCCGTTACCTGCATGGATTGCAATTGGGCGCTGGTGCTGACTCCACAGCTGACTGAGTTGACTGACATCATAACTGCCTGAAGAGACCAATTGGTAAAGCACTCCTTATAAATAACGAACTTGAAGTGGTAGGTTCCTCCAGTAAGATGGGTATAGCTGAGTTCCATACCGGAGCCATGGCTACCAACTGCAAGGTTTGTAGCAGAGAAAAAAATAACAATGACGAGTATTGCCAGGCGGAGAGAAAGTAATTTTGTTTTCATTATAAAAAGTTTAATGGTTGTGGCGGGTTAAAATTGTTTTCTTGAGTATAAATTTAGAGAGGAAAAATTTTCTGTCAAAAAAATCATTATTTCTTCAATATAAATTTTCTCAATGTCCGGTTACCCGCAGTAGTTACTTCTGCAATATATAATCCTGATACAAAAGATGTAAGATCAACTTTTTCTTCTTTGGTTGACAAAATGCATTTTCCAAACTGGTCGAAAATTTTTATCTCAAATATTTTTTCTGCTGTACTTGTTTCAAAAATTCCATCAGAAGGATTTGGATAAATTGAGAGATCAGAATTAGATGATGGTTCTGAATCATCAATAAATACAAGCGATGAATCCAGCGTTACGTAAATAAAGAATGAGTAAATGTTGATTCCCATCGTCGGACAATTATTATCCATGATTGACGAAGTAAACATGTAAGGCTGAGATCGCACATCGTTCATTCCTGGTGTCCAACAGAATATTCCGGTGGGAAGCGGACTGCCGGCCGTAGTAAAAGTTGCGGCAGGTATTGATTGGTCCCACGACATTGTGAGCGTATCTCCGAAATCAGGATCAGTTGAAAAAATATCGAAGCAAACTGTGTCATCCGGTAAAACATACACAACCTGTTGTGTGGTCCCATTCATGCCACTTTCAGTGGGAATAGTATTGGAACAGGCAACAGTATACACATTAATTTCCCGGATAACACTTCCAATCAATTGACCATTTCTGAATTCCAGGACTTCAAAAGCGATAACCCCGCAAGCTAAGGAAGTTGGGTGTGCAAGGAAATCTCCGGTGATTGAATCAAAAGTGGCAGGAGGTACTGATTCGAAAGGATATTGCCCGGAATAAGGAAAAACATAAGTTGCTCCGATGGCATCAATGAAATGATAAACAAGTGAATCTCCATCCGGATCCTGCGCACCGTGATTGAAATGAAAATCCTGCATCGAACAAATCATAAACTCGGGATCATTCAGAAATTGAGGTGAACTATTATCGTATGTGGAGTTATCCAGGTGTGCCTGAACAGTCATTTGCGTTCCGGGAAGCACGGTTGTGCAACCGTCCCTGCAGCAGCTGCTGAAAGTAAAGGTCCAGTCAGAACACTGAGCGAGTGAGACGTCTATTTCGAATTCCCATTTCTGATAACCCGGATTATTTCCGCCGGTGCATCTGGTCTGACTTGTTGGACAAGAATGTGAAATTTCATTTCCTGTACCTGCGACTGGATTCATTACATAATCGACATCTATTCCACAGGTATCACTATGCGCATTTACAGTAACCGGAAAAAGTATAGCTATGCCACTACAGTCACGGAAAAAAGTTACTTTTAATTTATACATGCTCCCTGATAGGTGCGTATAGCTCACTTCAACTCCGGCAGAGTGTGTAGCTTGAGAACGCGTGGAAAAAATTAATTCAGCGCAGAATAAAAAAACCAGGTAATGAAAATTGGATAAGTGTTTCATGATAAAAAATTTAAAAGGTTAAAGCTATTTTTTGATAATCTTTTGCTTCAGACGCCTTCCATCATTAAAAAGTATTTCCACCAGGTAAATTCCTTCGGGCTCCTCAATTTTATAAACTGAAGAGCGAAGTTTATCTGCAATGATTAGTTTTCCGGCATGATCATAAATCCTGATCATGTCAATGGTTTCAGATGCAGTAAAGTGAAGTGTTCCACTGCTTGGATTTGGATAAATCATAAAGTCATCTCTCTCAGGTATTCCGGTATTCATCCACATCAGCGAGGAATCGGAAGTCACGTAAACAGCATAGGAATAAGTTTGTACGCTATTCATCGGACACCAATTGTCCCTGATCGTAGCAGTAAAGAAATAAGGAGTTGAACGTTCATCGGATAGCTCCGGCGTCCAGCAAAAAGTTCCTGTGGGATGTTTGAGAAAATCGGAAACAAAGGTTGCAGCTGGGATACCATGGTTCCAGGATAAAAACAAGCTGTCGCTTTGATCTTCATCATTGGAAAAAATCTCAAAGCAAAGTTCTGTTCCCGGGAGTACATATGCAATGTGGTGAGGCGCACCGTTAACACCGGTCAATTCAGGCTGAGCACTGCTGCTGGTGAACAGCGTATAAAACCCGATGTCCCTTGTAATACTTCCGATCAAAGCACCATTTCTGAATTCATTTACCCGGAACGACATCATTGAAACTTCTGGCGCAGTGGGATGAATTACTAAATCTCCGCTGATTGAGTTAAAAGATACAGGCGGCACAGAAGTTACCGGTTGCTGTGCACTGAATCCGTTCGTGTAAGTGACCCAGGTATTGGCTGTCATCATGGCCGGAACCATTGCAACCGAAAGCGAATCGTTGTCAGGATCAAAGAATCCATTGTTGAAATGGAAATCCTGATCCTGGTTTAAAAACATAACCGCTTCATTCGCAATTACAGGTGATGAATTGTCCTGCATGGAATTATCCAGTCTGGCTTCAGCATATGATTCCTCATAAGGTGACTGCACATTGGTAAAGTATGCATTGCGGCAACAATAGTAGACGCTAAAGATCCAATCGGGACACTGACCCGGGATGTTGACGTCAGCTTCATAAACCCACTTCCTTATTCCGGGTTCCTGGCCTCCATCACAGTAGCTGCTTGCTTGTGGACAAATGGGAGTGATCAGTTCACCCTGTCCGGGCTTATTAATGATTACATCCTGGTTTACCCCGCAGCTGTAAGAATGCATATTCAATGTCACAGTAGTTTGCGGAGTGACTCCTGTGCAATCCTGGTAATAGGTAAATTGAAAATGGTACACGTTGCCGCTAATGTGGGTATATGTGAGAGAGGAAAGCCCGAAATGCTTTGCCAAAGCTCTGTTCAGGCTGCAGCATAAAAGACAACCGATAATCAGGATGACATGCTGGAATCTTAAGTTGGATTTCATTTTAAAAAAGGTTAATGGTTAGAAAATCCGGAGAACTGGAAGCGTCACAGAAAAGTAAGAACGAAAACGTGAGCCCTAAGATATATAAAAATAAAAGATAAATGATGACTAAGATCTGCTTAGAAGGATAGAAAAATTATTAAAGAAATTAAATGCTCAGTCTTTGTTTATTTTATACACCCTTTTTTTGTTTAACTCCTGAAATGTTATTTCCAATAAGTATAAACCTTTCGGCTGATTGATAATATCGATAATTTTCTTTTCAGTTATTGAATAATAAACACATTCTCCAAGGTAATTATATATTTTGAACATCCTGATGCCATCAATTGCTTCTATATTCAAGATTCCATGGGTAGGATTCGGATGCACATTTATATAATCCAGGGGAATCGATTTTCCAGTCGTGGCAATGACATTGTAAATGGCGGCTTCGGCCTCACAGCCATTTGCGTCTGTACTGATCACATTGTAATCACCGGAATTGTTTATAACGAAATAATCGTTCGATGCGCCATTGATCAGGCTACCGTTAAAGTACCATTGATAAGTTGTTGCGCCTGAAGTCGCATACAACGTATCATCAATCTGAGTGATAGAAATGGGAGGAGGGAAAGGGAATACTGTAATATAATCTGGAAGCAAGATGGTATCAGAATTGTTAGCATTGGAAGCAATAAGTGTCACGCTATATTGTCCAGGTGTTGAATAACAGATATCAATTGGATTGACCGCTGTACTTGTATCTGGTGATGACCCCTCAAAGGTCCATTGATAACCGGTTGCCTGGAAAGACATATTTAAAAAATCAATACATGATCCCGGGCATATCTGCGTAGGCGCAACAAACAACGCCTGTAAAACCGTGCTGTCACAAAACTTTATAATCCAGTAATCGGGTTGAATACTCCAGGCGGACTGAGACTTGTAACCACCTATATCGGATGCTGTTGAGTTTGCAATTGTATAGCAGCCATCACGCGTTTGTATTACAGTACCAGTTTCATCATGACCTTGTGTAAAAATGGTTTTATCCCAAATCGAATTGCCTGCAGAGTCTATTTTCAGAATCCAGGTTTGTTCAACACCCATATTGTTTTCGCTTTTGTTTCCGCCAATCTGAGAATAGGAATCACCGGAAATTAAATATCCGCCATCTGTTGTCTGGTTAATCTCTGTCATCTCTTCACTATTAAAACTTCCAAAATCTTTATCCCAAAGAGTATTCCCCAATGAATCAAGTTTAATTATCCAGTAATCATAGCTGCCACACGAATTTTGTGTTTTATCTCCGCTGATTCCGGAATATGAAAAACCACCAATGATGTATCCATTATCAGTTGTCTGCTCTACTGAAGAAAACCAATCTTCATTAGCTCCCCCTAAGGTCTTATCCCATTGCACCACACCTGATGAGTCGATTTTTAATATCCAATAGTCATCAAAACCTTTATGATTTTGAGTTTTATCGCCCCCAATATCGGAATCAGAAGAACCACCCATCACATATCCTCCATCAGAAGATTGGTAGATATCGCGCAGATCATCATACCTGACAGCTCCATAATCCTTGTCCCACAATTTATTCCCGGCACTGTCTAATTTTATAATCCAGTAATCCGAATACCCCCATGAATTTTGGGATTTGTCGATACTACTGTCTGAAAATGATGCACCCCCAAGAATGTATCCGCCATCCCTGGTTTGTAAAACGGCAAACAAATAATCAGCGAGAGTTCCTCCAAAGGTTGCATCCCATTGTTTATTACCTAAGGAATCTAACTTTACAACCCAATAGTCATATAATCCATGATTCGGCTGAGTCTTATTACCGCTTGAGTCGGAATTGCTCCAACCTCCAAGAATATATCCG
>Ga0190274_10002142_pt1 | contig 11618 bp, 9 predicted proteins | sample Popmic531T_FD_133002 | JGI IMG/M metagenome (GOLD analysis project Ga0190274, IMG submission 133002) | Populus adjacent soil microbial communities from riparian zone of Yellowstone River, Montana, USA - 531 T | ecosystem: Environmental > Terrestrial > Soil > Riparian zone | place: USA: Montana...
AACCGTCGTCACCAAAGAGCCCATCTTGGTGCGCATTCGTCAGGGCCGGCTTCCGTTTTTTACATCGCCCCCGCAGATTTTCGGGGGTCCGAGCGGCAGCTCGGACTGAGCTGAACGACCCCTGCGGCCAGGACTTCACCTTGCTGTCACGCGGATGAAACGCGGCGCGGACGAGCGCGCGACGGCCAAAGCCACCTCGCACCGCGCGGCGTTATCGGCCCCCGTCGCGCCGCGTGTCGTCGCTGGGATGCTTTTTCTCCAGATCGCGCAGCTCTTCGATGTTCGCGCGCACACGCGGATCGGTCGGATCGAGCTTCTCGGCGCGTTCGAGCGCTTTGTGCGCCCCCGGATGATCACCGCTCAAGACGAGCGCCGTCGCCAGGTTGACCCAGGCCGACACCAGTTTTTCGTCGAGCTCGATCGCCATGCGATAAGCGAGGATGGCGCCATGCAGATCGCGCTTCTGCTGCAGCGCATAGCCGAGATTGGAATGGAGCGCGGCGCGCTTCGGGTCGAGCTTGATAGCCCGCTGCAGCACCGAAATCGCGCGGTCGATCTGGTTGTCGGCGAGCAGCGCCGTACCGAGATCGGAAAGCGTGCGGGGATCGTTCGGCGCAATGCGGCTGGCGAGCTCGTAGGCGCGAAGCGCATCGGCGACGCGGCCGCGCATGAGCAATGCGGTACCGAGATTGGTCTGCCGCGGGGCGCTGCCCGGATCGAGCTCCGCCGCGCGCGCCAACTCGGTGAGCGCCTCGTCGGCGTGGCCGGTCGCGAGCTGGGCCACACCGAGCGCGGAGTGCGCCTCGGCGTCATCGGGGGAAAGCTCGATCGCCTTGTGCAACGCGGCGAGCGCCTCGGACGCTTTGCCGAGCATGAGCAGCGCCCGTCCGAGCTCGATGTGCGCCGGTGCGAACTTCGCGTCGAGCTTGATCGCCTGACGAAGCTGCGCCACCGCCTTTTCGAGGGCCGGATTTTTCGGCGCGATGTTGTAGTCGGTGGCAAGGTTGGTCTTGGCCACGCCGACGCGCGCCAGCCCCACGAGCGGCGCGGCGTCCTTCGGTGCGCGTTTGGCCGCTTCGCGGTACTTTTCTTCGGCCTTGGCAAAGTCGTCGGCGTCGAACGCAAGGTCGCCCGCCACGAGCGCAGTGTCACTCGGGGTACCTGTTCCGCGCGCCAACTTGGCGGTTGCGGGGAGCGGCGGCGGTGGACCGGGGGGCGCTGCCTGCGGCTCGAGTTCCGGGGGGGGCGCGACCGGAGGATTAGAGGGGACGGCAGGAACGGTCGGTGACGGCGCTAGGGCGTTCGCGGACGCCGACGGCTCAGCCTGCGGTGCCCTTGGCTCGTGCCGCTCGCCGCAAGACGAAGTCGCAAAGATCGCGAAAGCGGCGGCCGCAACGCACCCTGCACCGGTCAGAAAACCGCGCATTTGCGAGGCGCGCCGCGCGAAACACCGTGCCCCGCGCGGCGCAGCCAAGATCACCCTCGGTCGCACGGACAGTCCCTCGCGCCGCGCCGCTCGACCTACGCTTTGGTCGACCGCGAGGTATGCTCGCGGCCGTCGTAGCGGATGACGGTCGGTTTTCCTTCGCTGAACGTCGCCACGCTCACCGGGCGCTTCCACACGCGCACCAGGGCGCGCAGCGTCTCTTTCGCGTAGTCGCCCCTCAAATCGACGCCCTGGTGCTCGTGCCGCAGCAAAAGCTCGCCGCGATTCTCGAAATTGCCGTCTTCCACGTAGATGAACGGATTACCCGCGTTGGTCAGCTGAAAGAGGAGCTTGTCTTTGATCTGCTTGAACTCGCGCGACACGATCTCGTAGCGCTCGTTGCGATTCGACCACGAGAAGCTGAAGAGCTTGTGATCGCGACAGAACTCCGGAGTGAGAAATTCATCGATGAAGGTGACGTCGCTGTAGAGCGCGCGCACTTCGAAGATCTTGCGACGCCCGAGGCCGAGCCTGAGATCCCAGTGTTTCTTCGCCTCGAGCGAATCGCACTCCTCCCACTCGCGCCCGAATTGGCCCTTGTTCCAGCGATCTTCGACGTGACGGAAGAGCTCGACCCCGAGCTTGTACGGATTGAGCCGGCCCTGCGATGTAGCCAAGACACCCGCGTTGTGGTCGGCGTAGTCGATGATCTCCGAGGCATCCAAGACCTTCTCCGTCATCATCCTGGAATGCCAGTAGGAGTTGTGATTCACGAACCCGCCGGCGGCGTAGCGGTGCGTCTCCTCGACGGAAATGTCGTACACGTCGCATCGTCCGTGTTCGATCGCGACGACTTCGTCGTCCCATTTTTCTGCTTTGAACCAGCGGCGCCCGTTCACATACGCTTCGAGCGCCTTTTGTTTGCGCTCCAGGTTGAAGCCGATGCGCTCGGCGAAAACCGAGGCCGATGCGCCCGCGACGTGCACGTGCCAGCAGCCGTCCTTGTGGGCGCGCCTTCGGCTCAAGATGCCGAAGTTGAGCAGCATCAGTTGCGTTTGCGTCGCCAGCGCGTGGCTCGCGGTGCTCAAAATGACGCCCTGTTTGCCGGCGTGGCCGTCGCAATCGAAATAAGCGCGCAGGAACGCGCGCACCACCGGCTCGGGCGATTGCAAGACCGCCGCAGGGATCGCCTTCTCGCGCGCGCTCGGGCCGAACGTGAGCCCGAGGGCCTGCACCAAAAAGTCGGACAGGTTCTCGGAATGAAGGAGCACGCGGAGGCGCCCTTCGTCGTGCTTCATGCTCGCGGTCAGGCCGAAAAGGTCGCGTCCGAGCTTCGAAAAGGCCGCGGCTTGTTCGTCCTCGCCGGTCGTCAGTCCGACGTTGCGTTTCACGCGGCTCACGTGACCGTCGCCCACCAGGTAGCCGAGGAACGCCCCGAGCTCGGGCGTTACCCTCGTAGGAACGCGCAACCTTGCGCGCTCGTTCACCGCTTGCGGCAGCGCCTGATTCTCGGTTGACTCGTAGAGCTCGAGGGCGGCGTTCACTTCCGCGCCGCGGCGAATGGTGCGCCCTGCGCGGTGCCGTCGCACCGTCCAAAGCGAGACACCGGATGCGGCGGCCACGTCTTCGAGGCTCGTTCGCTCGGGTGCTGCCCATTCGAGCGCGACTTCATCGCGCCCAAAGAGCCCCGCACCCCCGCCGATTGTCACGCGATCGCCGACCGCGAGCTCGTCGAGACGTTTCCACGTCACGCCGTCCGCCGCGAGGACACGGTGGTTGTCCGATCCGCACAGCTCGAAGCCGCGGCGCGTGCGCACGGTGACCGTCGCGTGGTCGCGGATGATGTTGCGGTCGTAAACGCGCCGCTCGGTGACGCCGTCGGAGACGACGCCGTCGTGGCCCAGGACCAAATCTTTCATCGCGATGAGCCCGCGATCGGTGAACACCGGCGTATCGGCGCGAACGCAGGCCCAGCCTTCGTTCATGATCTTGGTCTGCATCTGCGGGAAAAAGTAATAAGCCTCTTCCCGGACGACGGCGAGGACGTCGCGTTCCCAGCGCTCGAGGGGCGCGTGGTTCAAGAGGAACATCAAGACGTCGCGCTCGGGGCGTTCGGGGAAGCGCTTTTCTCGTTCGCGCTGCTCTTCGATCTTCTTGCGCTGCTCCTCGAGGTACTCCTCGGGGTTGATGAACGACTCCATGTAGTCTTTGGAGCGGAGGCGCGGCACTTCGATCTCGCCCAGCTCGCTGTCGTCGGGGACCTTGTGACGCCCGAGGAACGGGCCCCACGGATCGATGAGGTTCTCGAGCGAAAGACACTGATCGATGAACTCTTCGACCTTGGAGACGCCATGGCGATCGACGGCGCGGCGGATGCGCGAGCCGTGGTTGGCCATCTTGTCGATCCAGCGGCGATTGGGATCGTACCCCTCCACCTTGCGCACCGGATCGATGCGCCCGGTGGCGTCGAGGTCGGTCGAGCGGAAGGTGAAGTTGTTCTTGAAAAAGTCGACGTGCGCGCACACGTGCGCCATGACGAGCTTCTGATCGACGAGCGAATTCCCCTCGAGCAAATAGGCGTAGGCAGGATTCGAGTTGATGACCATCTCGTAGATCTTGGAGAGGCCGTATTCGTAGCTCTTGGCGAGCTGCTCGTATTCCATGCCGAATCGCCAGTGCGGATAGCGATTGGGGAAACCGCCGTAAGCGGCGATCTCGTTCATCTGATCGTAAGTGAGGATCTCGAAGATGATGGGAAAGAAATCGAGCCCGAACTCCTTGGCGATCTTTTCGATCTTCACCTGCTCGGCCCGCAGGTATTGAGGAAGCGACGTCTTCAATGCAAATTCGGTCACGTCACTTGCCCTTTCCCAAAAACTCCTTGATCGAATTGACGATCGCGTCTTTGTCGCGAATTTCGCTGGTGATGAGACGATCTTCCTTGGAGAAGAGCTCGCGCAAATCTTTGATGAACTGCCCCGAGCCGTAGGGGCTCTCGACCTGGCCGTAGCCGAACATGTTCACTTGTGGAAGGAGCTTCGACTTCAAGAGCTCGACGCAGGTCAAAGTGTCGTCCATCGACCAGTTGTCACCATCGGAAAAATGGAACGGATAGATGTTCCACTCGGACGACGGATAGTCGTCTTCGATCATCTTGAGGCACAGTTTGTAGGCGCTCGAGATCATCGTGCCGCCCGACTCGCGGGTGTGGAAGAAGGTATCGCGATCGACTTCGCGCGCCACGGCATCGTGGATGATGTAGCGGCTCTCGAGCCCTTTGTATTGCGCCTTCAGCCAGGTATCGATCCAGAACGACTCGATGCGCACGATCTCTTTTTGCTCGTCACCCATCGAGCCGGACACGTCCATCATGTAGATGATGACGGCGTTGGCGACGGGCTCGACGTCGGTCTTCCACGATCGGTAGCGCTTGTCGTCGGGGATGGGGACGACGATGGGGCGATCGGGCCTGAAGGTGCCGGCCGAGATCATGCGCTTCAGCGCTTCGCGGTAGGTGCGCTTGAAATGACGGAGTGACTCGGGGCCGACGCGCCGGATGCCGGTGTAGCGATCCTTGGCGCTCGTGATCTTGCTCTTGCCCTTGTCTTGAATGTCGGGAAGCTCGAGCTCTTCGCCGAGGATGGCGGCTAGCTCGTCGAGCGTGACGTCGACTTCGAGCACGTGTTCGCCGGCGTCTTGCCCGGCTTTGCCCTTGCCGGCCTCGTCGCCCTCTTCGCCGCCCACGGGGTCGCCCACGTCCCCATCGCCCTGGCCCACGCCACCCTGCTGCCGGTCGCCGAAGCGAAAGCGCGGGATGTCGATCTGCGGGATGGGAACGGACACGAGGTCCTTCCCTTTTCTGCCGATGAGCTCACCGTGCGAAATGTACTTACGCAGGTTTTGCCGAATCTTGCCGCGGACGATGTTCCGAAAGCGCGAATGATCCTGATCGATCTTGAGGCTCATCGTGGCAAACTTCAGTCTAACACTACTCTTTCTTTTTCTCGCTGCGAGAATCTTCGTCCGAATCTCTCGACGTGACGAGGCACACATCGAGCTCGCCCTCTTCTCGTTCGAACGGCTCGCTCGATCCGCCTCGATCCGCTTGCTTTTGCGCTCGCTACGGTTACGAGAATGGTCATGGATTTGATGGTGCTCGGCAAACTCGTCCTCGGGCTCGGGCTCGGACTTGCCTTTCTCGGCGCCCTCATGCTGCTCGTCGGTAAAGGACTTTTGCCGCATCTGCCGGGCGATCTCGCGTTTCGCGTGGGAAGCGTGCGCGTCTTCTTTCCGATCGCGACATCCATCGTATTGTCGGTGTTGCTCACGGTCGTGCTGAACCTACTGATGCGGCGCTGAGCGCCCGGCGACGCGCTCGGCCGTATCGTTCAGCGCGTATCGGTTGTCACCGGAATCTCGCACGCGGCCGAAGGGCGCGATCGCTGGCTCGCGGGCGCGCTGACGGCCCCAACGCGGACGACTTCATCGAAGCGGCAGTGACGCCCAGCTAGGGAACCCCCTTCCGTTGACGATGCACGGTCTTCATGGACCCGTGCTGCGGGCGCGCTGCCGGGGGGACGGACCCTATCCTCTAGTAAGCCGGAGAGGCCAAGTCGACCTTGTCACTGTGCAAAAGTTCAGTAACCTATCCGGATGCGGCCCATTCCGGTGGCGAATCCGAAGAGCCCGTGGCTGACGACGGAGATCGAGTACCTCGGCGAGCCGCCGACCGTCGGGCTGACGGTCTTCGAAGACCACACCAAAGAGATCCTTTCCACCAACGACAGCCCCGACATCGGTTTTCGCTACAGCGTCAATCCTTATCGCGGTTGCCAGCACGCTTGCGCGTATTGCTACGCGCGCCCAACGCACGAATACCTCTCTTTCGGAAGCGGCACCGATTTCGATCGGAAGATCGTCGTCAAGCCTCGCGCCCCCGAGCTCTTGCGCGAGGCGTTCCAAAAAAAGTCGTGGCAAGGCGAGCTCGTCGTCTTCAGCGGAAACACCGATTGTTACCAGCCGCTCGAAGCTTCGTATCGCCTCACGCGCGGGTGCCTCGAGGTGTGCCTCGACTACCAAAATCCGGTCGCCATCATTACCAAGGCGCCGCTCATCGAGCGCGACATCGACGTGCTCACGGGGCTCGCCCAGCGCGCGTCGGTCGGCGTTTGCGTGAGCGTCCCTTTTTGGAACGAAGCCAACGCGCGCGCCATCGAGCCCTACGTGGCGACGCCCAAACGCCGGCTCACCACCGTCAAACGGCTCGCCGAAGCGGGCATTCGCGTCACCGTCAACGTCGCGCCGATCATCCCCGGGCTCAACGACGAAGACATCGGCGCCGTCCTCGAAGCCGCAAAAGAAGCGGGCGCGTCATCGGCTTCGATGATCGTGGTGCGCCTGCCCGGCACGGTGAAAGAGGTATTCGAAGAGCGCATCCGCGCCGCCATGCCGCTCCGCGCCGATCGCATTTTAGCCCGCACGCGCGAAGTGCGCGCCGGCAAATACAACGATCCGCGTTTCGGCACACGTCAAACGGGCGAAGGGCACTACGCCGACACCATCAGCCAATTGTTCGACAAAACGGCGCGTCGCCTGGGCCTTACGCGCGAGAGGTCGACACCGGTGGAAGTGCCGACCACGTTTCGACGACCGGGCGAGAAAAAGCAGCTCGATTTGTTCGGGCGCTGACCGCTCGAGCTCACGATCTTGACGCGGATGATGTAAGGCCGCGGTGACGAAAGCCTCGCGCGGGCACAGCGCTTGGTTCGATACCGCAAGCAGCTTTCACGACCGACCCATGATTCCATTCTTTTTCGGTGCTCCTTCGCAGTCGGCCAGCCTACAAGAGCGCCCCTGGGCAGCTCGCGGGGCAGTCTTGCCACAGCGAAGCTGAGCGTGGTGAACTACGCTGGCGATGATGTCGCTTTCGGGTGTGGGGTCGATTTTCAGCGTGCCGAATGCGCGCGACGGTGATGTGCAACGCCGCGGGGAGTTGATCCTACAAGCGACGGTCATCGCGCAGGGAGCGCTCCTTCTCGTGCTCGCTACTGCGCCGGCCGTTCCCACGTCTTGGTCCGCGTGGACGCTGCTGTCGATGTCTGGCCTCGTGGTCAACCCGGTGGCCTTCTATCTGGCCAAGCGGGATCGAATCGAAGCGGCCTCGATCTTGGTGACGATCTGGTGCTTGTTGCTCATGTTCACGGCTGCCGTTTTTTCCGGGCCGGGGTCGACCCGCATGGGCTCGGTGGTGGAGTGCATTCTCTTCATCGGCTGCGTGGCCGATACCTGGGTGACCCTCGCCTTCGGCGGAGTTTTTGCGGCTTTCATCGCCGTTCTCGCGTGGGCGGAGAGTGCCGGTCTCTTCACGCCGCTGCATGTCGTGATCGAGCCGCCTTGGGCGCCCTTTCTCCGACAGATCATCGGGGTGGGCGTTCTCGTGACGGTCTTGCGGCGGGGATACGATCGCCTTCATCGCCAAGTCGCCGAGCGCGAGCGCGCGACCGCCGCGGCCTTGGCGTCGACCCGCTCCTTGAACGCCTCGCTCGAACGTCTCGTCGAGGAACGCACTCGGGCCCTCTCGACGGCGCGCGATCGCCTGAGCGGTCTTGCTGATGATCTCGCCGACCATCTCACGGCCGATCTCGCCGGTATGCGTGATCGGCTCCAGGCTTTCCTCGTGCGCGAGGCCGGGCTCGGCGCCGAACGCCTGGCCGACGTCGCCACCGCGGAAGAAGCCGCCGAACGATTGGCGGCCATGATCGTTCGCCTCCATCAACACGCCAATCTCGGAAAAAGCGCTCTTTGCCCCTCGGTCATCGACATGAATGCGCTGGTGAACGCCGTCGTCGAGGAGTATCGCCGCGCCGGTGAAACGGGCCCCGTCGAGTGGGCGATCGACGCCCTTCCAACGGCATGGGCCGATGAAGCTCTGATCCGCACGGTGGTCGAGAACCTGGCGGGCAATGCCCTCAAGTTCAGCAAGGGACGAACGCCGGCGCGCATCCACATTGGGTTCGACCCTGAAAGAAGGCGCTATTTCGTGCGTGACAACGGCGTGGGCTTCGATCCGCGGCGCACGGACAAGCTTTTCCGCCCCTTTCAGCGACTGCACCGCGAGGACGAGTTCGAAGGGTATGGCTTGGGTTTGGCGAACGTGAAACGCATCGTCGAGCGCTCGGGCGGAGACGTCTCCGCCGATGGCGTCGTCGGTCACGGAGCCGTCGTCTACTTTCGATTGCAGCCCGTCCCGGGAAAGCGCCCATGAACGAGCGACTGGCACGGCTCTTTCGCGTGGAGCGGCTGACCGATCCCGACGAGATCCGTCGCGCCCAGTTCATGGTGGCCTTCGGGCTTGCCGTGGTGCTTTTGATGTTCGCTATGGCCATCGAAGGTCTCGTCGATCGCAACGCGCTCATGATCGTGCTGCCATTCGTGATCGCCGTTGCCGCGGGGGCCCTCACGGCCGTCGCGCAAAAGGGGCAGTTGGCGAGGGCGGAGTGGGCGACCGCGATGGTGGCCAGCGCGGTCACGGCGGGGGTCGTGCTGGTCCAGGGGGCGGGCTCGCCACGCACCGCCGTGGTCCAATGCATCATCGTGTTCGTGGCGCTCGCCACGCGACCGTGGATGGCCCTGGCGGAGGCGCTCTTTGCGCTCGTGCTCGTGGCCGCGGCGGCCTACGCCGAAACGAGCGGGCTGCCTATCCCGCTTTCTCCTTCGCACCAACCGCCCTGGACCGCCGTGCTGAGGTTGCTGGTTCTCAGCACGGCGCTCGTCGTGGTGTTCACACTCGGATTCGATCGATTGCACCGCGCGCTCCGCCGTCATTCCGCCGATTTGGAAGCGGCCCATGCCGAGCTCCTCGCGGCGCAAAATCGCCTCGAGCAACTGGTGGCGCAGCGAGCGGACGAAATCTCTCGTGCCAACGCCGATCTCGAAGCATTCGCGTCCAGTGTGTCGCACGATTTGCGCGCACCGCTCCGGCACGTCCGTCAATTCTTGGAGATGTTCGCCCAGGAGGCCGCCGAGCTCGGTGAAGAGCGCCTCGCGCCCATCTCCGAAGTATGCGCGGCCGCCGCCGTGCTCAGCGCCAAGACGGAAGAGATGCTGGCCAACCCGCGGCGTTCGGCGTAGCGAGGTTCGCGCGAGCTACGCGGCAAATGCCGCGCGAATCTATCGCTCGAGCGCCGTTCCGTTTGCAGCGGGCGGACGTAAAACCAAGGCTCGCCGTGCCAGCCAAGCAACAGTCCATTTGGGTCAGTCCAAATTTTCGCGCGACCCTCTCGAGCGTAAATCGTGAAAAACAGCGCAAAAACGGCCTACATCGGATGACCTATCGAGGCTTGACCCTTTTGGGTCATTGGGACCAGCCCATCGGCGTCCGTTGGGGACTAGATGATGGTGCGCCACGACGACAACAGACAGAGCGACGGAACGAACACCGAGTCGGCGGATAGCGCCGCGGAGCGAGCGGCCGATCTCCCGACGCTTCTCGACGAGGCGCTCGCGTTAGTGCCGGGTTGCCGCACCCGCAGCGCGGCGGAGCTCGCCGCATTCTCCTCGGTTCTCGGGCGCATCGTTCCCCATCTCCCCGACTGCGTCGAACGGTCGACGCTCGAGCGCGCGCAAAGCGCCTTTTCCGCGGCGACGGTCGACGTTTCGTTCGCCGGCGGCCTTCTCGAACGCGCCGCGGCGACGTTGGCCCGCTTGCAAAGAGGGAGCGGCACGATGCGTGTCGCGACCGCTATCGGGGAGCCGTCGCACGAGCCGAAGGACTGCTCGTCGCCGTGATCAAGGTACTCATCGTCGACGATTCACCCGTCGTTCGAAAAACGTACCGCCGGATTCTCGGGGCCGCTCCGGACTGCGAGGTGATCGGAGAGGCATGTGACGCCTTTGAGGCGGGCGATTTGATCGTAGCCATCAAGCCCGACGTGGTCCTGCTCGACATCGAAATGCCGCGCATGGACGGCATCACCTTCCTCAAACGTTTGATGGTCGACCACCCGGTCCCGGTGCTCATCTGTTCGTCGCTCACCGAGAGAGGCAGCGAAAAGGCGCTCGAAGCGATGGACGCGGGCGCGGTCGAAGTCATCTGTAAACCGAATCCTCGCTACACCTTGGCCAACATGGCTCGCGATCTGGTGACGGGCGTGCGCGTGGCTGCGCGCGCCACGCCGCGGGGTCAGGTGGCGCGCGAACGAGCAGGCCGCATCGTGTGCGGCGCCGGCGACCGGTCGCACCAGCTCATCGCGGTGGGGGCATCGACCGGTGGAACCGTCGCCATCGAGGATCTCCTCAGCGAAATGCCCGTCGACATTCCGCCCATCCTCGTCACCCAGCACATGCCGGCCTACATGAGCGCGACCTTCGCCGATCGCATCAACCGCCTGGCCGCCATCCGCGTGCGCCAGGCGGAAGATGGTGACCGGCTCGAGCCCGGTGTGGCGCTCATCGCCCCGGGGGGGCGCCATTTGACCGTCCAAGGGTCACGCGGCAACTTCCGAGCGAGGATCACCGATACGGCTCAAGTCAACGGTCACCGCCCCTCGGTGGACGTGCTTTTTCACTCCGTGGCGCGCGCCGCGCACCAGGGCGCCGTGGGCATCCTCTTGACGGGGATGGGCCGTGACGGCGCGGAAGGGCTACTCGCCATGCGACGGGCCGGCGGATATACCTTGGCCCAAGACGCCGCCAGCTGTGTCGTCTTCGGCATGCCCAGAGCGGCCATCGAGCTCGGCGCGGTCGACGAAATTTCGAGCCTTCGCGCCTTGCCGGAACGTCTGCTGCGCGCTCTCGAGGACCGCATGACGCTTCGGCCGCCTCCCGCGGCCGGCCGAACGCGAGAAACCGAAGAATCGGCTTCATACAACCGCTTACACAGATCTAGCCGCGAAACAAGCCGTCCCGAACCACCGGACCGAGAATCGCACTAACTGCCCGAACCTCTGGTACAAGTGTGGGGTGCTCGGGCGGGTTCTCTTCGTCGACGACGAAGCAGCAGTGATCGATGCGCTTTCACGCGCAGTGCTCGGCGAACGCCTGGAGGTCCATGCGGCTTCCAACGCCGCCACGGCGCTCGAGCTCCTCGGTCAGATGCCCTTCGATGTCATCATTTCCGACGACGACATGCCGGGGATGACCGGCACGGAGCTGCTCGAGGTGGTGCATCGGCAGTACCCGGACGTCGTACGGA
>Ga0190274_10002143_pt1 | contig 11618 bp, 10 predicted proteins | sample Popmic531T_FD_133002 | JGI IMG/M metagenome (GOLD analysis project Ga0190274, IMG submission 133002) | Populus adjacent soil microbial communities from riparian zone of Yellowstone River, Montana, USA - 531 T | ecosystem: Environmental > Terrestrial > Soil > Riparian zone | place: USA: Montana...
CCGGAGTACCAGAACGCCGCTTCGCCCACACGCTTCTTCAAAGCGGGCCGGACTCGATTGACGATTGCGGCGTCGATGCCGATGCCTGCCATCAACAGGAAGTAGCGCTTCTCACCCGTACCCTCCACGGTCGCGCAGCCCGCATGAATGCGCCTCGTGGTACCGGCGGCGATAACATCGGCTAGGCGATCCACTTGTCTTGGCAGTTGAAGTTCCCGGCCCAGAACGTTCGCTGTTCCTCGCGGCCAGATCCCAAGCCGAACGTTGGCGCCGATGAGCCCCTGCAAGGCTTCATTGATCGTGCCGTCACCGCCCGAAACGATAACGTCGCGAACTCCCTCATTCGCGGCGTCTCGCGCCAGCCGTGTGGCGTCGTTCGGACCTCGCGTGGGGCGGACCTCAACGTCTATGCCCTGTTCTTTAAGCAGCAGGCAAAACCGCTGGATGGCTTCCTCGCGTTGCCTGGTGCCGCCTTGTCCTGCGCTGGGATTTGCGATGAGCACGGCACTTCGCATATCAGCGATTCCGACTTACAGCTTCCTCAGCTTCACGGAGGTCACCGAGTGGTCGCTTGCCTTCTCCAGAATCAGGTGCGCGCGTTCGCGCGTGGGCAGGATGTTCTGACGCAGGTTGACGGCATTGATGGACTCCCAGATCTGCGCTGCTGTCGAGACCGCGTCATCGCGATTCAGGTTCGCATAGCGATGGAAGTACGACGAGGGGTTTTGAAAGACCGTCTTCTGGAACGTGAGGAATCGATCGACGTACCATTGCCGAACATAGTTCTCCTGTGCGTCCATGAAAATGGAGAAGTCGAAGAAGTCCGAGACGAAGGTTCGTGGCGGCGGCCCTCGTCGGCCGTCCGTCGTCTGCAGCACGTTGAGTCCCTCGACAATCATGATGTCCGGCTGTTCAATGATCTTCCTCTTGTCGGGCACGATGTCGTAAGCCTCATGGGAGTACACCGGTACTTCCAGGGTCGGCTGCCCTGACTTCAAGTCCTGCATGAAATTCAGGAGCGCGCGCTGGTCATAGCTTTCGGGAAAACCTTTGCGATTCATCAGGCCCTTGGATTCGAGGACGCTGTTGGGATAAAGAAAGCCATCCGTTGTCACCAGGTCCACGCGCGGATGATTGGGCCATCGCGAGAGCAGCGCCTGAATAACGCGGGCAGCTGTACTTTTGCCGACCGCGACGCTGCCCGCGATCGCAATCACATAAGACACCGGAGCGGGAAGGGCGCCGAGGAACGTGTCTGTCGTCTGGCGCAGCCGCTGGGTTGCGGCGACGTAGAGATTAAGCAAGCGCGAAAGCGGCAGATAGACGAGCGTGACTTCTTCAAGGGAGATGCGTTCATTGATGCCGCGGAGCTCTGCAAGATCGAGTTCTGTGAGCGTCAGAGGAGTTGCGGCTCGAAGGCGGCCCCAGTCTTCCTTGGTGAACTGGATATAGCGCATGGGCGCGGCCTAGCCGCGCCGCAGTCCGGCAGGAAGAACCGTATTGGAGTCCGTGATCGCAGAATCGATCTGCTTCTGTGTGAGATTCGTCACTTCCGAAAGATTCGCGCCCTGGAGATCGGCACCCTGCAGATTGGCATCTTTCATGTCGGCCATCCAGAAATCCGCTTCGCGCAGGTTCGCTCGGCGAAGATTGGCCCGCATCAGATCGGCGACGCTGAGTTTGGCGCCTTTGAGATCGGCGTCCTGTAGATTCACATCATGGAGGTCGGCTTCCTGGAGCGGGGCATTGTGAAGGCTGAGGCGAGTGCCTTCCTTCCCTTCGCTCGAAACCCATTTCTCATGCAGCGCAATGACTTCTTTTAAGACAACCTTCAATTCCACGCACGAAAGTATAGTGCAGCCCGATCTTGACTCTGCAACGTTTCGGCATAAATTGGTAAGAGGTAAGTAAGGAGAGGAACAATGAGCCGCCTCGTACGCGACGTTACAGAGACCGAGTTTGAGGACATCGTTTTTCAGTCCGAGCACCCCGTGCTGGTGGACTTCTGGGCTCCGTGGTGCGGGCCTTGCCGCGCGATGGCGCCCACGCTGGACGCGGTCGCGGAGCATTATGGAGATAATGCGGTCATCCTGAAATTCAATGTCGATGTGGATCCCAATGTAGCGGTGAAGTATCAGGTACGTGGAATCCCAACATTAGTTCTGTTTAAGGATGGCAAGGAAGCCGGCCGCCTGGTCGGTGCGCATGAAAAGGATCAGATTTCCGCGCTTATCGACAGCGCGGTCGGCGTTAGCAAGCCGTAACGTGTGCCGCTTAGCACCCCGGAGGGGTGCAAGGAGTGTAGCCGGGGGTTTGAGCGAGCATCGCGAGCGATACCCCCGGTTATACCGCGAGTCTTTTTTGCACGCCTGCGGCGTGCGAGGATTTTGGGGATCTCCTTTCCGGGGGGTGCGCGCTTCGCGCTTACCCCCGGCTATACTCCCTGCACCCCTCCGGGGTGCGCTCTTCTTACGCCTTCCGAATCGATTCCAACGCCACCCGCTCTGCCCCCGCAGGATCATTCACCACCTTGCACGTGTTATCGAACACCATCGTGGAGCGCGTCTTCGTTTCAAATGCAGGCCAGTTGGGCAAACCCTTGTGATTCGGATTTCCTGTGCGCGCGAACGCGGCCCACGCCGCGCTCATGCGATCCTGTAGCGCGTAGCGATTCTGCTCCGTACCCGTCATCGACTTGCCTTCGTCCACGTTCGCCATGACGAACGGAATCTCAACCGTGTGAAACGATTTCAGCTGTTTGTTGCGAACCGGGGATTGCCACGTGAAGTAATAGAGGTACACGGGAGCTTTCTGGGCCGCCTTTCGCTCGGCCTGCGTGATAACACGAGCGCGGAAATTGTCGGAAGCCAGGATCAGGCTGTAGTCGAGGTTGGTCAGCCCCGGCCGTCCCTTCTTATATGTCGCAATCAGCTTATCCACATCGGCGTCGGCTGCGGCGCGCGTTGCTTGCTTGAATGAAGCGTGAAGGGCAGCATCATCGAGTGCGTCGTACTTTGTGTTCGGGAAGAAAGTAATTTCGTATTCCGTCGTGCCGGTGAGCACGGGAACGTCCGCGGAGAACTCCGGCGCGATCGGATCGAAGGGGCCTGCGGGCAGACTCTTCCCATCGACGACGGGCCCCCAGGTCACTCCCTGTGTGTTGAGCGTGGCTTGAACCAGGGCATCCATCGGAACCTTCTGCAATTCTGCGGCGGTTTTCACTCCCAGTTTCGCCATGATCGCCTGGGCGTTCTTCGTGGCATCGGCCGTCGTGATGCCTGCCAGGTTTGCCCCGCTTTGGATGATGGCGCGATGGAAGAGTCCTTTCGCTGACGGCATGGCCAACAGGGTACTGACCTTGCCGGCGCCGCCGGACTGTCCCATGATCGTGACGTTCTTCGGATCGCCGCCGAACTTTTCGATGTTGTCGCGCACCCATTCGAGCGCTGTCACCACGTCGAGGATGCCTGCGTTCGAGGCGCCGATTTCCGGAAGATAGAGGAAGCCAAAGGAGTTCAAGCGATGGTTAACGCTGAGCATGACGACGTCATGCTTGCGCGCCATGTTGGCGCCGTTGTAGATCGTATAGCTTCCACTTCCGCTAGCGAAGCCGCCGCCGTGCAGCCACACCATCACGGGCCGTTTGGCGTTGCTGTTCAGCGAAGTGGTCCATACGTTTAGGCGCAGGCAATCCTCGCTGATTCCGGTTTGTGGAATCGTTGCCGCAACTTCGGGAATCTCCGTGTGTGGTCCCTGAGGCGCTTCCGGCCCCCATTCGACCGTGTCGAGCACGTTTGTCCATGCCTTCGGTTTGGCCGCCGGCATGAATCGACTCGTGCCCGATGTCGGTCCGCCGTAGGGGATGCCCTGGAACGCGTTGACCTTATTGATCAGGCGTCCGCGGATCTTTCCGTATGTGGTTTCAACGACAGGTGTGCTGTTTTGCGCAAACGTTGTCTTCGCAAGCACAGTTGCTGCTCCCGCGGCGATTGCGGTTTGACCTAAGAACTTCCGGCGATTCATCGATTCCTCCGTTAAGGCGTTGAAAAGTGGGAATAGCCTACCACTGCAGGGAAGATGGCAAAAGCGGAGGATTCCAGCTAATGTACTGACTCTTCAAAATGTTGAGCCGAAATTGATCGAGAATGCGCTTATTGGAGTAGGCGCTTGCCGGAAGGAGACTGCCCATGCCTGAGATTTTTGATGCTGTGAACTTTAGCCGCCGTGATGGACGGAAAATGGTTATGGTCGTCGTTGCGATCGTCGCCGTGCTGATTGTGTTCGCGTTTTCTCCGTTTGGAACCATAGCGGCCGGGGAGCGCGGTGTCCATTTGAGGTTCACCGCTGTCACTGGTAAGGTCGTTGACGAAGGGTTGTATTTTCGCATTCCATTTATCGAATCCGTCCAGATGATGGACACGAAAGTCCAAAAGCTGGAGACGACCTCTGCAGCCGCGTCCAAGGATCTGCAAACGGTGCACTCCACCGTTGCCTTGAATTACCACATCGATCCAACCCAGGTGGTCAACATCTACCGGGATGTGGGGCTGGAATACAAGGAGCGGCTGATCGATCCCGCAATGCAGGAGGCCATCAAGGGTTCGACGGCGAAGTTCACGGCTGAGGAGCTCATCACGAAACGGGAACAGGTGCGCGATGACATCAAGAGTCTGTTGAAAGCCAAGCTCAAGGAGCGAAACATCCTGGTTGACGAGTTCAACATCGTCAATTTCGAATTCTCGAAGGTCTTTAACGAAGCGATCGAAGCCAAGGTCACGGCCGAACAGCAGGCGCTTGCCGCAAAGAACAAACTCGAACAGACGAAATACGAAGCGGAACAGAAAGTTGCAGAAGCCAAAGGCAAGGCGGAAGCCATCACGATTGAATCCAACGCGCTGCGGTCGAATCCGCAGATTCTCGAGCTCCGCGCGCTCGAAAAGTGGAACGGAGTTTTGCCGCAGGTGACTGGCGGCGCGATCCCGTTCATCAATCTGCCGAAGTAAACGCCTGTCAGTGCCGTTGAATTACACGCACACTGGCAGAGACTTCTGATCGTTCGCTAACGCGGACCAGGGTGGCTTGCGCTCGCGACCGATCAAGCAGACCAGGATCAAACATAGAAGACTGGTCGATGCCGTCCCAAACGTAGATCCGATAGTTCCCCGGCGGCAGCGACTCCAGGGAAAACGTGCCGTTGTCGCGGGTCGTGAATTGGCGATAGAAGCCTGAGGCATTCTGGGCCTCGGCATGCAGCAGCAGTCCCGACATGGTGCCCGTTATGGGGCGCGATTGCCCATCCACGAGCCGTCCGGCGATAGACCCTCTGTTCGCGTTTGTGCCGATAAGAACCTCTAGATCGCCGCGGAACCGGTTGGGAATAGTGATGACAGGATCGGCGTGCCGCTTGCCGTTCAGCCGAACCTCGCTGATGTATGCGCCGTCGGTCAGTTGCATGCCAACGCGATAGGTGCCGACGATTCCCTTCAGGCTGAAGCTGCCGTCATTCACGTCGATCAGCGCGGATCCGCCCGGCTCCAGCTGGTTTGTCGAATCCAAACGTAATGGCAGCCTTCCGATCACAGTGCTTATCGCATTCAGCGGAGATCCATCAGCTACTCTTACGCGGCCACGAATTGACGTGGCATCGGACATGCGAAATTCCAGATCGTCGATATCGCCTTCTTTGACATCGATCGTGAAGTACGCGTCGTCCACGGCGGTGTTACGGGGGTTGTCAAACGGCCTCCCGCGCCGATTCGATATGACGCCGAGTGAATAAGTTCCCGGAGGAAGGTCATTCAGTTCGAAACGGCCATTGGCGGAAATTGCCGCACTCTGGAGCTGCTGCCGGCGATTTTTCACCATACATTTGAAACGGCGCGAGAGCATAGAGTGAAAAGCCGGGTTCCGGCGGTACCTGGTTTCCGAAGTCGATCCGGCCGCGAACACGGAACAATTTCTGCGGCTTCACGGTGAGGGCGATATTGCCGAAATGCGTTCCAGGTCCCACCTCAATGAACGTGGCGAGCGCGGGATCGGGAACTCCGGGGTAGTACGCAAATGCGTATGCCTGCGATTCCCCTGACGTTCTCCGTGGAGGGACGGTGAAGGTGCCTCGCGGGCCGGCGGCAATCGAGTAGCGTCCCGGTTTCAGGCCGTCGACTTCGAATCGGCCTGCATTATCGGTGGTCGCTGCCGCGACCACGTTCAGCGTGCGCTCTCCGGATGGTGCGAACGAAGGCCGCAGCAGATAAACAGAAAGACCTGCGATCAGGCGGTTGTTGGAATCCTTCACTGAACCACTGACTGCGCCCGCCCGCTCCAAACGCAACACAACGCTGTTCTTTTCTCCGGACGATACGTTGACGAGAATCCCTCCGTCGAAGATTCCAGACAACTGCCGTCGCTGCGAGATGTAGCCATTCGCGTCTGCGTCCAGCCGATAGGGACCCGGGTTCACTCCCGGGAACGCGGACTTTCCGGAGCCGTTGGTTTCGGCAGCACGTGAGAGTCGTGTTGGCGCTCTGGAAGATCTCGGCCCGCCCGGAGGAAGGGTTTCACTATCTGCCAGATCATTCATGCGGGTATCCGGCACCAGTGCTGCTCCCTCGTACAACATGACCTTCGCACCTTGAATGGACTGGCCGGAGTCCGCGTCCACCACCGTCACCTCGACGCCGGAGGTCCTTTGCGCCAAGGTCCCTGTCGTTGCAAGGGATAGCACCAGAAGCAGGAGATGTTTTCCAGCACGCATGCCGACTTTAATATCGCGGTTGGGCAAGCCAGTCCAGCGTTTCGTCACTGATTTGTCCGAACAAGGGCATCCAAAGAGTTTGAATTCGGGGCCGTTCTACTCGAACCCCGAATTCGTAAAAGTTCCATTTACCTCGGAGTGGATCTAATTCGGGGTTCGAGTAGCACGGCCCCGAATTCAAACTGGGGCACTACCTCCCCGGCCGTCACCTTGACGCCGGGTCATTTGCGCCAAGGTCCCTGTCGTTGCAAGGGAGAGCACCAGAAGCAGGAGATGTTTTCCAGCATGCACGCCGACTCTAATATCGCGGTTGAGCGAGCCAGTCCAGCGGTTCGTCATCGCGTATGCGAACAGCGGGGCAGCCAAAGTTGAAGGTTTTTTGGCGCTAAAACGACAATTTTGAACGTTGACTGAAAACGTCGATGCTGGGATATTTTGCGTCAGCATGCTGCTTCTCCTGCGTGGAGAGATAGCAGCAGTCTTCCGGCTCCTAGTCCGAGCCAGCCCCCTTTCATGTCAGGGCTAATGTCTCTCGATTACCTCCCGTCCAGGTAACTCACATCCATTTTTTCTGTATTGCATACCCAATCAGGAGGTCGGGATATGAAACGACTGATCGCTTTTATTTTTGTATTCGCTGCCAGCATTCTTCCGCTCGCGGCGCAGACCACTTCGCTTCAAGGAGTTGTTAAGGATAGCCAGAATGCCGTCGTTCCCTTTGCAGTCGTTAGCATGACTAACGCGGACACAGGGACCGCTCGTCAGATTTTGTCGGGTGAAGACGGCACGTACAGTTTTCTTCAGATGTCCCCCGGCGCGTACAAGCTTGAGGCGAAGCTCCCAGGCTTTAGCGTTTTCGCGCGGGATATTCGACTGCAAGTCGACACACCGGCGACGCTCAATATTGCGCTGGAGATAGGCCAGGTCTCGGAGACGGTCAGTGTTACGGCCGAGGCTCCGCTCATAAACACTCAGACCGCGGCCATGGGAACGGCTTTCACCGAGACGCAAATTCGCCAGCTGCCGTTGCAGACGCGGAACATCGTCGATCTTCTCGGACTCCAGGCCGGAGTCAGCGCCAGCGGTAACGTTGTAGGTGCCAAAGCAAATCAGAATAACGTGACGCTGGACGGCGTCGATGTGAACGACTCCCAGGCCGCAGGCGGCGCGTTCAACTCCGTTCTTACGATTCCGCTCGACTCCGTTCAGGAATTCCGCACGACAACTGCAGGCCAGGGCGCTGACCAAGGCAGATCTTCAGGCGGCCAGGTTTCGATCGTGACGAAGAGTGGAACGAACGCCTTCCACGGATCCTTGTACGAGTATGGCCGCTACACGCTCACGTCGGCCAACGGCTGGTTCTCGAATCGTGCCGGAACTCCTCGCGAAGCGTTGATCCGCAACCAATATGGCGCTTCCCTTGGAGGACCTGTAGTCAAGAACCGCGCTTTCTTCTTCCTGAGTTGGGAAGATCGCAAAGACCGCTCGTCGCAGTCTCAGAGCCGAACCGTTCCCACCGCGAGCTTTAAGCAGGGGTATATTTCGGTTCGCACCAACAACGGCGGCATTCAGACCTTCTCGCCGGCGGAAATCGCCCAGATAGACCCGATTCACGCGGGCGCCAGTGCCTACATTCTCAAGATGCTCCAGGATTATCCGGAGCCGAACGACCTGTTGACCGGCGGTGACAGGGGGCTCAATCTCGCCACGTTCCGTTTCAACGCGCCCAAGCATCTCGACTACCGCACGTTGGTGGGCAAGGTGAACGTCAATCTGGATACCGCGGGACATCACACGATCAGTATGCGCGGAACGTATACCGACAATGCCGAAGATGGAACGCTCGAGCAGTTCCCAGGAGAGGGTGCCGCATCCAAGAATCTCGAAAACAGCCGCGGTCTCGCCGGAACGTACACAACCGTTATCTCGCCGACTTTAATCAACGTTGTGAACTACGGGTTGACGCGCCTCGGCACGCAATCGTCCGGTGTGGGAGGGTCTTCAGTGTCCTTCTCGACCTCCAATCTGAAGCCTTTCCCCCGGGCGAGCGTACGCATCAGCCCAACCCACAACATCGTCGATGATCTGACGTGGATCAAGGGCAGGCACAACGTTCAATTCGGCGGTAACTTCCGTTTCATTACTAATGACCGTATTGCCTATAACAACTATCCGAGTTACAGCCTCAGCCGCAACACGCTGAAGGGGCTTGGCGCGGACATCAACGGCTTCGTCACGGACTTCATGCGCAAGCGGGCCGGAAGCACCACGATGGCTCTGACCGAAGCGACGAATGTGACGAACGTCTTCGGCACCCTGTACGGCGTTATCAACGCGTATAGCGGTACCTATCAATACAAACTGGATGGCAGTGTCGTTCCGTTCGGTAACCCTGTGCCGCGTTCCTTTGCCAACAAGGAATGGGAATTCTACGGACAGGATCAGTGGAAGTTGCGGCGCGATCTCACCGTCACTGCAGGCCTGCGCTATTCCTTGTTTCCTGCTCCTTATGAAACAAACGGCGTGCAGGTGGCACCAACAGTCGGCGTCGATAAATTCTTCGCCGAGAGAATCCTTGCCAATCAGTTGGGAATCCCTGGTAACGCGATGCCCAACGCCTACCTGACCTACGAAAAAGCGGGTCCCAAGAACGGAGGCAAGCCGTATTACAAATTGGATACCAACAACTTCGCTCCTCGAATCGCGCTGGCCTACGCGCCGGAGTACGACGGTCTGATGGGTAAGTTGTTCGGCAAGGGAAGCGCACTGCGGCTCGGCGCCGCCATAACTTACGATCGCTACGGTGGCAACATGGCCGTATCCTTCGCGAATAACGGCTCGCCCGGTCTCACCTACGGTGCCACGCAACCCTTGAATACGGACTTTACGGATTCGTTCCGATACAACGGAACTTCTCTTCCGGTGCTTCCACCGGCACCGGTAGCTTCGTTCCCGTTTACCCCGCCTGCGGTAACCGGCGGTTTTGGGACATTCTCTGCGGTCGATCCCAACCTGGTTGCGCCTTACACCTACCTGCTGAATATGACGTATGCGCGGCCGCTTCCCGGCAAGATGACTCTCGAGTTGGGATATGTGGGCCGTCTGTCGCACAAGAATCTGCTCACGCAGGATTACTTCCAGCCCTTGACGCAATTCCTCGATACAAAGTCGGGGACGACGTGGGCGGATGCATCGCGAATTCTGCGCAACTACATCGAAGCTGGCCTCACGCCCGCGCAAGTCAGGGCTAATCCGAGCCTCCTGCCCGAAGTTCCGTTCTTTGAGAACTTGTTCCCGGCTGCAGCGGGCACGGTCACCGGAACCAAAACGGTGGGATCGAGCGCGACGGACAACTACTTCTACACGGTATACGGAACGTATGCCGGCAGCGATCTGGACGCCGTGCACGATTTCGATCGGGTAAAGCAGCCCAATGGGCAATGCCTTAGCGTCTTTGGCTGCAATACATTCTTTGCGCGGCAGAACGCGGGTTTGCCGACCTGGGCTAATGCGGACAATCCGGTCTATCACGGAGGGACACTCGTTGTTCGCCGGCAAATGTCCAAGGGATTTGGCTTCGATTTCAATTACACCTTCTCGAAGTCGCTGGATATCTCATCGAGTGGAACCGGTGAGGGCGCAGGCATCCAGGACGCTTTCAACCCGAAGGCGTCGCGCTCCTACTCAAACTTCGACGCCCGGCATGCCATCACGGCCAATGCCATCACCGAACTGCCGTTTGGTAAAGGCAAACTCGTTCTCGGCAATGCTCCCGGTTGGCTGGAACAGATCGTGGGCGGATGGCAGATTTCGATGTTGGGAAAATTCCGCACGGGCACGCCGGTGAATGTCAGCGTCGGCGGTGTTTATCCTACAAACTACCTCAACTCCTCGCTTGGCATCTTAAAGCCGGGAGCGACAATGCCGGAGGCTGGATTCTTCTATAACGAAAATGGAAATCCCGCTTTCTATCCGCTGTCCGCAGCGAGCTCCTTCTATGGCCAATTCTCGGGAACGACCGGTTCTCGCGGAATCCTCCGCGGACCCAGTTCCAAGAACGTGGATCTCTCGCTCGGCAAGACGTTCCATATGCCGTGGGAGAGTCACACGCTTCAGTTCCGCATGGAGGCGTTCAATGCTTTCAACATCGTCAACTTCAGCGGTTTGAGCCTGACGGCTACTTCTCCGACAACGTTTGGACAGTTCACCAGCACGACAGATCCACGAGTTGTGCAGTTCGCAATGAGGTACGAGTTCTAATATGCGCGATTCAGCAAATCGCACGGTACCCCCCAAGGCCCGGCTTCTCTCCGGAACGCTGGGCCTGACGCTACTGGCCGCCGCACTTGCGGCGGCTCAGTCAGCGCCAGATCCTGTGCCCGCCGCCGCCAAGGCGGACAAGCCGATGGACACTCCATCGGCTGCCGCCAAAGCGGCGCCGGCGCCGGTCAAGTACACCGAACTGAAAAAAACGCTGTGGCCGCCCAAAGCGGGCGTGAAGACACCCGGCGTTCAGATCCCAATTACGGACCTGAAGCCAGAGGCCGAGATTCCTCTGGCTGCGCCCGCAGGTTCGATTCTGTTTACGACAGATCAGGTTCTCATTCCCATTCCGTCGGGAGATCAGATCCTGCGTGTGGAAGGGAAGTCCAACAAGGTCCTGGATCCGTTTTCCGGCATCGCCAAACCTTGTGGCGGTATGGCCAGCGCGTTCCGCAACCTGTGGGTTGTCGACTGCGGCTCGAAAGTGCTGGCACGAGTCGAAACAGCGACGGCAAAACCTGTCGCCACGGTTGCCACTGGTTCAGGCACAGCGTTGTCGGCGATTGCAACCAGTCCCGACAGCGTGTGGATGCTGACGGAC
>Ga0190274_10002144_pt1 | contig 11616 bp, 14 predicted proteins | sample Popmic531T_FD_133002 | JGI IMG/M metagenome (GOLD analysis project Ga0190274, IMG submission 133002) | Populus adjacent soil microbial communities from riparian zone of Yellowstone River, Montana, USA - 531 T | ecosystem: Environmental > Terrestrial > Soil > Riparian zone | place: USA: Montana...
GAACGTTGCGCTGGTAGAGGGTGTGCAGCATGGCGTGACCGGTGCGGTCCGCCGCCGCGCAGGTGCGTTGCGCAATGCCCTTGCCATAGTGCGTGGTCATGCCGCCGAAGGGGCGCTGATAGATGCGGCCGGCCTCGGTGCGCGAGAATGGCACACCGTAATGTTCCAGCTCGATGATGGCGGCCGGCGCCTGCTTGCACATGAACTCGATGGCGTCCTGGTCGCCCAGCCAGTCCGACCCCTTGACGGTGTCGTACATGTGCCAACGCCAGTCGTCCTCGCCCATGTTGCCCAGCGCTGCCGAGATGCCGCCCTGCGCCGCCACGGTATGACTGCGTGTGGGAAAAACCTTGGTGACATTGGCGGTCGAGAGTCCCGCCTCGGCGAGGCCCAGCGTGGCACGCAGGCCCGCGCCGCCGGCGCCCACGACGACAACATCGTAGCTGTGATCGACGAATTCGTAGGCACCGCTCATCAGGGACTCCGGAACGCAATGCGCAACACGGCGTAGATGCCGCCGGCCGCCACCAGCACATGGAAGAAACTGCTCGCCAGCAGCGACAGGGTTTTCAGCAGATGGTGATGAACGTAGTCCTCCAGCACCACCTGCACACCGAGCTGCGAATGCCAGGCCATCACCAGCACCAGTACGCAAAGCAGCACCGGATTCCAGCCATGGCCGATCCAGCTGGCCACCGCGGCATGATCGGCGAGCGGCAGCTGGATCAGCGACACCAGCAACCAGGCCGTCAACGGCAACAGCGCTATCGCACTGACCCGTTGCACCCACCAATGATGCACGCCGCTCTTGGCGGAACCGCGGCCCAGCGCTACGCCCAGTGGCGTACGCAGGCTCATGGTGCGCCACCACCGAAGAACAGCAACCAGGCACAGACGATGAACGCCAGCGCCACCGTCACGACCACGATCAATGCACTGCGACGCGCCTGGTGACGTTCGAAACCCAGGCCGGCGTCCCAGAACAGATGACGGATGCCATTGCAGAAATGCAGCAGGAACGCTCCGAGCCAACCCAGCAGCAACAGTCTGCCGAACCAGCCCGACAGGACGTTGGCAACCTGCGCATACGCAGACTCATCGCCCGCGGCAGCCATCAGCCACCACACCAGAACCGGAAGTCCCAGCGCCAGGAACAGACCGCTGATTCGATGACCGAAAGACAGCGCCATCGTATAAGCGAAACGGTAGGCGGACAGATGCGGCGACAATGGTGGTGCGCGCATGACGGACTCCCTGGAAACCAACATCAAAAATCGATGCAGCGGCCGGCTTTCTCCCAATCGCCAAAGCGCGTTGGTTCGGGACCTGGAGGTCCGCCGATCTCACGCATGGCTGCTGCCGTCGTCATTGCGGCAGCGACTGCCGGAGAATCGGCCGGATCAGCGGAGTTCTCTGCTTGCTGTTCGCTGGCCGGCGATTCACGCATGCGGCAAGTGTGCCAGAATTTGCCGCACTCAGCCACGCCCTGAATTACGAAAGCTCAGTAAAAACAGCGCAGTAATGGTTATAAATGCCCACTGAATCCGACATCGGGCAGCTGCCGTCCATGGGGGTGCTGCGTTTTTCAGGCCCCGACGCGGTCAATTTCCTGCAGGGCCAGCTGTCCAATGACCTGCAACGGCTGAGTGCCAGGCAGCTGCTGTTTGCCGGTTTGCACAATCCGCAGGGACGGGTGATCGCCCTGCTGCTGCTGACACGCACCGCCGACACCGACGTGATTGCGCTGCTGCCCGCGGCATTGGCCGCCAGCGTTGCGCAGCGATTGCGGCGCTTCGTGCTGCGCGCCCGTGTCACCATCAGCGATGAGTCCGGCGCCTGGAGCGTCACGGGGGCGACCGACGAGGCGGCGCGGCGCCTGCTGGCCGACGACTCTGCAGTTCAATGGCCCGGCGCCTCGGCACGTGTCTGCCTGCTGCAGCCGATGGCCGGGGTCGTGGCGCCGGAACCCGCAGCGGATTTCGCGCAGCGCTGGCAGCTGCTGAACATCGCTGATGGCATTCCACGAGTGGACGTATTCAACAGCGAGCAATACATCGCGCAAATGCTGAATCTTGACTGTATCGACGCGGTCTCATTCGACAAGGGCTGTTATACTGGCCAGGAAATAATCGCGCGCGCGCACTATCGGGGTCGAGTGAAACGCCGCATGCAACGCTTCCTGAGCGCGTCTGCCTGCACTGTGCAGGCCGGCGATTCCCTGACACTGCGTGATGGCCGTGATGCTGCCGTCGTCGATGCATTGCTGCATGCGGACGGACGCAGCGAATTTCTGGCGGTCGCCACATGGCCCCTGCCCGCTGACCTGGCCGAATGCGCGGACGGACTGCGCTGCACGGCGCTGCCCTTACCTTATGGCCTGCCGCAGTAGGACCCAGAGCGCACCGCAATGAAGAATATTCTGCGCGCAAGCGCAACGGCCTTCGGACTGCTGACTGGCGCAGCGTCGCAGGCACAGCAATCTGATGGCACAACGCCGATAGAACAGCTGCAGGAAATCGTCATCCAGGCGCCGGAGCCGCGCTACGTGGCTCCCACCCGCCGTGACAGCATCGGCCGCATCTGGGCGCCGGTGATGATCAATGGCAAGGGTCCATTCCGCCTGGTGCTCGATACCGGGGCCAGCCATTCCGGTGTGACTGCCGATGTGGCTGCGGCACTCGGTATCCCGCTGAACAGCCGTCCACCGGTGCGATTGCGCGGAGTCACCGGCACGGCTGTAGTGCCGTCCATCCGCGCCGAGTCGCTGCAGGTGGGAGAACTGCTGCTGAAGCCCGCCATTCTTCCCATCGTTACGGACGCCCTGGGAGGCGCCCAGGGAATCCTCGGCACCGAGGGCCTGGATGACAAGCGCATCAGCATCGATTTCCGCAGGGATCTGATCATCATCGCGCGCTCTCACAATGAAGTGGCGCGCAGCAACTACCTGGTCGTGCCGTTCACCTTCCAGAAGGGCAAGCTGCTGGTGGTGAAGGCCACCATGGGTGGAATTCCGGTGGACGCCATCATCGATACCGGCGGCCAGGCCACCATCGGCAACCTGGCCTTGCGTCAAGCGCTGGCGCGCTGGCGCAAGGAACAGGGCGCGGCCAGCATCGACACCATTATCGGCGTCACCGCCGATCAGCAGATGGGCGAAGGCGTGCTTGCGCCCGCGATCCGCTTGCAGACCATCGAAGTGCGCGGTCCGCGTGTCACCTTCGGCGACATGCATATTTTCGAGCACTGGGGCATGACTGAAAAACCCGCCGTGCTGCTCGGCATGGACGTGCTCGGACTCCTCGATGCGCTGATCATCGACTACACGCGCAAGGAACTGCAGGTCCGCACGCGCGGCTGAACGGCATCTCAGCCGCCAGCGGGCGTTGCCCCACCGGGTGGGGGCGCAACGCGGGACAGCTCCTCGCGCAGGTACTCCCGATCCACCGGAATGCCATTGATGAACACCATTTCGATCCTGCGCGCATCAAGTATGTTTTTCGTGGGATCGCCATTGAGCAATACCACGTCGGCCCGCAGACCCTCCGCAATGCGTCCACGGTCGTTCAGGCCATATGCCTGCGCCGGATTGGAAGTCGCCGTTTTCAAGGCCTCCACCGGCGACAGTCCGCCTTCCTTGCTGAGGATCTCGAGTTCGGCGTGCAGCAGCGGCTGATATGGATAGACGCCGTCGGTACCGGCGAGCAGCAGCACACCGGCCTTCTGCATGGCCTTGAAATTGGCTACCTGTGCCTGGAAGCGCGCCGGCTGTTGCGGATTGCGCGCACCCTTGAGCCCCTCCACCATGAACGCAGGCATGTAGGGCTGCAGATCCGCATCGGAAGCCAGCCGCTGGCGATAGGCAGCAGGTGCCGCGCCCACGATGTTGGTGGACTGGAATACCCCGGCCTTGGCCAGGAAACTGCCGAAGTCAGCCGAGTCCGCCGTGTTCGACAGATGCACCAACCCCTTCAGTCCACCCTCCACCAGCCGGCGACTCACCGCTTCGGTGGTCGAGTGCGCCACAGTGATCAGGCCAGCGGTCTTTGCCGCGGCGGTCACCGCATTCATGGTTTCGATGTTCGGATCCGCCGCCAGGCTGGTCGGCGCGAAGATCTTGATGAAGTCGGCACCGCCCTGCTTGTGCCACGCCACCCAGGCCGAGGCCTCAGCCGCGCTCTTCAAGGCGCCGGCCATCAAGCCGGGGCCCGCTGTGCGCATGTCGGCGCCACCGGGAAAGGCGCTGTTGCCGGCGGCACGGCGGAAAACCACGTAGTCGTTGCGGTTGTTGGCACCCAGATCCACCACGGTGGTGATGCCATAGGCCGAGGCCTGCAGCAGCGAGCGCCCGCTATTGGCCGAGAAGCTGTCCACCACGTGGGTATGGCTGTCGATCAGGCCCGGAATCAGCGTCTTGCCGGTGCCGTCGATCTCCACCGCTCCCTCCGGCAGCGCCATGTTGCCGGCCCCCACCGTACCGATCAGCCTGCCCTGGAGCAGCACCGTGCGATTCTCGGCGACCCGTTCGCCATCAAATACGCGCACATTGCGAATGGCCCAGGTCAACTGATCGGTCTGCGCGGTTGCTACCCCCGCCACACCCAACAGCGCGACTCCTACCAACGACGCCATCAGGCGATTAGCCACGTACATCGAATTCCCCTGTCAGCTCATCACTGCCCGCGACCAGGGATCAGGGCGTGATATGGAACTTGTCCACCATGTGTTTCTGGTCGCGCTCGTGGCAGGGCTCGTCCTCGACCAAGTGATCGCCGGACTTGCCCAGCAGAATGGTGCGCGGCACCATCACCCATGGCTTGACCAGCACCACCGGATCTTCCACGCGGACTTCATAGCGCAGGGTGTTGCCCTCGCGCGTGAACCGTTCGGTGACTTTCAGCTGATCGCTGTGGAAACGTCCGGCACCGGCAAGCCATGATTCGTCGGTGATGTTGACCGTGTCCACCACCAACGTGTCGCCTTCCCAACGGCCGATCGAATCGCCATACCAGCTGGGATCACGCTGCGGATCATGCCTGGCGCCGGCGTGCGTGGGGATGACGCGGTAGTCGTTGCGCGAGTCATACAGCAGGGCCACTGCATCCTTGCTCTGGAAAATTTCACCCGGCGCTCCGGCGCGCGGCGTACCGTTCGGATTGCAGACGAATGAAGGGTCGGTATCGACATCGGTCTTGGCCAGACGATCCACCTTGGCCAGCAATTGAGGCTTGTAGGTGGGATTGGGTTCGCCGCCACCCGGCGGCGGCGGCGCGGCGGCACCGCCGGCGCGACCACCACCCCCCGCGCGGGCAGCGCGTGAATCTGCAAAGGAAGGCGCAATCTGGAACTCGATTTTCTTGCCATCCTCGCTGACGACGTTCTGGCCAGCGCCGAAGGCGGCGCGCGTGCTCCAGAAACCGGTCAGATCGGGCTTGCCGTCAGGCATGCGCGGAGTGGGCAGCGCGCGGGCCGCCGCAATCGCCTCGGGGTTGGGGCCGCCACCCCGCGCCGCGTTCTGGGAAAAAGCCGGTGCCGCAATGACGCCGACCGCCACAGCAATCGTGAGCCGCTTCATGTCTGGATACCCCCCCGGCTCAGCGCGCTGTCTGTGCGCTTTCTGCCGTCATCGTTGCAATAACGCGGCCATCATGGAAATGGATGACCTTGGCAAAACCCAGCGTCTGCGTTCCATCACGCGAGGGATAGGCCTCCACGGTAATGGATTCGCCGACCTTGAACGCGCTCTTGTTGACGCCCTGGCGCTGCCAGAAACTCGGCGGAAAATTCTCGAACTGATGGGCCACCACCTTGCCGGCACTGTCCTTCTGTTCGACAGTGAAATAGATATGCGGATTGATCCAGTCGACCTTGGTCAAGGTGCCCGTGACCTTGTACAGCTTGGCGTCACGGGCATCGAACTGGCCGCTGACCGAATGATGGGCAACGGCGAGCGACGCCGGAACCAGCAGTAGAAAAGCAATCCTGACTATTGCGTAACGCATGGCAACCCCCGAAGTCTGTTTTCATGGGACGGCAGTGATGCAGTCCCTATCCGTTGACGACACATGCATAGTACAGCAGGCGTCCCGGCAGGACACCTACCCGATTCCCGTCAAGCTGCGCGAGCAGCCTTAAGGGCGTTAAGTCGCGGCCTCACCACCTTGGTCCACCACAGGATGGCCCCCGTGATGAACAGGATGGACGGCACCAGCCCCAGCACGATCCAGGTGGTACGCACACCCATGCCGCCGAAGCGCCCGAAATGCAGATTCACGAACCAGTTGATCAGCCGCTCCGCCGCTATGCCGTCGTCGACTTCCGGGGGATGCACCCATCCGGCAACCATCTGGAACGGTTCGGGAAACGCGAAATAGATACCGGTCACGCTCCACAGCAACAACGCCACGAACAGCCAGATACCCAGCATGCTGTGCAATTGCCAGATCTGCGAACGCCAGCCGACGCGGGGCTGCACGTAGAGACTCTGCTTCCAGCGCTTGCTGCCGGGCCACCAGATGATCAGGCCGGAAATTACCAGCAGGGTCACGGCTATCGCGGCAATGCCATTGACCATCCGGCCGGTGCGCCCCGAGAGCAGATTGTCGTGCAGGTCCACTACTTCGTTGAGAAAGCCCAGCTGCCATGGATTGAAGGCACCCAGATCACGGCCGGTGTAAGGATCGAACAGGCGATCCTCCACTTCGCTGCCCCGCTCAAGGACGATTTTCACCGGCGTGTCGGTGGTGGGCGGCTGCGGCGCGCCGCCACCGCGGCGGCCATATCCACGTGGCCGGCGTGTGTTGGTGACCGATTCCACTTCGAATCCGGGATAGGCCTGTTGCGCAACAGCGCGCAGCGCCTCCGGATCGAGCCTGCCGCTGGGCAGAATCGGCACCGAATCCGGCACCAGGGCGCGCACCATTTCGCGGCGGGCAACGATGGCGCTGCCGGTCACACTGATCATCAATATGTACAGGCCCAGGCCGATGCCCAGCCACAGGTGAACCTGGAATATCGCCCTGCGCAGCCAGACCTTCTGCGGCTGGCGCATCCACTCCCCGATGAAGCTCATCGCATCCCCGTATTCTTGTTTGAGCAACGCGGGCACTCTAGCATCTGCCCGGCATCAGGAGTCTTTAGATGAGCAAAGTCGTCAGCGCCGCAGAAGCGGTCGGCAAGATCCGCGATGGCGATACCGTCATCTGGACCTCGGTGGGCCTGGCGGGCTTCTGCCACGAAGTCGCATTGGCGCTCGAGAAGCGCTTCCTCGACACGGGAGGGCCGCGCAACCTGACCATTGCACACGACAGCGGCTGCGGTGACGGCAAGACCCCGCGTGGCATGAACGTGGTGGCGCACGAGGGTCTGGTGCGCCGGCTGATATCCGGTCACACCGGCCACGCGCCGAAGATGGGCAAGCTGATCAACGACAACCTGATCGAGGCTTACCTGCTGCCGCAGGGCGTCATGACGCATCTGTGGCGGCACGTGGCTGGCAAGAAGCCGGGCGTCATCACCAAGATCGGCCTGGGCACTTATGTCGATCCGCGCCGCGGCGGTGGCAAGGTCTCGCCGCGCACCACCGAAGAGCTGGTGAAGCTGATCGAACTCGAAGGGGAGGAATGGCTGCTGTACAAGCCGATCCCGGTCAATGTGGCGGTGATCCGCGCCAGCGTGGCGGACGAGCGCGGCAATCTCACCATGGAACGCGAGCCGCTGCTGCTGGAGGGACTGCCGATGGCGCAGGCTGCACGCAATTGCGGCGGCATCGTCATCGCCCAGGTGGAGTACCTCGCGAAAACCGGCACGCTGCATCCGCAGAAGGTGAAGATTCCCGGCGTGCTGGTGGACTACATCGTGGTGGCCACCTCGCCGGCCAATCACATGCAGGCCGGCACCGTGCAATTCGATCCGGCGCTGTGTGGCGATACGCGCGTGCCGCTGGCCGGCATGCCGCCGCTGCCCATGGGCGAGCGCAAGATCATGGCGCGGCGCGCGGCGCTGGAGCTCAAGCCAGACAAGCTGGTGAACCTCGGCATCGGCGTGCCCGATGGCATTTCCAGCATCGCCGCCGAGGAAGGCGTGCTGGAGCTGCTGATGCTGACCACTGAAGTGGGCACCTATGGCGGCATGCCCGTCAGCGGCAAGGACTTTGGCTGCACCTTGAACGCCGAAGCCATCATCGAGCATCACTCGCAGTTCGACTTCTACGACGGCGGCGGACTGGACTACACCTTCCTCGGCATGGCGCAGGTGGACCGCTTCGGCAATGTGAATGTCAGCAAGTTCGGCCAGCGCGTGGTGGGTTCGGGTGGCTTCATCAATATCTCGCAGAGCGCCAAGCAGGCGGTGTTCTGCGGCGCCTTCACGGATGGCGCCGAGATCGAGATCCGTGACGGCCAGCTGCACATCGTCAAGGAGGGCACGACGCAGAAGTTCGTCGCCGACGTCGACCAGATCACCTTCAGCGGCGAATACTCGCAGAAGAGAAATCAGCCGGTGCTGTACATCACCGAGCGCGCGGTGTTCAGGTTGATGAACGGCAAGATGACGCTGATCGAAGTCGCGCCCGGAATCGATGTCGAACGCGACGTGCTGGGTCAGATGGGTTTCAGGCCTGAAATTTCACCTCAGCTCACGACCATGCCGCCGGAGATTTTCGCAGCACAGTGGGGACTGCTGAAGCGGCATATGGAGCGCCAGACGGGCGCATGAGGTGGTGCCGGAGATAGGAATCGAACCTACGACCTACGCATTACGAATGCGCCGCTCTACCAACTGAGCTACTCCGGCCCCGCGGGCGCGGCATTCTAAGAGAAGCCCCCGGCGGCGGCAATTCGCGGCCAAAACAGCGCAGTCGGAGCAATTTCGGCGCTCACGCTGCCCGGAACTGCGGACCGATGATCGCGCCATGGTCCGGCCAACCCCCTGTCCCGGCTTCACATTGTTCGAACTGGCGCTGGTGCTGGCGGTCGCGGCGGTACTGGCCGGGCTCACGGTGCCCGGCTTCGAGCGGTTCCGCCGCGAACTGCAGTTGTCGCGCAGCGCCAATTCACTGCTGGTGGCGCTGCACCAGGCACGCAGTGCCGCGCTTTCGCGGGGTGTGCCGGTGGTGCTCAGTCGCGAAGCGGGGGGCTGGCAGGTGCATGCCGAGCAGGGTGACGGGCAAGAGCTGCTGAGCCAGACCGAGTTGCCCGACGGCATCTCGGTACAGGGCAATCGCAGCCACGTCACCTTCTGGCCGGCGACGCGTGCCGGCACCACCGCCACCTTCACGCTGTGCGACGCGCTGCATCTGGCCGCGCCCCGCGCCATCATCGTCAGTCAGACCGGCCGGCCGCGCAGCTCCCGGGCAAGCGCTGACGGCAACGCGCTGGAATGCAGCGATGGCTGACCGACGCCGCGGCTACACCCTGATCGAAGTGCTGGTGGCCATGACCATCACCACGCTGGCCGCGCTGGGCATTGCCTCGCTGTTGCTGCGCGGCCTCGCCACGCAGCGCCACGCCCTGCACTACGAGACCGCCGACCGCCTGTTGTCCGATGCAGCCGAGCAGTTGCGCGCCAACGCGGGCGCCGCGCAGACCGGATTGACCCCGCAGCAACTCGACGGCTGGCAACAACGGATTGCGCTGCGCCTGCCGCCTGGGGCCAGCACGGCAGCCGAAGGCAGCATTGACGCACAGCCCGCCTACGAGGGTGCGCGGCACCAGCAACTGTCGCTGCACTGGGGCAGCTCCGATGGCCTCGAGAGCGCAACGCTGCAGCGCGCCTTGCTGCTGCCAGAACCGCTGGCGCCGTGAAGCCGCATCGCAAGGATTGCCGTGGTTTCACGCTGCCCGAGCTGTCCATCGCCTTGCTGCTCGGCTCACTGGTGGTGCTGGCACTGCTGCGCATCACCGGTCTCTCGCTGGACACCCTGCGCACGCGTGATGCCAGCGCGGCGCTGCTGGAGAACCTGCGTTACGCGCTGGCCACGCTGGAATCCGAGCTGTCGATGGCCGGCTTCTACGGTCTCAGCGCCGAGGGCGGCAGCTTCCGCTTTCTCGCCAACGGCCATGTGGTCGACGCGGCCGTCGCCGTGCCTGCCTCGGCACAGAGCTGCGGTGACAACTTCGCCGTCGCGCTGGCGCAGCCGGTGCAGATGGACGACGGCGTCTTTGTGCTCGGCCCATACCGCACGGCCGCCTGCACGCCGCGCGGCGGCGCCCGACCAGGTAGCGATACGCTGAGCATCCGGCGCGCCTCGAGTGAGCCGGTCGCCGCCGAAAACGGCCGCCTGCAACTGCTGGTCGATCGTTTCGATGATTCCATCCGTTTCATACTGGCCGACGCCGTGTTGCCAGCGACCGCCGCGCTGCTCCCGGATCGGCAGCAGTTGCACAACCTGGAACTGCGCAGCTACTACATCTCCAACGATTCCGACGGCCAGCCCGGCCTGCCGTCACTGCGCGTCAAGACACTGACCCGAATCGCGGGCCGGCCTGCCTTCACCGACACCGAAGTGATCGCTGGCATCGAGGACATGCAGCTGCAAATTCAGAGACAGGGCGCCCGGGTTCGGGCCGTGGAGGTCTCGCTGCGCGCGCGCCAGCCGGACGGCAGCGCCACATCGCCGTCCCGGACGCTGGCCGGCTCACGCATCGTCGCCCTGCGCAATGTTCCGCACGGATGACCGCAGTCCGGCCCGGCAGTGCGGCGTGGCGCTGTTCGCGGCCCTGGTGCTGCTGGGATTGCTGTCCGCGCTGGCGGTGTCGGCACTGCAGTCCAGCGCGCTGGAGCTGTCGATGAGCGCCAGCGAGCAATTCCGCGCGCGGGCCTTTGAAGCCGCCGAAGCCGGCCAGGCGCTGGCCCTGCAGGCGCTGCAGAACGCCGCCGCCGGCACCACCCCCGCGCCCTGGCCCGACACCGCGATGCCCGGCATGGCGGGCGACCGCATGCGGAACTCGATCCGGCTGATCGGCGCCGACCCGTTGCTGGCCTGGCGCAGCGGCGGTGCGCTCAGCGGACTGCACTACACCATCAGCAGTCGCGGCGATTCGCTGCGCGGCGCGCGCGTGGAAGTCGAGGCCGGGGTATTGCTGATCCGCAACGCCTCGGGCGCGCTGATCGAAGTGCGGACCACCTGGTGGCGCCGCAGCGACCTGGATTGATTGCTTCAGCTGCGCAGTGCGCGCGGCAGCGCGAACACCACGTGCTCTTCGCGGCCGTGCTGCTCGGCGGGCATCTCGCCGCCCCATTCACGCAGCCGCTGCACCACCTGCTGCACCAGCAGCTCGGGCGCCGACGCGCCGGCGGTCACACCCACCGCGCCCACACCGTCGAACCATTGCCGCTGCAGATCGTCGGCGCCATCGACCAGATAGCCCGGCACGCCGGCGCGATCGGCCAGCTCGCGCAGGCGGTTGGAATTGGAACTGCTGGTGGAGCCCACCACCACCAGCGCATCGCTGGCCTCGGGGCGCCGGAAATCGCCGGCCAGCCGGTCAGCGTCTCCGACCCAGCGGTAGAACGCGTCCAGCCGCGAGGCGACCTCGGCCGCGAGATTCTCTTCTATCGGCACGGCCCATCCCAGCCGCTGCAGCAGGGACAGGCCCAGCGCCAGCGCCTCACGCGGCC
>Ga0190274_10002146_pt1 | contig 11614 bp, 9 predicted proteins | sample Popmic531T_FD_133002 | JGI IMG/M metagenome (GOLD analysis project Ga0190274, IMG submission 133002) | Populus adjacent soil microbial communities from riparian zone of Yellowstone River, Montana, USA - 531 T | ecosystem: Environmental > Terrestrial > Soil > Riparian zone | place: USA: Montana...
TCAATGGAGCAATTGAGGAATCTGCAATCTGCTCGCAACGAGGTCGCAGAAACTGCAATTTCGCAACGCTCAAGGACCCGAGCACCCAGAACCCAGGACCTAGGCACCCAGAACCCAGGACCTAAGCACCCAGAACCCAGGACCTAAGCACCCAGGACCCAGGACTCTAGGACAGACTGTTCTTTGCTCTGTATTCGTCCACGACGTCAGCGAGCTGCCATTTCGGCGCGAACCCCCAGTCGCGTCTGGCGGCACCGTCGTCAACATCAGCCGGCCACGAGTCCACGATGCGCTGCCGTTTGACGTCGACATCGTAGGTGATCGCTGCCTTCGAAAATGCCTTGAGCACCCGCGCTCGAAACTCCTCGGCGGTCGCGCTGAAAGCACCCACGTTATAGACAGTCCGGCCGAGCGAGGCGCGTGGGGCGGCGGCGAGAGTGAGCAATGCGTCAACGGCATCAGCCATCGCCATGAACGGAATGCGGGTGTCGGGCCGGACAAAGCACGCGTACGGGTGTCCCTGCGCGCCGTGATGCAGCATCTCGGGCGCATAGTCAGACGTGCCGCCAGAGGGCACGGTCGTTGCCGAAATCAGTCCGGGAAACCTCACGGCACGAAAATCCACGCGGCCCGACGGCGCGTCAGCGGCCAGCTGCTTGTAGTGATGCGCGTAGTAACGTCCCAACTGCTCGCAATACAGCTTGTTGCAGCCGTACATCGTCGTCGGCCGTAACCAGACGTCTTCGGCGACGCGGCCAGCGCTCTCTTTGGTCTCGAGGTCCGGCAGCCCGAAGACGGCAATCGACGAAGGATAGAGAAAGACAACCGGGCGACCGTGCGATTCGGCTTCCCGTTCGGCGAACTCGAGCAAGTTGAGCGTGCCGCCGACGTTGACCTGATGCGCCGCCGTCGGCGAGAACTCCGATCGCGTAGACAAGAGTGCAGCCAGGTGGACAATGCGATCGATCTCGTACTCGGCCATGATTCGATCCAGAAGCGCCGTGTCCATGATCGAACCGACGATTTCTCGCTCCACCATGCCCGCCTGCGGGCGATCGAGAGGCTTCAGATCGAGCGTGACGACCGCGGCGGACGCGTCGCGGTGAAGGCGGTCGATCAGCCCGTGACCGATTTCACCGGAGGCGCCGGTGATGAGCACGACCGGCCTACGCATCGGAGGACTCCTGGTGTCTCACCGCAGCAGAAGCCAGCCGACGACCGAGGCCACGATCGACAGGATCGACAGGACGAGGCAGACGACCGCGCCGAGCAGGTGGTTAATGCGCTCGGGCTTGAGGGGATCGAGAATCCGCCCGGCAAGATAGCCACCCGCAAAGCCGCCGGCATGGGCATAGTTGTCGATGCCGGGCATGATCAGTCCCATGACGAACATGATGATGGCGTACTGCCAGGCCTGACTACCGGCCGCGCTCGACCCGGCTCGGCGGCCGTAATAGACCACGGCGCCAAGGAGGCCGAAGATCGATGCCGATGCCCCCACAGTGAGAGGTGCGCCACGAAGAATCGGTAAAGGCAAGAAGCCCAGCACCTGTCCGGCCGAGGAGCTCAGCGCAAACCCAACCACGCCGGCAACGGTATAGATGATTACCATGCGGCCGGCGCCGTACAGGTCTGCCACTGCCGGCGCTAGCTGCCGAATCCAGAGAATGTTGAAGAAGATGTGAAGCAGACCCGCGTGGAGCCACGCCGCGCTCAGCACTGTCCACCATCGCCCAAGTTCGAAGATCGGCACCGAGCCGGCGGCTCCGAACATCAACAGACTGTAAGTGGAGGGCGACAGGAAGCTGATGAGCCCGCTGACGCGGAGGGCGGAGGCGCCTGAGACCACCAGCATCAGAACGTAGACGACAATGCAGGTCCCAGTCACAAACGACACAAAGCCGAGGTCGTGACCGAGACGTCTCAGCGCCGGCCCATAGCCCCACAGCCCGGGATTTCGGCGCCCGCAGCTGTAGCAGGTGGCGTCGTTGACTCCGACGAGGCTGCCACACGAGGCGCAGACGACTGACCCCGTCGTTTGCCGTTTGAACATCGACGCAGAATAGCATGCGGATTTCGGCCGCTCCTGTGCCAACCGATGACCTCCTCCGTCGTCTAACTCCGCAGATGCAGCCGGACGACCGCGCCGCTGTCGCTCAGGCACTGGGCGGCGATCAGGCCGCCTATCACCTGCTCGTCGAGCGGCATGGACGCAGCATCTACCGCATGGCGTACCGAATGACCGGACGCCGTGAGGACGCGGAGGACATCGTTCAGGAAGCATTTGTCCGAGCGTTCCGCCAGTTGGGCCGCTTCGAAGCTCGGGCGAACTTCGGCACGTGGCTCTATCGCATCGGATTCAACTGCGCGATTGACTACGTGCGGTCGCGGCGTCACCGGGAGACGTGCGCTCTGCCGGAGACGCTCGAACGGCTGGTCGCCGAACGTGGCGAGTGTTCGACCGCCGACCGGGTCTACGCCGGGCAGATCCAGGCGCAGGTCAGTCAGGCGTTGGATTCATTGACGGTGCAGGAGCGCACGGCTTTCGTCATGCGGCACTACCACGAATGCGCGATCGAAGAGATTTCAGACGCCCTCGGCGTCAAGACGAATGCGGCCAAGCATGCGGTCTTTCGAGCAGTCAAGAAGATGCGTGCGGCGCTACGGCCGCTCGTGACGCCGACAGAAGTCGGGCGGCGTGTGACGGGAACGTGAGTGTGCAGGCAGACGATGACGAATCACCCTTCTGACGACGAGTTGATCCAGCATGGCTCTGGCGATCTTCCGGCGCATGCGCAGGACGAGGTCGACACGCACCTACGGCTCTGCGCGCCGTGCCGAGCCATTTCAGATGACGTTCGCGAGAGCCTTGCCCTCGTGCACCTGGCGGACGTCCCGGATCCTGGCGCCGACTTCGAGGATCGAATGTGGGCGCGCATCAGCCCGCTCGTGCCCCGACAGCGCCGACTGTGGAGCGCGCGGCAACTCGTGCCGGTGATCGCATGGGCGGCGGTCGTGATTGGCATGCTCGCGGTCAGCGCCGCCTCATTGAGCTACCGAGACCGGTCGCGGTTTCCGGTGAACACCAGCCTCGAGACCCGAAGCGGCGCACCCCGCCGCGTGCTCCTGGCGGCACTCGACGACCATTTTGCCGAGACTGAAATGTTGCTCGTCGAGTTGCTGAACGGGCCTGGCACCGGACACGAGTCGCTCGAGTTCGAACGGGCGACCGCCGGCGATCTGGTGGCTTCAGGACGTCTCTATCGCGAGACCGCCGAGGACACGGGTCAGCGGCAGTTCGCCGAAATCATCGACGAGCTGGAGCCGGTGCTCGTGGACGTCGCCCGTAGCCAGGACGCCGTAGAACAAGACGAGCTGGCTGGCTGGCGTGAGCGGATTGAAGACGCGGGATTGCTATTCAAAGTTCGAGCGGCCACCAACGAGGTACGAGTGCGCCGCGAACCGCCGGTCTCGACCGGCAAGGGAGCGTTATGAGACGTCATCTTCGACATGTCGCGTGGCTCGTCATCTTTGCTGCACCGGCGTGGGCGCAGGTGCCCTCCGAGCCGCGCTCGGCCGACGCCGTCGTCGCCAACCCCGGCCAAGCAGCGGCGCCGGGCGCTCGACCGGTGACGCCAGTTCCTGGCCCGATCGTCGCATCGCCAGGGACTCCGCAGAATCCGGACAAGTTCGACTTGAAAATCGACGGCGATAGACTCAAGGCGCTGGCCGTGCGCCTCCCAGACGACCTGCGGGCGGAGATCGAACGCGCCATGGCCGATGCAAAGGAGCAGGCTTTGCTCTCGGCAGATGATGCCCGTCGATCGCTCCAGATGGCGCTCCAGGACGCGCGAATTCAGATCGAGACGATCCGGCCGAGCCCAACCACCGGGACGCGGCCGGTCGAGCCGATGAGAGTCATCGTGGCTGGCGACCTCTACACCCGCGGCCTCAACGCGGTGAGCCAGCGGCAGTACGACCGCGCGATTACGACATTCGACCAGGTGATCGCTGCCAAGGGTTCACGCATCGACGCCGCGCTGTACTGGAAGGCGTTCGCCCAGTTCAAGTTGGGCAAGACGAGCGAGGCGCTTGCTGCCGTGGCTCAGCTGCGAAAGGAGTATGCCCAGAGTGCCTACCTCAAGGATGCCGGCGTGCTCGAAGCAGATGCGCGCCGGACAGCTGGTCAACCGGTCAATCCCGCCAGCCTTCAGGACGCGGACATCAAACTGCTCGCCATTCAGAGCCTGCAGAATCAGAAGTCGCCTAATGTCGTGCCGCTGCTCGAGGGGGTGCTGACGGCTACCAACGAGCTCGAGGTCAAGAAACGCGCGCTCTACGTGCTCGCGCTCAGCGAAGAACCGCAGGCTCATCAGCTGCTGCTCCGCTATGCCAAGGGCGGCGGCAATCCGGACTTGCAGGTCGAAGCAATCCGGCGTCTTGGATCGCGTGGCGACGAGCAGACCGCGTCGAGCACGGAGCTGCGCGACATCTATGCGGGCACGTCGGACGCCGCCGTCAAGAGGGCCGTGATCGACGCGTTGCGGAGTTCGATGAATAAGACCGACGTGGTGGCGATGTATCAGAAGGAGACCGACCGTACCCTCAAGATGCAGATGCTGAATGTGCTCGGCAGCATGCGCGCCGCCGACGAAATCGCTCAGATTGTGCGCACCGAAAAGGACGCCGCCGTTCGTCAGCGTGCGATTCGCGCGCTCGGCAGCACACGAGTCGAGTCCACGAGGCAGATGCTGGTCGATCTCTACACGACCGAGCAGGACAAAGAGACGCGGAAGATCATCATCAGCACGATGGCTGAACAGAACAACGCCGAGGGTCTCATCGCCTTGGGCCGCAAGGAAACGGCGCCCGACGTGAAGGTCGAAATCGTCCGCCGGCTGAGCGAAATGGCACGCACGTCCAAAGCAGCAGCCGACTACATGGCGGAGCTGCTCAAGTAACTCATCCCCAGGATCGTCGGCAAACCTGAAGGTTTGCCGTACGACCGTCAAGCATGAGTGCGTGCTGTCGTAGGGCAGGCCTTCAGGCCTGCCGATCGCAACTCGATAAATGAGGTGACGTGATGCGCCGGTCGCTGACGACGGTCTCACTGTTCGGAATGGTCTTCGCGTCGACCGCTGCACAGACGCCCGTCGTGCAGCATGCGATGCTCGAAACGCGCACGACCACGTCGATCGCGCGAGAGGTGGCGGGAAGCGGCAGTGGCGCGAGCCCGACTTGGCTTGCCTGGCGCGTGCCGATGATCGCAGGTGACCGCGACGTGTGCTCCTCCTGGCGGGACGACCAGTCTTATGTACGGGGCACAGTCCTGGAGCCTAACGCGAGCGTCGATCGGCCAACGTTCCCTGCCCCCGAGAACTCGCCCGTCGCGCTCGAAGGTGGCACGACGCTCATTGTGCTCATCCGCGTAATCGACGGGACCGTGGAACGCCTCCGCACCGCGACCGATGATTGCCCGCTCGATGCTGGGGGTCGGCGCTTTGTGTGGTTGACAGGAGTCACGACCGCCACCAGCCTCGCTTATCTGGACACGCTCGTCCGCCCCACGGACCTTGACAGGGACGCCGGCGAACGAATCGCGCGGTCCGCGATCGGCGCCATCGCCCTCCATGCCGATGAGGCGGCCGATGCGATTCTCACGCGACTGCTGGCATCCACTACACCTCGACCGGCGCTGCGCGGAGAGGCCGCATCATGGACCGCTCGAGCTCGGGGTGTGGCGGGCCTCGACCGGCTGATAGGCATGGTCCGTGACGAGTTCGACCCGTCGTTCAGACGGACGCTCGTGTCGACGATCGGTCAGAGTCGGGCACCGCGGCATTCGTGCTTGAACTGATCAGAGATTAGCCGGTCGTTCCGCCATGCGACTGGCGGGCTCGCGACGGTCGCTCACTTCAGGCTGGCGAGGAATTCCACGACGTCGCGGATCTCGCGCGGAGTCAGCAGCACGTTCATCGGCGGCATCGCCGATGCGCCATTCGTGCGCGCGGCAATATCACTGACGTCGATCCGCTGCAGCCCGCGTGTCGCGTCCTGGACGACGATTGTCGTCGGCGACTCCTCGCGCAGTGTCCCTTCGATCTTGAGCCCGCTTTTCAACGTCACTGATATCTGGCCAAACCCCGGGGCGATCCGTGCGCTCGGGGTGATGAGCGACTCGAGCAGCTGCTGACGCGTCATACGCGCACCGATGCCCGTCAGGTTCGGCCCGACATCCGCTTTGCTGTCACCCAGCGTGTGGCACCGTACGCATTGAGCCGCCGGGTGCTGGACGGCCGTCACACGCCCCCGCAGCGATGAGCCACCGACCGCGAGGGCGTCGGGAAATGTCGTGGCGAGATTCGCCAGGTCACGGCCGACCTTGAGCTGATCGAGACGCTGCTGCAATGAGGGCGCCTTGGTCGCTTGCATCGCCTCCAGCAGATCGAGTTGGAGGGCGGGTGCAACTGCCCCGCCAGGCAGACCGTCGGCCAACCGCCCGAGCGCCTGAAGAGCTTCGGTGCCGGCAACACTCGCGAGCGCACGGACGGCGCTTTGCTGTTCAGCGATGGTGCCAGTGCGGATGACCGAACTGAGCAACTCGACCTTGGCTGGCGCTCGGAGCGGCATCTCGGGAAGTGCGGCGATCGCGGCAGCCCGCACGGTGATGTCGGAATCGACCATCGCAGCGCGCACGCCGGGTTCGAGTTCCGGCACCGCGAGTTTCTGGAGGGCGCTAAGTGCGGCTACACGCACCGGCGCTTGAGGGTCGGTCTGCAGCCGCGTAAGGACGGCGCCAGCCTGCGACTTGATCCCCAGCTTTGCCACGGCCTCGATCCACGCAACCTTGACGGCCGGCGTCGCGGCCGTATCCGTCAGGATGCCGGCAAGTTCTGTCACCGCTGCCTGCGCGGCCGAGCCCTGACGCTGCGCCAACGGCGCAATCCAAGAGCCGTCGACGCGATCCATGTTCGACGGCGCCGCCCAGACGCCAAGGGTTGCGATTGCCTCGACCCACAGTGGCTCGGGCAGCCCGGCTCGCCGGGCGTAGGCTGCGACACGGCCAACGGCCGTGCCATCTCCCACGCGCAGGTTTGCGTTGATCGCCCGACGCACGAGCGGTTCACCGCTGATGGCCGGCCGCTCCAGCACCCGGGCGAGTGCCGACAACGCCACGGCGATGCCGCCCTCATCGTTGATGGCGCCAGCTGCCTCGGTCACCACGAGCGGATCCGCGTCGTCGAGGAATCGCGCGACACCGGCATCCTGCAGCCGACGCAACGCCACGACGGCCGCCAAACGGACGCCGCGCGAGCCGTGCGCCGCGAGCGCGGCCAGAGCCGCGCGGTCGCCGATCCCGGTTAGAGCCATTACCGCGGCGCTACGAAGGTAGACGTCCTGCTCGTTCTCGGCTGCCAGCATCTCAATCACGGCGGGCATGCCAGCGCGATGACCGATGCGGCCCAGGGCGACGGTCGCGAAATACCTGACGCGCGCATTCGCGTCCTGAACGAGCGGAAGCAGCGCCGAGGCCGCCGTCGCCGCTCGCGCATGGCCGAGCACCTTCGCCGTCTGCGCACGGATCTCCGCATCGGCATCCGTCAGGAACGGTGTGAGCACTGCGACGTCGATGCCCCCGCTTCGCAGCAACTGCCCAAGGCCCCAGACGCCGTGCACGCGTGACAACTGTCCTTCGCGGCTTGCCGCTTCTGTCGCCTTGGCGGCGGTGACGAGCGCCGTGGCGTCCCTGCGACGCACGAGTTCAAACTGCGCTTTCAGCCGCACCCGTTGGTCCTCGTGCCGCAGTAGTTCCACCATGCGCGGCACCGGACTCGTCGTAAAGGATTCCTTGAGCAAACCCTGCACTGCCGTACGTAGCGCGCTGCCTTTGCCGGCCACCGAGTCGAGTTTCCACAACCGACCCTCGCCGGTGGGCGACCAGCCGCGGACCCAGTCGGTGAGATAGATCGCGCCGTCGGGGCCGATCTTCATGCCTGGAGCCAGCACGCCCTGGAGCATCTGTTTCATCTCCCCCAGTTCGAAGCCCGCGCCTTTCGCATTCAGGGTGAAGCCGAAGGTGCGGGCATTGGCCGGGTTGCCGGTGTAGCTCGTCACGAAGAAGTGATTCTTCCAGCTCGGATCGAGTGCCGTTCCAGGGTTGTAGGCAAAGCCTGACGGGCCGGCGAAGAAGGGCGCGATGGGCGGCGTGATGTACGAGGGCTGTCCCAGAAAGTGCACCTTCGACATGCGCTCGTCGATCCACGGGTTGTAGGTGTTGTTGTTGGAATCGGTGAACTTGCCGAATTGCCAGGTCGACCGCCAGCCGGTATCCGACCCCTCAGCGATGTAGATGATGCGCTCTTCCTCGCCCGGATAATCACCATCGTTATCGGCGCTGATCAAGTTCCCGTAGTCGTCGAAGGCAATCTCCTGAGGATTGCGCACACCATAAGCAAAGACTTCGAAATCAGAACCGTCAGGGTTTGCGCGCAATACGGCGCCGGTATGCGGATGCGCCCATCGCTTGCCCGTCTTGTCGACGACGTTCATGCCGATCTCGCCGATCTTCCAATAGATCATCCCATCGGGACCCTGCGTGAGGGCCGACATATCGTGACCGGAAAACGACGGGTGGACGGAATACCCGTGGCTGATTGATTCGGATGCGTCGAGAACGCCGTCGCCGTTCGTATCGCGCAGACGCCACAGGTCAGGCGCGATGGTCGCGTAGATGTCACCGCTCGCATGCACCATGACGCCACCCAGAATGTCCGCGGCGACATCCTTGTTGAAGCCCTCGAATACGACGGTCGATTTGTCGGCAAGGCCGTCACCGTCGGTGTCTTCGATCCGGAAGATTCGCTCGGGTACACCCATCAGATCGCGGAAGTCACGCACGCCGTCCTTGTTGAAGTCCGTAATCCACGTGTTCTTGTCGCTGAGCTCGGTCGCCATCTTCTGTCGGAAGAACTGCCGCAAGTCCTCAGTAGTCTTCAGTCGCTGGATCTCCGGCACCCAGTCAGGATGCTGGCGGGTGTCGAGCCACTGGCTGCCCCGCGGCGTAGAACCGACGTAGGCCACGCCATTGGCGTCGATGTCCATCGCGAGCGAGTCGGCGACGAGTTGGCCGGTCGCCCAGACGTTCACCTCGAGACCGTTGGCCAATTGAATCGACGAGGCCTGACGCGCCTCCGCCGCAGCCTTGCGGGCTTCGTCGGCATCGAGGCGGACGACTTCGCCGGCCTTCGTCGGCGGCTGTTTCGGCGCCTGCATCGCCACGATAACCGGCAGGCCCGTCGCGGCTGCCAGAACGAGGCCGGCAAGCGCCATCTGCCACAACGCGCGCGGGAAGCGGCCAAAGGAACGTCTCACAGGCAGGACTTCGATCATCAGGTTGATCTCCACGAACTGCGCGACGAATGGTCAATCCCACACCGGAGGTCGACCTGCGCCGTCTACAAGATCGATGCGGGCCGGCTGACGGCGAGTGGCCTCGGCACGGCTACGCCCGATGTCTCAGTGGACCCCATGTCCCATCTGCAGCAGATGAGGGTCGGCACCGAGTCGCCGGATCGCGCGCTCCCAGGCCGACGCGGCGGGCGTCTCGAAGATCAAATCCAGTTCGACCGGCATAATGAGCCACGCCGACGCCGCCAGTTCCGCATCGAGCTGACCGGGTCCCCATCCCGCATAGCCGGCGAGTACGTGCGTATGGTGAGGCAGCGGTTTCGCGGTCAGCACCTGGCGCAGTAACAGCGGCGAAGCGGATAGGAGCAGCCCGGCACCCAAATCGCGCGCCTCGACGCCCTCCGGCAGTGTCGTCGTGAGAATCCACCCGCGTTCCGGCTCGACGGGCCCGCCGATGAGCAGCGGCAGCTTGTTGGGACGTTCGACGGGTGGCTCGAGACTGACGGCCTCGGCCGCAGCCGTCTCGGACGGACGATTGACGACAAGCCCGAACGCGCCTTCCGGCGCGTGCTCGCAGAGCAGCACGACGGTGCGGGCAAAATTAGGATCGATGAGCTGCGGCATCGAGAGCAGCAACGCCGGGGCGAGCGACATGAACCGATATTAGCAAGAACCATCAGTCCTGGGTCCTGCGTCCTGGGTCCTGGGTCCGCCCCCGCGCCCAGGCGATGGCGTTGCGCACGTCGGGGTGATCGGCAGAGGGCTGCGCAGCGAGCGCGTCGAGCGCGCGTGTCGACGTTTCGGTGGGCAGCGATGCCGCCGCGTAGGCCAGCGACCGGCGAATACGACGCAGGCCCGCGCGGCGCATCGCGCTTCCTTTCAACAACCGTCGCCAACCCTCGTCTGAGAGTGTGCAGAGATCCAGCAGGCGCGGGTGGACGGTCCCGGGTCTCGGTTGCCATGCCGGATCGTTGGTTGTGGCCGCGCGCCGATTCCACGGACACACGTCCTGGCAGATGTCGCAGCCGTAGATCTGTTCATGAATTGCGGAGCGCAACGTTTCGTCAACGCTCGATCGCTGCTCGATGGTGAGGTAAGAAAGGCACCGCGTCGCGTCGACGGTGTAAGGCTCGACGATCGCTGCCGTCGGGCATGCGTCGAGACACCGGGTGCAGCTCCCACATTGATCCACGGCCGGCCGGTCTGGCTCGAGCGCCGCATTCGTGACGATCTCCGCAAGAAAAAGCCACGACCCCAGGTCGTGATTGATGAGGCACGTGTTCTTGCCGATCCAGCCCAATCCGGCCTGTTCGGCAAAGACGCGCTCCTGCACGGGCCCGTCGTCCACACACGTGAGTGCTTCGAGACCGGGCCCGGCCGTGTCGGACAACCATTGGACAAGCGCGCGGAGCCGGGCGCGCAAGACGTCGTGATAGTCATCGCCCCAGCTGTAGCGCGCGATGGCGGCACGGTCGGGCTCCCCTCCTGCGGCCGTGGAGTACGGATGGTCGGTGTTATACACAACGGCAAGGGAGATGACCGACTGCGCGGTCGGGAGGAAGACTTTGGGATCGAGTCGCTCGTCGAGCGAGTCGGCGAGGTACGGCATCTCTCCGGCTCGCCCCTCCTCGATCCAGGTGGCCAGTCGCTCGAGCTTCCCGTGACGCGCCGCGCTCGAAATGCCGCACAGGTCGAAACCGACCGCACGAGCCTGCGCCTTCACGGCAGAGGCGGAGAGCACTCCCGACGCCCCACTCGTGGGCGCCATGACGCTACGCCTTCGCGAGGCGCCGTGCGACGTACGGCAGAATGCCGCCGTGACGGAAGGCGACGAGCTCTTCGGGGGTATCCACGCGCACGATCACGTTGAAGTCGCGCAGGGTGCCATCGCTTGCGCGTGCGCTGACGAACACAGTCCCGCGCGGCACGAGCGCGGCGCCCGATCCCACCAGGTCAAAGCTCTCGCGGCCGGTCAGGCCGAGTGATGCCGCGGATTCGCCTGGGGAGAACTGCAGTGGCAGCACACCCATATTCACGAGATTGCTGCGGTGGATCCGCTCGAAGCTTTCGGCGATGACGGCCTTCACGCCGAGCAGCATCGTGCCCTTGGCGGCCCAGTCGCGCGACGATCCGGATCCGTACTCCTTGCCCGCCAGGATGATGAGGGGCACCGCCGCGCCCTGATACTTCATCGACGCGTCGTAGA
>Ga0190274_10002147_pt1 | contig 11602 bp, 12 predicted proteins | sample Popmic531T_FD_133002 | JGI IMG/M metagenome (GOLD analysis project Ga0190274, IMG submission 133002) | Populus adjacent soil microbial communities from riparian zone of Yellowstone River, Montana, USA - 531 T | ecosystem: Environmental > Terrestrial > Soil > Riparian zone | place: USA: Montana...
CGCGGACGTCGGCACTCGACAACGTAGAGCTGCCCCTGCTCTACCGATCGGTGGGGGCGTTCAGGACATCGGAGCGGCATCGTAGGGCCCTGGCGGCACTGGACTCGGTCGGTCTCGGAGAGCGCTATCACCACATGCCGAATCAGCTCTCGGGTGGTCAGCAGCAGCGCGTCGCCATCGCCCGGGCGCTCATCAACGAGCCGTCGATCCTTCTGGCGGACGAGCCCACGGGCAATCTCGATACGCGGACGAGCATCGAAGTCATGGGTATCTTTCAGCGCTTGAACAAGGAGCGCGGCATCACCGTTCTGCTCATCACGCACGAGATGGACATCGCGGAGTACGGGACACGGCTCATTCGCTTTCGCGACGGGCGGGTCGTCGCCGACCAGCCGGTGCTCCACCGCCGCAACGCGGCGGACGAGCTCGAGGCGCTGCCTCCGCCTGAGCCCGATCAGATTCCGCCCAAGGAAGCCAGCGCGGCGGCGCACTAGAGACGCGAGGGCCTGACACCATGTCGATCCTGATGACGCTTCGCATCGCTTTCAAGGCGCTCGCCCGCAACAAGCTGCGGACGGCGCTGACCATGCTCGGGATGATCATCGGCGTCGCCGCGGTCATCGCGATGGTCGCGCTCGGCACGGGGGCTCAGGTCATGATCGAGGACCAGATCAAGACCCAGGGCACGAATCTCATCACCGTGATGGCAGGCAGCGCGAACGCCGGCGGCGTCCGCACCGGCGCCGGAGGTAACACACGACTCTTGCCGGAAGACGCACAGCAACTGCGTGATCTCCCGGAAATCGAGTATGTCGCGGAGAGCATCGGGACGCGGTTGCAGGTCATTTACGGCGCGCAGAACTGGAACACAAGCGCCGAAGGCACGAACGTCGACCTGCCGGTCATACGCGCCTGGCCGCTCAAATACGGATCGTTCTTCACCGATGAGGACGTGAAGGCCGCCGCCAAGGTGGTCGTGCTCGGCACGAACGTTTCCAACACCCTGTTTGGTGAAAACGTCGATCCGACCGACGCCCAGATTCGCGTGCGCAATCAGGTCTTCCGCGTCCTCGGCGTCATGTCCTCCAAGGGCACCGGCGCCGCCGGCGTCAACATGGACGATCAGATTTTCGTGCCGTACACCACGGTCATGAAGAAACTGACCGGCCAACAGAACATCCAGCGGATCTTCGCCCAGGCCAAGTCGGCCGAGACGCTCGACGCAGCCGCGGCGTCGGTGACCGCGACGATGCGCACGGCTCACGGCACGAGCGGCGCTGACGACGACTTCATGGTGCGAACGGCGGAGGATATCGTCGCCCTCGCCTCAGCGAACACGAGCACGATGACCAGCCTGCTCGCCGGCATCGCCGGCGTCTCGCTCCTGGTCGGCGGCATCGGCATCATGAACATCATGCTGGTGTCGGTGACCGAGCGGACGCGCGAGATCGGCCTGCGCCTGGCGATCGGCGCGCGGGGCTTCGACGTGCTGCTCCAGTTCCTCATCGAGGCGATCGTCATCAGCATCGTTGGCGGCGCCGCCGGGATAGGAATCGGCTACGCCATTGCCACTTTCCTGAACGACTATCAACAGATGGCGGCCATCGTGCCGGTCAATGCGGTCGTTACAGCCGTCGCTTTCTCGGCCGCGGTTGGCATATTTTTTGGTTTCTATCCGGCCCGCAAAGCCGCGGGGCTCGACCCTATCGAAGCCCTGCGATTCGAGTAGGCCAGCACCCTTCGGAGGGCTAGTCGCTTTCCGAGTTACTCAGGAGTCATACATGCAAAGAATCAAACCTCTCGTGATCGTCGCGGCGCTCGCGTTCGTGACCGCGTCGGTCGCGGCACAGGCCAACCTGGCCGGCAAGTGGACGCTCGATCCGGCTTCCGTTCCGGCCCCACCGGCTGACGGTGGTGGTGGACGTGGCGGCGGCCGCGGCGGCATGCTCGGCCAGGAACTGACCATCACCCAGGACGCCGCGAACCTGACCCTGGAATACATGGGCGGCGGCCAGAACCCGGCGCCGGTCAAGCTTGTCTACAAGCTCGACGGCACCGAGAGCAAGAACATGATGATGGGACGCGGCGGGCAGATGGAACAGGTCTCCAAGGCGGCCTGGTCCGGTCAGTCGCTCGTCGTCACCACGACGACGGGCGCCGGCGAAGTGAAGCGCACGTTGTCACTTCAGGGCGGCAATCTCGTCGTCGAGACGGCCGCTCCGGGACGCGACGGCGGCCCTGGCACGACGACGAAGGTCACCTACAAGAAGGCCCAGTAGTCATGACGCGGAGCTGATGCTCCGCGCGACGTACCGCCTGAACACACGGCGCGTGGGCTACGGCTCACGCGCCTTTTTCTTTGTCGTTCAGATCATCCAGCAGTTGCCGCACGGTGCGGCCCGTGACGGGGTCCACCCAATCCGCCGCGATCGCGGCGAGCGGCTCCAGCACGAAGCGCCGGGTCCGGAAACGCGGGTGCGGAAGGCTGACGGCTGGCGTCGCCATCATGACGTCGCCGTAAAGAATCAGATCCAGATCGATCGTGCGCGCGGCCTTCGGCGATCGGCGTTCGCGGCCGCCGCGTTGCTCGATGTCCAGGAGCCTCTCGATCAAGCGGTCGGGCGTGAGGCTCGTCTGCCCTGTCGCCGCCATGTTCAAGTACGGCGGTTGCGGGTCGGGAACGTCAACGGGGTCCGTTTCGATGACGTCGGAGGTCTCGAGATTCGCGAGGATCGACCGGAGCCGGTCCGCGGCCCACTCCAGGTGTGCGCGCCGATCGCCGAGGTTCGAGCCCAGTGAAAGAGCGACGCGAACCATTTCTTATTTGTTATTGGTTGTTTGTTATTGCCTATTGGTCATTGGGCATTTGCTATTGAGCGATCGCGCCCCGAGTTGCCGCGCCGTGCAATGGCCATTGGCCAATAGCAAATCCCTAAATAGCAAATAACCAATAACAAATAGCAAATGGCGAGCTACCCCAGCCACCTGACAGGAAGAACTCCGTCACCCGTGCCCGGCGAACCCGGACCGTTGGCGCGACGGCCGAGCAGGTCGTCCTGGCCGGCAAGAATCTGATCGAAGAAGCGCCGCTGCTCGAGCGTCTCGCCGATGACGACCTGCATCATCGTTCGATGGCGGGCGTTCGAAATCTCGGCGAGCTGTGGCCGCCACTTGGCGACGAACGCGTCAACGAGCCTCATGTCTTCCTTCACGAGTGGCATGAAGTCGGCCTTGGCGCCAACGCGCGAGGCCGTGATGAGTGGCTCCTCGACGACGTCTGGATTGCCGCCCGCCTCGACCAGAGCCGCTTCGAGCCAGGACAGGTGCACGTCCTCGCGCGCAATCACGTACTGATACGCGTTGTTGAACTCGTAGTCAGTCACGAAGCGCGCGACGGCGACATGCCGTTCGCGCATCGTCAGCTTTTCGCGATGGAACGCACGCAACGTCGAGAGAAGGTCGTCAGGCTTCACGTGTTCTGCTTTTGTTTGCAGGCAATGCACACCCGCGTCCAAGGAATGGCCTCGAGGCGCGCCGGCGCGATCGGGTCGCCGCAGTCGCGGCAGATCCCGTACGTGCCTTTCTCCATGCGATACAGCGCTTCTTCGATGGCCTGAAGGATCTTCGCGTCCGTCTGCTTCAGTTTGAGCTGGATGTGGACTTCGTTGTTACCGCTGGCCTGATCGGCCAGGTCGCCCTGACGGCTGTTCACATCCATGGAGGCCGGCAGCGGGCGGGATCCGGTCGATGCCGCGAGGATCTCGCCGCGCTTCTGCATCAGATCCTCCTTCAGCTTCGCCAGCAACGTCTCGTCGAGGACTTGGTCAGACATGGTATGAATGGCGCCTTCTCCCACAGACGATCCTCGGCATTTTATCAAACCGGTGCCGCGACAGCGGAAGTGATCCCGCCGCGGTTACTCGCTGCGCAGGGTAGACAGGGGCTTTCTGAGGAGAATGTCAATGCTCGCCAGGACCCCGACGACCCCGACGAGCGCGGCCGTCGCGACGACGCCGGCTGACAACATCCTAAACGCCGGCTGCCACTCGATATCGAGCAGATACCTCGCCAGAACCCAGGAAAGGCCGACGGCGCCGATAGCGCCAAGGGCGCCGGCCAGCACCCCCAGAATACCGTATTCCACGGCCACCATCGCCGTGATCAGACGCGTCCCGGCGCCCAGCGTGCGGTAGATGGCCGCCTCATAGAGCCGCTGGAACTTGGTCATGGCAACGGCCCCGATGAGCACGAGCGCCCCGGCGAGAAGCGTGACGAAACCGACGACGGTCACCCCCACGGTGACGTCGTCGACGACGTCGCGGATCGAGGCAATGACGTCCCTGACGTTGATCACCGAGACGTTCGGGTGGTTCTTGACGACATCGCGCTGGAGGCCCCCGCGCGCCTTTGGATCGTCCACGACCTGGAGGAATCCGACGTAGTTGTGTGCTGCCCGCGCGACTCCCGGCGATGGCCGCAGGACGAACACGAACCCGCCGTTCTGCGAGTCGCTCCACTCCACGGAGCGGACGCTCGTGACACGGGCCGCCAACAGCTGGCCGGCGATGTCGAACGTCACGCGGTCGCCAAGCCCGATACCGGACTCTGCAGCCAGCTCGCGTTCGATTGACACGTCCGTGTCCGGCTCCCCGTCCGGCCGGGGGCTGTCGATCGGGCTCGTCCAGAACGCGCCGTCGATCGTCCGCTCGTTCGATTCGAGTGCGCTTCGGAACGTCAGGCCGAACTCACGTCCGAGTCCCCTTCCCCGGTCCCGAATGGCCTCGCGATCGGGAAGCTTGGTCCGGCTGCCATCCACCGATGCGACGCGGCCGCGCATCAGCGGCGTAATCCGGGCCGGCCGGCGCAAATACGGCTCGACGATCCGCTTCAGCCCTTCAACCTGGTCGGATTGAATATCGATCAGAACAAAGTCCGGCGAATTCTCGCCGACCTGGCGGTTGATTTGCGCGAGGAGGTTGGCCTGCACTGCGCGAACGCCGAGCACAAAAAAGCAGCCGAGCCCCACGGACATCAGAACCACGCGCGTCTGGTTTCCTGGCCGGCTGAGGCTGATGACCGCGTGGCGGACAGCAAAGATGCGGGAGCGTGTCAGCGGTCGTATGAGCCGGACGAGCAGCAGGCTCGCGCCGTACAGGAATCCCGCGGCCACGGCGAGTCCACCGGTCACGATCAGGCCCGCGCGAACGGAATCGGCCTGCCACATCGCCACGACCGCGAGCGCGAGCGAGATCGCCGCCGTGGCCGTCAGGCTCTGCCAGCTTCTGCGGCGCGCGGTGCCCGTCGTGTCTGCCCGCAACAGCAGGAGTGGCTTGACCTGCCGAATTTCGAGCAACGGGACGAGCGCAAAGAGTAACGAGACCAGCAGTCCAACGGCTGTGCCCTGTGCGGCCGCTGACGCCGTGACCGACACGTCCGCCACACCGAACGACGCGACGACCGACGCCGGCACCATCGCCAGCCCCACGGCCGCGATGGCGAGACCGAGCAAACTGCCGCCGAGGGCGAGGATGAGAACCTGAAGGACATACACCGCGAGCACGCGTCCGGAGGAGGCGCCAATGCACTTGAGAATGGCGACGCTTCGGATCTTCTGCTGCACGATGACGCGCGTGACGCTCCACACACCGATGCCGCCGAGAACGACGATGACGAAGCCGACGAGGCTGAGATAGTTCTCGGCCATCGACAGGTTGCGGCCGATCCGATCCTCGAGCGTCTTCCACGAACGCACCGTGACAGAGTCCTGGCGCAGGACCTCACGAAGACGAAGCGTCAAGCCGCCCGGGTCGGGCGGGTACCGGGCGAGAAGCTGATAGCTCGCGCGGCTGCCGAAACCCAGAAGCGAGGTGGCTTTGAGGTCATCGAGGGCCACGTATACGCGCGGCCCGAAGGCAATGCCGCCGCGCTGAGCGCGGTCCTTGGCGATCGTGCCCCGCACTTCGAACGCCTGGCCAGCCAGGCGGAGCGTGTCTCCGACCTCCAGGCCAAGCGCGATCAGGAGCTCAGGCTGGACGACCGCGCCGTGATTGGCCAAGAGTGCGTGCGCGAACGCGGCCTGCTGCTCGAGCTCGATCGTCCCGTAGTAGGGAAAGCCGTCCGCGACGCCGCGAATCTCGACGAGTTTCACCTGGCCGTTGCCCCGGCCCTCGGCTGGCGCGGCCATGGTCTGGGTCTCGATGAGGTCGAGCGTGCCGGTCGCGCCGAAGATGGCCAGCTCCCGATCGATGCGCGACCGGACATCACCCGCAATCGGTCGCGTCGACTGGAGAACGAGATCGGCGCCTATCAAGCTGCGGGCCTCGCTCGTCAGCGTCGTCCGGACGTTCTGGACCACGCTGCGCAGCGCGATGATGGCGGCCACACCGATGCCGACGCACAGGAAGAAGAAGCCGAGCCGCGACCAGGTCGACCGGATCTCGCGCCAGAGCATCCGGAGGACGAACGTCATCGCGCGGCCTCTTCAGCGGGTACGCGACGCTCGGCGAGCCGGCCATCGCGAAGCACCACCACCTCGTTCGTCCGGGCGGCCAGCTCCGGATCGTGTGTGACGAGGACGAGCGTGCATCCACGACGCTTGTTGACGTCCACGAGCAGGTCGATGATCTGGTGGCCAGTCACGCTGTCGAGGTTCCCGGTCGGCTCATCAGCCAGCAGAATCGGCGGATCGTTCGCGAGCGCACGCGCGATCGCCACTCGCTGCTGCTCGCCGCCCGACAACTGCGACGGGTAGTGCCGGGCCCGATCCGCGAGGCCCACCTCGCCGATGAGCGCGGCGGCGCGCTTTCCGGCGTTCGCCACGCCAGCGATCTCCATCGGCACCAGCACGTTCTCGAGCGCGGTCAGCGAAGGCAGCAGGTGAAAGAACTGAAAGACGATGCCGACCTTCTCGCCGCGAAGGCGGGCAAGAGCCTCCTCGTCGAGGCGCGTGATGTCCACGCCACCGAGAAGGATCCGGCCGGTGGTCGGCGCATCGAGTCCGGCTATGAGGCCGAGCAGCGTGGACTTGCCGCTGCCCGACGCGCCGGTGACCGCCACGGCCCGTCCGCGCGCGATGTCGAGCGTCAAGGGATGGAGGATCGTCAGCGGCCCGGCGCCGCTTGGGACGGTCCGCGAAACGTCGACGAGCTGGATGATGCTGTCAGCGGCCGGCATTCAGACTGTCGTCAACGAGGCGGCGAAGTCCGGGGAACAGCCGCTCCGCGATGACGCGGGCGCCTTGAGCATTGGGATGAATGCCGTCGGCCTGATTCAGATTCGGATCGCCGGCGACACCGTCGAGCAGAAACGGCACGAAGACGATTGAGTTCTGGTATTCACGCGATAGCCGACCGAACACGTTCTGGAAGCCCTTCTGGTAGTCCTCGCCGAGGTTGGTCGGTGCCAGCATGCCGGCCAGCATAATGGCCAGCCGGCGACTCACGGCTTGATCGAGGATCGACGCCAGGTTGTCGTGGGTCTGCTGAACGGTCAGGCCGCGCAGCGCGTCGTTCCCACCGAGAGCCACGACCAGGATACGAGTGTTGGCGCTGAGAAGTTGCTCGACGCGGCGCGCGCCTCCGGCCGTCGTATCGCCACTCGACCCGCCGTTGACGACGTCGACTTCCGTGTAGCCCTCGGCGTGAAACATCTGCTTGATGATGTTCGGGTACGCCTGCTCGGCAAGGAGGCCGAGGCCGGCCGTGAGGCTGTCGCCGAGAAACGCGATCTCGATGACCGGCTCGGTGCTCTGCCCGGTGGCCGGATCGACCGGCGCCGGAGCTGTCTGATCCGCCTGTCCCGACTGCTGCTGGGGCCCCGCACAGCCGGCAAGAACACCGTAACCCGCGCCAATTGCCGCCAGCAGCGAGACAAGCGTGAGGTGACGAAACCGCACTCGTCCATTCTAGCTGTGTGTTCTGAGTTACGCTGGCGCCGCCGAGCCGTGCCGCTTCCTCCGTTCGACCAGCTCGCCCTGATCAACGTCGCGATCGCCACTCTCTGCGGCATTGCCATTGGTGTCGAGCGCCAGTGGAGTGGGAAGGCAGGCGGGCCACGCGCGCGATTCGCGGGCGTTCGGACGTTCACGTTGCTCGGGCTCGTCTCAGGCCTGAGCGGCTGGCTGTGGACTGCCGGCGCCCAGGGTCCGGCCCTCGTCTTTCTCGGCGGCCTCGGTGCGCTCGTGGTCGTGGCATATCTCTCGGCCAGCCGGACCGACATCGACGGCACGACGGAGGTCGCTGCGTTCGTCGTGATGGTGGCCGGAGTGCTGGCCGGCGCGGGCATGCGCCCTCTGGCGTCCGGCATTACGGCCATCACGGGACTGCTTCTCGTCGAGAAGAAGCGACTGCACAGCTGGGTGCAGGGGCTCGACCGCGAGGAGGTTCGCGCTGGCGCGCGTTTCGCGGTCATGGCCGCCGTGGTCCTGCCACTCTTGCCCGCTGGCCCGTTCGGCCCCTACGACGCCATCCGCCCTCGGATGCTGTGGGCGCTCGTGCTCTTCTTCTCGGGCCTCAGCTTCGTCGGCTACGTAGCGCGAAAAATCGTGGGGCCGTCCCGCGGATATCTCATTGCCGGAACCCTCGGCGGCCTGCTCTCGTCCACGTCCGTGACGCTGACGTTTTCGCGACTCAGCCAGAACCACCCGGAAGCTGGACGCGCGCTCGCTTCTGGCGCAGTCGGTGCGTCAGTCATGCTTCTGCCGCGCCTCGTCGCGGCAACGGCGGTGCTCGCGCCCGCGCTCAGTCGGTCACTCTGGCCCCTGTTCGTCGTTCCAGCCGGCATCGGGATCGCCCTCGCACTCACCGGATGGCGTGACCACGGAAGCGCCAACCGTCGTCAGGATCCGGCAACGAACCCGCTCCAGTTCACCGCCGCGCTGCAGATGGCGGCGCTCTTTCAGTTCGTGCTGTTTGTCGTGGGGTTCGTCACCGCGCGTTTCGGCCAGGCTGGCATCTACCCGTCTGCCGCTGTCCTCGGGCTCGCGGATATGGACGCGCTCACGATCTCCATGGCGCAACTCACCACGGCCGGCACCGCCGCCGCGACGACGGCCACGGCGGTGGCGATCGGGATCATCTCGAACACGATCGTGAAACTCGTGATTGTCCTGGCGGTCGGGCGCGGCGCCTATCGGAGCCTGACGGCCGTCGGCTTGGCGCTCATGGCGGTGGCGCTGGCGGTAGGAATCTACTTGCTCTAAAGGGTTCGAGGGGGGCGAAGGGGTCGACGAGTTCGAGGCGTCGCGGGCCCCAAGCCCCAGGCCCCAAGACTCAAGCCCCCAACCAGCCCTAAGCCCTACGCCTTCTTCACGTCGTGAAAGACTCGCATCGCGACCGCGACCATTGATGCAACGTCGGCAACGTTGGCAGGCAGGATCACCGTGTTGCTCTTCTGCGCCAGCTCGCCGAATTGCGTGACGTACTGTTCTGCCACCCGAAGTTGCGTCGCTTGCATGCCACCGGGTTGCTCGATGGCGTCGGCCACCTGGCGAATACCCGACGCCGTTGCGGTTGCAACGGCCAAGATCGCCGCGGCCTGGCCTTCTGCCTCGTTGATCTGCTGCTGCCGCCGGGCTTCCGACGCCTTGATGACCTGCTGCTTCTCGCCTTCCGCACTGTTGATGGCCGCATCGCGCTGGCCTTCGGAACTGAGGATGACGGCGCGCTTCTCCCGCTCGGCGCGCATCTGCTTCTCCATCGCGGCGAGCACGTCCTGCGGCGGCGTGATGTTCTTGATTTCGTAACGCAGCACCTTGACGCCCCAGGACTCCGACGCCTTGTCGAGCTCCGTCACGACTTGCATATTGATGTTGTTGCGCTCCTCGAAGGTCTTGTCGAGATCGATCTTACCGATCTCGCTTCGAAGCGTTGTCTGCGCAAGCTGCGAAATGGCGAAGACGTAGTCCGCGATGCCGTACGACGCGCGCTCGGGATTCAGCACCTTCATGTAGAGGATGCCGTCCACGCCGACCTGCACGTTGTCGCGCGTGATGCAGACCTGCGCCGGGATATCCCACGCCGTCTCTTTGAGCGTGTGGCGGTACCGGATGACGTCGATGAACGGAATCAGGATGTGGAAGCCGGCGTTCATGACGCCGGCGAACCGGCCGAGCCGCTCCCTGACGAAGGCGCTCTGCTGCGGCACGACAACGGCGGTCTTGCTCACGACGATCAGGGCAATGATGGCCAGAACGGCCATCACGATGAGCGTGCCACTTACTTCGACCATCAGCGGACTCCTTCCGGGGTCACGTCGAGCATCAGCCCCTCGACACGAAGCACGCGGCACCGGCCGCCTGGTCCGACCGCCGCGCTGGACACGTTCCGAGCCGACCACGAGGACCCTCGCAGCTCGACCTTCCCGATTGCGCCCGGTTCGAGGTGGCCACTGGCCACCGCGACCTCGCCGACGAGCGCATCCACCGCCGGCAGTTGGGGGTCGAGCTGCATCCACTTGAGCAGCCGCGAACGGAAAATCACCAGCATGCCGACCGACAACACGGAGAACAGGAGCAGTTGCATCCACGACGGACCAGCGAGGTCGACCCGTGTCAGCAGACCCACGAGAATCGCGCCGATCCCGAAAAAAATGATGTAGAAGCCGCCGGGGGTGACGAGCTCGCCCAGCATGAACAACAGCCCGAGGACCAGCCAGTGCCACCAGAGAATTGTCATAGGGGTCTGTCCCCGCCCACGGAGTGGGACTGACCACTCGTAGGCAGCAACTTAATGGTCGTGATGAACTGACCTGCGTGTCGTGTCGTGTGCTCGGCGCCGTGGAAGAGCAGCCCAATCACGGTTGACGGCAAACCCGCCCGCCCCACACGCCGGTCGTCGAACACGCGCTCAGCGTCAGTCGCGCGCAATTGATCGAGCGCGAGTCCGATGGCCTGCGCGACACGTGACGCGAGGGCCGCGCCATCCAATTCCGGATGTGGCACGGCTTCGGCGCGAAGAACGGCCTTCTGAGCATCGCTCAGCCCTTCGCCGCGCGCGTAGCCAAACAAACGATCGAGGGCGCCCACCATGTGCAGCAGGTGGAAACCGGCGGTCGCAGCGCCGCGTTCGACCCAGAGCAGGTCAGGTGGCACCGACGGGGCAAGCGCCGCCACGTCCTCGTTCGCCTGGATCAACGCATGCGCCGCTGGCTGGAGTACGGGCGCGACCCCGGGAACGGGCCCTCGAAGCCAAACCTCTGTGGACACTGGCGACGATTATAGGGGCTTGGGGCTCAAGGCTCAGGGCTCGGGGCCTGGGGCCTGGGGCTTGGGGCGGAACTGGGAACGGGGAACGGGGAACGGGGAACGGGGAACGACGAGTTAACTTACAGCCGCAGTTTCTTGCAGCACTTTGCGAAGCCAGACGCTGCCGGGCTCGGTGTCGCGTTGCACGGGCCACTGCAGAACTTCTTTACAGGACGGAATCTCAGTCGGCAGGGGCAAGGTCTTGAGCGGCAGGTGGGCTGTCGCCATCTGCGCCAGCCGGGTCCAGATCGTGGCGACGCGGCCCGTGCCAACGACGAGCTGTGGCACGAGCGCGAAAGTTGGCGCGACGATTTCGACGCGCCGGACGTGGCCGCGGCTCTTCAGAAACCATTCGTCGAA